>SMFH01000062.1_pt1 | contig 42740 bp, 51 predicted proteins | sample 2456121 | NCBI WGS metagenome assembly SMFH01 (sample SAMN10132613, study PRJNA489261) | soil metagenome | isolation source: day120 antibiotic-silty clay loam soil | place: USA
CGCGCGGCGCGGGAATTGCCGGAAGACGTGCGGGCACAAATCCGCGACACGGTGAAAGAGTCGCTCGCGAAATATCAAACCCCGTCGGGCATTACGCCGGGTGTTGCGTGCTGGCTGGTTGGCGCAACGCTTTAGTCGCCGGCTTTCTTTTTGTGCTTGGCAGTTTTCTCGCCCGGCGGCGTATCTTTCAGGATGCTGGCGCGCACCCAGCCTTTCGTTCCGGCATCGTCGATCTCGGCCCATTTGTCGGACAGAGCGAGCAGGGTGACCTTCTCGCCCTTCGCCAGCTTCTTCAGCGGCTCCGACGAGGTGGACGGCGCAGGGCGAAGATCCGAATTGTTGCGGTGAACGTACATCATGCCGCTCGCGGGTTTCGCCGCCGCGACAACATCCGCGCCGGCATTGGCTTTCGCGTGATGCGCATGTGCTGCGCGGGCTTTCTTGGTGACCGAGGGAATGCCGACGGAATCGTCCACGGGCAGCGAGGTTTTCTGCGTGGCGACGCTTGTCGGCAGATGCGGAAGCGCCGGCAGGCTTTCACCGAAATATTTCCAGCCTGCGAAAGCCAGCGCGGCGATGAATAATCCAACGCCGATGCCGCTGCCATGCGCCACACCGAGCTTCTGGCGATAGGAGAGGCCCGTTCCCGGGAGCCCGGCATTGGTTGTGATGCCATGCTTGCCGATGTTCACGTCCGCGCCGCGCGGCCCCACGCTGCCGGAAATACCGCCCTTGCTAAGATTGAGACGGACCAGCCCAGGAATGATGCTGATAACGCGATGAAACCGCCAAGGCATCTCGCCGCTCCCCAAGTATTCTGATGCGAATACTAGGAGCCGTCCGGTAAAGCGGCAAGAGAAGCGGCGGTGATCGTTATACGTCCAGTGCGGCGTTCAGCGCGTTGTCCTGGATGAATTCGCGGCGCGGCTCCACCACTTCGCCCATGAGCTTGGCGAAGAGATCGTCGGCCTCGTCGGCGTGCTCGACCTTCACGCGCAGGAGCGTGCGGGCGTTCTCGTCCAGCGTGGTTTCCCAGAGCTGCTCCGGGTTCATTTCGCCGAGGCCCTTGTAGCGCTGCAGCGCCAGGCCCTTCTTGCCCCACTCGAACACGGCGTTGAGCAGGTCGGTCGGTGAGAACACTTCGCGGCTGTCGTCCTTGCGGACCAGCTTGCCGGCCTTGAGGTAAGTCGTCTGTAGATCGACGGCCAGCTTGTCGAGCTTACGCGCATCGGCGCTGGCGATCAGGCTGCCATCGATGGCGACCGTCTCGCGAACGCCCCGCACGTCGCGCCAGAACTTCAGCCCGCCGTCATCCGTCGGCTCGCCGTGCCAGCCGCGTTCGGTTTCGTCGGAGAGATGATCGAGGCGCTGCGCGATATAGGTCGCGGCTGCCGCGGCCTTGTCCTTGTCGTTCAGCACATCCGGATTGAGGGCACCCGCGATGGCGGCCTGTTCCAGCACAAAATGCGGATAGTGCGGCGGAAAGCCGTTCAGCGCAGATACCGCGGTTCGCGCTTTTTCGACGATCGCATCAAAGTCCGCGCCGCTGACGGTTTCGCCCGTGTGCAGTGTCAGGCTCGCGCCCTGTGAGCCCTCGCTCACCAGATAGTTCTGGAACTCGTTTTCGTCTTTCAGGTAGCGCTCGGACTTGCCGCGCGCCGCCTTATAGAGCGGTGGCTGGGCGATGTAGAGGTGCCCGCGCTCGATGATCTCCGGCATCTGCCGGTAGAAGAAGGTGAGCAGCAATGTCCTGATATGCGCGCCGTCCACATCGGCATCGGTCATGATGATGATCTTGTGGTAACGAAGCTTGTCGGCGTTGAATTCCTCGCGGCCAATGCCGGTGCCCAGCGCCGTGATGAGCGACACGATGGAGTCGCTGGTCAGCATGCGGTCGAAGCGTACGCGCTCAATGTTGAGGATCTTGCCGCGCAGAGGCAGCACCGCCTGGTTCTCACGGTTTCGCGCCTGCTTGGCGCTGCCGCCGGCGCTGTCGCCCTCGACGATAAAGATTTCGCATTTGGAAGGGTCGCGTTCCTGACAGTCCGCCAGCTTGCCCGGCAGAGACGCGCCATCGAGTACACCCTTGCGGCGCGTCAGTTCGCGGGCCTTCCGGGCGGCTTCGCGCGCGGCAGCGGCTTCCACCACTTTGCCGACGACCTGCTTGGCTTCCGCCGGATGTTCTTCAAACCAGCGGCCCAGAGCTTCCAATACCGCACCCTCGACAATGGGGCGCACCTCGGAGGAGACGAGTTTGTCTTTTGTCTGCGAGGAGAATTTCGGGTCCGGCACTTTCACGGACAGCACGCAAGTCAGGCCTTCGCGGCAGTCGTCACCTGTCAGCGCGACTTTTTCTTTTTTCTGAATGCCGGAATCCTCGGCGTATTTCGTCACCACGCGCGTCAGCGCTGCGCGGAAGCCGGCGAGATGGGTGCCACCATCGCGCTGCGGGATGTTGTTGGTGAAGCACAGCATGCTCTCGTGGTAGCTGTCGTTCCACGTCATCGCCACTTCCACCGTCACGCCTTCGCGCTCGGAGGTGATCATGATCGGTGCCGGGATCAGCGAAGTCTTGGCGCGATCGAGGTAGCGCACGAACTCGGCGAGGCCGCCTTCGTAGTGCAGCGTGACTTCCTTTTTCTCCACACCGCGCTTATCGGCAAGAATGATCGTTACGCCGGAATTTAGGAATGCCAGCTCGCGCAGGCGATGTTCCAAGGTCGCGAAGTCGAATTCGGTTTTCGTGAAGGTGCCGGTCGAGGGCAGGAAGGTGACTTCCGTGCCTTTTTTGCCGGGCGCATCGGCCACAATCTTCAGCGGAGCCACGGGTTCGCCGTGACGAAATTGCATGTAGTGCTCTTTACCGTTGCGCCAGATGCGCAGGTCCAGAAATTCCGACAGTGCATTCACTACCGACACGCCGACACCGTGCAGGCCGCCTGACACCTTGTAGGCGTTCTGCTCGAATTTTCCGCCCGCATGCAGCTGGGTCATGATCACTTCGGCGGCGGAAACGCCTTCGCCTTCGTGAATGCCCGTCGGGATGCCGCGGCCGTTGTCGTACACGGTGCAGGAGCCATCGGCGTTCAGGGACACATTCACTGCTGTTGCATGCCCCGCCAGAGCTTCATCGATGGCGTTGTCCACCACCTCGTAAACCATGTGGTGCAGGCCAGAGCCGTCATCGGTGTCGCCGATATACATGCCTGGGCGCTTGCGCACGGCATCCAGGCCCTTCAGCACCTTGATGCTGTCGGCGCCGTATTCGCTCATGTTCGGTGTGGCGGGTGAAGACATATCGGTCACTCTGAAATCAGCGCGGTCTGAGAGTCCGCGACAGCGAACAAATCCGCTTTGGTTTTAAGGGGCGCGAACATCTCGATGTCCGTGCCGGTCATCCATGCCTGCGCGCCAAGTGCGAGGATTTCCTCGAACAGGGCGGCGCGGCGTTTGGAATCGAGATGGGCGGCGATCTCATCCAGCAACAGGATGGGCGCGCGACCCTCTTTCATATGGGAACTCTCCCATGCGTGTGCAAGCACCATTGCGACGAGAAGCGCCTTCTGCTCGCCGGTCGAGCAGTCTGCGGCATCGGTGCGCTTCTGCACATGCCGTGCGGCGAGATCGGAGCGATGCGGGCCGAAGGTGGTACGGCCGGCTTCGGCGTCACGCGCACGCGCGTGGGCGAAATGATCGCGAAATTCCGCGGCGGGATCGGCGCTTTCGGCGAGGATCGTATCGGCATCGCCCGTCAGCGTCAGGTGTGTCCGTCATCTCGGCCTCAAGGCCGTTGAGCCAAGCCGGATCTCGCGGACCATACTTCAGCAGACGTGCGCGTTCACGCATCGCCGTTTCGTAGCGCGCGGCATTTCGCGCGTGTTCGGGCGTGAAGCCGAAGACGAGCCGATCGAGAAATTTGCGGCGTCCGCTCGAGCCTTCGATGAACAGGCGGTCCATCGCAGGTGTCAGCCATGCCATCTGCACGACCTCGGCCAAATCCGCGGCATTGTTCGACGGAGCGCCGTTCAGATGCACCTTGCGCCGCTCGCCGCCGTTGGGGCCGAGCGTCAGACCCGTTCCGATTTCGTAGGGTTCGCCGCTACGCGACACGGTGGCGGCCACGGCCCATAGCGCGTCGCTCGGAACGGAAGGACCTTTGCGCGCGTGTTCGCCCAAAGTCGCGCCACGAAGGCCGCGGCCAGGCGACAGAAGCGATATGGCGTCGAGAATATTCGTCTTGCCCGCGCCGTTCGGCCCTGCGAGCACAACAGGACGTCCGCTCACGGTAAGCGCGCCGCTCGCATAGGAACGAAAGTTTGTGAGAACGAGACGCGTAACCGCGAGGCGCGGCGCTTCAAAAGCGGACGGCGCGCCGTGGAGGCGCTGGTCGGAAGCGCCGATCAAACTCAGACTCGCATCGGCATGAGGACGTAAAGCGTGCGGGGGTCCTCAGCGTCTTCGATCACGGTCGGCGAACCGGCATCCGAAAGCAGGAATCGTACTTCTTTGCCTTCGAACTGGCTGGTGATGTCCATCAGGTAACGGGCGTTGAAGCCGATCTCGATAGGCGTGGCGCTGTAAGTCGCGCCAAGTTCTTCCGTCGCTGTACCGGAATCCGGGTTGACGACGGTGAGCGTCAGCTTGTCCTTGGAGATGCCCAGCTTCACCGCGCGCGTCTTGTCCGCCGAGATGGTCGACACACGGTCCACAGCTTGTGCGAACTCCTTGCTGTCGAGGCCCAGCGACTTGTCGTTGCCGCTTGGGATAACGCGCTGATAGTCCGGGAAGGTGCCGTCGATCAACTTGGAGGTCAGTTCCACACCGTCATTGGTGAACTGGATCTTGGTGTCAGAGAGCGAGATGTCGATCGCGCCCTCGCTGTCGTCCAGCAAGCGGCGCAATTCGGCGATGGTCTTGCGCGGCACGATCACGCCCGGCATGTCCGACGCGCCATCCGGCAAATCGAATTCATAGCGGGCGAGGCGATGGCCATCTGTCGCGACCGCACGCAGCTTCTGCGATTTTCCTTCCTTCGCGGCGTGCAGATAGATGCCGTTGAGGTAGAAGCGCGTTTCCTCGGTGGAGATCGCGAAACGCGTCTTGTCGATGAGCTGCTTGAGGTCGTTCGCCTCGAGGCGGAATTTGTGGGGGAGGGCCCCGGCCGCCATCTGCGGAAAGTCTTCTTTCGGCAGGCAGGCGAGTTCGAAGCGCACGGAGCCCGCGGAGACCTGAAGGCGTCCACCTTCACTGGTGAGCAACTCCGCCTGCACCTGCGCGCCATCGGGCAGTTTGCGCACGATGTCGTAGAGCATGTGGGCGGGGGCCGTGGCCGCGCCATTGCGGATCACGTCCGCCGGCAGATTCTCCACGATCGACGACGCTCTGGACGTGGGAAAGGGCCTTCAAAAAGGCGCCGCGTTCGACGGTGATTTTCATCGGTTTTGCGCTTCAATCCTGTCGCGTTGAAATGCCCGTTCGGGCAGCCGAATGGGCCCCCGTAACTTCTTGAAATCATTAGCGATTTTTAGCCGCTCAGACTCAAGCGCCCGAGTATATCAGGCGGGGGGCAAACACAACAGCTTTTGGAGCGTAAAAGCGCCCGGCTCCGTGCTCTTTTTAAAGCACGAAGTCTGGCGAAACTGGCATCCAAATCAGCTTGGGCGGACGAGTACCGAACGCAGGAAATTGACCTCTTCCTTGAAGGTCCCGTCCTCTTCACACAGGGCCGCGATCCGGCGGCAGGCGTGCAGCACCGTCGTATGGTCGCGACCGCCAAAGCGTTTACCGATCTCCGGCAGTGACCGCATTGTGAGTTCGCGGGCGAGGAACATGGCAACCTGGCGCGGGCGCGCCACGCGACGCGAGCGCTGCGGTGACTGGAAGTCGCGCAGTTCGAGTTTGTAGAACTCCGCGGTCTTGCGTTGGATATCCTCGATGGAGGTCTTCTTCGCGGCCACAGTCGCCTGGCCGAGGATGTGACGTGCTGCCTCCAGCGTCAGCGGCTGCTTGGTGAGGTCGGCGTAGGTCGCAACCTTGTTGAACGCACCGACGAGGTCACGTGGGCTATTCTCCTCGCTATCGGCGATGTGGTCCAGCACGTCATCCGAAACTGCCAGGCCGCGCGCACGCGCAAATTCGGCTGCGCGAGACTTGAGGATGGCCAGGCGGGTGGCGCGGTCCGGCTTGTCCAGCGCGATGACCAACCCGCCCGACAAGCGCGAACGCACGTCAGCACTGAGGTTGTCGATGGCACCGGGCGCCTTGTCCGCTGCGATAACGAGCTTTCGGCGCAAGTCCGAGAAAGCATTCAACGTGTGAAGGAACTCGCTGACCGTGTAGGTCGAGCGGCAGAGATGCTGCAGGTCATCGATCAAGAGGATGTCTGCAGCGCGCAGATCTTCCTTGAAACCCAGCGTCTCTTTGCGATTCAGAGCGCCTAGGAACTGACGCATGAAATCTTCCGCGCCAAGGAACAGTGCGCGCTTGCCGCGCTTGCGGGCTTCCAGCGCGATCGCATTGAGCAGATGCGATTTGCCGTAACCGAAACCGCCATGCACGTAAAGGAGCGAAATTTCTTCGTTTTCGCCACTCCCGAGCGCCTTTGCGGCACGGAAGGCGAATTCGTTCGCCGGGCCGGGCACAAAACTTTCAAAAGTTTGGGCGTTCTGTAGAATTTTCGTGGAGAGAATGCGGCGACCTTCCGCCTTCTCGGATTCCGTGACTTGCGCGACGACCGGCTCGCGCGGCGGCGTGACTACCGGGGCGACGGACGGGCGCTGGGGCGCGACAACAAGGTTGATCGTCACCGCTTGTCCGCTTTCGGCGGCGAGGGCGCGTTCGATCCGCTGCACATGATGACCAGCCACCCAATTGCGCGCGAAAGGCGTCAGTGCTCCGATCTTCACGTCGGTGCCTTCCGCAGAAATGAAACTCAACGAACGAATCCACGCGTCGAAAACCGCGTCACCCATTTCGCGGCGCATGCGCTCGCGCGCCGTCAGCCACAAGGCATCCCAATCCATCGACTTCGTTACCGGCTGTGCCATTTCTTTTTGCCCTTTCTTTTTTTGTCCGGCGCCGCGGGACGGTCCGGTTCCCCAATCAAAACTCAGTCAGCGTTTTTGGCGGAGGCTCTGCTCAACCCTGACGCCAGGGAAGGCCTGATGCCTTCCACCCATTCACATTTCCCCGATGGCCCTCGCCATCCAGATTCCCCTCGAAACCACCCGCGACGTTGAAAGCGCGGCTGAAGCCGGCGCGGGTCATTGCGACGGCAGCCGCCTTGGATCGCGCACCGGAGCGGCAGAGAAACAGCAACGGTGTCTCTTTGTCCGCGCCCGCGAGCTTTATCTGTTCCGACGCGACGCGGGTGAAATCCGGATTGATTTCACCGGAAGGGAAGCTTTGCCATTCCACGGCGTGGATTTCGCGGCCGAGCGAGGCGAGGTCGGGCAGGCCGACATAGGTCCATTCCGCGGCGGTGCGCACATCGATGAGTTGGGCCTTCGGATCGGCGGCCAGAATCTCCCAAGCCTTCTGGACATCGATGTCGCCGGCATAGTCGGGGTTGGAAGTGTTCATCGACATATCTGCGTGCCCATAGAGACGGTGCGTCCACACGGCGCGTTTTGCACGCCGCGGGTGGGGGATTTCTAAGTAATTACTGGAACTAAGACTTGTGAATACTGTGTATTCTGCCGAAGATGCCCGCTATGACCTTGTTATTACTTATTTTTGTCTTAGGCATTTCTGCACAAGCCCCGTCTGAACGGATTAACGATAGGCTTTTGGCGGCAAACGAATCAAGAGTACGAAAGGTGAATATGTTAAGGAATTACGCTTTCACGACGATTTTTTGACGGGCTAAGTATATGTAACGCATACGGATTTTTCTTTTTCAGCCGAATCAACAGGTTAACAAAAGTGACGCGCGTTGTGCCTATTTTGAACCTAGGGCCTAAGGTTAAAATCCTTTATTCAGCACACGGATCAAAATAAAACAGGCTCGGATATTGGTCCGAGCCTGTTAAAACTATCAAAAATCCAAGTCTTGGGAAGAGGCCTGTTCAGGCTTTCAGCTTGGCCACGCGCTTGGTCAAGCGGGAAACTTTCCGGCTGGCTGCGTTCTTGTGGGTCACACCCTTGGAAACGCCCCGCATGATCTCAGGTTCGGCGGCCTTGAGGGCGGCCTGGGCTGCCTTGTAGTCGCCGGCGACAAGGGCTTCCTCGACCTTGCGGGTCGCGGTGCGAATGCGGGACAGACGCGAATGGTTGATCTTCGTGCGCTTCGCGGTGGTGCGGGTGCGCTTCTTGGCCGAGGCGATATTGGGCATAGGTCGTCCTGAATTCCTTGGGAGGCGGGCGTATAGCCCTTGGCTGTCCGGGGGTCAATTGGGGCTTATTTGTCCTTGAAGTCCGGCTTCCGCTTTTCGCTGAACGCGGCCATGCCTTCCTTCTGGTCAACGGTTGCAAACATGGAATGGAAGACGCGCCGTTCAAAGCGCACGCCTTCATGCAGCGTGGTCTCATAGGCCACGTTTACGGCTTCCTTGGTCATCATCACGATCGGAACCGATTTCTCCGCGATGGTATGGGCGGCCTTCATGGCTTCGGCGATCAACTCCGCCGCCGGCACCACGCGCGAAACCAGGCCGGTGCGCTCGGCTTCTGCCGCATCCATGTTGCGCCCCGTCAGGCACATTTCCATGGCCTTGGATTTGCCCACGAAGCGGGTGAGGCGTTGCGTACCGCCAATACCCGGCATGACGCCGAGATTGATCTCCGGCTGGCCAAACTTGGCCGTATCGGCCGCGATGATGAAATCGCACAGCATTGCGAGCTCGCAGCCGCCGCCCAGCGCATAGCCTGCGACCGCCGCGATGATGGGCTTGCGGATTGCCACGATGCGATCATTCACATGGGCGAAGAAGTTGGACTTGTACATGTCCATATAGGATTGCGGCGCCATTTCCTTGATGTCGGCGCCGGCGGCGAAGGCGCGTTCGGAGCCGGTGAGGACGATACAGCGCACATCGGTGCTGCGATCCCATTCCTCGAGGACGGAGATCAGTTCCGCGAGCAGCTCGCTGTTCAAGGCGTTGAGCGCTTTGGGGCGGTTCAGCGTGATTACGCCGACTTTGCCTTCGATCTTCGCCGTGATGTTCTGGTATTCCATGACTTGCTCCTGATGCGCCGACCCGCGTTCTATTATCACTTCACGACCCAAAGGAAATCACGATGGACCGGCTTTTCTTCGTTCTGCGGACCCGAGGTGCGGCCTGGGATCGCGAACGCACGCCGGAAGAGCAGGAGGGCTGGGCGGAACATAGTGCCTTTATGGCAGCGCTGGCCTGCGATGGGGTTGTTACCCTGGGCGGTCCGCTGGAGGGCACGCCGAATTACCTTATTCTGGCGCGTGCCCGCAGCGAGGACGACCTCCGTGCCCGCCTTGGAGAAGATCTATGGGCGCGCAAAGATATTCTTCGTGTCGAGCGCATCGCGCCCTGGTCCGTGAAGTGGCGCAGCTAGTCATCGAAACGCTTGGAGCGTGCCTGCTTCAGGCGGGAGTGCGTTTTCTTCTTCTCCAGTCTTTTTTCTTTCGACGAACGCGTCGGCCTTGTCGGACGGCGTTTCTTCGGGAGCGTTGCGGCTTCGCGAAGTAGAGCAATAAGCCTCTCGCGGGCGTCCTCGCGGTTGCGCTGCTGATCGCGATATTGCGAGGCGCGGATGATGATGGCGCCATCTTTCGTCAATCGCGATCCCGCCAACGCTTCCAACCGTGCATGAATCTCGAAGGGCAGGGTGGCCTGTTTCGCGTCGAAGCGCAGGATCACCGCGCTCGCGACCTTGTTGACGTTCTGTCCGCCGGGGCCGGAGGCGTGCGTGAACCGTTCCGAGATCAGGCCTTCGTCGATCGACAGATGCGGGGTGATGACGATCCGGCTCATGGATGATCCTGCAGGTCGCGAATTTCCGCCTGATTTTGCATCGTCATCGCGGTGCCAAACGAGGCTATCACGACGGCGGCAATGGCGACGATCTGGCGTATCGTCAGTGTTTCGTGGAGAAAAACAAATCCGGCGAGTGCGGCCACGACCGGCTCCATGCTCATAAGGATGCCGAACACGCGCACGGGCATCCGGCCTAGCGCAAACATCTCGCATGTATACGGAACGGCGCTGGAGAGAACTGCGATCGCAAGCGCAGCCAACAGGACCGGTGGTTGGTGGAGGGCCGGAAGCGCGGAGGATGCACCCATTGGGAGCACTGTCAGCGCAGCGATGGTCATTGCGATGGCGGTGGCTTGCGTGGTGCCGACGGCGGACGCGCGCCGCCCCAGAATGATGTAGAGTCCCCAACACACACCCGCACCGAGTGCATAGACAAGGCCCATCATGTTCAGCGCGTGTGATGTGCCACCGAGCGGCAGAAGCGCCAGCAACCCCACAATCACCATCCCTACCCACAAAAGATCAATCCAATGCCGTGAAGTGAGGGTAGCGACGGCGAGCGGTCCGACGAACTCTACCGCCACTGCGATGCCGAGCGGGATGCGCGCCAGCGACATATAGAAAACAAGGTTCATCGTTCCGAGCACGACGCCGAGGCCGAGCAACACAGGCCACGCTTCGCGCGGCGGCAGTTTTCTCCATGGCCGAAACACCGCAAGCAAAATCAGCGCGGAGATAACCTGGCGAAGCGTCGTGGTGCCCTGCGCACCCACCACTGGGAAGAGGTTCTTTGCAAAGGTGGCGCCGACCTGAACCGATACGATTGAAAGCCCTATCGCCGCGAATGGTAGAATCCGTGCTGTGCGGCCGTTCTGGCGCTCCATCTGAAAAATTCCCATTGCGAATCCTTTTTCGCAGACTACCACTTGAAAAGGCAACCAAATGGTTGCATATTGGCGGTATGAGTATGGACGCTGTGTTTCGCGCTTTGGCGGACGAGAGCCGCCGCCAGTTGCTGGACAGGCTCCGCGACAAGAACGGTCAGACGTTGGGCGAATTGTGTGAGGGCCTCGACATGTCCCGCCAGGCGGTGACGAAGCATCTGGGCATTCTGGAAGTGGCGAACCTCGTCGCCACGCAGAAGCGCGGGCGCGAGAAGCTGCACTTCCTCAACCCCGTGCCGATCTTCGACATCGCCGACCGCTGGATCGGCAAGTTCGAACGCGGACGTCTGCGCGCATTGTCGAATTTGAAGAAAGAGCTGGAGAAAGAGTGATGGCCGAACTCACCACAGAACCTACCATCTATGTCACCTACATAGCGACGACGGCGGAAAAGTGCTGGGCAGCGCTGACGCAAAGCGCGTTCTCCAAGCAATATTTCTTCGGGCAGATCATCGAAGGCGACTGGCGCAAGGGCGGGCGCATCCGTTATCGCATGCCCGACGGCAGCGAACACATCGAAGGCGAGATCCTTAGCTGCGAGCCGCCGCGGCTTCTGCGTTTCACATGGCGCGTCGTCGCGATGCCGGGGCTCAAACATCTGCCGGATTCGATTGTGTCTTACCGCATCGAGGATGCCGGCGAAGGCGTGATCCGCCTCACCATGACGGAAGAACATCCGACGCCGATCGACGAACGCCTGTTGGGCGGCGGCCGTTCGGGCTGGCCCGCGATCCTGAGCGGACTGAAGTCCCTTCTCGAAACCGGTGCGGTGCCGAAGATCGCGCCACCGACACCACCCCAAGAAATGCTGGATTACATGAAGGAGCACGGCGTATGAGCAACGACTTCGTCTATGTCACTTACATCTACTCCACGCCGCAAAAAGTGTGGGACGCGATCACCAAACCGGAATTCGCGAAGCGATACTGGTTTCACTACAACGTGTCGGACTGGAAGAAAGGCTCGCGCTGGGAACATCAGCACGGCGATGATTCCGGGAAGATCATGATCGACGGAACCGTTCTGGAAGCCGATCCGCCGCGCAAGCTGATGATCACATGGACGCGGCCCGACAAATCGAAAGAGCCTTCGCGCGTCACTTTCGATATCGCGGATGACGATTCCGGACTCGTCCGCCTCACCGTGACGCACGATCAGCTCGAACACGATCCCGCGATGGCGGCGAGCGTGTCCGGCGGCTGGCCGAAGGTTCTCTCCAATCTCAAGTCGCTGCTGGAAACCGGCAAGACCGAAAATATCTGGCTCACCAAAAACAAGGAAGGGTAATGGCTATGGCAAACAGTTCATTCGTCTATGTGACCTATATCCGTGCGCCGCAGCAGAAGGTGTGGGATGCGCTTACCAAGCCGGAGCATCAGAAGGTCTACTGGTTCGGCGGCCATCAGGAGAGCAACTGGAAGAAGGGCGCGGAATGGAAGATGTTCATGCCGCAGCATGGGCTGACCGACAGTGGCGAGATTCTGGAAAGCGATCCGCCCAACCGCGTCGTCATCAAATGGCGCAACGAATTTCGCCCAAATCTGAAGGAGGAGGGCTATTCACGCTGCGTGATGGAGCTTTCGACGGAAGACGAGCTTACCAAGCTCACAATTTCGCATACCATCGAGAAAGAGAACGCGCAGTTCATTCAGGCGGTTTCCGGCGGCTGGCCGCGCATCTTGTCGAGCCTGCAGTCTTATCTGGAAACGGGAAGGGCGCATGGCGATACGCGCAGTCCTGCGGCACAGGCGCATAAATAGTTTCCCGTCATGGCCGGGCTTGTCCCGGCCATCCATTTTCCAGAAGCTGTTGAGGCCAAAGCTTGGCGCGATCCGAAATGCTTTTCGCCCGTCTCTGGAAAATTGATGGCCGCCAGGGTGGGCGGCCATGACGGTTTAGAGATTGAGGCGCAAACGGGAGCACATCTATGACCAAATCCGTTTCAACATTCCTGATGTTCACCGGACACGGCGAAGAAGCGATCAATTTCTACACGTCGCTGATCCCCAACTCGAAGCTCGAAAGCATCACGAAATGGGGCGCGGACGGTCCGGGTGGCCCGTCCAGGGAAGGCACCGTGATGCGCGCCGCATTCACGTTGAACGGCGTTGCGTTCCAGGCCAGCGACAGTCCGGTGAAACATGCGTTCGATTTCACGCCCTCGATGTCGATCTTCGTCGAATGTGACAGCGAAGCAGAGCTCGACCGGGTGTTCGCGGCGCTGGCGGAAGGCGGACAAACGTTGATGCCGCTTGGCAATTACGGCTTCAGCAAAAAGTTCGGCTGGTGCAACGACCGTTTTGGCGTATCGTGGCAGCTGAATTTCAGTTGAGGCGGGCGATGGCGCGGATCACGGGGTTGGGTGGCGTCTTCATCAAGAGCCACGATCCAAAGGCGTTGAGCGCATGGTATCGCGACAAGCTCGGAATCGCGATCGAGGATTGGGGCGGCATTGCGTTCAAGCGCAGCGAGCAGACGCCACCCCAAACGGTCTGGAGTCCGTTCGAGGAAGGCACGCAATATTTCGCGCCTTCGCCGCGCGACGTGATGATCAACTTCGCGGTGGACGATCTGAACGCGTTTCTCAAAGAGATTGAGGCCAAAGGCGTGAAGGTTGACCGACCACTCTGGACAATGCGCTTGATCACGCCGTCATCGGCGCGCTGGCAGAGTTTCTTTTCGCGGCCATAGACGGCGAAGTGATGCTGGAAATATCCCAGCTCGCCATGCACCTGCTTGTGATCGCGCAAGGATGAACCGCCGGCTTTCACCGCTTCCTGCAGCACGTCCTTGATCGCCTTCACCAGCGTAACGATTTCCTCCGGCTTCACACGGGAGGCGCGGCGCCTGGGCGATATTCGCGCGCGCCACAGCGCCTCGCAAACATAGATATTGCCCAGCCCCGCGATCAGTCGCTGGTCGAGCAGGGCGGACTTGATCGGCGTCTTCTTGCCCCTGAGCGCCTTCGTCAGAAAGGCGTCGTCGAAATCCTTCGACAGCGGTTCGACGCCGACATCCTTGAACAGTTTGTGGCTTCCGATCTTGTCGCTGTCGATCAGCGTCATCAGCCCGAAGCGGCGATGATCGTTGAAGGTGATGCGGGCTGGCGCGTCGGTGTCGAAGACGACGTGATCGTGCTTTTCGTGTTCGTCGGGCACCGGGTCGTAGTGGAACTTGCCGAGCTCGTGGCTTTTGTTCTTGGCATAGACAGCCATCCGCCCGCTCATGCCCAGATGGATGACCAGCGTTTCGCCGTCGTCCAGATCGGCCATGATGTACTTGGCCCGCCGCCACAGCTTGAGAACCTTGCGGCCGTTAAGCCGTTTGGCGAAATCCTTCGGGAAAGGGATGCGCAGGTCCTTGCGCCGCGTCTCCACATGCGTGAAACGGTGGCCCTCCAGCGCGGGCTTGAGGCCGGTCATCACGGTTTCGACTTCGGGTAACTCAGGCATTATGCTTCCTACGATGAACGCCGACACCAAATCCACTGCCAGCTTCGGCTACCGCGACGTGCCGGAGGACGAGAAGGAAACCCTCGTCCGCGAGGTGTTTTCGTCGGTCGCCAAGCGCTACGACCTGATGAACGACCTGATGTCGGGCGGCATCCACCGCATCTGGAAAGACGCGATGGTGGAATGGCTGAACCCGCAACCGGGCTGGCGCTCGGTGGACGTGGCGGGCGGCACGGGCGATATCGCGTTCCGTATCGCGGAGATGGCCCGTTCGCGCAGAGGCGAAGCGAAGGTCACCGTCTGCGACATCAACCAAGACATGCTGAACGAAGGCGTGCGTCGTGCGGAGGAAAAGGGCGAGCGTGCGCTGGAATGGGTATGCGGCAGCGCCGAGGCATTGCCGTTCCCGGACAATTCGTTCGACAGCTACACCATCGCCTTCGGCATCCGGAATGTGACGCATATCGACAAAGCGCTGACGGAGGCACTGCGCGTGCTCAAGCCAGGCGGGCGTTTCCTGTGTCTGGAATTCTCCAAGGTGCAGGCGCCGGTGTTGGATGAAATCTATGAGCGCTTCTCGTTCTCGGTGATTCCGAAGATCGGCGAATGGGTGGCGCAAGATGCGGACAGCTATCGCTACCTCGCCGAAAGCATCCGCCGCTTTCCGCCGCAGGCGAACTTCAAGAAGATGATCGAGAAGGCGGGAATGGGCCAGGTAAAGGTCCGCAACCTCTCCGGCGGCATCGCGGCCATGCATTCGGCGTGGAAAATCTGATGGGTGCGTGGTCCGATTTCTGGCGGTTGCACCATGCGGCGCGCGCGTTGGCCAAGCACGACGCGCTGATCCCACGCGAATATCTGGATGGATTGCCGCTGTCGTTGCGCATGGTGCGGCGGCTGCTCGGCACGCGTGAGCGGGACGACAAGATCGCGCCGCCCGGCGTGCGGCTGGCGGCGGCGCTGGAAAACTTGGGACCTGCTTACATCAAGCTGGGGCAGGTGCTGGCGACGCGGCCCGATCTGATCGGCCCTGATATCGCGCACGCGCTGGAGACGTTGCAGGATCGACTGCCGCCGTTTCCCACCGAAGATGCGAAGAAACAGATCGAAGCGTCTCTGCTGAAGCCGGTAGCAGACCTTTATTCATCTCTCAGCGATCCGGTGGCGGCGGCCTCCATCGCGCAGGTGCATGTCGGCGAGACGACGGATGAAGTATCGAAGAAAGTTGCCGTGAAAGTGCTGCGCCCCGGCATCGCGCAGGAGTTCGCCAAAGACCTGTCCGCTTTCGCTTTCGCGGCACGGATGGCGGAGCGGTATTCGGCGGAAGCGCGGCGGCTGCGGTTGCGCGCGGTGGTGGATACGCTGGCATTGTCCGTGGCGCTCGAACTGGACCTGCGCATGGAAGGCGCGGCGGCGTCGGAGCTTGCCGAGAACACCAAGAACGATCGCGATTTCCGCGTGCCGGCGATCGACTGGAACAGAACCGCCGGTCACGTCCTCACCAGCGAATGGATCGACGGCACGCCCATCCGGGATCCGAAAGACGTCGAAGCCGCCGGCCACGATCCCAAACGCATCGCGGTGGTCGTGGTGCAAAGCTTTCTCACCCAGGCGCTGCGCGATGGTTTCTTCCATGCCGATCTGCATCCCGGCAATTTGTTCGTGGACGGCGAGGGCCGATTGGTCGCTGTCGATTTCGGCATCATGGGCCGGCTCGATGTGCCGATGCGCCGGTTTCTCGCCGAGACGCTCGGCGGCTTTCTCGCGCGCGATTACATGCGCGTGGCGGAGGTTCACTACGGTGCCGGGTTCGTGCCGCGCGCGCACGCTATCGAAACCTTCGCGCAGGCCCTGCGCGCGGTCGGCGAGCCGATCTTCGGCCGCACGGCACGCGATGTGTCGATGGCAAAATTGCTCGCGCAACTGTTCGACACGACGTACCGCTTCGATATGCAAGCACAACCGCAACTGATCCTACTGCAGAAGACGATGGTGGTGGTCGAAGGCGTGGCGCGCGCGCTCGATCCGGATTTCGACATCTGGGAATCCTCGCGGCCCGTCGTCGAGAAATGGATGCTGGAACAGGTTGGCCCCGAAGCGCGGCTTCGCGAGATGGGCGATGGCGTCAACGCGCTCGGGCGGCTGGCGCGCGATCTGCCGCAACTGCTGCGAAATGCTGAGATCGTTTCCACCATGCTGGCGGATGGCGGCATGCGGCTGCATCCCGACACGGTGCGCCAGATTGCGGACGCGCAAGCGCAACGCACACGTCACGTGCGGGCCGCAATATGGATCGCCGCTGTGGCTTTAGGAGTGCTCGCTGCCGGGCTTCTTTAGCAGCTTCTGCGCGGCTACTTTCACATGGCCGGCATCGCAGGTCTGCGCGCCCTTCGTCCCCATCACATAGACTTTGACATCGTAGGTGTGGTCCGAAATGTCGGGCAGGTCGGGCACTGTTACGCGGACCGCTCCGGCTGCCACTTTCTGCTCGGTCGCGAGAACCTTGCCATAGCCGGGATTGGTGTCCCCCGGCATCGCCGAAACCGTCAGCACCACACGCACGTCGCTGTCCTGTTGGGCGATCTGCAGCGGCCCGCAGGCTACGCCGATCTGGTCGCCGGGAGCGACGACCGGGACAACTTCATCGTTCGGACCGAGCGCGCTGTCATCAGCGAACGCCGGCGAGCAAAACGCCGCCACGCCCATCAATGCCGCGCTTGCCAAAATCTTCGTGCGCATCGGAACCGCCTCCCAACGGAAATAACCCGAAGCAGACTCCCACCGTAGCAGGGTTTCTGCCTGGTCCATAGGGTTTTGGCAGCCAGGAGCCAGGCCCGAAGGCGCTGGCGCCTGCCTTTGCCGTCCAAATCACCGGTTCCGGCTTAAGTACCAAAACCGCCAGCACATGGTGGCTGCGGCCACCAAAAGGCCGAAAGCCAGCCCGATCCATATGCCAAGCCCCTTCAGATGGAAGGTGAAGGCGAAGAGCAGACACATGGGGAAGCCAGCCAACCAGTAGCTAGCGCCTGCGATCCACATAGGCGCCCGGGCATCCTTCAGGCCCCGCAGTGACAAGGCGCCCGCCACCTGGACGCCATCGACGATCTGGAACACCGCCGCCACATGCAGGAAGACGACCGCCAGCGCGATCACATCCGCATTGGCCGCTTCGTCCGCAAAGTAGAGGCCCGCGATCCTGTCCGGGAAGATCCAGAGCAGGATGCCTGTGCATGTCATGAACACCGCCGCCATGCCGATGGCGAGCCAACCCGCACGCCGCACGGCTTCGCCGTCGCGCGCACCTGCCGCCAACCCCACGCGCACCGTGGCCGCCATACCAATGCCGAGCGGCACCATGAAGGTGATCGACGGCACGTTGAGCGCGATCTGATGTGCCGCCACCGCCGCCGTGCCGAACGTACCCATGATCAACGTTGCCGAGTTGAACAGCATGGCTTCGAAGATCATCGTCATGCCGATCGGCAGGCCAAGCCGGAACACTTCCCTCAGGTTCGCCCAATGCGGGCGGTGAAAGCGGCGGAAGATCCGGTACTGGTTTAGGCTCGGCATCAACCGCACGACCACGACCATGGCGAAGAAGCTGAACGCATAGGAACAGGCGCTGGAAATACCAGATCCCAACAGGCCCAGCTTCGGAAAGCCAAAGTGACCGAAGATCAGCGCGTAGTCTCCAAAGGCGTTGAAGAAAATGGCGAACGCCATCACCCACAACGATGCGTTTGGCTTCGACAGTGCAGTCGAGAAGTTGCGCAGCACCTGATAGCCCAACGAGAAGGGCAGGCCCCAGCACAGCGCGCTCACGAATACACCTGCGTTTGTCGCCAGTTCGTCGGTCTGGTCGAGAGACAAAAGGATGTGGCGCGTCATTAGCAGAAAGCCCACAAGCGGCACTGACAACAGTAGTACCGACCAGAAGCCCATGCGTGTTGCTGACCGCACGCCGGCGCGGTTCTTCGGGTTTTCGCCGAGGATATGCGCGATCATCGGCGACACGGCCGCGACCGGGCCGCAGCCGATCAGCCAGGTGAAGAAGAACACGGTGTTGCCCAATGCCGCCGAGGCAAGCGCCACCTTACCCAAGCGGCCGAGCATCACGACGTCTGTCGTCATGATTGCCATCTGCGCGAGCTGGGTGAGCACCAGTGGCCACGCGAGCTTAAGCATCTCGCGCGCTTCCAGAAACCATGCATCGAGACCGTGTCCGGTGACACGGGTGCCTGCATGGGAAAGGTCTAATTCTTCTGCAATATCAGACATGATACGGGCACTTCTTCATTCTTTGCCCGAACCTGACCCGAGGGGGTGTCAGATACAAAAAACCCTCCGGAGCCAGGCTCGGGAGGGTGGAACTTGAACGATGTTAGGATGACCTAACGCGCGTTCACCTCGCGAGCGGATACGGCGCGATCGCCGCCCGGAAGCCCGGACGGTGCGGCCGTCAAAACCTTCATGATCGATCGACTATTCATTCTGCTCGCTCGAATCGCGCGAAGCCCCATGCTTCGCAACGCGGATTGTGGGTACGCCCGCTTGAAATCCAAGTCAACGGATGTGGTTAAAAGTGCTGCGCCTGTTGCGCGGACCACACATGCTGCGGCGCAACTGTGCGCATTCGCATAACTGCGATATTGTCCAGGCATGGCACAGACCGAACTTTTGGCGCGCGGTGCGCTGTCGGTGATCGACTATCGCTGCGAGGCGGGGCCCCAAACGCGGCCTTTCGTCGAGCGCCACGACAGGCATTCGGTTTCCTATGTGCGCAAGGGCAGTTTCGCCGTGCGGTCGCGCGGGAAAATGTTCGATCTCGTCCCCGGCTCGCTGTTTGTCGGCCATCCCGGCGACGAATATGTCTGCACGCACGATCATCACATCTGCGGCGACGAATGCCTCTCCATCCAATTCGAACCGGAGTTAGCGGAATACATCGCCGGCCGCGCGGAATTATGGCGTAGCGTCGGCATCCCGCCTTTGGCGGAGATGATGGTGTTGGGCGAACTGGCGCAATCCGTCGCGCGGCGCGAGAGCGATATCGGCATGGATGAAGCCGCACTGGCATTCGCGGCCCGTTTTGCAGGCATAGCAGCGGGCAAACCCCGCAAGCGGATTTCCGCACAAACGCGTGAGCGCCGCCGCGCCATCGACGCCGCCGCCTGGATCGAGGCGCACTCGACCGAAGAGATCGAGCTTGCGCGCGTGGCGAGACTGAGTGGTCTCAGCACCTTCCACTTTCTGCGCGTGTTCGCGAACGTTCTTGGCGTGACGCCGCACCAATATCTTATCCGCGCGCGATTGAAGCATGCGGCTCGCTTGCTGGCAGACGAGGAGCAGGCAATCACAGATATCGCACTCGACGTCGGGTTCGCCGATCTTTCCAATTTTGTGCGCAGCTTTCGCCGTGCGGCGGGCATACCGCCCCGTGAATTCCGCAAGGCGGCGCGGGGCGACCGCAAGATTCTCCAAGAACGGATCGCCACCATCGCCGCATGATCGCCCTCCACCATCGGAGAAGATCATGGCTTCCATTCGTATCGAGACATTCATCGCCGCGCCGCCGGAAAAGATTTGGGACGCGCTCCGAGACGTCGGTGCGGTCCATACCCGTCAGGCTCGCGGATTTGTGACGGATTGCCGGCTGGAAGAGGGCGCCCGCATCGTCACTTTCGCCAATGGCTTCGTGGCGCGGGAACTAATCGTGGATATCGATGATGAGAACCGCCGCCTCGCCTATGCGGTCAGCGGCAGCGAGAGGCTGTCGCATCACAGCGCGTCGTTTCAGGTGTTCGAAGAGGACGGCAAATCACGCGTCGTCTGGATCGCCGACATCCTGCCCGACAGCGCCGAGCCCGCTATTCGCGGGATGATGGAGCACGGCTCGGTTGCAATGCGGCAAACTCTGGAGGCGGCTGACAAATAATCCGTGCTTGTGCCTTCCGCCGCGTCCGGCGCTAGAGTCACCGAGACGCTATTGGAGACACGCCTATGGACTTCACCATTCCCAAGCACATCACCGAGCTTCTCGGCCAGATCGACGAGTTCATCGATCGCGAGATCATGCCGCTGCAGCATCAGGACGATAACGACCGGTTCTTCGATCACCGCCGTGAGTGGGCGCGCACCGATTTCGAGCATGGCGGCTTGCCGCGCAAGGATTGGGAAGCGCTACTGGGCGAGATGCGCCGCCGCGCCGATAAGGCGGGATTCCTGCGGCTGGCACTGCCGGAGGAATTCGGCGGCAAGAATATTGGCAATCTGGCCATGGCGATCATCCGCGAGCATCTCGCGGCGAAGGGGCTTGGGCTCTTCAACGATCTGCAGAACGAGACTTCGGTCGTGGGCAACTTCCCGCAGATTCTGATGATGCGTGATTTCGGCACTGAGGAACAGAAGAAGACGGTCCTGCCGGGCATGTTGAACGGCACGATCCGCCTCGCCTTTGGGTTGACTGAACCCAAGCACGGCTCCGATGCGACCTGGATGGAAACGCGCGCGGTGAAGGACGGCAATGGCTGGCGCATCAATGGCGAGAAGATGTGGAACACCGGCGTCCACGTGGCCTCGCATGACATGGTGTTCTGCCGCACCTCCGGCAATGACGGCGACGCGCGCGGACTGACCTGCATCATCGTGCCGATGGACGATCCGGGCGTGAAAATCGAAGAATATATGTGGACCTTCAACATGCCGACGGACCACGCGCGCGTGTCATTCAAGGACGTGTGGGTGCCGGACAGCGCGGTGTTCGGGCCGGTCGACAACGGCCTGGTGCTGGCACGGCATTTCGTTCACGAAAACCGCATTCGCCAGGCAGCGAGTGGTTTGGGCGCGGCGCAATACTGCATCAATGAGAGCGTGGATTATGCCAACACGCGCAAGCCGTTCGGTAAGCCGCTGTCGCGCAATCAGGCGATCCAATGGCCACTGGTGGAATTGCAGACGGAAGCGGAAATGCTGCGCTGGCTAATCTACCGCACCGCTTGGGAGATGGATCGCATGACGGGGCCGGAGATCCAACTCTATCTCTCCGACAAGGTCAGCATGTGCAACTACAAGGGCAATAACCTTGTGTGCAATTCGGCCGACTGGGCGATGCAGGTGCATGGCGGCTGGGGCTATTCGCGCCACAAACAATTCGAACACATTTATCGCCACCATCGCCGCTACAGAATCACCGAAGGCAGTGACCAAATTCAAATCCGTAACGTCGCGGGACACATGTTCGGCTTTATCGGAAAGAACCAGCGTCGCGATCACTGACAGGTTTTGCGACAATTCTGTTTTTCTTTGGTGCAATGGGACAGTTGCGGTGAGCGCATCTGTCCCATTTGCGTTCAGGTGCGATCCTCCAATTCGGGTTGTGCCCAAGAAAAGGAATTTTTCTCGGAAAAATTCTTCGCAACGCATTGCGTTCGTATGTGTTTTGCCATGGCATGCGCGCGCCGCATGATCGCGCGACGTAAGAAGGGGCTGTAAGAGATGGATGCGCAGGCGCTCGGATTTTTTCTCGATGCGTCACCACGCCGGCAATACAACTTCGCGCATAGCCTGGATGAGATCCGCACACCTTCGCATCGTGAGGCCTTGTCCCTTCTTGAATCATGGAAAGCCGCGGTCGAACATGGTGGGTTCGTCATAGGTCGTCACTTTCCGTCACGGAAATTCGCGCAAGTTCTTCCGAACGTGCTGTTGCTGGAGAGAGTGGAGGGCGCGCGAGACTTTCGCGTTCGTCTCGCGGGGTTCACGATGCTCTGTTATTACGGCGTCGAGTTGCGCAAGCGGCGGCTGTCGGAATTCTTCGAGGGAATCGAGCACGAGAACCTTTACAAGCTCTTCGACGGTATTCTGCGTTCCGGAAGGCCAAGCCTTGCGAAGTCGCGCATGGACAAGGGGCGCAGCAGCGCGCTGCAGCGGGAGATCGTCTCGCTTCCTGTGCTGGCATCCAATGGACGAACCCCGCAAGTGCTTGTCGCGTCTTTCTGGAACGACAGGTACTGGCTGAACTGACGGCGCTGCGATAGCGTTTGGCGAGTCCGGTTCGAGGATGATTTGTCGAAAACTCTAAACATTGCCCATCGGGGTGGCGCGGGCCTGCGCCCTGAGAATACGCTTGCCGCTTTCCGCGATGCGGTGGGGTGCGGCGCCGACGGCGCCGAACTCGATATCCAGCTTAGCAAGGACGGGCAGGTGATCGTCTACCACGACTATCGTCTGAAGCCGGAGATCACGCGCCTGAACGGCCATTGGCTCACTCGTCCCACGCCGCGCATCAAGGATCTGAAATATGCGGAGTTGGAAAGCTTCGATGTTGGGCGTTGCGATCCTCATTCCGCGTACGCGAAGACGCATCTCGACGTCTGCGCGGAAGACGGCGAGCGCATTCCCACGCTGACCGACGTTGTGGCAGTGGCGAAAACAGCAAAGCAGGATTTCTGGCTGCAAGTCGAGTTGAAGACGTCTTTCGCCAATCGGGAAGAAGGGCCCGATCCGGTTGCACTGGCCGAGGCCGCGGTGGCTGTGCTGCGCGAGGAGAACTATCTGCATCGCACGATCTTCGTCGGCTTCGACTGGCCGGCGCTGCTGCACGCCAAGAAGCTTTCGCCGCAAACCGAATGTTGGTTCACCACACTGGCGCAAAGCTGGTTCGGCGACGGACCGGTGCCGCCGGAAGACGATCCACCGAACGATCAGGTGCTTGCGCTCCCCGGCCTTGCAGAAGATCAGCGGAACCCCATTGGCGGCCGCCCAGGCCTTGACCCAGACAACAGGAGCAGCACGGATCGCCCGGACGTTCTTTCTCCATTTCTGAAGTGATTAGCCTTCGGGTAGGCCCCGGATGGCTGTGACGTCCTGTGCCCAATCCAGCGCCGAACTGCACCAGATCTGTTTGGTGGGTTTCAATTGCGAGCGCTGCTTCAAGCCGCCCAGCCTGAGATTGAATTGCGTTGGGTTTTCGGAGGCAGCGGAATAGATGGGCGATCCGCAATCGCCGCAGAATGCCTGCGCGCGCTTCGTTCCGCTTTGAGCGGTTTTCACATAAATTTTTGGTGCGCCGCGCAGAACGCGAAAGTCGTCAGCCTTGGCGGCCACGCTGGCCCGGTAAGGCGAGCCGGAGAAATTCTGGCAATCAGTGCAATGGCAGATTGCTGCCGACCCCGGATCGACAATCGCTTCATAGGCGATCTTTCCGCAATGGCATTCGCCGTTCACGTTCATGTCGCACGTCCGCTGTAGTGGCCTATCATCGCCGCGGACCGGCCATGCGGTCAATTCCGCAAATCGTCATGTTGCCTATGCTCGGACCTGTGCAATGAATCGTGAGCGGCAATAGCGAGGACGACATGCAAACCAGAGATATCTCCTATGTGGTCGGCGGCAAGAAACTGACGGGATATTACGCCGTGGACGAAAAGCGCAGCGGCAAGCGGCCGGGCATCCTCGTGTGCCACCAGGGCGGCGGGCTGCGCGATCATGAAAAGGAACGCGCGCAAAAGCTCGCCGAACTGGGCTACGCGGCGTTCGCCTATGATGTTTACGGCGAGGTTGCCACCACGCCCGACCAAGCGATGACGCTGCTCATGGGCCTCATGGCCGATGGAAAAACCTGGCATGCGCGGATGCTGGCGGGCATCGCGCAACTGAAGGCGCAGCCGGAAGTGGATGTGAAACGTCTCGGCGGCATCGGTTTCTGTTTTGGCGGTGCAAGCGTTCTGGAGCTATCCCGCATCACATCCGATATTGCCTGTGTGGTGTCTTTCCATCCGGGCCTGCAGGCCGTTCCGGAAAAAGACGAGCGGCCGGTTCACGGCAAGGTCGTGGTTTGCGCGGGCGACAAGGACCCATTGATCCCGGCGGAAGGGCGCGACCGGCTCATCGCGCAGATGAAGGCGGCTGGGGCAGATTGGCAGTTCCTGATCTATGGCCGCGCCGGCCATAGCTTTACCGACAAGAGCGTGGACGCTCTCGGCATCCCGAATTTCAACTATGATGGCGCGACCGACGCGCGCTCGTGGGCGGTCATGCGGCAGATGTTCGAGGAGACATTCTGAAATTTTTGCGTAAGGATTGGGAGGTCGCGATCAGGTTCCTCCATGTCCCAACTCTTCTCTGAATTCCGCATCAAGGGCCTGGCCCTTCGCAACCGCATTGCGGTTTCACCCATGTGCCAGTATTCGGCCGATGATGGCGTGCCGAACGAATGGCACATGGTGCATCTGGGAGCGCGGGCCATCGGCGGTGCGGCGCTGGTGATCGCGGAAGCGACGGCGGTGTCGCCGGAAGGACGCATCACACCGGGCTGCACCGGCTTGTGGAACGACAAACAGGCAGAAGCCTGGGCGCCGATCATGCAGCTCGTCAAGAAGCACGGCGCCGTTCCGGGAATTCAGATCGCTCATGCCGGCCGCAAGGCGAGCGCGAACCGTCCGTGGGAAGGCGACGATCACATGAACTCGGATGATCCGCGCGCCTGGGATCCGTTGGGTCCGTCGCCGATTGCCGTTGTCGCCAATCTACCGCGCTCTCGCCCATCGCCAACAAGCGCACTGACGAATATGGCGGTGATTTCGACAATCGCTCGCGTTTCCTGGTCGACACATTCAAGGCTGTGCGTGCCGTCTGGCCGGAGAAATATCCGCTTACAGTCCGCCTCGGTGTCAGCGATTTCCATGCGGATGGCCAGCCGCTGGAAGAGTCCATCAAGCTGGTGAAGATCCTGAAGAATCACAATCTCGATCTGATCGACGTGAGCCTGGGCTTCAACACACCGGATATCTCCGGCGTGCCTTGGGGGCCGGGTTTCATGGCGCCAGTCGCTGAGCGCATCAAAAAGGAAGCCGGAGTGCTCGCCGCGGTTGGATGGTTCATCAACGACCCGCAACAGGCGGAAGATATCATTGCCAAAGGACAGGCGAATCTCATCATGCTTGCGCACAAGGAATTGGACGATCCGCACTTCCCCTATCACGCCGCCAAGGCACTGGGCGTCGAAAATCCGCAGAACATCCTGCCGCCGCAATATGCCTATTGGCTGAAGGGCCGGTGAAACCGATTACCCCTTCACCAAACCTTCTTCCTGCATCGCCTTGTGCACGGCCGGGCGCTGGGAAACCTGCTGGAAGAATTTGCGCAGATTTTCCGGCAGATCGATCTTCACATGATGCGCCCAGGTCGTCATTACGAAGAGATAGGCGTCAGCAACGGTGAACGCGTCGCCGGTGAGGAAGTACTTTCCGGCGAGTTCGCCATTCACATAATCGAAGCGCTTGACGATCTTGGCCCTCGCGTCCGCCTTCGCTGGATCTGATGCATCGCCAAACAATGGGCTGAAATTCTTGTGGATCTCGCCATTGATGAAGGTGAGCCATTCAGCGACTTTGTAGCGCGCAAACCCCTTTTGCGGAATGAGGCCAGAGTCCGGTTTCAAGTCGCCGAGATATTGGACGATCGCCGGTCCTTCGGTGAGCAGATTGCCGTCGTCGAGTTGCAGCGCGGGAACGTAACCCTTCGGGTTGATCTTGTAATAATCCTCGCCGTTGTCGAGCTTGTGCGTTTTAAGATCGACTTTCACCAACTCGAGCGGAATGCCTGCTTCATTCGCGACGATATGCGGCGAGAGGGAGCAGGCGCCCGGTGAGAAATAGAGTTTCATGAGTATCTCCTTCAATGGCGAGCCGCCATATGAGGGAGCAACGTGCGTTCACGCAATCTGTTCTCTTTTCCCTCATCCCGACACGGGAAATCAGAAATGTCCTCCGGTGACAGCGTAAAGCAGCAGCCACGGCTCGACGACCATATCGATCGTCGCATGCGCAATGATGACCGGTGTCAAGCTGCGTCCGCTGGCCAGATAGGTGATGGCCAGCATCAGGCCAAGTACGGCCGTGGCAACCATCGCGCCGATCATCTGCGCCATTTGAATATGGCCGTTGAGGCCGCCCCAACCCATATGTGCCAGCCCAAACAGGATGGCAGAGAGGAGAATCTGCACGGTCCAATGGGCGCCGCCATCGTTCGCTTGTGTCATCACAAAACCGCGGAACACGGCCTCCTCGCAGATGCCGGCGGAAATGCCGATCCCGAGCGCGACAAGAATTCGGAAGAGAGACCAGTCGGTCAGGACGGGAGCGCCGGCCTGAATCATGCCCATCACGGTAAAGCCCGCATAAAGCACACCGAACGCGAAACCGAGCAGCCAGCCCCAGATCGAGGACGACATCTTCCAGCCGATGCTGTGCAAATTCTGCCCGCGCAACCGCAGAATGACGCAGGCCGCCCCGAACAGCAGCCAGACCAGAACGATACTGCTGATCGCGCTGACCACGACCTTGTCGTGCGGCGTCACAATCGACAGATGCGGCACGATTGCGGCCCGTGCGATGGGCAGGACGAACTCGAGAATCGCGAATGTGGCGATCATCAGGCCGATGGCCGTCCAAGGGCCGATGCGCGCCGGCTTTATCGGTTCCGCGTCCATGTTTCCTCCGCCCCCGTGCAACTTGGCCGGTTCCACGTTAACAAAATGGGCAAAGCAAGGCGACCGCTGTTCGGATAGGTTCGCCGCGCGATTTGAGGCTCGACAACAAGGTGACGAAGACTATCGCGCGTGGCGCCGCTCTGCTGGTGATTTTGGCCGGCATCGCTCTGGGCATCATCTATCGCGCCGACATCCACCCACTGACCATCCGCGACATGATCGCGGGTAACCCCTGGGCGCCGGCCATCTTCATCGGGCTTCAAATCGCCGCAAGCTTGCTGTGGGTGCCGGCGAGGGCGTTCTCGATCATTCGCCGCGTATCGGCAGAATGATCCAGCGCGCCGAGGAGGGTGGCTGGCGCGCGGTCGCCATTCTGCGCCTGATTCCCGGCCCGCCGCATAGTGGGATCAACACGCTGCTTGCACTCACGGAATTGTCGTGGCGCGATTACCTGATCGGATCGTTCCTCGGCATGCTGCCGATCACGTTCATACAGGTGGAGATCGGCGCCTCCGGCAGCGCGGTGTTCGCAGGCGAAGGCGGATGGTTGCTCGGCTGTGTTCTGCTGGCCGTCGGGCTGGCTGCTTCCTTCTTCCTCAAGCGGGTGGGACGCAAAGCCGGCATGGATGAATCCGACACCGGCGCAAACGCGTAGCCAGCCCCATCATCTCTCCTTGTGGGGAAGTGACTATTTCTAGCCGATGCCTTCAAACAAAGCCGTTGAAAGATAGCGCTCCGCGAAAGACGGAATGATTGCCACGATCATCTTGCCTTCCATGCCAGGACGCGCACCGACTTCCAGGGCGCCAGCAATCGCCGCGCCGGACGAAATGCCGACTGGAATGCCTTCCTCGCGCGCAACGCGGCGTGCCATGTCGAACGCAGTTTCGTTGCCTATGGTGATGACTTCGTCGATTACCTTGCGGTCGAGGATGCTCGGCACGAAGCCCGCGCCGATGCCTTGGATGGGATGGGGGCCGGGTTGGCCGCCGGAAAGCACCGGCGAGTCTTCCGGCTCCAGGGCGATAATCCTCACACTCGGCTTCTTCTGCTTCAGCACCTGACCGACGCCGGTGATGGTGCCGCCCGTGCCGACGCCGGAGATGACGACATCGACCTTGCCGTCGGTATCGTTCCAGATTTCTTCCGCCGTGGTGCGACGATGGATGTCGGGGTTCGCGGGATTCTCGAATTGCTGTGGGATCACGGCGCCCGGCGTGGCCGCCACGATCTCTTGTGCTTTTGCGATCGCGCCGCGCATTCCCTTGGGCGATTCTGTCAGAACGATCTCTGCGCCGAGGAGCGCGATCATTTTGCGGCGCTCCGTCGAGACCGATTCTGGCATGACGACGATGAGCTTGTAGCCTTTTGCGGCAGCAGCGAAGGCAAGGGCGATACCGGTATTGCCGCTGGTGGGTTCCACCAGTGTGGATTTCCCCGGCGTGATAATCTTCTGCGCTTCCAGCGCGTCGATCATCGAAACGCCGATGCGATCCTTGACGCTGGAAATCGGATTGAAGAATTCCAGCTTGAGCAGAACGTCGGCCTTAACGCCCGCTTCCTTGGTCATGCGGTGCAGGCGCACGAGCGGCGTATCGCCGATGGTATCAGTGATGGAATTGAAGATGCGCCCGCGACCGGGTTTGCGTTCTGCCATGCTGTGCTCCTGTTAAATCGTGAAATCGGCGGTCGCGCGTCCGCCGCAATCGACGCCCGCGGCGCGCGCTTGCGAGCAGAGATCTTCGATCGAGATCGCGTCGAGTTGCTTCATCACTTCGTCCTGAAGACGAGCGATAAGCGGCGTTACCACACGGGTGCCGAGTTCGGAGCGCGGTTCCGGGTTCTCCGCTTCGCCGTCGTCGATGGCTTCGGCCACGCGCACGACGTCGCCGATGGAGATGCGCCGCCGCTCGCGGGCGATGCGATAGCCGCCGCGCGGACCGCGCACGCCTTTTAGCACACCAGCGCGGACAAGCTGTTGCATCACCTGTTCCAGATAACGCTGCGGCACGCCTTGGCGCGCGGTGATTTCCTTCGCCTGCACAGGTTCTGGCCGCGCGTTGAAGGCAATGTCTATCACTGCTTCCAGGGCCAACATGGTTTTTCGAGAGAGTTTCAACATGAGTTGCTCAGTTCTGCTTGATGTGGATTCCGGTGGAGCCGAAGCCGCCCGTGCCGCGTTCGGTCGCGCCGAGTTCGCTGACTTCGACAAAGTGTGCTTGTTCGTGCCGCGCGATCACCATCTGCGCGATCTTCGTACCGCGCTTGATGGGAAAGGGCGTATCGCCGTGATTGATGAGGATGACTTTGATCTCTCCGCGATAGTCGCTGTCGATCGTGCCGGGCGTATTCAGGCAGGTGATGCCGTGATTGAGGGCGAGACCTGAACGGGGACGTACCTGCGCTTCGTAGCCATGCGGCACTGCGAGCGCGATGCCCGTGGGGATGGCTGCACGGGCGCCTGGACTCAGTTCGGTGTCGGCATCGACGGCCGCGAGCAGGTCGAGGCCTGCTGAGCCTTCCGTAGCATAAGCGGGAAGCGGCAGATCTATGGCATGGCTTAAACGGAGAATTTCGATCTTCACGCGGCTTTGCCTTTCAGTGCTTCCGCGATGCGCACTGCCAGGCGCGCGCCGACTTCGCTCTTTTTCATTTCCGGCCAATCTTCGACACCGCTCTTGCTGATGAGATGAACCGTGTTGCGATCACCACCCATGATGCCGGTGGCAGGAGAGACGTCATTGGCGACGATCCAGTCCGCGCTCTTTTTCGCGAGTTTCGATTTCGCATTGGCGACGATATCGTCTGTCTCTGCGGCAAAGCCGATAACGAGGCGGGGGCGCTTGCCGCCTTGCGCGATGGTCGCCAGAATATCCGGGTTTTGCGCGAGCTTGATGTCCGGCACGCTGTCACCCTCGCGCTTCTTCATTTTGTTGTTGGCGACAACTTCCGGGCGCCAGTCAGCCACCGCTGCTGTGAATATGCCGACATCGGCAGGCAAGGCGTGTTCGCAGGCGGCGAGCATTTCGCGCGCGGTTGTCACCTTTACCAGCTTCACATGATGCGGCGCGACGAGTTCGACGGGACCGGAGATTAGCGTCGTCTCTGCACCTGCTTTCGCCAGCGCATCGGCAATCGCATAGCCCTGCTTGCCTGAGGAGCGATTAGCGATGAAGCGCACCGGGTCGAGCGGCTCCTGCGTGGGGCCGGCCGTCACCAGCGCTTTAAGTCCGGTTAAAGGGCCGGTTGCACTCTGCGCAAGCGCAGCCTCTATCGCGTCGGCGATCGCGTTCGGTTCGGCCATGCGGCCGGGACCGAATTCACCGCACGCCATTTCACCGTCGTTCGGGCCGACGAACAGAACGCCGTCTTTCTTCAGCGTCGCGAGATTGCGTTGCGTGGCGGGCGCGTTCCACATGCGCACATTCATCGCCGGCGCCATCAGCACCTGCTTGTCGGTGGCAAGCAGAGCGGTCGAAGCAAGATCGTTGGCCAAACCATTCGCCATCTTCGCCATGATATCGGCTGTCGCTGGAGCAACCACGATGAGATCGGCGGAACGGGACAATTCGATGTGCCCCATCTCGGATTCATCGGTGAGGCTGAACAGGTCCTGAAAAACTTTTTCGCCCGTCAGTGACGCAACGGAAAGTGGGGTGACGAAGTGTTCGCCTGCTTTTGTGAGCACTGCGCGCGCTGTGATTCCGCGCTCGCGAAGGCGTCGGATGAGCTCAAGGCTCTTGTAGGCCGCGATGCCGCCGCCGATGATGAGAAGCACGCTATTGCCACGCATGGCCCAACCCTTTGCCGGAAAATCCCGCGATGAGGGGGAGTTTATAACGAATAACGAGTGCGAAGTGTAGTTCTTTGCGCCAGGGAGCCAACGCCATGAATATTCAGGTAAAATCCGAACTTCCGCCATTTAAGCCGCTGCCGCAGAAGGCGCCGGACATCGAGATCGAGCGAAAATCCGATGGCACTGTGTACATCCGCTCCCGCCATCCGCTGGGCGCGATGCCGCGCTCCATCGCACATCTTTTCGAGGAAAGAGCGGCGGCGCACCCGGATCGCAACTTCATCGGCCAGCGCCAGATGCTGCCGGACGGCAAGACGGGCGACTGGAAATACATCACCTATGGCGAAGCCAATGCGCGGGCGAATGCGGTGGCACAGGCTCTGCTCAATCGTGGGCTTGGCCCCGATGCGCCGCTGATGGTTCTGTCGGGCAATTCCATTCCGCACGCGATCATGATGCTGGGCGCAATGAAGGCACAGGTACCGATTGCACCCGTGAGCGTCGCATATTCACTGATGAGCGGCGATCACTCCAAGCTCAAGCATGTTTTCGAGACGACCAAGCCCAAGATGATCTTCGCGGAACAGGGGCCCATGTATGCCCGCGCGCTCGCTGCGCTGCCGCTGGATGGCGTGGACGTCGTGACTGTGATGCCGATCCCGGATCGCCAGACGACGGCTTACGACGATCTCATCAAGACGAATGTCTCGAACGATGTCGCTGCGTCGGTGGACAAGGTGGGCCACGACACGGTGGCGAAATATCTCTTCACCTCCGGCTCCACGGGCATGCCCAAGGGCGTGATCCAGACGCATGGCATGATGTGCGCCACGATCGCCGCCAGCGAAGGCCTGCGTGTCGAAGATCCCGATCCAAACGAGATTCCGCAGAGTCTCGAATGGATGCCGTGGAACCACATCTCCGCCGGCAATATCGGCTTCAACGGCAATATCAATGCAGGCGGCACCGTCCATCTCGATATGGGCAAACCGATCCCAGGCATGTTCGACGAGACGATCCGCAACCTGCGTGAAATCTCTCCACTGGTATTCGGCAGTGCGCCGATCGCATTCGGCTGGCTGGCCGAGGCGATGGAGCGCGATCCCGTCCTGCGCGACAACTTCTTCAAGAAGATGCGTTATGTGGGCTATGGCGGCGCCACGCTGAGTCAGGACATCTACGAGCGCATTCAGGCGCTCTCCATTGCCGCGACCGGCTATCGCATTCCACTTACCACCATGTATGGCGCGACGGAAACGCAGGGCGTGACCGTGGTGCATTGGCTGACAGAGCGCGTCGGCCTGATTGGGTTGCCGCTACCCGGTATCACGCTGAAGTTGGTGCCGAACGGCCAGAAATACGAGGTGCGCGTAAAGGGACCGACGGTGACGCCGGGTTATCACAATCGCCCCGACCTCACGGCGAAGGTGTTTGACGAAGAGGGCTATTACAGCCTCGGCGACGCCGCGAAATTTCTGGACGAGAACGATCCCACGCAAGGGCTCGTTTTCGACGGGCGCGTGACCGAGGATTTCAAGCTCGACAGCGGCACATGGGTATCGGTCGGCACGCTGCGCGCACAAGCCGTGGGTGCCGCGTCGCCGCTGCTTCAGGATTGCGTGGTCTGCGGCCAGGACAAGGCGTTTGTCGGCATACTCGCATGGCCGATCATTTCCGTGGCGAAAGAGATCGCGGGCGCCCCGCCGCTTTCGGATCCGGATGCCATTGTTGTCGCGCCAAAGGTTCGTGAGTTCGTGCAGAAACACTTCGCCGCGCACAATAAGGATTGCGGCGGATCGTCGAGCCGCATCAAGCGCGTGATCCTGATGACGGAACCGCCCTCGGTGGATGGTCACGAGATCACCGATAAAGGCTATGTGAACCAGCGCGCAACGATGGATCGCCGCGCCGATCTGGTTGCCAAGCTTTACCAGAATCCGCCACCGCCAGAGGTGATCGAGATTTCGTGACCGTTACGCCTCAGGAGATTATCGACTTCTGGACTGAAACCGTCGGTGAGAAGCGGTGGTACGCCGTCGATCCCGCTCTCGATGATCTTATCCGCGCGTGCTATGAGAACCTTTGGAGCGAGGTGCGGGCGGGCAAGTTCTCCTCATGGCAAGAGACAGCGGCAGGCGCATTGGCACTTCTGATCGTGCTGGATCAATTTCCGCGCAACATGTTCCGCGGCAAAGCGGATTCATTCGCGAGTGACGAACAGGCACGTGCCGTTGCCACGCGCGCGCTCGCCAACGGCTTCGATCTCAAGAGCGATCTACCGCTACGGCATTTTTTCTACATGCCGTTCGAGCATTCGGAGAGTTTGTCCGACCAGAATCGCTCCGTGTCGCTGTTTACCGAACGCGTGGGCAAAGATCATTACACCTATCCCTACGCGCTGGCGCACCGCGCGGAGATCGTGCGCTTTGGGCGATTTCCCAGCCGTAACAACGCTCTCGACCGCGTTTCTACGCCGGAAGAGCAGGATTTCCTGAGGCGCAAGGCTTAATCCCGCCTGAACGCGGCTTTAAGAGCTTGCTTACCTTGGCGTGCATAAGGTGGGCCCATGAGAACGGGCGACCTTTGCCAACTTGCCGCCGAACTCGCGACCGAACACGGCGCGGATGCGGTGGATTATGCACGCCGCGCCGTCGTCACGCTGGAGTGCGAAGGTGAGGGCGAACGCGCGCAGTTCTGGTTTGCGCTCTCCATCCTGCTGGACGATATCGTGACCCAACGGGTCGATCCCGACCGCCCGGTCGTTATCCACTGATCTGCAACTGCTTTTCTGCTTCTTGCGCCTAGGCGGATTGCCTGCGCAAACTTGTCCGACATCATCACGGACATTCGATGCCTCTCGATCCTGTTCTAAAAGCCTTTCTCGATCAGGTCGCCGCGATAGGCGGCCCCAAGACGTGGGAGATGCAGCCCAGCGAGGCACGCGAAGCGTTCACCGGGTTGATGCAGCTCGCCGGCCCCAAGGACATTCCGATCGGCAAGGTCACGAACATCTCGATTCCGATCGCCGATGGTGAAATCGCTGCCCGCAACTATTCGGCCGTCGCATCGGGTGGCGAATTGCTGCCGACCCTTGTCTTCTTGCACGGTGGGGGGTGGGTGATCGGCAATATCGACACGCATGACGGCCTTTGCCGCATGATCGCGAATGGCTCGGGCTGCCGGGTGATCTCCGTCGAATACCGCCTGTCGCCGGAAAGCAAATTTCCCGGTCCAGTGGAAGATGCGATGGCGGCCGTCGAATGGATCGAGAAGAACGCCGCCCAGCTCGGCGTGGATGCGAACCGCCTTGCGGTCGGTGGCGATTCCGCCGGTGGCGCGCTGGCCGCCGTGGTCACGCAAATCGCCAAGGAAAAAGGCTCACCGAAGATCGCCCATCAGATGCTGCTCTTTCCGGTCACGCAGATCGGCGAGGAAACCACGTCGCTACGCGAATATGCGGAGGGCTATTTTCTGGAGCGCAAGACGCTCGACTGGTTCTACGCGCACTATCTGCCGGTCGCTGCCGACAAAAAGAATCCGCGGATTTCTCCGCTGGCGGCAGCCGATCTGTCAGGGTTGCCTCCCGCTTACATCATGCTCGCCGGTTTCGATCCGCTGCATGATGAAGGACTCCAATATGCGGAGAAGTTGCGCGCCGCCGGTGTGCCGGTGACCATCATGGATTATCCCGACATGGTACACGATTTCATCTATCTGCAGGCCGTATTGCCCCAAGCCGCCGAGGCGTTGAACTCGGCCGCGAAAGCTTTGAAGACCGCCCTTAGCTAGGGATCAGTTTTCCCGGATTGAGGATGCCTTTGGGATCGAGCGTGCTCTTGATGGCGCGCAGAACATCGACACCGAGGGCGCTTTTTTCCTGAACCATCCAGGGCAAGTGATCCTCGCCCACACCATCCGCACCGGCGCGAGCAGGTGAAATAAAGGCTCGCGCCATCCGGATAGGAATGGCTGATGTGACAGGCGATGATGCCGCGCGCTCCGGGACGCGGCGCGGTTTCGCGGATCGTATCTTCCAGTGTGTTTTTCACAGCAGCATAAAGCGCATCCAGCTTGGACCAGCTGGTCGCTGTTTCCAGCGTATCCACACCCAGGCCGCGGTCCATCAACGGATCGCGCAGATAGGGACCGTGAAAACGGCCCTGGTACCAGCGCTTGCCGGCGCTGTCGCCGATCGCTATGGCGCCGAACTGCTTGGCGATCTCACCGAAGCGGTTGCGCGCCCGCTCCACCAAAGCCTTGTCGCCTTCAAAGCCCGCGATCATCGCGGCTGCCCCATCGCCAAAGTTGCGGTAGCGCAGCACGGCATCGGCGATGCGGCTGCCGAGCGTCTTTCGTTTCCCGGCGGCTCCATAGGCGCGATAGAAGCGGGTTTCTTCCGCATCGGAGAGCCGCAGCATCGCTACGCAAACACCTTCCTGCACGGCATGGCGGATGGCGGCGGTGCCACTGGCGAAGTCCCGGAAAAGAAAGCCGGTATAGAGGCTCTCCGCCGGGGCGGGCTGCACCCGGACCGTAGCTTCGGTAATAACGCCGAAAGCGCCCTCCGATCCGAGTACCAGATCGGTGAGACGGGGACCTGCGGATGAGCCGGGGAAATCCTCGGTCGTCAGAAGGCCGCGCGGCGTCGCGAGTTTTGCGGACACCAGCCAATCGTGCGCACGGCCATATCGGCTCGATTGTTGCCCTGCGCCGCGATGTGCAATCCAGCCGCCAAGCGTCGAAAATTCGAAGCTCTGCGGATAGTGCCCCAGCACCACGTTCTGCGCGCGCAAAGCCTTGTCGAGCGCGGGGCCGTAGATGCCGGCTTCCGCAGTTGCGGTTGCGGACAGGTTGTCGATGCCGATCACTTGTTCGCCCCGCGCCAGCAGGCGCTGCGTCGGTGCCGCGCGGATAGAGGACTGCGTCGGGCGCGGTCGAAAGGTTGCCGGCGCGCAGATGCAGAAGATCGTGATAGGAGCGGCCGCGCGCATGGAAGGCGCGCTCGAAATGATCGTCGCGCACGCGATCCTCTCCCAACACCCGGGCGAAATGCGCCCGCTCGGAAGGATCGAGGCGCGAAGGGGCGAGGGCGATGTCTTCCAGTGAGCGCGCTGGGGTGGCCAGAAGGCTCGGCATGCCGAGTTCTGCGGCGAGCCAGGTCCATGCGGCCTCGTTGGTGGCCACGTCGTCCCTGTGGGCGGTCCAGCCCCAGCCGTTCCAGCTAATCTTCGTGCGGTCGTTGCTCATGGAATCACGCTAGCAGATCAGCAGCGCAAATTTAGGGCGCGAGGCAGGATTTCGAAGGTTGCTGGCAGCCGGCCTGCGCTTTCGCCGTCCACTTCGACCAGGACAGGGTGCCCGCCGGTCTCCGCCACGGGAACTGCCACCACCCGGTTGCCGCGCATGGCCCGCACGGCTGGGTTGTTCAGGTGCTCGCCCTTGTAAATAAGTTTCATGTCGGCGGCGGCCCGGCTTTTGGGGCCACCGCCCATCACGATGACGTCAAAGACGCCATCATCAGGCCGGGCGTTGGGCGCAACTTTCATGCCGCCACCGAAATAAAGGCCATTGGCGACGGCGACGGTGGAGATGCTGGTGATCTCATCGAACGATCCGTCCACACGAATGCGAACGGCGCGGTCTCGATAGCGCAACAAGCCGAACAGGCTGTGAAAGGCGAAGGCGAATTTCCCACCGAAGAGCTTGGCGATGCGGGCGCGGTTTACTGAATCCACAATGAGTCCGGACATGCCGAAGGATGCAATGTTGATGAAATATCGCACCACCGGCTCGCCCTTGCGTGAAAGGCACGAAACACGGCCCACATCGACCAGGCGCGTCTTGGCGTTTTTCAACCGCGCGATGGCGGCGCCGTGGCCCGGTGCGATTCCGAAGGTTTTGCGGAAATCACCGCCTGTGCCGCTGGTCATGAAGGCGAACACCGCGTCGGGCGATATGGGGCCGCTCTCAACGAAGAAACCATTCACGGCTTCGTTGATCGTGCCGTCGCCGCCGACAGCGACGATTTCCGAACAGCCTTCCAGGAGGGCTTCGCGAACCAGCGCAGTGGCTTCGCCGCGCCGCTGCGTCATCACGACGGCCATGTTTGGATAAATCTCGCGCAGGCCACGTTCCATTTCACGCCATTGACCCCGGGTGCGCCCACCGGCCGATCGCGGATTGACGACGACGAAGGCGCTCATTGCGGCGCCGTGGTGAGGGCGAAGTTGCGCCGCACGGATGCAAGCTCTTCGGCTTTTCGCGCGTCGCTCCAGCCAAGTTCGGGCGCCATCAGATCGGCGACGCGGCGTAGACGATCCGCTCCCGGATTGCCGAGTTGGCCGATGCCAGTGCGCCGCATCACGACATCATCCATCGTCAGCGCAGCTTCTTCGCGAATGGCGAACAACACCTGCGCGCCGATATCGCCGGATTCAGACAAGGTCTCGCGCAGGTCGGGGCGATTTCCGCCGATGGCCAGAACCTCGCGAACACGTGTTCCATACAGGCGTGCCAGATGGTCGATGTTCGGAACCGGATCGTGCTCAGCTTCCATCTGTGCCTTGAATGCTGCGAAGCGAGGGATATTACCGCCCGGCGTGGTCGCGGTCTGTGTGGAACAGGGTTTTGCTGTGATGCCCAATTTCTCGACCAGCGTATCGACCGTCTTCTGCGCCAGATCCCGCGATGTCGTCCATTTGCCGCCGATGGCGGAGAACAAGCCGCTCAGCCCGTCGTCCTTGGAATGATCGACCAGTTCGGCACGGCGGCTGGCATCATAGGTGTCGCCGGAGCCGTCATCCACCAGCGGGCGCAATCCCGCATACCAATGCTGCACATTCGCGCGCGACAGGTGTGCGGAGGGCAGGTTGGCGTTGATGAAGGCGAGAAAATCGTCGATGTCGGATTCGGTGACGCCCACATCGTCAGGCTTGCTGCGGAAGGCGGTATCGGTGGTGCCGAGCAGCGAATGGCCCCGCCACGGCAACACGAAGAAATGCCCGCCGCCTGCCGCGACCGTCAGCGCATCCTGTTTTGTCATGGACGGAACGAGAAGATGGATGCCCTTGGCGCGCAGAAGCTTGTGCGTCGCCGGCTTCCCGAGTGCCCGCGAGATGAAGATATCCGCCCACGGCCCCGCCGCGAGCAGCGTTGCCTTTGCGCGAATATCGAAATGTGAATCGGTCGTGAGATCATGCGCTTTTGCGCCTTCAACAACACCGCTGCGGATCAGCAGGCCATCCGACGCCACATGGTTCACTGCCACCGCACCATGCGCGACGGCATCGAGGATACACTCGAAGGCGAGCCGCTCCGGCGCATACATCTGCGCATCGTAATAGAGGAATGAACCTTCAAAGCCCGGACCGGCGAGAGATGGCTCGCGTGCAACGGCGGCTTTCGCATTCAGAAACGAATGCCCCGGCAAGCGCTGATCGGGATCGGCCAGCCAGCCGCGGTCGTAAGACAGGATATCGTAGAGTGTCAGTCCCGCCGCCAATGTCGCACGGCCTTTGAAGCCCGCATTATAGAGCGGAATGAGAAAGGGCAGCGGTTGCACCAGATGAGGTGCGGTGCGCTGCCAGATCCGGCGTTCGCGCAAAGATTCCCGCACCAGTCCAAGCTCGAAATTGCGCAGATAGCGCAACCCGCCATGGATCAGCTTGGAATTGTGGGCGCTGGTGGCATGCGCGAAATCGTTCTTTTCAATCAGCGCCACTTTTAACCCGCGCAGGCTGGCATCGCGCGCCACGCAGGCGCCCGTCACCCCGCCGCCGATGACGAGCAGGTCGAAAATCTCGGTGGAAAGGCGTGTCGGATCGCGGCGCATGGGACTTGTTGGACGTGACGGAAGCTCTGCTAAGCTTGCCTTGGACAGACAACAAAATGAAGGGGACGGCAATGGCGCAGGCGAAGGCGAATGGAATCGCCATCGAATATGAGAGCTTCGGGGGCGAAACCGATCCGGTGATTCTACTGATCATGGGCTTTTCCGCCCAGCTCATCATGTGGCCTGTTGCCTTGTGCGAGCGCCTCGCGTCCAAGGGCTTCCGGGTCATCCGGTTCGACAATCGCGACATCGGCAAATCCACCCACCTGTCACAGCTTGGCGCGCCCAATATTGGGGAGGCGATGATGAAGCTGATGAGCGGCCAGCCGGTGGCCGCCCCCTATCTTCTGGACGACATGGCGAAAGACGCTGTGGGCTTGCTCGACGCGCTGGGCATCAAGTGCGCCCATATCGTCGGGGCGTCCATGGGCGGGATGATCGCGCAGATCGTGGCGGCGAAATATCCCGAGCGCACGATCAGCCTGACCTCCATCATGTCCACAACCGGCAAGCGTGACCTGCCGCAGGCCAAGCCGGAAGCGATGGCGGCGCTCACGACACCGCCCGCCAGCGATAGCCGCGAAGATCGCATCGCCCAGGGCATGAAAACCTGGCGTGTCATCGGTAGCCCCGGCTTTCCGGCGACGGAGGAAGAATTGCGCGCGACTGTGGAAGCGTCTGTCGATCGCGTGCCTTACGATCCGGCAGGTGTCGGTCGCCAGCTGCTGGCCATCGTCGCGTCGCCGCCGCGCAACGACATCCTCAAGACCGTGAAGGCGCCTGCGCAGGTGATCCACGGCGAGGCCGATCCGCTAGTGCCGGTGGAAGGAGGAAAGGACACGGCAGCGTCCATTCCTGGCGCCAAGCTGACCCTCGTTCCCGGCATGGCGCATGATTTCACACAGGCGCTGCTTCCCATCTATCTCAAACATATCGGCGACTTCGTGCAGAGCGTCGAGAAGGCGAAGGCCACATGAAAATCCGCGCCAACGGAATCGAGATTGAATATGACGAAGCAGGTCCCAAGGATGGCGCGCCGCTGCTGATGATCCAGGGTTTCGGCTCGCAGATGACAAGTTGGCCTATCGAGTTTTTCGACATTCTGGCGGATTCCGGCTTGCGCGTGATCCGCTTCGACAATCGCGACGTGGGCCTCACGCAGAAATGGGACGGCATCTTTCCAAAAACCGAGAACATCATCGAAGCATTGAAGGCGGGCCGCAAGCCGGACGTTCCCTATACGCTGGCCGACATGGCAAGCGATGCCGCAGCGCTGCTGGATGAACTGGGCATCGAGAGCGCGCATATCGCAGGCGCCAGCATGGGCGGGATGATCGCGCAGCTTGTGGCGCTAGATCATCCGAAGAAGGCGCGCTCGCTGATTTCGATTTTCTCCACCACCTCCGATCCGTCATTGCTGACCGCTCGTTCTATCCCGAAGGCACGTTGCGCCAGTGGGCGGCGATCATGGCGAGCCCACCGCGCACGGAGCGGCTGAAGTCGCTCAAAATGCCATCGCTGATTCTGCACGGTTCGTCTGACACGCTGATCCCGCCGGCGGCGGGACGCCACACCGCGAAAATGATCGCGGGCAGCGAGCATCACGAGATCGAAGGTTGGGGGCATGATCTTCCAATGGAAGTCGTCCCGATCCTGCGCGATCTCATCGTGCCGTTCATCCGGCGCGTTGAAGCAGGCAGAGCGAAACAGGCGGCCTGAAATTCAAATCATGAAAACGAAAAACCCCGCCGCGGCAAAGCCGGGCGGGGTTCGAATTTCGTGAACGACAGGCAGATTACTTGATCTTGCCTTCGTTGAATTCGACATGCTTGCGCAAGACCGGATCGTACTTCTTGATCTTGAACTTCTCGGTCATGGTGCGGGTGTTCTTCTTCGTGACGTAAAAGAAGCCGCTGCCGCTCGAGCTGTTGAGACGGATTTTCGCGGTGGTGGGCTTCGCCATGACAGTTTCCTTGAATCGATACGTCGAAGGGCCGGTAACCTAGCCATCGGCAGCCCCAAGTCAAGGCCTACGGGACTGCCTTGAACCCATTGGATTATCAGGAGAATTGGTCTCTTCGGGCCCGCGGCCAAGCGCCTGCTCGCGGATAGATGCAACTTGAAGTATTGCGACGTGACTTTCTTAAATCGCGCGGATTTAGAAAACGCTGAGATATTCAGTGTATCGGATGGCTGGCCGTGGGGGCTTCTTCCAACTTCGCGCTGCTGAAGGACTTCGCCGAGGAGACCTCCAGCGACAAGCGCCGGGAATTGTTGCGGCAGGCGACGGATGTGTTTCTCGCCGAAGGCCGCGCCATGTCGGCGGCCGATATGGCGACGCTCGACGAGGTTGTGCAGAGCGTGGCATCCGACCTGTCCGCGGAAGTTCGCGCGGAGCTCTCGCGGAAGATCTCTGCGGCGCCTATTCCGTTCACGCGCACGGCGCGCAAACTGGCTATGGACGACATCGAGATCGCGCGTCCCGTGCTCGAACATTCGCGCGCCTTGAGCCAGAACGACCTGCTGGACGTGATCGCGCAGAAATCCTCAGACCACATGATGGCGGTGACGCGCCGCGATGATATCGGCGAAACCGTGTCGAGCGCACTTGTCGACCGCGGCGAAGACCGAGTGGTCGTGTCGCTGTTGGAAAACCGCACGGCGAAGATCAGCGAACAGACCTATGAGCAGGTGGCGCAACGCGCGGAGACAAGTCCTGTGCTGCAGGCGCCCTTCGTGCGCCGCGCGGGCGTTCCACTACATCTGCTAAGCGATGTTTATCTGAAGGTGGAAACGGATCTGCGCAGGGAGATCCTGAAGCAGTATGAGGGGGTTCCACCCGCCGAGCTGGAAGCGGCGTTCGAGCGCAGCCGCACGCGTGTCTCCAAGACCTATGGCGCATTACCGGAAAATTTCGACGCAATGCGGCGCGAGATAGAGGGCCTTGCGCGCCAAGAGAAGCTGACGCCGCCCACGCTCGTCACGATCTTGCGGCAAGGGCCCCAACGCCGCACGGCGTTTGTCCTCGCCTTCGCCAAGCTGACGGACATGAATTACGAGCTTGTCGATAAGCTTGTCGCGACGACCGATCTGGATGCATTGGCTATGCTATGCCGCGCCGCGGGATTCGATCGCGCATTGTTTGTGACCTTGGCGATGCTGATCGTCGGCAAGGATGCGCCGATGGGGCGGGTGAAGGAGTTCGGCGAGCTTTACAACAGCGTTCCGCCGGAAACAGCGCAGCGCGCCATACGGTTCTGGAAAGTCCGCGCGAAACTCTGAAGCGATCAGATAAAATCGACCTGCGATTTTCCGCGCTGGAAGCGGAAGAATGGCACCGGCCGACCGGCGTCCGGGCCCTCCACAAGGCGCGCTTCCACTTCGTCCAGCACCACGCGGGTGATGGAAGGCAGATCGAGGGCGCGTGCTTCCGCCAAACTCAGCCAGCAAGGCGTGAGTAGCTCGTCATTTTCCCGGGCATCCAGCGTGTGCGCGATTGTATCCGCATCGGCCATGAAGAAGCGGGCGTCGAAGCGTCGCGTGCGGTTGGGCGGGGTGATGGCGCGGGCGATGAATTCCAGCGCATCAAGGCGCGGCGCGACGCCATGTTCGAAGAATTTCTGCCAGGCTGGCGCGCGCGTGCGCGGCAATTTCTCTGCGCGCTCGCCGATCAATATGCCGGCTTCCTCAAACGTTTCGCGGATCGCGGCGAGGGCAAGACCGCGCGCGCGCTTTGCGTTTGCACCTTTGGTCAAACGCTCCGCCACATGCGGGCGCAGATCGCCGCCCAGCCCTATGCGCTGATCGCCGGGATCGACCCGCCCGCCGGGAAACACATATTTGTTCGCCATGAACGCCATATTGCCGTGGCGCTGGCCCATCAAGACGCGCGGGCCGTCCCGTTCGCGCCGCACCAGCACCAGCGTCGCCGCATCCTTCGGGCGAAGGCGATTTGGGATGACGACTTCGTCCTTGTCGAATGGCGCGGGTTTGGTGACCATGAACTGTGTTAGCGGCGTTTGCGCGTTTTTCGCAAGTTGAATTTGGGCTTGTTGCCGGAAGCGCGCTTGGGCGCTGCGTTAGCTTCTGCGATTTCGAATCGCAACCCGCCCGCTGTCGGGAATGCGCACGAAGAGCCCAAAGCGGGTAACGCCCGTGATGCGGGCGGTGAACGTCGCGCCGACGCGGTCTTCCATATAGGCGGCGACGTAGCGATCCGTGGAGTCGCGTTCCGCAGCCATGGCCCGGCGCTCGGTGACAGAGATGTGGTCGGAGAT
>SMFH01000009.1_pt1 | contig 41657 bp, 48 predicted proteins | sample 2456121 | NCBI WGS metagenome assembly SMFH01 (sample SAMN10132613, study PRJNA489261) | soil metagenome | isolation source: day120 antibiotic-silty clay loam soil | place: USA
TATTGGTGGCGGCGCGTATTTCGTTCGTCAGCCTCGCCGCCGGCAATGGCATGTTCGCTTATCTGGCGATGCTCGGCCCCTTCCGGCGCGGCTGGCTTGAACTGACACCTTATGGCCTGACCGCGCCCTTCTATTGGCTGTTGATTTCCTGCGCGGGCGCCCGCGCGCTCTGGCAGCTCGTCATGCGCCCCTGGTACTGGGAAAAGACGACGCACGGCCTCAGCAAAATCGGCGGTAGCGTGTGATCTTCGCATTTCTCCCGCTGGCAACGTTTGCGCTGCTGGCGGCGCTGATGTTCCGCCATCTGCGCCTCATGGGCTATTCGCGCCGCGATACGGCGATCCTTGTTGTGCTGGCTTGCGTGCAACTCGCCGCTGCCTTCAGCGCCAGTACCCTTCACGCTTTGCTCCTCGCGCTTGCGCTTTTCATCATGGCGAAAGCGGCAATGAAATTCAGTGCCGCGCAGAGCGCGCGCGGCGTGATCGCCCTAGGTTTGTCCCTTGCGGCGGTTCAGATCGTCAGCCCTGCCGGCTTGCTGGTTTCCGTCATTGTGGTGCCGACGCTTGCAACCGCGCGTGTCCCGGATGCCTCCCGCGGAAAGAATGCGGGCCTGTTTCTGCTGCTGCTGTTCACGCCGCTGATGAGTGCGGCGGTCTTCGCCTATCTGGCGCGAGAGCTTCAATTCGATCCCTGGTCCCATATGGCCGGGCCGTTCGACGATCTTATCCGTTCGCGGATATTCGACCGCCTGAATCCGCGCCGCAGCGGATTGATCGACGCCATCGCGTTGATCGCAGCGGCATTTCCGACCTGGTGGATGGCTGCGCGCTCACGCCGCGCCGGCGTAGTGGCCATTATTGTCTGCGCTCTGATAGCCGCTGTCGTGGCCGCCGCATTGATGCAGCGCTCTTATGCGTTCGGCGCGTTTGTGCCCGCATTGGGCAGTCTCTCCCTTCTGGCAATCGCGGAGATCGCGGACAGGCCGTATCGCGCCATCGCGCTGTCCGCGGCATCGGCGATTTTCTCGTGGCTGCTTCTTGCGGTATCGCTATGAGAGCCATGCCGCTGGCCATTGCGCTTTTCTGCTTGCCATCCCTGGCGCATGCCGGTGCGTGGACGCTGGATAAGGGCGACGCGCAGGTCATCACATCCACGATCATCAGCAGCGCGACCAAGAGTTTCGACGCCAACAGCGATCCCACCCAGGACGTCACATTCCGCAAGACATTCACGTCCGTTTACACGGAATATGGCTGGAACGATTGGCTCACGCTCATCGCCGTGCCGGAATATGCCGATGCAACGTCGTGGGCACCTGGGCGCACAACAATCGAGCATGCGAAAGATTTTGCATTCAGCGGCGGCGCGCGCCTGCGCTTGCTGAACGATGCAGGCGTGCTTTCGGCGCAGGTCATGGCGCGCAGCGCCGGTGCGTTCGAGCTCGACACATCGTTCGACGAAAAGCCCGGCGAAGAACTTGAAGTTCGTGCGCTTTATGGCACCCATTTCGAATTGTTCGGCCGCGAAGGATGTTTCGACGCGGAGATCGCCCAACGCTGGACCACCGGGGGCAGGCCCAATGAGACGCCGCTCGATCTGACCCTGCTTTATGACATCGGCTGGAAAACCCAGGCGGTTGTGCAGTCCTTCAATGTCATCAGCCAGGGCAGCGGGCGGCCTCCCTTCGACCATTACCGCTATCACAAGCTGGCGCTGGCGGCGGTCCGTCCGGTTTGGGGCGATACGTCGCTGGAAGTGGGCGGGTTCCTGTCGCCCGCAGGCCAAAATGCCTTGGAGGAAAAGGGGATATTCCTCGCAATCTGGACAAAGTTTTAGGTCTGCGACCTGCCGTCTCGCTTGTTAATGAGAATGAGTTGCGATAAAGCGGAGGGACAATTTCGGAGAGTTCCCCCTGCATGGTTCGCGTTATCGCCGCCGTTCTCGCTCTCGCCTTCGCCACGCCTGCCTTCGCTGACGCGCCGATTCCGGTGACGCTGCAAAACCACCGCTTCACGCCGAACGTGATCCATGTGAAAGCGAACCGGCCATTCGCGATTCATCTCTTCAACAAGGATGCGTCGGCGGATGAGTTCGATTCCTCCGCGCTGAAGGTCGAGAAAGTCGTATCCGGGAACAGTGACGGCATTGTGCGGATTCGTCCGCTGGCGCCGGGCAAATATCCGTTCATGGGCGAATATCATTCGGCGACGGCGCAAGGCGTCGTGATCGCGCAGTAAGATGCTCGCAACCCTCGTCATCGTTTTCCGCGAAGTGATCGAAGCCGGTCTGATCGTCGGCATCGTGCTGGCCGCCACGCAAGGCGTTCCACGCCGCAGCCTGTGGGTGACCTATGGTGTTGGCGGCGGCGTGCTGGGCGCCTGTCTCGTCGCGGCGTTCGCGGGCGAGCTTGCTTCGCTGTTCGAAGGCTCCGGGCAGGAGATATTCAACGCAACGATCCTGTTGCTCGCCGTGTGCATGCTCACCTGGCACAATGTCTGGATGGCCGGTCATGGCCGCGAAATGGCGCGCGCGATGAAAGCCGTCGGCGTGGAAGTTTCGGCGGGGCAGCGCTCGCTGGCCGCGCTGGCCATCGTTGTCGGCGTGGCGGGATTGCGCGAAGGCTCCGAGGGCGTTCTCTTTCTGTATGGCATCGCCAGCCAGGGCGGCACGTCGCAAAGCGCGATGCTGCTCGGCGGCGCGCTCGGCCTGGTCGCGGGCGCGGGCGTTTCGGCGCTGATGTTCCTGGGGCTTCTGCAAATCCCGGCCGGCAAGCTGTTCAGCGTCACGGCGTGGTTGATCACGCTGCTCGCAGCGGGCATGGCGGCGCAGGCGGTCCTGTTTCTGCAGCAGGGCGGTTATCTACAATTCCTGCAAAGCACGTTGTGGGATACGTCCTGGCTGCTCTCGCAGGATTCCATCGGCGGCCGTCTGCTGCACACACTGATCGGATACAGCGATGCGCCGAATGGGGCGCAGCTCATCGCTTATCTGGCGACCATCGCCATCATCATGGGGCTGACGCGCTGGGAACATGCGCGCCATCCGCGCGGCTCGCAGATTCCCAAACCGGCCTGATCAAAAAGAAACGCCGCGATCCCGAAGGACACGCGGCGTTTCAAACCCGCATCAGCGCGGCGGAGGCGGCGGACCGTTGTCGTCGTCGTCCGAACCGTCATCGTAGCCCGGAGGCGGGCCACGGTCGTCATTGTATCCGGGCGGCGGACCCTGATCGTCACCATTGGGATTGCTGTACTGATCGCGCGGCGCCTGCCCCTGATCGTTATAGCCCGGCGGCGATCCCTGATCGTCGCTGCCGTCAGGCCCCTGGTCATAGCCCTGTTGCGATGCGTCCGGCGTGGGCGCCACCGCGCGCCACGGACCGCGGCACGACTTCACATACGGATAATATCCGGCCGGGTTGCTGCAGTAGTACCAGCTGTAGCCGCCGTCACTTGGCGAAGTCGCATAATCCGAATCCGGATCGGCATAGGCGCCGGCATATCCGTCGTCATAGAAATCGTCATCGTAATAGGTGTTCGAGACATAGCCCGGATAGGGATAGACCGGCTGGTCGTAGAAGAACCACGATCCGCCCGAATTCCACCACCAGCCGTTGCGGCCATGGTGATTTCCGTGCTGCCAGCGGCCATGCTGCCAGGCCGCGCGATCCTGCGTGTTGAAGTGCGAAACATTGTGGTCGCGCAGATTGTTGCTGTTCCAGTGCCCATGGCCCGTACTGTTGTTCCAGCTTCCGCCGCTGTTCCAGCTTCCGCCGCCGTTACGATTCCAATTGCCGTTCTGTTTCCAGTTTCCTGAGCGATTGCCCGGCGAGCTCATGGTCACATGCGCGCCATGCGCCGCTGCCCAACTGCCGGGGTTGGCATTCGTGGTCGTGGTTGCATTCGCATTTGCGGCCACGTTCGCATTTGCGTTGGCGCTGAAATTGGCGCGCGGTTGCGAACGATCGCTCTGCTCGGGCGCGGCGTGTCCGCCATAAGTGCCGTGCGAACGTCCCGACGCGCTGAAATGAGGATGGGAGGGCGGCGGATTGTCCTTGGGGGGATCCGCCAGGGCTGCGCCCGCCAGCAGCGTAGTGCCGAGCAGGGCTGCGGGAAGCCCGGAAATCAATTTCATGGATGCCTCTGGGTGGAATGACATATTGCGAGGCGGACTATCGTGACCGGCGGCTGAACCCAGCATGAACGGATTGGTTCATCCCGGCACAACCGAAAGGCGCGGAATTCCGCGCCGGTTGCAGAAATCTCTAAGGGCTTCACCGGTAATTCGTTAACAGCCGTACCGTTATAAATATCCGAGAAAACGGACTATCGCCGTTGGGGGCATCCGTGACCGGTACCAATACAGCGCGGCTATTGCAGCGCGGAGCAACGCGACGGGCGATCCTCGATACGGCCCGCATTGTGGCTGCGCGTACTGGTTCTATCGAATTCTCGCTGAACACGGTGGCGAAAGAAGCCGGATTTTCGGTTACCACGCTGTTCGCTTATTTCCCGACGAAGAACGATCTCATTCTCGCCGTCATCGCCGACGATCTGATGCTGCTGGCCAGCCAGATGCGGGAGTCGCAGGTGTTTGCACCGGGCATGGAAGGGCCATCGCCCGCCGAACCCGAAAAAGAGATCGCGCCGGTCGAAACCGTATCCGCTGCCGAGTTGGAAGCCGGCCCGGAAGCGGTGATGGCATCGGCATCGGAACCGGCGGTGGACGAGTCGTCTGTGATCCCGTTTGCTGCGGCGCAGGATGCCAAATCGGAAAAACCGTCCGAGCCGCCGCGCGTCGATGCGTGGCTGGAGCGGCGGCTGCGCGTATTTGAAAAATCGCTGATCGACATCGAAACACGGCTCACCGCCGTGCAGAAGGAAAGCGGCACCGCCGCCGCCCTGGTGGAAGAGAACACGAAGATCTTCGGCGCGCGGCTCGATACGTCGGAGAAGCGTTTGGCGGAGTTATCGGGCGATTTGTCCACCCGCATGGCGGGTGCCGAAAAACGCCTGCGCGATGCGCAGACCGAATTGCGCACCAGCCTCCTCAATGCCTCGATGCGCATTGACCAGCTTGAAGCCGCCGCGCGCAATGTCGCCGCGCAGACCGGTTACGTCCCGCCCGTTCCGGTCGCGCCGCTCGAACTGGAAATGCCCGCGCCCGAAGCGCCGGTGGAGAAACCGTTCACCGCCGCGGCCGATACTTATTTGTCGGCCGCGCGCCGTGCCGCAAAAACGGCTGCGGCGCTTGCCGAGATGGAAGAGACGGAGAAGAAGGCAAAGATGCCGCCATGGCTCAATCGCACCAACGGCATGATCGCGGGCCTTGTCGCCGTCTTCTTTGTCGTCGGCGCGATGGTGTCCTATGCCGTGGGCGAAAATGTCGGGCGTTCGACGCCGGTGCGCATCGTCGTTCCGCGCGCGGCGATTCAGCACAAGACCGCCGCGAAATCCGCGCCGGTCACGCCGCTGGACAAGCTCTCCGCGCTCGCGGCAGCCGGCAATCCGCGCGCCGAGCTTCTGATCGGTCTGCGCTATCTGAAAGGCGAAGGCGTCGCCATCGACAAGCGCGAAGCGGCGAAGTGGATATTGAAGGCCTCCGCCGCCCACGATCCGATGGCGCAATATTGGACGGCCGAGCTTTTCCGCCATGGCGATGGCGTCGCCCCCGACGCCTCCGAAGCGCTGCGCTGGTACGAAGCCGCCGCCGGGCAGGGCAACCGCCAGGCGATGCATAATTTGGGTGTCGCTTACGCCGAGGGCTTGGGCACGCAAAAGGATTACGGCGAAAGCGCCCGCTGGTTCGCCAAAGCCGCGGCGCTGGGCCTTACCAATTCGCAATTCAATCTCGCCGTTCTCTATGAGCGCGGCGAAGGGGTGAAGCAGGATATCGCACAGGCCTATAAGTGGTACGCCATCGCCGCCGCCAGCGGCGACGCCGAATCCAAAACCCGTATTGACGCCATCGCGAGCCAGATGCCGGAGAGCAAACTTGTCGCAGCGAAAGCTCAAGCGGCGGCGTTCAAGCCAGCGACGCTCGATCAGGACGCCAACACGGTCACGCTGCCGGGGGCCTGAACCGTTCCAGCGCTTCGGCAAGGCGCTATTTGAGATTCTCGCCGACCTTCAAGCTCTCATTGGTCTGTTCGATCGCGCCGGCCATCGCGCGGGGATCGGCGCGCGATGACATTTCGCGTGCTTCCGTATCGATGCGATCGAACACTTCGGGGCTATCGCGGCGAAGTTCTTCCAGCAGCTCGATGAGCTTTGCGACTTTCTTTTCCGTCTGTATGGAAAGCTCCAGCGTCATCTGCTCGCGCATGTCGGCGAGCCGGTCCGCGCGCCTTTGCGTCGTGAGGATGAGCACGGCCATGTAAACGGCCGCCACCGTCAAACCGACCTCGAGCCAGGCAAAGGGCGGAGGATCGAGAGCGACGTGATTGAACCGCAGAGAAGTCAGATTGCCGAGGACCCATCCCGCAATCACGACGGTGAGGATGACGAGGAAACTCGGCTGGCCCAGCAGCGCAGTTCCGCGATCCACGAGCCGTTCGGAATGTGTGGAGTGCTGGTGATGCTTGGCGTGCAGATGCGCGATGGACTGCATCGTCTCTTCGACGCGCGGCGCGTTGGCAGAACCGACTTTTTGCGGCACGAATCCTGAGCTTTCCGGAAATGGCTGCGGCCCTAAGAAAGCGCGACACTGTCTTGGGGTGGCCGCAGACAGAACTGGCTGCGCTGCGTTCCGTTCCATCGCGGGCAAAGATGGTGCCGGCTACAGGACTCGAACCTGTGACCCCCTGATTACAAATCAGGTGCTCTACCAACTGAGCTAAGCCGGCGACGTCGCGGAGATACGCTGCGTCGCGAATCTGCGCAATGGCGGTTTTCTGAAGTGTTACGATGGATTTCACCATGCGCCGCTGAACATCGAAATTCTTTTTTGAATCAGTGATTTATGAAAATATGGACGCTAAGGAAAAATAATTCCTTGACGACCGTGACGGTTGCCCCGTACAAATTCCCCAACTCTCGTACTGCGCCCGAAATGTCCGCGCTGGTCTCACCGACCAGCGCGAAATCTTTTTGGCCAACGCAAAATGACTATTTGATTTGCGGAACGCCCAGGCTCATCCGCTCCGGCATTACGGCGCCGGCGGAGATGATCATCGCCATCGCCTGATCGGGCGGCATGTCGCTCGGCGTGAGTTGCGCGACGGGCAGAAGCTGCAGATAGCCGGTAGTCGGGTTCACCGCGGTCGGCACATAAACCGCCGCCATCTCCACGCCGCTATTGGCGTCGGTGAAGGTGCGCATCACGAAGCCGATCGTCTTGGCGCCGTCGCGCGGGAAGTCGATCAAAACCACGCGCTGCGCGTTTTCTGGCTTGGTGCGCAGCACATCCACCAGCTTGCGCGTGGCGGAATAGACCGTCTGCACCAGCGGAATGCGCGTAATGATGGATTCGAAGAAGGCCCACAGCCGCTGCCCGATCACGCGGCTCGTCACTGCGCCGATGATGTAGAGCGCCAGAAGCGTGCAGAGCAGGGCGATCAGCCATTGCACTCGCCCGTTCTCCAGCACGGCTGTCATGGAGGGGTGCTGCTGCTCAATCGCCTGCGCCAGAACGCCGGCGAAGGGGCGTCCCCAGTCGGAAAGCGTCTGCAGGAAGAAGTCGAACACCAGCCACACCACGACCAGGGGGATAATGGTCAGCAGCCCCGCGATCAGGTTCTTCTGGAAATTGGCCTGAAACAGCCAGTTGCGGGTGGGCGGCGTGTCCATTTTTGGCTCGTTGCGCGGCAGCCCCGCCCCAGTGGACGGATTCGCGCAGAACCATTATCTCCCGGTTATCACCTCTTTGCACAAGCGGCCTGACATGGAACGGATTCTGATCACCTCGGCACTGCCGTATATCAACGGCATCAAGCATCTGGGCACGCTGGTCGGCTCGATGCTGTCGGCCGACGTTTTCGCCCGTTTCAAAAAGGCGCGCGGCCATGAGGTGCTTTTCATCTGCGCCACGGACGAGCACGGCACGCCCACCGAACTGGCCGCCATGGAAGCGGGCAAGGATGTGCGCACCTTTTGCGACGAGCAGCATCTGCTCCAGAAAGCGGCCTGCGAGAAGTTCGATCTGGGCTGGGATCATTTCGGCCGCTCGTCTAGCCCGCAGAACAGGGAACTCACGCAGCATTTCGCGCGCCAGCTCTGGAAGAACGGATTCCTGGACGTGCGCACCACGAAGCAGGTCTATTCCAATGCCGACGGCCGCTTCCTGCCGGATCGCTATGTCATCGGCACATGCCCGCATTGCGGTTACGAAAAAGCCCGCGGCGATCAGTGCGAGAATTGCACGCGCGTGCTCGACCCCATCGATCTCATCAAGCCGCGCAGCGCGGTGTCCGGCTCGGACGACATTGAGATTCGCGACTCCACCCATCTGTTCCTGAAGCAGTCGGAATTTGTGCCAAAGCTGCGTGCCTGGATCGATGGTCACAAGCATGAATGGCCGCAGCTCGTTTATTCGATCGCGAACAAATGGCTGGAAGAAGGCCTGCAGGATCGCGGCATCACGCGCGATGTCGATTGGGGCGTGCCGGTGCCGGATGACATCGCGGACGGCAAGCTCAAGGGCAAGGTGTTCTACGTCTGGTTTGATGCGCCCATCGAATATATCGGCGCGACGAAGGAATGGGCCGACGCGAACGGAAATGGCAATGTCTGGAAATCGTGGTGGTACGACGCGAAGGACGTCCGCTATTACGAATTCATGGGCAAGGACAATGTGCCGTTCCACACGGTCGGCTTTCCCGTCACCATCATGGGCTCGGGCGAGCCGTGGAAGCTGGTGGACCGCATCAAGGGATTCAACTGGCTCAATTATTACGGCGGCAAGTTTTCCACCTCCGAACATCGCGGCGTGTTCATGGATTCCGCCATCGAGATTCTGCCGGCGGATTACTGGCGCTATTATCTGATGGCGAATGCGCCGGAGAGTTCGGATTCGTCCTTCACATTCGAGCATTTCGCGTCGGTGGTGAACAAGGATTTGGCGGACGTGCTGGGCAATTTCGTCAACCGCATCACCAAATTCTGCGTTGCGCGTTTCGACGGCAAGGTGCCGGGCGAGGGCGAATATGGCGATGAGGAAAAAGCGCTGATCGCGGATATGGAGAAGCGCGTCGCTCAGTACACGGAATATTTCGAGGATATCGAATTCCGCAAGGCGCTGGGCGAATTGCGCGCCATCTGGGTCGCGGGCAACGAATATCTCACCCGCGCCGCGCCGTGGACGCATATCAAGACGGATCGCGCGAAAGCCGCCGTCGCCGTGCGCATGGGCCTGAACCTGGTGCATCTGTTCGCGCATCTGGCATGGCCGATCATGCCGACCATGGCCAAAAAGATTCACGAAGCCATCCAGCCCGTCGCGGGCGACGGCAAGACGATTCCCTGGCCGGATCAGCCCATGGCGAAAGAGCTGGACGATCTGGAACATGGCATGGCCATCCAGGCGCCGGACGTGCTGTTCGCCAAGATCACGGACGAGCAGCTTGCCGAATGGATCGCCCGCTTCGGAGGCCCGGAACCGGCATGACCAATTCGGTGCGCAAGCTCGCTGCGGCGGATGTACCCGCATTGCGTGAATTGCGCCTGGAATCCTTGCGCCTGCACCCGGAATGTTTCGGCGCGGACCTCGAAACCGAGGAAGTGATGACGGTCGCCGACATGGCGGCGCGCGCGGCACGGGGCTGGCGGATGCGCTGGTCGAGGCTGTCATCGACGAAGCCGTCAACAAAGTCGAGCAGATCAAGCTCACCGTGAACGCGGAAAACCCGCCCGCCATCAAGCTCTATGAGCGCCATGACTTCCGTACGATCGGCAAATATCCGAATTCCCTGCGCGTCGGCGACCGGACTTACGAAGAGCTCATCATGCTGCGGCCGGTATCCGCCAGCGATTGAGAGCAGGGGATCCCACCGCCTCCCCCTAAGGTGAAATTCAACTACTTTCTGCAGCGGGCCCACGCGCGCAGGCCCCCAAAATCTTGATCGTGAAACTATTTCGCGAAATCGCGGCGGTTCAGTCCACCAGCGTCGCCCATCCGCCGGCGCCGAGCGCTTCAAGCGGACGGTAGCGGGATTTGTAATCCATCTTCTCGCTGCCGTGGATCCAGTAGCCGAGATAGACGTAAGGCAATCCCTTCGCGCGCGCCGCTTCGATGTGATCCAGGATCATGAAGGAGCCAAGGCTGCGCGCCACTTCGCCGGGATGGAAAAACGAATAGACCATCGACAGCCCGTCGCGCAGCACATCGGTAAGCGCGCAGGCCATGAGCTGCCCCTGATCGCTGCCGTCGCCGCTCTGACGGTATTCGACGATATGGGTGTTGACCGGAGTCTCCTCGACCATGGCGACGTAATCGAACAGTCCCATGTCGGACATGCCGCCGCCGGAATGGCGGGAGTCGAGATAGGTGCGCAGCAATGCGAACTGCTCGCGCGTCGCTTCGGCGGGAACTTCGGTGCGCATCAGATCGGCGCTGCGCTTGAGGATGCGCTTCTGGCTGCGCGAGGGCTCGAAGTCCTTCACCACCACGCGCACCGAGACGCAGGCCGAGCAGCCATCGCAGGCCGGGCGGTAAGCGATCATCTGGCTGCGGCGGAAACCGGAATGCGTCAGCGCTTCGTTGAGGGGCTGCGCGAGGCTGCCGGAGAGGCGGGCGAAGACTTTTCGCTCGATGCGGTCACCCAACCGGCGTCGTCATCCCAAAGTATGACAATGATTTGCCGTTTTGCGCCAGAGTGTTCGGTGAAAGTTTTGCGTTTAAGGCTTAATGCCCTGCGGCACCGGCGGGGCCTCTTTCATCAACAGGATCGAGATGCGGCGATTGGCCGAGGCGTCGGGATCTTCCGGCAGCAGCGGTTCGGCGCCGGCCTTGCCCGCGACTTCATAGATGCGGTCGGATTTGACGCCGGCACTCGTCAGAATCGCGCGTGCGGCATTGGCGCGCGCGGCAGACAGTTCCCAGTTCGTCGTGCCGTCCGCACCGGTGAACGGCTTGCCGTCGGTGTGACCGCTGATCGAGATGCGGTTGGGCAGACGGTCAATGATCTTGGCGACGGCGTCCAGCATCTTGCGCGTGTAAGGCATCGGCTGTGCCGTGCCCGGTGCGAACATCGGCCGCTGGTCCTGATCGACGAGTTGGATGCGCAAACCTTCCTGCGTCTGCTCGACGATCACCTGGCGCGACAGCGCCGCGATGTCGGGCATCTCCTGCATCGCCTGATGGATTGCTTCGGCCGCCGTGGCGAAATCTTCGTCGCGCGCGGAGGGCAGCGCCTGTTCCAGATGCTGATCGCTTTGCATTTGCGAGGCGGGCGAGGTGCCCTGCGCATCCGTCGATCCGCCTTTGCGGTTGTTGTTGTCTTTCGTGTCGGACTTCTGGGCGTTCATCGGCGGCGAATTCTTCGGCGTGATCGAAACCGATCCGCCCGCTTGCGCACCAAGCTTGCCCATCGCGGTGCCGCCCAGAACGCCGCCGGCCCCGCTCGATGTTTGCGAAATGCTTTGGGCCGCGAAGTAGTCCGCGATGCCGCGCTTCTGTTCGGGAGTCGTTGTGTTGATCAGCCACATGAGCAGGAAGAAGGCCATCATGGCCGTCACGAAGTCGGCATAGGCGACTTTCCACGCGCCACCGTGATGGCCGCCATGGCCACCTTTTTTGATGCGTTTGATGATAACGGCGCCGTCGCTCGCCATTTTACCCTCTGCCCATAAACCCATTGGCGGCGGCTTCATCCCCAGGGTTCTTCCCCCGGTGGCGTGCCTCGCCTAATTTCTCCGCCCAGAATGCCCGCAATCGTCTTAAGCAACCGTTAGGCCGCCCTTATGAGCTTCGATACCCGTGAATTTCGCCAGGCTTTGGGCTGTTTTCCGACCGGCGTGGCCGTTGTCACGACCTCCGGGCCGGGCGCCGATCATTGCGGGATCACGGTCAATTCCTTCACCTCGGTATCGCTGGATCCGCCGCTGGTTCTGTGGTGCATCGACCGAAAATCGGATCGTTTTCCGGCCTTCACCAAGGCCAGGAGCTATACGATCAGTCTGCTCGGCACAGCGCATGAAGGGGTGTCATCCCGTCTCGCGAAGCAGGGGGCGCATAGTCTGGACGGGATCGATCTGATCGAGACCAAGCTTGGCCCGCCCGCGCTCGCCGATGCGCTGGCGATCTTCGAATGCGAGAGCGAGGCGGTGCATCAGGGCGGCGACCACGCGATTCTTGTCGGCCGCGTCGTGCGTTTTGCGAAACGCGAAGCCGGCGAGCCGCTGGTATTTTTTCAGGGCCGTTACGGCGCGCTCGCGTCCGGCGAGTAGCGCGTCAAAAGAAAACGCCGCCGGAATTTGCACTCCGGCGGCGTGAGTTTTGAAGGAATGAACCTTCAGGGGGAAAACACTACCAGCGGACCTGACCCCACAGGCCGATTTCGTTGTAGGTGCCCTTGGAGCCCACGACATTTGCGAGGCCGCCAATGGTGCCGTTGGAGTCGTTGATGAAGCCGTTGTCGACGGCATCATGCTTGTACACGAGCGCGAAGTTCACGATCTTCGTCGGCGTATATTCGATACCGAAATTGTAATACTGGTTGCGCTTCGCCGACAGCGTGTCCTTGTTCGGTTTCATCCAATCGTAACGTCCGAACACCGCCCATTCCGGCGTGAACTGATAGGACGCGAAGGGCGAATACCCTTCGGCCTTGTCCGAACCCGGCGTGGTCACGTTGTTCCAATTGTCCGCCGAGAAATATTCGACGCCGACTTTCAGGCCTTCCCACTTGTAGGCGGCGACGGCATCGAAGCGCGTCGCGGTGTGGAAGGTCGGCGCGGCGCCCTGGATGTGCCTTGTAGCCCGCGCCGTTGATGGCGGAGATCTGGTAGCCGATCAGCCCATCGGCGAATTTGCCGAGCAGGTGGACGCCCCAGTCGGCGGAGGTGCCGAATTTGGTGCGATCGATCAGCGTATTTTCGACATAGCGATAACCGTACAGATCTTCCATGAAAGGAACCCACGGAAGATCGGTGGAGCCCAGGCGGAAGGTGAAGGCATCGTTCAGCTTCGCCTGCAGATAGGCCTTCTTGATGTAGAGCTGCGAAGCCTTGGTGGTGCCGTCATAGGTGAAGTCGGTGGTGAGGTTCGCCGAGAAGACGTCGTCGAACTGGTGATCGACACCGAGATAGAAGCGCTTGATGTCGAAGTTGAAACCGTCCTGCGCACCCTTCACGCCATCGGCTTTGTTGTCGATGTTCGTGATGTCGTAATACATGCGCCCGCTGATCTTGGTGTTGGACCACCAGCTGCCCTTGGTCAGCGACGTATTCGAGGCCTGCTGCTCATAGACCTGGTTCTGCAGCGCTTCGAACTGGGCCTGGCTGACCTGCTGGTCCGAGGGCGCCGGCGCCGCAGCAGCGACCTGGGCTTGTGCCTGGGCCTGCTCGTGTTGTTGACGCTTCAGATCGTGGATTTCCGCTTCGAGTTGATCGATACGCGCATCGATCGAACCGTTTGCGGCGGCCGCGTGGTGATGGTGGTGTTTCTTGGGCGCGTCCTGTGCGGCGGCCGAACCGGCCATCAGCGCAAGCGCAGCGGTACCCAACAGGATTGTCTTGAATTGCATGTTCTTTCCCCGCGTAACGCGATCGAAATTGCCGCATGGGATGCGGCTTCCAGCCCCCGGACACTCGAAAAGCTGACGCCGTGGTACTGGCGGGGAACGTCAGCTACGCGAATGTTTCGTGACGGATTCACGACGGCGCTACCGGTGTTGCCGACATGCACCGCGGACAGGCGGCGTTCGCTTTCTTTGCTTCGAACCCATTAAGTTGGCGCGATGGTTCGGCTGACGATTCGCGTCGATTTCGAACCGGGCCATGCGCTGGGTCCCGGAAAGATTCATCTGCTGGAGCAGATCGATGAGACCGGCTCGATTCGCGGCGCGGCCGCCGCCATGAAGATGAGCTATCGCCGTGCCTGGCTTCTGATCCAGGCCACGGAGAAGACCTTTGGCACCCCACTGGTGGTGGCCGCGGCTGGTGGGCGGCGAGGGGGTGGCGCGTCCCTGACGGACCTCGGAAAGCGGGTGGTCGGGCTCTACCGCCAGATTGAAAAACAGGCCGGCAAGGCGACGGTCCGGTCAGCCAAAGCACTGGCGCATAGCCGCCATTCGAAACTTAAAAAGCCGCAGAAATCCGCCAAAAATAAACAATCATAAGCAAGCTTTCGACCTTGCGGCTGATAATAACGCTGCTTATGTTTCCGTCCCATGGGAACAGGCACAACACAGAATTTGGATCGGGATTTCCTGATCCTGCTTCACGACGTGGCGCGGCTTCTGCGCACCCGTTTCGACCAGCATGCCCGTACGCACGGCATGACGCGGGCGCAGTGGGTGATTCTGGCGCGGCTATCGCGGCAACCCGGTCTTTCGCAGAACGAACTGGCCGCCATTTGCGAAGTGGAGCCGATCACGGTTGGCCGGCTGATAGACCGGCTGGAAGCCCGCGCCTTGGTTGAGCGCAGAGCGGATCCCAAGGATCGCCGCGTCCGCCGGCTTCATCTTCTGCCCGCCGCGCAGCCCTATCTCGAAGAGATCAACGAATACAAGGAAGCGATGACGGCCGAAATCTCGGAAGACATCGACGCACACACGCAGGACGTCCTCGTCGATACCCTGCTCAACATCAAATCGAAACTGACTGCCGAGGGGACATCGTACCCGAAGCTTCAAATGGCTGGAGAGTAGAACTTATGGCTGCCGTTCAATCCGAAACCACCAGGGCACGCTATCCCGGGAATGCGCGCGGTTCTTTCGCGCCGGTCCAGGACCTGGTTGGCCGGATGCGTGAAGACAAGGGACTGATGCGGCGCGTGCTGATGATCGGCGGCGTGGCGATTGTCGCGCTCGCGGCTTTGGCGTTCTGGCTGATGGGCGGCCGCTATGTTTCGACCGACGACTCCTATGTGCAGACCGCCAAGCTGATGGTGTCGACCGACGTGTCTGGTCTGGTGAAGACGGTGAACGTGCGCGAAGGTGAGCACGTCAAGAAGGGCCAGATTCTGTTCACCCTGGATCCGCACCCGTTCCAGATCGCGCTCGACAATGCGAAGGCCCAGCTGGGGCAGGTCGTGCAGACGGTGGAATCCACCAAAGCCGATTATCAGAGCATGTTGAGCACCGCGGACGCGCAACGTGCGCAGGTCGATCTCAACCGCCGCAATTACGAGCGTTTTGCCGCCTTGCTGAAGGTGAACGCCATCGCGCCCGCGACCTATGACCAGGCGCGCCTGACGCTCGCGACATCGCAGCAGCAACTCGTCGCTGCCGAGCAGACGGCGAAGACCGAACTCGCCAAACTCAACGGCAATCCGGATATCGCGCCGGACCAGACCCCGCAATATCAGGCGGCCAAAGCCGCCGTCGATGAAGCGCAGCGTCAGCTCGATCATGCGACCGTTCGCGCGCCGTTTGCCGGCATCGTGGCGGAAGTGGATTCGCTTCAGCCGGGCACGCTCGTCATCTCAGCGATGAGTGCCTTCTCGACCACCAGTGCGGTCGGCTTGATCGGAACCGAAAAGGTCTGGATCGAAGCGCATATGAAGGAAACCGATCTCACGCATGTGAAGAGCGGCGATCCGGTGTCCATCACCATCGACACTTATCCCGACCGCACCTGGCAGGGCCATGTCGATGCGGTGAGTGCTGCCAGCGGCTCCGCCTTCTCGGTTCTTCCTGCGGAAAATGCCAGCGGCAACTGGGTGAAGGTCACGCAGCGCATTCCTACGCGCATCATCATCGACCGCAAGAAGGGCGATCCGGAGCTTCGTTCGGGTATGAGCGCCGTTGTCGATATCGATACCGGCCGGCGCACGTGGCAGCGCATGTTGTTCGGCCACTGAGGGGCGGGAAGGGTTTTGTTAGAGTAGAATGACCGCCCGCTCGCTCGGAACGTCGCACGAGGCGTACGGATCCAAGTTCGAACTTCGCATCATCATGCTCTGCTCGATGGCGGGCACGCTGATGCAGGCTTTGGACTCGACCATCGCCAATGTTGCGCTGCCCTATATGCAGGGCAGCCTGCAGGCTTCGCGCGACCAGATAACATGGGTTTTGACCTCTTATATCGTCGCGGCCGCCATCATGACCGCGCCGGTCGGCTGGCTCGCGGCGCGTTTCGGCCGCAAGAACCTCGCGCTCATCTGCATCACCGGCTTCACCATCACCTCCATGATGTGCGGCGCTGCGCAGAATTTGAACCAGATGGTGATCTTCCGTCTGGCGCAGGGGGCGTTCGGCGCGGCACTCTCGCCGTTGTCGCAATCGATCATGCTGGATCTCTATCCGCCGGAGAAACGCGGTTCGGTGATGGCGATCTGGGGCATGGGCGTGATGGTGGGACCCATCCTCGGCCCAACTCTCGGCGGCTATCTGACGGACGTCTATAACTGGCGCTGGGTATTCTACATCAACCTTCCGTTCGGCATCGCGGCCGTGACCGGAATTTGGCTGTTCCTGCGCGAAACCCACCGCGATAGCACATTGAAGTTCGATTGGTTGGGGTTCGCGTTTCTTGGCATTGCGCTGGCAAGCCTGCAACTCATGTTGGATCGCGGGACCGAAAAGGCCTGGTTTGAATCGCCCGAGATCATCGCGGAAGCCGTGATCGCGGTGCTGGGGGCGTATCTGTTTTTCGTGCAGATGTTCACGACGGACAGGCCGTTCATTCCGAGCGCGCTGTTCAAAGACCGAAACTTTGTCTCCGCCATGGTGCTGATGTTCGTCACCGGCCTGGTCATGGTCGCCAGTTCCGCGTTGCTGCCGCCCTATTTGCAGCAGCTCGGCGGCTATTCGGTGACCGACACGGGAATCCTGATGGCGCCGCGCGGTGTCGGCACCATGATCGCCATGGTCATTGCGGGACGCATCGCATCGCGTGTCGACTCTCGTCACATCATCGCCTTTGGCGCGTGCCTGATCCTGTGGTCCATGTGGGAAATGTCCAAGTGGACGCCATCCGTTTCCGCCTGGTCGCTTGTCGATGTCACCTTCGTGCAGGGCCTGGGCATGGGGCTTGTCTTCGTTCCCATGAACCTCGTCGCGTTTGCCACCCTGTCGGCGGTCTTTCGGACGGATGGCAGCGCGATGATCAATCTCATGCGCAACGTCGGCAGTGCGATCGGCGTGTCCGTCACGACGACGATTCTTGCCAACGGCACCCAGACCGCGCATTCCGCGCTGGCGGCGCATGCCAGTTCCTTCAACCGCGCGCTTAGCGTGGGCATGCAGGGCATGATGTGGAATCCCAAGATTCCCATGACCGCCCAGATGCTCAATCACGTCGTGGATACCAATGCGCAGGTGATTGCCTATTCGAACGACTTCATCTTCATGCTCATCGTCTCCATACCCTCACTCTTCGTGGTCTTTTTCATGAAGAAGCCGCCCACGCTCGCGGCTGGTGAAAAACTGGAAATTTCGGAGTAGACCTGCCTCCGCCAAACAGGAGCAGGATGATGAAAGTCGCATTTCTCGGGCTGGGCGTGATGGGCTATCCCATGGCCGGGCATCTGGCCAAGGCGGGGCACGACGTTACCGTTTACAACCGCACCGCCGACAAGGCCGCTCGCTGGGTCAAGGAATATGGCGGCAAGTCTGCCGCGACGCCCGCTGAAGCCGCCGCCGAATGCGATCTCGTCATGGCTTGCGTCGGTCGGGACGCGGATGTCCGGGAAGTTACCGTGGGCCGTCACGGCGCTTTCGCGACCATGAAACGCGACGCGATCTTCGTGGACCACACGACCGCGTCCGCGGACATCGCGCGCGAACTTGCCGAGGAAGCGCACAAGCGCGGACTTCATTTTGTCGATGCGCCGGTCTCCGGCGGCGAGGCAGGCGCGAAAAACGGTCAGCTTACGATCATGTGCGGCGGCAGCGCCGCGGCCTATGCAAAGGCAGAGCCCGTCATCACGGTCTATGCGCGCCAATGCAAGCGCCTGGGTGAGGCCGGCTCGGGCCAGCTCACCAAGATGGTCAACCAGATTTGCATCGCCGGCATCGTGCAGGGGCTTTCCGAGGGGCTCAGCTTCGCACGCGCGGCGGGACTTGATGCGGAGGCTGTCATCGAAGTCATTTCGAAAGGCGCCGCGCAGAGTTGGCAAATGGAAAATCGCCACAAAACGATGCTTGCCGGCCACTATGATCACGGCTTCGCGGTCGAGTGGATGCGGAAGGATCTCGGCATCGTTTTGGACGAAGCACGGAACAATGGTGCTTCGCTTCCCGTTGCCGCTCTGGTCGATCAGTTCTACGCCGATGTCGAGAATATGGGCGGTGACCGTTGGGATACGTCGAGCCTGTTCGCCCGGATGGAAAAGCTGCGCAAGAAATGAAGAAGAAACCTGCGAAGAAACCTGCGCGCAAAGCCGCCGCCTATCATCACGGGGATCTTCGCAAGGCGTTGCATGACGCGGCCGCGTCCATTCTGGAAGAGGAGGGGCTTGCTGCACTAAGCTTGCGTGCCGTCGCGCGGAAAGCCGGTGTCAGCCACGCGGCACCGTATCGGCATTATCCGAACCACGAAGCGTTGCTTGTCGAGCTGGCTGTTGAGGGATTCGAGGAATTGCGTGCTGCGATCTCGTCCGCGGCGGCGGCGCCGGACAATCGCATGGATCGCATAACGGGGATCGGCGGCGCTTACATGCGTTTCGCGTCGAAACATCCCGCGCTGACCCAGCTCATGTTCGGTCCGCAAATTCCGAACAGGGATGCGATCCCGAGGCTCACTGATGCCGCCGATGCGATCGGCGCGGAGATCGGCGCGGCGCTGGAAGATTCGGCGCTCGGTCTCGCGGTGTGGGCGGCGGTGCATGGCCTTGCCATGCTGATCGTCGAGAATGTGATTGATCTGGGTCAGCGGCGCGCGGGGAACGCTGTACTTCCCACGCGCGCCGAGATTCTGTTGCGAAGCCTCTTCACCGAAGAGCGCTAGCTGCAAAGCCCACTAGTTGGCGATCTGCAGATCGCCTCGCATTTGGACATTGCGCAGGTACTGCCGGTCCTGAACCTTCATCTGGTTCCATTGGGCGCGTGTCATGCAAGTCTGCTTCTTGATGACATCGCCGTTGTGAATCATTGACCGGCACACGACCTCGGAGCCGCTCGCCGACACCGACACCGCCGGCGTTGCCTGCGCACCCTGAGTCTGGTCCGCCATTGCAGCGCCGCTGCAAAGCACCGCTGCGCCAAACGCCGCCGCGAACATCATGTTTTTCATTGCTCAAACCTCCCGAATTGCGCAACGAGCATGGTGCTGCCCATACAAGGTTGGCAATATCGGAATGGCCGCGGCGGTTCACATTCCCTTGATAAAGGGAGGGTTTTCACGCGGCTGTGAACGCAAGATCAGTGTTTGAGCAGCTTTACCGCGTCGCGCGCGAAGTAAGTGAGAATACCGCTCGCACCGGCGCGTTTGAAAGACATCAGGCTTTCCAGAATGACGCGATCCCGGTCGAACCAACCGCGTTCGATCGCGCCCATCAGCATCGAATACTCGCCGGACACCTGGTAGGCGAAAGTCGGAACGTGAAAGGTGTCCTTCACGCGGCGCACCAGATCGAGATAGGGCATGCCGGGTTTCACCATCACCATGTCCGCGCCTTCGGCGATGTCGAGCGCGACTTCGCGGATCGCTTCATCGCCGTTCGCCGGATCCATTTGATAGGTGCGCTTGTCACCGGTCAGCGACTTCGCCGAACCTACGGCATCGCGGAAAGGACCGTAGAACGCGCTCGCATATTTGGCCGCATAGGCCATGATCAGTGTGTCCTTGTGTCCGGCTTTCTCCAGCGCGGCGCGGATCGCGCCGATGCGGCCGTCCATCATGTCGGACGGCGCGATGATGTCGCAGCCCGCTTCGACCTGAAGCAAAGCCTGCTTCACCAGAAGATCGACGGTCTCGTCATTGGCGATGGTGGTGCCCGACTTGTCGAACACGCCGTCATGGCCATGATCCGTATACGGATCGAGCGCCACGTCGCACAGCACGCCCATCTCGGGCACGGCCTTCTTGATCTCGCGTACCGCGCGGCACACGAGGTTCTTGGCATTGAGCGCTTCCTTGCCGTCCGCGGTCTTGAGCGACGGGTCGGTGTAGGGAAAAAGCGCGATGACGGGGATGCCCAGCTTGGCAGCCTCTTCGGCCGCACCGGCAACGAGGTCCACCGAGAGCCGGTCGACACCCGGCATGGAGGCGACCGGTGTGCGTTTGCGTTCGCCATCGGAAACAAAGATCGGCCAGATAAAATCGGACGCGGAAAGCGTGTTCTCGGCAACAAGCTTTCGCGTCCAATCGTGGCGGCGCAGGCGGCGCATGCGAAGGGCAGGGAACTGGCTCATGGGCGTCTCATGCCAAGTCTTCGCGGCGCTTGCAAGAAACGCCCTGTCGCGGCCTTTGCCAAGGGGCCAAAACAGGGATAATCCGCACGCAGGGATCACCGTTTTTTGGACATTGGACCGCATGGATTTCGAACTGACTGAAGACCAGCGCGCCGTTGAAGATGCCGCGCGCAAATTCGCGAAGGACCGCCTTTTGCCCTTCGCCGCCGAATGGGACGAAAAGGAGCACTTTCCCGTCGATGTGATGCGCGAGGCCGCGGCACTGGGTTTCGCCAGCATCTATGTGAAGAGCGATGTCGGTGGATCGGAGATGAGCCGCTTGGACGCCGCGATCATCATGGAAGAGCTGTCTGCCGGCTGCACCTCAACGGCGGCGTTCATTTCGATTCACAACATGGCGTCATGGATGATCGATCGCTTCGGCACCGATGAGCAGCGCAAGCGGCTTCTGCCCAAGCTCGTCACCATGGAGAAGATCGCAAGTTATTGTCTGACCGAGCCGGGATCGGGTTCGGACGCCGCGTCCCTGAAGACCAGGGCGGTGAAGGACAGTGACCACTATGTTCTGAACGGCTCCAAAGCCTTCATTTCCGGCGCGGGTGTGTCGGATGTCTATGTCTGCATGGTGCGCACCGGCGAAGATGGGCCGAAGGGGATTTCCTGCATCGTCGTCGAAAAAGGAATGCCCGGTCTCAGCTTTGGCAAGAAGGAGCGCAAGATGGGCTGGAACAGCCAACCTACCGCTCAAGTCATCTTCGACAATTGCCGCGTTCCGGTCGCCAACCGCATCGGCGCGGAAGGCGAGGGCTTCCGCATCGCGATGATGGGGCTGGATGGCGGACGCATCAATATTGGCGCGTGTTCGGTCGGCACTGCGCGCGCCGCGCTCGACGAAGCGAAAACCTATGTGACGGACCGCAAACAGTTCGGCCGTCCGATCGCGGAATTCCAGGCAACGCAGTTCAAGCTTGCGGACATGGCGACCGAGCTGGAGGCCTCGCGCCTGATGATCCGCAACGCCGCCGACGCACTGGACAAGAAAGCGCCGCGCGCGACGATGCTGTGTGCCATGGCAAAGCGCTTCGCCAGCGACATGGGATCGAAGATCGCCAACGAGGCGCTGCAGCTTCATGGCGGCTACGGCTATCTCAAGGACTTTCCCGCTGAACGCCATGTCCGCGATCTGCGTGTTCATCAGATCCTTGAAGGCACCAACGAGATCATGCGCGTGATTGTGGCGCGCGAGATGTTCCGGCAATGACGGAAGAAGCCGAAGTCCTGTTCGAGCGCCGTGGCGCGCTCGGCCTCATCACGCTCAATCGCCCAAAGGCGTTGAACGCGCTGACGCAGGGCATGTGCGTGGCAATGAAAGCGCAACTTGACGAATGGGCCAAAGACGATGCGTTCAAATCCGTCGCTATTCGCGGCAACGGCGACCGGGCCTTCTGCGCGGGCGGTGACATTCGCGCGCTGTATGAATCGGGGAAGGCGAAAACGCCCTATGCGCTCCAGTTCTACCGCGATGAATACATCCTCAACGCCACGATCAAGCGCTATCCGAAGCCTTACATCGCGCTGATCCACGGCATCGACATGGGCGGCGGCGTCGGCGTGTCGGTGAACGGCAGCCATCGCATTGCTGGTGAGAGCATGGTCTTCGCGATGCCGGAAACGGGCATTGGCCTCTTTCCCGATGTCGGTGGCTCCTATTTCCTGCCGCGCTGTCCGGGGCAACTCGGAATGTTTCTGGGGCTGACGGGCGCTCGCTTGAAGACAACGGACTCGCTTTATGCGGGTATCGCCACCGACTTCGTGCCGATGGCGCATTGGGAAATGCTGCTCACCGCGCTCGCGGATGGTACGGCGCCCGATACCGCCATTGCTGGTCTGAAGGATTCCGTGCCCGGCACGTTCCTTGCGGAGCATCGCGACGCCATCGACCGCACCTTCGGACAAGGCTCGGTTGAGGATATCCTCGCCGCACTCGATGCAGAACACACCGACTGGGCACAGGACACGGCCAACACCATCCGTGCAAAGTCGCCCACCAGTCTCAAGATTGCTTTCCGTCAAATCCGCGAAGGAAAATCGCTCAGCTTCGATGAATGCATGAAGATGGAATACCGGATGGTGAACCGCATCGTCGCGGGGCATGATTTCTATGAAGGCGTGCGCGCGGTCATCATCGACAAGGACAATGCGCCGAAATGGCAGCCGGCAGCGTTGTCGGGCGTTTCAGATGCGGATGTGGGTGCCTATTTCGCGCCGCTGGGAGAAAAGGAACTAAAGCTATGAGCAACATCGCATTCATCGGCGTGGGCAATATGGGTGGCCCGATGGCCCGCAATCTCCTGAAGGCCGGACATCAGGTCACAGCGTTCGATCTCAGCGATGCGGTTCTCGATCCGGTCCTGAAGGCGGGTGCGCGGAAAGGTGCAAGCGCCAATGCGGCGGTGAAGGATGCCGACGTGGTGATCACGATGCTTCCGGCCGGTCACCATGTTCGCGCTGTCTATCTCGACAACGGTGTTCTGGGCGCAGCAAAGAAAGGCGCGCTTCTCATCGACTCTTCCACGATCGACGTCGATTCCGCGCGCGCTGTTCATACGGCGGCGGAAAAAGCCGGCTTCCTGTTCGTCGATGCGCCGGTGTCCGGCGGCACGGGCGGCGCAGAAGCCGGTACGTTGACATTCATGTGCGGCGGCAGCGACGCCGCGTTCGAACAGGCCAAGCCGGTTCTGGAAAAGATGGGCAAGAAGATCGCCCATGCGGGTGGCCCCGGTGCGGGGCAAGCCGCCAAGATCTGCAACAACATGATGCTGGGCATTTCGATGATTGGTACATGCGAGGCGCTGGCGCTGGGCGAAAAGCTTGGGTTGGAAGCGCAAAAGCTGTTCGACATCATGTCCACATCGTCCGGTCAGTCTTGGTCGTTGACGACGTATTGCCCCGTGCCGGGCCCGGTGCCGACCGCGCCGTCCAATCGCGACTATGCGGGCGGCTTCGCGACAGCGTTGATGTTGAAAGATCTGAAGCTCGCGCAGACGGCGGCGCAGTCGGTGGGAGCGAATACGCCACTTGGTGCCGAAGCGGCACAACTCTATTCGCTGTTCGCCGCGGCTGGTAACGCCGGAATCGACTTTTCCGGGATAATTCGCATGTTGCGGGGAAAGGCCTGATTTACCCACCCTTAAGACCCACGCCGTATTCTTTAGTCAAATAAAACAGGTGGGCCTCGTGAAAAACACGAGGGGTGGAAGATGACAGCGTTAGCGAAACCGCAGATTGCGGCCGCGCTCGAGAGCGCGTCGGTCGTGAGCAAACACTACATGGAGATGCTCAATCTCATCGAGAGATTGCATCGCCAGCTTCTCGACGTCATCAAGGATGAGCTCGATCGTCGCGATGAACGCGAGATCAACAGCGTGCAAGCGCTGCTGCTCTTCAACGTCGGGGATCAGGAATTGACGGCCGGTGAGCTGCGCACGCGCGGCCACTATCTTGGCTCGAACGTCTCCTACAACCTCAAGAAACTCGTGGAAGCCGGCTACGTGCACCACGAACGCTCGGAACTCGACCGCCGCTCGGTCCTTGTGCGCCTGACCCGCAAGGGCGAGGCGGTACGGGACATGCTGCGCGAGCTGTTCGAGCGCCATCTGATTTCCCTCGAAGCGGTCGGCAATGTCGGCGCCACCGATCTCGACGGCATGAATGCTTGCCTGAAGCGCCTCGAGCGCTTCTGGATCGACCAGGTTCGTTTCCGCCTCTGAGTAGTTATCCTTCGGTCCCGCCGGCGACTTGTGCCTAGAATGGGCAGAGTCGCCGGAGCCGACCGTGCAGCGGATCAGGAACCATCTTCGTCATCACTGGCATTTCTACCTGGCGGCCGTAATCGGCAGCCTGGCTTTTCTGTTTGGGGCATCGCTCACCGGGCCGGAGCGGACACTCGCAGCAGGCGACAGCTTCTTCGCCGCCTATCTGGCGGCGGCCATCGCGGCAATCTATCGGATCGATGCCGATGGATTGCGGAAGAAAGCGGGGGCGGAGGACGAAGGCATTTTCCTCGTCATTCTGATCGCACTCGTCGTTATCGGCATTTCGTCGCTTTCGATTGTCACGGTCCTGCGCGAGAAACACGCGCCGTCACCGCTGGCGCTCGGTTTGGCGATTGCCGGTGCGCCGCTTGGATGGCTATCGCTGCACACCATCGCCGCGTTCCACTACGCCAACCTCTATTACGGCAGAAAAGGTGATGCGAAAAATGCGCAAAGCATTCGCGGTCTTGAATTCAGAGACACGAAGGAACCCGGCATTTGGGAGTTTCTCTACTACGCCTTCACGATCGGCATGACGGCCCAAACATCCGATACCGATGTAACCGATTCCAGGATGCGCCGCGCGACGCTCGGCCACTCGGTGGTGTCGTTCTTCTACAACACAGCGATCATCGCCATGGCCGTGAACGCGGTTGTCGCAGTGGCCTCCTGAAAACGTCTCGCAAAAAAGCTATGCCCTCGCAGGAAGCGCCGTCCGCATGTGACAATTCGCATGGATTCGTGCCCGGACGTTGGGATATTCTGGGGCCGGCAAGCTCTTGGACCATCGGGTCCGATCTGGGGCGAATAAGTATGGCTTTTTCCTATGTTTCCCGTTTCCGCGACGCGCTCGCCGGCTTGAAGCGCGAGGGCCGATACCGGATATTTGCAGACATCATACGCCGGCGCGGGAGCTACCCGCAGGCGCTTTACCATTCCGAGCAGAACGCCCGTCCGATCACGGTCTGGTGCAGCAACGACTACCTCTGCATGGGTCAGCACCCCAAGGTGCTGGCGGCGATGCATGAAGCCATCGATACGACCGGCGCCGGCTCGGGTGGCACGCGCAACATCTCGGGCACCACGCACTATCATGTCGAACTGGAGCGCGAACTTGCCGATCTGCACGGTAAGGAAGCCGCGCTGATCTTCACGTCGGGCTTTGTCTCGAACGACACCACTCTTGCGACGCTGGCGAAACTGCTTCCGGGTCTGATTGCCTTCTCTGACGAACAAAACCATGCGTCGATGATCGAAGGCATTCGCCATGGCGGCATCGAAAAGCGAATTTTTAAACATAACGATCTGGTGGATCTGGAAGCGCAGCTTCGCGCCGCCGATCCCAATGCACCCAAGCTGATTGCATTCGAATCCGTCTATTCCATGGACGGCGATTTCAGCCCCATAGCCGAAATTTGCGATCTCGCCGAGAAATATGGCGCGATGACTTATCTCGATGAGGTCCACAGTGTGGGTCTTTATGGTCCGCGCGGCGCCGGTGTTGCCGCTCGCGACGGCGTCATGGATCGCGTGGATATCATCGAAGGAACACTCGCCAAGGCGTTTGGCGTCATGGGCGGTTATATTGCCGCAAGCGTGGAGGTGGTGGATTGCATCCGCTCCTTTGCGCCCGGATTCATATTCACGACGTCGATCGCGCCCGTCCTTGCGGCCGGCGTGCTTGCCAGTGTGCGTCATCTTAAAGAGAGCAATATCGAGCGCGAGAAAATCCATGAGCGCGCGGAAAAGCTGAAGACGCTCCTGCGGGATGCGGGGCTGCCGTTGATGGAGACCAGCAGCCATATCGTACCGGTCTTTGTTGGCGATGCCGCGACGTGCAAATCGGTTTCCGATGCATTGCTGCGGGATCATGCAATCTATGTGCAGCCGATCAATTTCCCGACCGTTCCGCGCGGTACGGAGCGCCTTCGGTTTACGCCGTCGCCAATGCATACCGATGCGATGATGGAGCAACTCGTCCGCGCGCTCGATGAAGTTTGGGTCGCGCATCACCTGAAGCGCGCGGCCTGATCGCGATGCCGCCTCGCGGCACGGAAGTTTACGTCGAATTCGTCGTGCAGGGCGCTTTTGTGAAAGCGACGGCAATCGATTCCAAAACCGGCATCGAGGCCAGCGTCATAGGACCTGCCGCGGCGACGCGCGCAGACATGTCCGCAGCCGCGGTCCGCAAGCTTGAATACGTTCTCAAAAAGCGAAAAGGCGTCTGAGCCTATCCGCGGCGCCGGCCTTTGTGCGCGGGCGCGTTTCTGCCAAGCCCGATCTTCTTGGCGAACTCCGAACGTTGCGCTGCGTAATTCGGCGCCACCATTGGATAGTCCGCCGGCAGCCCCCACTTCGCACGATATTCTTCCGGTGTCAGATTGTAGTTGGAGCGCAGGTAGCGCTTCAGCATCTTCAACTTCTTGCCGTCTTCCAGACAGATGATGAATTCATTCGTGACCGACTTCTTCACCGGAACGGCGGGCTTCTGCGACGTCAGTGTTTCGGAAGAGGGCACTCCCGAAAGCGCCCCCAGCGTTGCGTGTATGCTTCTGATCATTGCAGGCAAATCGCTTACCGGCACCGGATTGTTGCTGACGTAAGCGGCGACAATGTCGCTCACCAACTTCAGCATTTCCTCCGTCCTCGCGGTGTGGCCTTCAAGGGGATGACTCATGGGGGTGGTTGTCCTTCGGCGCGCTAATACAAATATATCGTATACAGCTATTATATCGTATACAGCTATCGCCCGCCGATTATGGAGAATCAAGTCGCAAGCGCACCCTGGATTTTTCTCAATGGTCGATGTTTAAAACGCGGTTAGTGGACAAGACTGCTGAAATCTTCACGTCTCACGAGCGGTCTAAATTATAATCAATTGCCGGGATTACCGGGAACTCGTCATCCCGTCTTTTGTGGGTTATTTCGCTTCGGCTGGCGCTGGCCGGGGCATTCCCTACAAAAATGTGCATAAGGGCTATGCCACTGGCGGCCCTCCTGCCACTAGGGCCGGTCGCGGCGTCTCCGCGCACTGGCGCAATATCTGGTAAAAGGATAGGGCTACATCCGCGATAGGTGCGATGGCGCGCTAGGCATGGCAGGTTGCGACAAGCGGCACGAGGTGAGTTCAAATGGTGGCGGTGACGAACGCGGCAGAGCCGCAGAATTCTGGCTTTTTCACACGCGGGCTGGCGGCGGCCGACCCCGAGGTTGCGCGCGCGGTCGATGAAGAACTCACGCGCCAGCGCGAGAAGATCGAGCTTATTGCGTCGGAAAACATCGTAAGTAAGGCCGTATTGGAAGCGCAGGGTTCGGTACTCACGAACAAGTACGCGGAAGGCTATCCGGGCCGGCGGTACTACGGCGGCTGCGAATATGTGGACGTTGCCGAAGAACTGGCCATCGATCGCGCAAAGCGGCTTTTCAACTGCGACTTCGCCAACGTGCAACCCCATTCCGGTGCGCAGGCAAACCAGGCCGTATTCTTTGCGCTCATGCAGCCGGGCGACACGTTCATGGGGCTCGATCTGGCAGCGGGCGGGCATCTCACGCATGGATCACCCGTCAACCAGTCGGGAAAATGGTTCAAGCCGGTGTCCTACACCGTTCGTCGTCAGGATCACCGCATTGACATGGACGAGGTCGCGGCGATCGCCAAAGAACACAAGCCAAAAGTCATTATCGCCGGCGGCTCGGCCTATTCGCGGATCATCGATTTCAAACGCTTCCGCGAAATCGCGGATTCCGTCGGTGCGTTCTTCATGGTGGACATGGCCCACTTCGCGGGCCTGGTGGCAGGCGGCGCGCATCCCAACCCGCTGGAACACGCGCATGTCGTCACCACCACAACCCATAAGACACTACGCGGCCCACGTGGCGGCATGATCCTGTCGAAAGACATGGATCTCGGAAAGAAGATCAATTCGGCAGTCTTCCCGGGCCTGCAAGGCGGTCCGCTGATGCATGTGATTGCCGCGAAGGCCGTAGCGTTTGGCGAGGCGCTGAAGCCGGATTTCAAGCTCTATGCGCGAGCGGTCGTCGATAACGCAAAGGCGCTGGCGGAAACGCTTCACGCCGAGGGCCTCGATATCGTCTCGGGCGGTACCGACACGCATCTGATGCTGGTCGACCTGCGCCCCAAGAATGCAAAGGGCAATCACACCGAAAAGGCCCTGGATCGCGCCTTCATCACCACGAACAAGAATGCGATTCCCTTCGACACCGAGAAGCCTGCGATCACCTCCGGCGTTCGCCTCGGGACACCCGCGGGAACGACGCGCGGTTTCGGCATTTCAGAGTTCCAGCAGATCGGCAAGCTCATCGTCGAAGTGGTTGATGCTGTTGCAAAGAAGGGCGACGCAGGCGACCCCGAAGTGGAGGCCAGCGTTCGTTCGCGCGTCGCCGATTTGTGCCGCCGTTTCCCGATTTACTAAGGATCATCTTTCATGCGGTGCCCCTTTTGCGGACATGACGACACGCAGGTCAAAGACAGCCGTCCCAGCGAGGACAATTCGGCGATCCGCCGTCGCCGCCATTGCCCGGCCTGTGGTGGCCGTTTCACGACTTTCGAGCGTGTGCAGCTTCGCGAGCTGATCGTCGTCAAAAAGAACGGCCGGCGCGAGCCGTTCGAGCGCGAGAAGCTCGAGCGTTCGCTCACCCACGCCTTGCGCAAGCGTCCGGTCGAAGCCGAGCGCGTGGATCGCATGATCACCGGCATCGTGCGCCGCCTGGAAAGCATGGGCGAGAACGAAGTGCAGGCGTCGACGATCGGCGAACTTGTGATGCAGGCGCTCGCCAGCCTCGACAAGGTTGCTTACGTCCGGTTTGCCTCTGTGTATCGCAACTTCCGGGAGACCAAGGATTTCGAAGTCCTGATTGGCGAGATGGAAGGCGGAGATCGCGACTAGGCGCTTCCCATGAGTGCGACCGATGGGCGTCATATGCGGCATGCGTTGATGCTGGCTGCCCGGGGGCTGGGGCGGACAGGCAGAGTGCCGTCGGTCGGCTGCGTGATCGTCGCACCGAACGGGCACATCGTCGGGTGCGGGCGCACGGCTGAAAACGGACGCCCGCATGCGGAAGTTATTGCCTTGGCGCAGGCAGGCGATGAGGCGCGGGGTGCGACAGCCCATGTGTCTCTGGAGCCTTGTGCTCATGTTGGGAACAGCGGACCGCCTTGCGCCGATGCGCTGGTGAAAGCGGGCGTGGCACGCGTCGTCGTTGCCATGACCGATCCCGATCCACGCACCAACGGCGCCGGTATCGCAAAACTGCGTGCTGCCGGCATCGAAGTGACGACGGATGTTCTGAAAACGGAAGCACAGGCGCTTAATCGCGGTTTTGGGCTGCGCATTGCAGAATGCCGCCCGCTGGTAACGCTCAAGATCGCGCAGAGCGCCGACGGCTTCACCGCGCGCGCGCCGGGCGAAAGCCCATGGATCACCGGTGAAGACGCGCGCCGGTTTGGCCAGCTTTTGCGTGTCCAACATGATGCCATTCTCGTCGGCATCGGAACCGTGATCGCGGACGATCCGGAATTGACGTCTCGACTGCCCGGCCTGGAGAAATATTCGCCGGCGCGCGTCGTGCTCGACAGCAAGCTGAGGCTGAACCCCAAGTCGAAGCTCGCACAGACGGCGCGCAAGACGCCGACCATGGTGTTCACCACACAGTCAGGTGGTGAAGATCTTCAGGCGCTCGGCGTTAATGTCGTTCGCGTAGAAGCCGATCCGGAAGGACGCGTGCGAATTTCGGACGTGCTTCACGACCTGGCGGAGCAGGGGATCAACCGCCTTCTGGTGGAAGGCGGCGCGACCGTGGCGGATGCGTTTTTGAAAGCAGGCTTCGTCGACCGGCTCGAAATCTTCACGGCTCCCATGATACTTGGGAATGCCGGACGTCACGGCACCGGTGCTTTGGCGCTGCGGAATCTCAACGAAGCCCCAAATTTTATGCGGGTTAGCAGCCGGTCTTTCGGCGTCGATCGTCTGGAAAGCTACGAAACAAGGCCCTAAAAGAAACACATGTTCACAGGCATCGTCACCGACGTCGGCCAGGTCCGCCATATCGAGAAGCGGGGCGACACGCATTTCGTGTTCGGCACGCATTACGACGTTTCGGCGATCGATATCGGCGCGTCGATCTCATGCTCCGGCGCGTGCATGACCGTTGTCGACAAGGGTAACGAGAAGGATCGTTGGTTCGCCGTTACAGCATCCGCGGAGACTTTATCGAAGACAACGCTCGGCGACTGGAAGGTCGGCGAGGCGGTGAATTTCGAGCGCCCCATGCGCGTTGGCGATGAATTGGGCGGTCATATCGTGACCGGACATGTCGATGGCATCGCCGAGATCGTCAGCATGAAGCCGGAAGGTGAATCCATCCGCGTCATTCTTCAGGCTCCCAGCGCGCTGGCACGCTTCATTGCGCCGAAAGGTTCGATTGCACTCGATGGCGTTTCGCTCACGGTGAACGAGGTCGATGGCGCGCGCTTCGGCGTGAATATCATTCCACACACTTCCAAGGTGACGACATTCGGCCGCCAGAAGCCGGGCGCGAAAGTGAATCTGGAAGTCGATCTGATGGCGCGCTATGTGGCGCGGTTGGTGAAGGCATGAACGTTCCCGTTTATCACGATTATATTTCGGCGATCGAAGATGTGATCGAAGACGCCCGCAACGGACGCATGTTCATCCTCATGGATGCCGACGACCGCGAGAACGAAGGCGATCTCATTATTCCCGCGCAGATGTGCACGCCCGATGCCGTGAACTTCATGGCGAAATTCGGCCGCGGCCTGATCTGCCTCGCGCTGACGCAGGACCGTGCGGCGGCGCTCAACATCCCGATGATGACGCAGGTGAACGGCACGCCGAACCAGACGGCGTTCACGGTGTCCATCGAAGCCAAGGAAGGTATCTCCACCGGAATCTCCGCGCATGATCGCGCGCACACGATTTCCGTTGCTATCGACCCGACCAAAGGTCCGGACGACATTACATCGCCCGGCCATGTATTTCCGCTCGTCGCACGGCATGGTGGAGCACTTGTCCGCGCAGGGCACACAGAGGCTGCTGTCGATATCGCGCGTCTTGCCGGGCTCAATCCCGCCGGTGTGATCTGCGAGATCATGAACGATGACGGCACGATGGCGCGGTTGCCGGACCTGGTGCCGTTCGCGCAATTGCATGGCCTGAAGATCGGAACGATTGCGGACTTGATCGCCTATCGCCGCAAATACGATCACTTCGTGAAACGCACCTTTGAAGGCCCGTTCCAGAGCCACAATGGCGGCGACTGGAAGATGATCGTCTATGTGAACGAACTGGAATATGCGGAGCATATCGCGCTGGTGAAGGGCGATATCACAACCCCGGATCCGGTGTTCGTTCGTATGCATGCGGTCAACATCTTCAGCGACATGCTGGCGTGGAAACCTTACGAGCGCGATGTGCTCGGCGAATCCATGCGCATCATCGCGGATAAGGGCAGAGGTGTTGTCGTGCTGCTGCGTTCGACGCGGCCGACTTTTGTCACCGATGTGGTTACCCGAAAAACACAGGACGATGCGGACCGCCGCCGCGTGAAGGAATACGGCGTCGGCGCGCAGATTTTGCTCGATCTGGGCATCGAAAACATGATTCTGCTGACCGATACGCCGGAAAAGAAGATCGTGGCGCTTGATGGATACGGCCTGAACATCGTAGGCACCCATCCCATTCGCAACCGGGACGCCTGATGGCCAAGCTGAACATCCTCATCGTCGAAGCGCGCTTTTATTCGCACATAGCGAACGCGCTGCTGGATGGCGCGACAGCCGCGCTGGATGCCGCGGGCGCGAACTTCGAACGCATTTCCGTTCCGGGCGCCTTGGAAATTCCACCGGCCATCGCCATGGCCGCGCGCAGCGAAGGCGGCGGCTATGATGGCTTTGTTGCGCTCGGCTGCGTCATTCGGGGCGAGACTTACCATTTCGAAATCGTCTCCGGTGAATCCGCGCGCGGTTTGATGGACCTCGGCGTCCAGCAAGGCCTCTGTATCGGGAACGGCATCCTGACTGTGGAAAATGAAGAGCAGGCACTGGTGCGGGCTTCAACAACCGGCTCAGACAAGGGCGGCGATGCCGCGCGAGCCTGCTTGGCGCTCATCGCACTTCGCGCGCGGCTCGAGTCGCGATCATGAACACCGCCTCCCAGTCGCCTGAGAACCGTCCCGCCTCGGCGGCGCGGCGCGCAGCGCGGCTTGCGGCTGTGCAAGCGATCTATCAGATGGAACTGACTGGAACCGACGCCGAAGAGGTCGCGCTGGAATTCACCGAGCATCGCTTCGGAAAAGAAGCGGAAATCTCGCTGGGCGGAATGCCGGACGAGGAGTTCTTCGGCGCCGTCGTGCGGGGCGTGCCGCATCATCAGGTCGAGATCGACCGCTCTGTCGCAAAATGCCTTTCCGCCGATTGGAAGCTCAACCGGATCGACTCTATCCTGCGCGCCATTCTTCGTGCGGCGGCGTTCGAACTTATCGACCGCAAGGATGTTCCCGCGAAGGTGGTCATCGATGAGTATGTCGACATCGCGCATGCTTTTTTCCAGGGCGATGAACCTTCTTTCGTGAATGCCGCGCTCGACAAGCTCGCACGCAGGAAGCGCGCGCCGGAATTCGGCGAGACGCCGCCCGATGACGAACTCCAGTTCTGATCGTCCCGGCGAATTTGAGCTCATCGCGAAACTGTTCGCGCCGCTTTCCGCTGAGGCTGCCGGTGCCTATGGGCTGACCGATGATGCGGCCACGATCCAGCCGCCGCCGGGATGCGAACTCGTTGTTACGGCGGACCTCCTGACCGCGGGCGTTCACTTCCGCGCCGACGATCCGCCGAAGATGATCGCAAAAAAATCGCTGCGCGTGAATTTGTCGGACCTCGCCGCGAAGGGAGCCCTACCGGCGGGGTATTTGCTATCATTGGCGATGCCGCGCGATTGGACCTTGCCCTGGATGCAGTCCTTCGCGGATGGCTTGCGCGAAGACCAGAACGCGTTTTCCGTCGCGCTTTTCGGGGGCGACACGACGTCTACGTCCGGCCCTCTGACGATTGCCATCACCGCGTTCGGCTTTGCCCCTGCCGGCCGGATGATCCGCCGCAATGGCGCCAGGCCCGGAGATCTTGTTTTCGTTTCCGGCACTATCGGCGACGCGGGCGCGGGGCTGGCTGCCTTGAAAGACGAGATCGCGAACCTCTCCGCCTCTGAGCGCGACGTGCTGGTGTCTCGCTATCAAGTCCTTTCGCCGCGTCTTGCGCTGGGACAGGCCCTGCGCGGAATTGCGACCGCATCGTTGGACGTATCCGACGGCCTGCTGGCCGATCTTGGTCATATCGCCGAAACATCGGGCGTCCGGCTCACGATCGATGCGGATCGCATTCCGCTCTCCCTGGCTTTCAAGGCTGCGGGAGAATCCGTGTTGTCGGCCGTTACCGCGGGCGATGACTATGAGATCGCATTCACCACACCGGCTGCCAGGCGCGACGAAATTCCGCAGATTGCGGAACGGGCTGGGACGCCTGTTACGGAGATCGGGCGGGTGGAAGCCGGCAAAGGCATCGCCTTGCTGAATTCATCCGGCCACGAAATTCCAGTATCAAAGAAGGGCTATCGGCACTTCTGATTCGTTCATGGTCCATTAGGCCGGCTCTGCGAGGGTTCGCCATGCGCGTCACTGCCCTGATAACCGGACTGCTTCTCTTGGCTTCAACCCATGCGGGCGTGGCGGAGGATGCCAAGAAGCCTGACGCAAAGGCGGGAACCAGCGTCGAGATGCCTTATCTCATCGCGCCGCTTTCCTCGGGGGAAGGGCTTTTGGCTTATGCCTATATCTCCTGCAAAATTGTGGGCGCGTCGCAGGCCGCGGCCATGGAAATCCAAGCCAAGGTGCCGTTCATCCAGGACGCCTTCGTCCGGGACGTGAATGCCTCTTCCATCGGCAAGCCTGACGATCCCATGGCTGTGGATAGAGCAACGCTCGGACCTCGGTTGCTGGCTCTGGCGAAGAAGGTCATGGGGCCGGGCAAAGTCACGGATCTCAAATTGATGGAAGTCCAGGTCCGTCCATTGCGGCCCGGCGCGACCCCGCCGGCGACCAGTCCGTCCTGAATCGTCAAGCATCCCGCGGCGCTTGAAATATTGCGCTTCTCCCAGCGTTTTGGCATAGCTTCCGCGCCCTTGAAGCGGTGGGTCTGTTCCGGCCGGCCATGGGGACCGGCCAGCGTTTTGGCGCCGGCCGGGGGTTCCAAAATTCGCAAGAGGGAAAACCATGGGTTTAGAGCTTGAACTCGTCCTGGGCTGCGGCGTGCTTGCACTGCTGTACGGCGCCTGGACGATCCGCTCCGTGCTGAGCCAGAGCGCCGGCAACGAGCGGATGCAGGAAATTGCCGCCGCCATTCAGGAAGGCGCGGCGGCCTATCTCAATCGCCAATACACGACCATCGCCATCGTCGGCATCGTGATATTCGCGCTGGCCTTCTGGATTTTCGGATGGCAAGTCGCCGTCGGTTATCTGATCGGCGCAACGTTCTCCGGTCTTGCCGGCTATATCGGCATGAACGTTTCCGTCCGCGCGAATGTGCGCACGGCGGAAGCGTCGCGCAGCGGATTGGCCGCTGGTCTCTCGGTGGCGTTCCGCTCCGGCATCGTGACGGGTCTGCTCGTCGTCGGTCTCGGCCTTCTCGCGGTTGCGGGCTACTACACGTTCCTCCGCTACGGCCTGAACATGGACATCGCTGATGAAACGCAGGGTCGTGTCGTCACCAACGCACTCGTCGCGCTGGGCTTCGGTGCTTCGCTGATTTCGATCTTCGCGCGTCTCGGCGGCGGCATCTTCACCAAGGGTGCGGACGTCGGCGGCGACATGGTCGGCAAAGTCGAAGCGGGCATTCCCGAAGACGACCCACGCAACCCGGCCACGATCGCCGACAACGTTGGCGACAACGTGGGCGATTGCGCCGGCATGGCCGCGGACCTGTTCGAAACCTACGCGGTGACGACCGTCGCCACGATGGTTCTGGCCTCGATCTACTTTGCCGGTCCCCTGAAGTCGGCGCTGATGCTCTATCCGCTCGCCATCGCGGGCATGTGCATCGTCACCTCCATCATCGGTTCGATGTTCGTGCGTCTCGGCAAAAGCAACAACATCATGGGCGCGCTCTACAAGGGCGTGATCGCGACGGGCCTTCTTTCGCTGGCCGGCCTCTGGCCGCTCACCGACTGGATCGTCGGCCTCCACACCGTGATCGCGCAGGCTCCCGGTCATCTGGTGACCGGCCAGACCTTGTTCTACTGCGGCATCGTCGGTCTCGCCGTCACCGGCGCGATCGTGTGGATCACCGAATACTACACGGGCACGAACTTCCGCCCTGTGAGGGTGATCGCGCAGTCGTCAGTGACCGGTCACGGCACCAACGTGATCCAGGGTCTTGCGATCTCGATGGAATCGACGGCGCTTCCGGCGCTGACGATTTGCGTCGGTATCGTTGTGGCCAACTGGCTCGCGGGCCTCTTCGGAATCGCGATCGCGGTTTCCACGATGCTCTCGCTGGCCGGCATGGTTGTGGCGCTCGACGCGTTCGGTCCGGTGACCGACAACGCGGGCGGCATTGCCGAAATGGCAGGCCTCGAAGGAGACGTTCGCAAGACGACCGACGCGCTCGACGCCGTGGGTAACACGACGAAGGCCGTCACGAAGGGCTACGCGATCGGTTCCGCCGGTCTTGGCGCGCTCGTGCTGTTCGCGGCCTACACTTCGGATCTGCAATACTTCATTGCGCATTCGGACACCTACCACTACTTCGCAGGCTTGCAGGTCCCGACCTTCTCGCTCGCGAATCCGTGGGTTGTCGTCGGTCTCTTCATCGGCGGTCTTCTGCCTTACCTCTTCGGCGGTTGGGCGATGACGGCGGTGGGACGTGCGGCCAGTGCGGTGGTCGAGGAAGTGCGCAAGCAGTTCCGCGAAATGCCCGGCATCATGCAGGTTGTCGCCGATCGTGCTGTTCTTCCTGGTGAACTGGGTTGCCGGTAAAACCGAAGCGTTCAATGCGCTCGGCGCCATGCTGCTCGGCGTGATCGTCACGGGCCTGTTCGTCGCCATCTCGATGACCTCGGGCGGCGGCGCATGGGACAACGCGAAGAAGTACATCGAAGACGGCCATTTCGGCGGCAAAGGTTCCGACGCCCACAAGGCAGCGGTGACCGGCGACACTGTCGGCGATCCCTATAAGGATACTGCCGGTCCGGCCGTGAACCCGATGATCAAGATCACCAACATCGTGGCGCTGCTTCTTCTGGCCACCCTGGCGAAGATTTTCTAAGCCAGCATCACGGATGAAATGAAAAACGCGCGAGGCAACTCGCGCGTTTTTTGTTTTCCGGTTGCGATCCGAAAATCAGGGGCCGTTGTCACCCGGGTTTTGGCCGGGAGTCACGCCGCCGAGCGGTATGCCGGGCGTGGCGCTGAACAGCTGCTGCAGGAAGGTCAGCTCGCGGCCCTTGGCCGGCGTGGTGCGGGTTTCGAAGGCAACGACATGGCCGTCCTTCAAACCGAAATGTTTGATGTCCGTTACCTTGCCGTCCTTGTCGAAATGGATGGCCATGATCTTCCGGCTGGTGGTCGAGGGATCGAAGAATGCGACCTGCCGTTCGGTGCTGGAGATGTAATACCAGGCGTCGTCGCCGAAGGTGGCGGAGGTCGAAGGATCGCCGAGCCGTTTCTGGACGGAGGTCTTGGTGTCCGAACCCACGCGAATAGACGCCTCACCGGCGGGATCCGGCAGATAGCCTCGCTGGCTGATGACCGGCGTACACGCCATCAGCGCCAGAGCGGCCGCGGCCAAAACGGGAATTCTCATGCGCGACATCCTTGCAATCCGCTATACCCCGGGGCGATGTGCTAGCCTTGGCAGGCTCCGGTTTCAAGCCGGTCCCTCGGAGACGGTTTATGTTGAAGGCGCTTCTGAAATCGCGCAGCGGAAAATCCCTTGGGGCCGCGCTTTGCACGGCCATTGGGGCGCAGGCGCGCCAGCCCGTGTTTTTCGCGAAACTTGGGGTTCCGGATACGATCGATGGCCGGTTCGATCTGGTCGTTCTGCATGCGTGGCTGGTTCTCGAAAGATTGCGGGAACAGGGAATGAAAGATGTTTCACAAGGCCTGATCGACACGCTGTTCGCGAGCTTCGACGAGAGCCTTCGCGATCTTGGCGTCGGCGATATCGGCATCGGCCATCGCGTGAAGAAGATGGCGGATGCCTTCTACGGTCGCTTGTCCGCTTACGGCGCGGCAGCACAGGACGGTTCTTTGAAGGATGCGATCCTGCGAAACATCTACCGGGGGGAGGCGGGGCACGATGCGGATGCTGACGCGCTGGCGAGCTATGCCCTTGCCGCGCGCGCCAAGCTTCACGAAAGCGATCTTTCGTCCGGCTTTCCCGATCTGGCTGCGATTTCCACTCTTATCCGTTAACTGCCATGGCTAGCTCAGCGCCCATAGAACGCATCTACGATCTTTCCGATCTCTCCGTCGCGGGCACCGAGGTCACCATCGACGCGAATCCGGAACAGCGCGCGAAAATCGCGGGGTGGCTTGAGGTCGTTAGCGTCGAGAAGTTCGTTGGCGTCATTGCGCTGCGCAAACTCTCGATGAACCGCTATCGCTATGAAGCGGTTTTGACATGCAATCTTACGCAATCCTCCGTCGTGACGCTGAAGCCTCTGCGAACGCGCATCGAAGAGCGTTTCTCCCGCGAGCTTCACGTCGCCTATCGCAGCCGCCACGCACCGGAGCCGGACAAGGAGCTCACCCTCTCGGCGGCGGATGACGACGCCCCGGAAGAGATCGAGAGCCCTCATTACGATCTGGCAGCCCCCCTTCTGGAGGAGCTATCGCTGGCCCTGGACCCCTATCCCCGGGCCGAGGAGGAGAGTTTCACCCTTCCAGAGCCCCCAGACGCCAAGCCGGAAAGCCCCTTTGCCATCCTCAAGAGGTTGAAGGGCGAGGGCTGAAAACCACCAAATAAAGGGGATATTCTCCCTTGAATCCGGGACGCGTTTCCCCTTTACTCCGCCGCTCATTTTGCCGACCCGGTCAAAATTGGCAGGCGCGCCAAGGGTGTGCCCGTTTTTCCGATTCGGCATATCGGTTTTTGCAAGGAGCTTGTCCGCCATGGCGGTCCCAAAGAGAAAAACATCGCCGTCGCGCCGCAACATGCGCCGTTCGCATCACAAGCAAATGTCCCACGCGGTGACAAGGTGATGGCGGCTCCCACTCTCACGGTTTCTATCGACGCAATGGGCGGCGACGCTGGCCCAAGCGTGATCGTTGCGGCTGTCGCGCGCGCGATCGTGCGCCATCCCACCGTGAAATTTCTCCTGCACGGCGATGAGGCCGAGCTGACGCCGCTGCTGGCGAAGCGCAAGAAGGTCGCTGATCGCGTGGAGATGCGTCACGCGCCCGAGCGCGTGAAGATGGAAGACAAGCCAAGCCAGATCGTGCGCCGCGGACGCAATACGTCCATGTGGCGCGCCATCGAATCCGTCGCCAAGAAAGAAGCAGACGTCGCCATTTCCGCCGGCAACACCGGTGCGCTGATGGCGATGTCCTTGCTGCAGCTTCGTCCGCTCGACAGCATCGACCGTCCCGCCATCGCGGCCTTGTGGCCGACCATGCGCGGGCAAAGCGTCGTGCTGGATGTCGGCGCCAACATTTCGGCGGATGCCGAACAGCTTGTCGATTTCGCCGTGATGGGCCAGGCCTTCGCGCGCGCCGTGCTGGGCCTCGAAAAGCCGACGCTTGGCATTCTCAACGTCGGCGAAGAAGACCAGAAGGGCAATGAGGCCGTTCGCGGCGCCGCGCAGATTTTGCGCACGGCAGGGCTGCCCATCGACTTCCAGGGCTTTGTCGAAGGCGATGACATTTCGGGCGGCACGGTGGATGTCGTGGTGACCGACGGTTTCACCGGCAATGTCGCGCTCAAAACGGCGGAAGGCGCAGCCAAGCTTGTCATCGGCTTTCTGCGCAATTCGCTGACGCGATCGCTGCTTGGCAAGATCGGCGCGGTATTTGCCTCCGGCGCCTTGAACGCGCTGCGCCGCAAGCTCGATCCGCGCGCGTCGAATGGCGGCGTCTTTCTGGGCCTGAACGGCATTGTGGTGAAAAGCCATGGCGGCACCGACGCGCTGGGTTTCGCAAGCGCGCTGGACATGGCCATCGACATGGTGCGGGCCGACGTGATCTCGAAGATCGTGGCCGTCCGGAGTTGGGGCCTCGTGAGCGTAATCCGTTCCCAGATCATCGGCTGCGGTGCGTTCCTCCCGGCCGGCATCCTGACCAATGCCGAACTCGCCAAGATGGTCGACACCAGCGACGAATGGATCCGCGCGCGCACCGGCATCGAGCGCCGCCATATCGTCGAAAAGGGCGAGACCACATCCGAACTGGCATTCCGGGCGGCGCAGGCCGCGTTGGCCAATGCGCAGATCGGCGTGGATGAGATCGATTTGATCGTCGTCGCAACAACGACGCCGGACGAAACCTTTCCCTCCGTCGCTACCAAGATTCAGGCGCGTCTCGGCATGACGCGCGGCGCGGCATTCGATGTTCAAGCGGTCTGCTCCGGTTTCATCTATGGCCTCGCTGTCGCGGACAATTTCATCCGCTGCGGGCAGGCCAAGACGGTTCTTCTGATCGGCGCCGAAACGATGTCGCGGCTCATGGACTGGACCGACCGCACGACCTGCGTGCTGTTCGGCGACGGCGCGGGTGCGATCGTTCTGCGCGTGGGCGAAGGCGAGGGCACGCCCGCCGATCGCGGTGTGCTGAACACCAAACTCTATTCCGACGGCCGGTTGCACGATCTTCTCTATGTCGATGGCGGACCGTCCACGACCGGCACCACCGGGCATCTGCGGATGCAGGGCAAGGAAGTCTTCAAGCACGCCGTCATCAACATCGCCGATTCGATTCTGGCCTCGGCCAACGAGGCGGGCGTGGCCGTCAGCGACATCGACTGGTTCGTGCCGCACCAGGCCAATCAGCGCATCCTGGACGGCACAGCGCGCCGCCTGCACCTGCCGGCCGAACGCTTCATTTCCACCATTGCCGACCATGGCAACACCTCCGCGGCTTCCGTGCCGCTGGCGCTGGCGGTGGCCGTGGCAGACGGGCGGATCAAGCGGGGCGACCTGGTTCTCATGGAGGCCATGGGGGGCGGGCTGACCTGGGGTGCCGGTCTCGTCCGCTGGTAGGATGGAACCTCAAAAAAGTCCCCTATCCCTTTGACGTTGACGGGAAATCCAGCCCCGCATAGCGTGTGACCACGCAATGACAGAGTCGGGCCCGTCATGACGACCAATACCCTCACCCGTGCAGATCTGACCGAGGCCGTGTTCCAGGCCGTCGGGTTGTCGCGTAACGAGTCCGCGCAGATGGTCGAGGATATGCTCGAGGAAGTCTGCTCGGCGCTCGCCAAGGGCGAAACCGTGAAGCTGTCCTCTTTCGGAACTTTCGCAGTGCGCCAGAAATCGCAGCGCATGGGCCGCAATCCGAAGACCGGCGATGAAGTTCCCATCGCGCCGCGCCGCGTTCTCGTCTTCCGTCCCAGCCATGTGCTGAAGGCGATCATCAACGGGCAAACGCCCGTCTTCGAGGCTGAAGAATGAGTGCGGTGCCCGCAGGCCTGCCTGCGTCGGGCATGAAATCTCCCGAAGCCTTTCGCACGATCAGCGAAGTGGCATTCGATCTCGATGTGCCGCAACACGTTCTGCGTTTCTGGGAAACGCGTTTCGCACAGGTGAAGCCGGTGAAGCGTGCCGGCGGCCGCCGTTACTATCGCCCCGAAGACGTCGATCTTTTGCGCGGCATCCGCTCGCTGCTTTACGCCGAAGGCTTCACGATCAAGGGCGTGCAGAAGGTGCTGCGCGAACGCGGCCTTCGCCATGTCGCGGAGATCGGTCGTGGCGATGCCGTGTTCACGGGTCCGATCGAGCGCAAGCCCGCCGAAGATGCCGCCGAAGTCTGGCAGGACGAAGCGATGCACGCCCGCGCCATCATGGCCGATCTGGCGCGCGCCCATGCCGAGCCGCAGAGTGCGCCAGGCATCGATCGCCCCGCGCTCGACGAGGAGCAGCGCACCAAGCTGGAAATCCTGCTGGCGGAATTGCTGCAGATGAAGGCGAAGATTCGCGCCGCTGCCGGGCGTTGAATTTTCCGAAATCCGCGAATTTTTGCGCGATCGCGCGGACATGATTGTCCCGCCCACCGAATCCGTCTTTTTCTTGCGCATTTGAATGGGCGCGAATTCGCATGCGTTTTCGCGCACACGCCAGGATCTTGCGCGCCTATCGTGCGATGCG
>SMFH01000001.1_pt1 | contig 40705 bp, 71 predicted proteins | sample 2456121 | NCBI WGS metagenome assembly SMFH01 (sample SAMN10132613, study PRJNA489261) | soil metagenome | isolation source: day120 antibiotic-silty clay loam soil | place: USA
GTCTAGAGGCCGTGGCCATCCAGAGATTTGATGCCCCCTACCCGGTTAGACTCGGCGCGCTCGGTCGCTTGCTTCGTGCCGTCGTGATGCGGTTTGCAGAGTGATTGCCAGTTGCCGCGATCCCAGAACCGCTCGCGTGCTGCGGCTACGGCCCCCGCACTCCCGCTGGCCAATGCCCACGCCAAGCGATGCGGTTTGATGTGGTCCACCACAGTTGCGGCAGTGACACGGCCAGCCTGCTCACACATCGCGCACAGTGGGTGTACGGCGAGCCATCCGAGCCGTGCGCGCTGCCAGCGCGAATCGTAGCCACGTTGGGCAGCGGTATATGCCTTATCGCCGGGCGCAGCATGTACACGCGCGATCCGCGTCAGTGGCTTATGGGTTGGTGCGCGCTTCGGCATTACGGCAACGCTAATCCGTTGCGACGAAACCAGTCGCGCAGCGCGTTCCTCACTGCCGCTCAGCCTTCACAATTTCTTGGAGTGCGCGGATGGTTGCGTCGGCTTCGTCTGCGGCGCGAACAATTCTTCCCGCACTTGCTGCCCGGTCGTCGGCGGCTGCATCAGGCTTGCCGGAACTGGCGGCAATTTCGGGCACACGGGTGCAGGTCCAACGCTTGCGCAGCTTGAGATTGCCAGCGCGCAGGTCAGCGATAGTGCGATCAGCGGCAGCTTGTGCATCTTTCATCTCCTGCGCGTGGCGCGCGTCAATCTGGGCGATGGTCGCGGCTTGGGCCTGTTCCTTTGCACGAGCCTGCGTCTCATACTTCGCCAATGTCTCGGCGTAGCTGGCTTGCAGCGTTGCGATCTTTGCGTCACTGGCTTTGTGTCCGTGTACGTCGCCGGCAATCCACATCCCGGCGCTCAAGGTCAGCGCAGCGAGAATCCCGGCGACCCAGCGATTGGTGAGTAGTGCGAGCCTCACAGGCCCTCCAGACACAATTTTCGTTCGGCCATGCGCCTATTGAGTAATCCGGGTGAAACCTTGCCGCCTGCGTAGCGCCATGCGGGAAGGCCATCGCACACGCCCTTCCAGTCGCCTGCTTTCGCATGACGCTGGATGCTCGATCCGCACACCACGCGCGGGCCGATGTTGTAGGTTGCATCCACGAGTGCCGCCTCGATCGGCGGCGCAGTGAATGGAATGCAGCGGCGAACCGTCGCATCAGCCTCGGCCAGATCGCCTTGCATCAGCGCGTCGCACTCGGCCTTCGTATAGGTCTTGTCCTGAACGCCACCGGTGTGCCCGTAGCAGGCGGTCAAGATGCCGGTCACATCGCGATACGGGGTCGGGCGATAGCCCTCCCACGCAGTCACCAGCCCTGTCGCCAATACCAGCGCCAGAGCGGAGCCGCCGATACGCTTGTTCATGCCGGCGGCGGGACCGTTGCGCGCTGCTTGGCCGAGTCATTGCGATCCCGGCGCCACTTCCACCACACATAGGCCGCTTGCAGCCCGATGAAGCCGAGCGTGGCCACACAAACCGCGATCTGCGCAATGTCTGGAATGGAAAGACCGTGAAACAGGATTGCGCCACTGACCGCAACTGGGGGCGTTGACCGAACCGCGCCCTGCGCAATTTCTCGCCCGAGGTCTTGTGGCGTCATCTGTTTACTTCCTCGTGAATAGGTGCCCGCACGCTCGGCTTAGCCTTGCGCTATTGCCTGGATCATGGCCGGCGCGGGCGTAGGTGGTTAAAGGCCGGTCTTGTCGTTCACTGCACAGCCCTCGGCATTGTCAGCGCGGTCTTGTCGCAAACCGTCACCACGATGGGCACAAGGCAGAATCCGTCTTTGCAAAGCTTCTCGGTAACGATCAGCTCGCGGTGTGAGGCGAGGCAGGCAGGTGCTGGAGCCGGCATGTTGTCTATCAGCGCCTTGTCGTAGCCGAGTACGCAGCCCAATCCGATTCCGCACAGCACGATGGCGGCGCAGACCCATTTCACGGCTTGCCGCCCCTAATCTCGGTCACCTTGCCGCGCTTCTCTTTCAGTAGGTCGCTCAACGGAACCTCACCGCGCCCATCCACGTAGGCGTATGTGCCGCCCTCGTGGTATGCGATCGCGACAATCCCGTGTTTCGCGCAAAAGGCGTCCACCTTCGGAATCCAGACCTGCGAATCCGAGAGCGTTGCGTCTTCGCACAGCTCGTCTTCGGGTTCGTCGGCCATACTTCACCCCTCAGCGCGGATATGACCACCACTTGCCGGCGCGGTTGCGTATCCACCCTCGCCGCGGAAGCGAGGCGGTGTAAGCGTGCCAGCTACCGAAAATGACGTTCACCCACCGCGCAAAATCTTCGTCGGCCATACCCACCTCGAATGAATCGGCGGAACGGGCAGCGCTTCCCTTTATCGCATCCGGGTTGCCAAGGTGACGGGTCGTCGCTGACTTGTGCTCGCCGTCGTCCCGCCCTCGCCCAGTGGTAGCTAAGCCACGTGGGCCGGTTGTGATGCGACCGCCGAAGGGTTTATCCCTGCGCGCTAAACCGCGCCAAGGTTGCTATACAACAAAAGTTATACTGGGGTATAACTGCGCGCCGAATTTGGCTACGCAGCATCTTTCCGCGCACACAGGAACCGTTGCTCCGCGTGCTTGTATTTCTTCCGCAGGTAAGTGCTCAGCGCCACGCCTTCATAGCGCCGGCACAGGTAGTCCAGTGTCAGAGGCATTTCGCAAAACGTGCCGTTGCGTACTTCGTTCAGCACCACCACGCCGCGCCAGTGCCAATTGGCGACGCCCTTGTATGATTCGTCGTGGATGTAGCAGGAGCCCGCCACAATCCCGTGCTTCACAAGGCCCGTGGCGAACTGGACGTTGCCCGCCAGGTAGCCTTGAACGTGGCCCTGCACGAATGTCGTGCCGATCTTGGCGAGCCGGTTGGTGATCGTGCCGCCGATCGGCTTACCCGTGTTCGGGTTGGCGAAGTAGTGCGCATAGGTCACGCCGTCAACCGTGATCGGTTGCGGCGATCCCATGAAGTAGTCCACCACTTCCCAGCCAAGCGAGCGGTCCGCGAGCTGGTGGAAGCCAATGGCTCCAGCCCATTTCGGATTCGCCGCCAGTGCCCGCGTCAATCGATCCTCATGATTGCCGCGCAGCAGAATCTTGCGCCCGTGGAACTTGCCCATCTGGCGATGCAGCCGCCTCAGCGCCTCGTTCCCAGCCTGTAAATCGTCCTCGAACCGCTGGCCCTCCATCTCCACCGGGCTCGCGTAACCGGACAGGGATGGAAAATCCCAATGGTCGCCCAAGTGGGTTACAACATCCGGCTTGTATTCCCGGATAGCGGCACCGATCCAGTCGAAGTGATCCAGCGGCACGCCTGCCTTGACTTGGGTGTCGGGGATCAGGAAATGGCGCTTGGGCGCGCTCACGGTGCGTGCTCCATCGTCACCGGCCCGAACGGCGGCGGGTAATTCACCACCGATGGGTCAGTCAGGCACAGCACACGCGCGGTCAAGGTCTTGGCGGTGCACAGCTCATGACGCTCGTCCCCGTGCCGATCCCACCAGCAGATGCGGAATAGCTCATCCGCAATCCGGGTGACTTCCACCTTGTCAGCGGGCAATCCGGCCTCCAAACGCAAAAAGCCCGCACATGGCGGGCTTCGTGGCACAACTTTGGACGATGAGGATTCTGGATAGATTTTCGGGGTCTGTCAAGTGTCACCCCTGCAATTCAATTTCCGGTTTTGCTTGACTTTCTTCCAATGTTTTCGCAAGCGTGTACCGCCGTGCCGCAGCCTCGGCGTTGGCATACAACCACGCCAGCGCATCGGCCACGTCTATGGCGAAGCTGCGGGTGTTTACTCCAGCCATCTTGCAGATCAGCTCGATCCGCTTTCCGTTCAGTGGATGACCGATCAGGATGCCTTGCGCCACGAAACACGCGAACTTGCGCATCTCCAGCGCATACTTGTGTAGTCGCATCTCGCGCAGATATTCCTTCGCGATGTCCTCGTAGTGGCACAGCTTGCCGGTTACATACTGCACCAGGATTTCCGGGGCCACATCGAAGGGGTCTGGCTTGTTGTTGGCGAACCTTCGCCGCGCGTAGGCCAGCGACAGCATGTCGCCCATGCCACGCAATTCGTCCATGTGCCGCGTGCTGAACGCCTCGCGCGGGTCGCGATAGGTCGTGCTGCCGAGCATCCTGGCGATGTTCTCGATCAGCGCACGGTGTTTAAGGTCGTAGTCGCTCATGCGAACACCTTCGCTTTGAAAAGCTGCTCAATGGCCCAATCCGTTTCGATCCCAAGCAGGCTCAGGTCGTGAATATGCGGATCGGATAGATAGATCAGGCCGCTAAGCAGCCCTTCCACTCCGTTACCTTCACGCGCAAGCACCACATCCGCCACGGCTTGCTGGAACTTGGCGAATATCAATTTCGCGGCGCGCGTCTTGGGCGCTGCCGTCTGAATCCGGCCAAGCGCAAAGGAGGCCCGCGTGTATCGGCTCTCTCGCATTTCGTGCATCACACCCTCCCTATTCTCGGTGCTCGGCCTTATAGCAACTGCGGCAGAATCGTTTAGCGTGTTTCGTGATGGCCCCATTGTTTCCATCCACCCGAAAGTAAATGTGCTTTGGGCAAAATTGCCCAGCGCATCGCTGACACGATTGGAGGTCGCGCTTTCTGGCAACCTCACACCCACACTCCGCTCTCTTCAACATGGCGGCTCAGGCTGTCGCGCAGCACAGTCCATATTCCGGGCCTGCCCATTGGCCCTTCCATTGGTCGAGCGCGCCAAAATGCACGACCGGAACGCGCCTTGATTCGTCGCCTCGCCAACCGGGCGGTATCATCAAACTAGCCATCCGCATTTTGGTTTCTGGGTTCGTTGCGATCTGCACAATCGCGACAACGCGCTTTCCACCGTCCGGCAGCGTCCCGCAGTAAAAGAAATCGCCATTTTCAGCCGGCGCATCGTTGTGCCACTCGTACTTGTTTGCGTCCATCCCCGTTCTCCTTCGGATTAGCTCACATCCACAACACGCAATGCCCAGCGGCCATTTGCGCCCTTGCGCCATCCATGCACGTGCAGCGTCCAGCCAGCCTTCCGCAATGTCGGCGTTATCTCAGCCTCTGCGATCTTGCGAACCCGCGCAGACACGTTGCTTCCACTTGTCGTCTGCACACCGAGCGTCTCGCCATCCTTGATTGCCAAAAGATCAATAATCCCGAACAGATCCTGCCGGCGGCGGATGAAGCTGTTCCAGTGCTCCACGATCGCCACTTCGTAACCTTCTCGGCGTAGGTGGCCGAGCGAGCGTTGGGTTGGGGTCACGCGCACCTCCTCGGAAGAATCTTAGGCAGTGGCGTGTATTTGCGTTCCCGCTTCTTCGCCGTCGATTGCAGAGTCAATAGGCCCAACGTGATCAGCCACCGTTTCGTGAGCCGCAATGCGCGCTCCATCCAGTAGCGGCGCTCGATCTGCGTCAGGTTCGGCCCGTTGTCTATCTCGTGATGGCACTTGCGGCACAACCGCGCGGTCTCGCTGGCGGCTGCTTTCTGGCCCTTGCCGCGATCCTGATTGCAGTGGGCAACCTGCAAATCCTCTGTGCCTCCGCACAGGACGCATTGCGGTATCTGTGCAACTGCGGCGAACCATTGGCGGTCGGCGGGAGACGTCATGCCGCCTCCTGTTGCGCCTTTTCGCGCCAGAATGGATCGGGGTCCGGAACCATCACGCCGCGTTCCGCCGCGCGCTGCTGGATGAAGGCGTAGAAGTCCAGCGCCACGGCCGTGCTGATTTCCTGCCGCTGCCCCTGCTCGTTGCGTGTCGTCGTCCGCACGGGCTTGTTGCGCAACTGCGGATGCCAACCCCAATACTCGCCGCAGAAAAAGTGATGTAAGTCCTCCTTGTCCTGCTCGCCGCGCAGGCCCATGAACTCCATAAGCGGCTTGTATGCGGCACCGAACAACGCCTTGCGCTGCTTGTCGCTGCGCGGCTTGTGGTACTCACTAACCTCGACTGCCCATGATTTTGTTTCAGGCAGGCGGTCAATGAAGCTGTGCAGGTTCGCCCGCACAATCTCGTGGTCGGGATCACCCTTGTGGAGGACGTAGGTCATGTCCGTTTCGCCGTCTCCCTCTTGCTTCCTTGCATACCCTTTAGAATCGCGGCCAAGTCCTGCCACGCTGTCTTTTCTTCTTGCGCTACCTCTTGTCGGAACGTGCAGTATTCGGAAAGCATCAGCTCATGCTTTTTATGCAAGGAATCGTAAAGCCGAACAAGATTCTCCGAACGTCTGACGGCCTCACGGTGAGCTTTGTTTTCTGCGGATCGCTCCGCACCCTCCTCCTTCCACAACCGCTTGTAAAAGTCGCGCTCGCTCTCTGCCTCCTCTGCTCGCCATCGCATCGCGTTTCGCTTGCTCGAAAAAGTCACCCATATGAAGAAGGCGACGTAGGCTTCAAGAATCATCACCACGATTGCCAGTGCGGTCATCACTTTGTCTCCCGTTTCCCAATTTCCTCGCCGCGCGCATTGCGGGCGTAGGTGATGCGGTGGACCTGCGGATTCATGCCCGCACCAGCCGATAGGGTTTGTCGCGCCCATGGCCGTGTCCGTTGTTCAATCGTTCGCAGCGTTCAATCTCACCTCGCGCCACTAGCACTGAGAGCGCGGAGTAAAGGTTGTTCCACCCCGCGCCGAGTACGCGCCTCAATTGCGAGGCCGTCATCGGCTGTAACGCAAGGGCAGACGGAATGCGCGCGCGTAGCGGTTGCGGGTTCATGTCCGCTTACCCCGGTAGCTGGCCCAATCGAACGCCACCACAGCGCCGGATTCGCGGAAGCGATCCATCACGCGGTCGCCCAAATACGTGTTCAGTTCCTCGCGCGTAAGATTGGAAATCAGGATCGTTGCGCGGCAGGCTTGGTAGCGTTCGTTGATGATCTCGAACAGCAGCAGCTTTTCGTGCTCGCTGCCAATCTGCGCGCCGACTTCATCCAAAATCAGCAAGTCGGGCCGCAGGAAGTCGTCTACCGCTTCCGACTCGCTGCGCTCGGAGTCCTTGCGGTACGTGTCCTTGATGTGCCGGATTGCCGCGATGACAGTCTCGAAAACAACCGAATGCCGACGCTCTGTCACGGCTCGGCCAACCGCGCAGGCCAAGTGCGTCTTCCCGGTTCCCGGCTTCCCGCACAGCACGAGCGAAGCGCCACGCGATGGGAATGCTTCGACGTAGCGTCGCGCAATGTCCAGCGCACGTTTCTGCCCGGCAGTCTCGGTGATGTAGTTGTCCAGCGTGCAGCCCACGTACCGAGCCGGAATCCCGCTGCGATGGAACAGCGCCTCGACGTGTTGGCGCTCGCGCCGCGCTGCCTCCTCCTTGGCTTCGGCGTCTGCGCGTTCCTGGCGCTCGCGCAGGCACTCCGGGCAATTGGACTTGAACGGCTCCGCATCTCCGAAGGGCATCCGGAAGATGCGCGCCTCGTAATCGCCGTGCGTCGGGCACGTGGCGGCTACGGTTTCAGGGGGCTCGCAGGTAAGCGGGGAGTTCATCGTCTGGGGTTCCTGTGTAGGTTTTCGAGGCGAAGTCCTGCGCGATGGGCGGAGAGCCGCGCGCACCCGGTTTCGCCGCTGCGGTGAGCCACGCAAGCGGATCGGAAATGTCATCGGTTTCAGCCTTGGCGAGCAGTGCGGCCGCGCGAAGATCGTCGCCAATGGTTTTGCGGAACTTGCCAAGGAAACTTCGCGCGGGGCGTTCCGGTACGCCCTTTCGCATCAGCATCGCCAAGCCTGATCCGAAGATCGGATCGGGCGGCTCTTCGCCCGCCGTAGGCGGAAGCTTTTGCTCTTGATCTTTAGAAGATGAAGATGTAGAGCCGTCTCCTAAGTCATCACCAATGGTGGGCTTTGGTGTGATCTTTGGTTCTGTCTTTGGAGGTTGTTTGAAGCGTGTATCAGCACCGCGCTGTTGCCGAATGTATTCATCACGAACAAAGCGAGAGCAGTACCAGCAAGGGCCATCCCCTGCCTCTATCAACGTGACGGGTTCGCCGCTCTTACCTGCATGGCGCGGGGTGAAAATGAAAGCCGGGTGCGCGCCGTCTGCGCCTTTCAGGACACCCTTGGATACAAGCTCTTTCACCAGCTTGAGCGGGATGCCTGCCGCTTGGGAAAGGTCCACCAGCGGCCATCTCACAACTCCGTACTCATCAGCGTCATGCAGCACGCAAAGCACGTCCATCCATGCTCCGCGAGCGGCCGCGCTGCAACGGCGCAGCTTGGAATTGTTGCGCCAATCAGCGGGGTAGAATTGGAATGCTGGCCGCTTCACTTGCGCATCCCTTCCGCGCGCCGCCAACACATCGCCAGGTACTCGCGGATTTCCGGCTGCTGCTCCACCGGCTGGCGCTTGATTGCCTCGCCCCACTTGTCGCGCGGCACGCGCCACTCAATCTCCACCGCGTTGAACCCCCAATCCGGGCGCATCTTTTCTCCCACGCACGGCGGCAATTCGTCCTCTATGCGCTGGGTGGGCAGGGCTTGGCGTGCGGGGTGGGTCATGCGGGCTTGCGTTGCGCACGCCTCTTCTTGGGGGTTGGCTTGAAAACGTCATCAAGGCTCAGCCCTACCGACTCAGCGACCTTGCGGAGGAATGCAATCTTGTCGTCGTTGCCGCACTCAGGTTGACCGCTCGCCTCGTCGTACTTAAGCGCGCGCCTCAAAAGCGCCTTCATCTCTTCAATGTCGCGCCGTAGCTCGGCAATTTCTTGAGAATGATCCTTATGGATCTGGAGAGTCCCCGGCTGCCACGGCTGTGTTGGAAGGCTGCGAAACTTGTCACCGTAGTGGTCGCCAATCATGGAAACGGTGCACATAGGATTCCTCTACTCGCAAAGTCATCGCGCGCAATGTCGCGCTCGCGTCCGTGCGAGTGTTCTCCGCGTCTTCCGTAACTCCCCAGCCGCACTCCCTGTGCGGTGTTAGATCAGGCGTCTTGTGCTTCCGCCTTGATTGCCTTGATGCGTGCGAGGGCTTCCGGTGCAAACTTCTTTACGAACGCAGGCCGAGAGAAGTCCCAGTTCACGCCGATGCATTCAAGGTCTTTTGCGGCCTTCAACGCAGCGTCTTGGGACCGTATGCCCCCGACTGCGAGGAAGCCGGTTTTCAAGTGCGTGACATTCCACGGCGGATCGGTCTCCCATGGGAAGTCAGTAGATTGATGAACACCGAATGAGCCCACCACTTCTGCCTCTACCGTCCTCGTTTCGAGGCACTTGCGAGTGCCTCTATTGCCGCATTTCAGCGTTATCGTCTGCTTCATACCCGCGTCCTCCCAAACAGTTCCCCTTGCCCATTGCGTGCCTCTTGGATCGCGTTGTGCGCCCAAGCAAGCAATGTCCACGCGAACGCCTGCCCCCTCCGTCTGCGCGCTTCCGTAAGCAGCACGCGGGCGTAGTGCTTGGCGAAATCGCGGTCGGTCATGCCCGCACCCGTGACCGCTTCGCTATCTGCGCGAGCATCAGTTGCACGTAGGCGCGATTCACTTCGCGGCGGTTGGCGTCGAACTCCGCCCATGCGCGATCAAAACGCGCCTCGCTCACGCCACGCAGCAGCGCGAATTTGCGCATCAGTTCGCGGTCGTAGACGTTGATGACGAAGTCGGTCATTGCCCGCTCCCACGCAGTGCTTCGATAAGCACGCGCTTTTCGTGTTCGAGCCTGTCCGCACGCTCGGTCTGCTCGCGCAACAGGCGTTCCGTTTCGGTTTCGAGCTTGCGGATAGAGCGAGGGTCGTAGCCGCGTTTCAGCAGCCAGTAGAACAACCAGGCTTCGCTGCCGGTCGCGTCCATCATCCGGTTCAAGTGATCTTCGGATGGGCGCGCGGTGCCCTGCTTCACCTTTGCAAGCGTGCTGGCATCAATCTCTGATTCGATGGCGACCGTCTTTTCCTGCAGGCCGCTCATAGCGATCATGGAACCGATCGCGGCAGCCTCTGTGGTCCATCCCCACTCGCTTTCAGGGATGGCCCGGATTGGGCGCTTCACCAGCAATTCAAGACGAGCATCCATGTTGTTCCAAGCAATGGAATTACGTGGAAGGTCGTCCTTGACGTACAAAAAAGCGTCTCGCATCCAGCGGGCGCTATGGGGTTACGCGTGAAACCGTTTAATCAGCAGACAACTCAGCCACACTGCTACGATCAGCACAGAAACATCCAGCCAAGGGGATGGCCAGATGACCGATGCGGCGAACAGTGCGAACCAGAGCGTTTGGAGATGGCTCATCCAGCGAATCCGCGTGAGCGGCGTACCACTGGTCGTCGCAGGTGTGTTGTGGTGGGTAGCCTTCACAGCGCATCCCTCCGGCCACTTGCCGATGTGGCTGTACCGCACGACATTGGTTGCGAGCGCGTCGCTTGCATCATTGCAAGCGGCGTACACGCTGCGTTTCGGGAAGAGGCTGGACTAGACATCAAGCGAGCGGCCATCGCGCGCCCCCCATAGAAGGGATAACACCATGACCGAAGAACTTGCTTTGTCCCCAGCGACTGGCTGGGAAACACGGATCGTTCCCGCATACGGCGCAGCTGCGCTCACGATTCTTTACCTCGCGAGCCCAATGGAATCGCCAGAGCAGGCGCATCGAAGCGCGAACTTTTTAATGACAGCGTCGCAACTTCGTGAGCTGGCAGCTGGAATACTTTCGGCAGCTCAGAAGCTGGAAAACTCCGGACCTGAAGGAGCCGGACTTCCGAAGCACTAACGATGAAGCGATCTATGTACATCACGAGCCTTATCATCGGAGGGGAAAATGGAATCCATTGCCGAGGCCATCATTGGCCTGCAAGCGGGGCAAATCGCGCAAGCTCGAATGCTGCGCGCGATCATTTCGAGTCACCCCGATCACGAGGCCTTGAGGCACGCTTGGCACTCTTTTGTCGCGCCCTCGATTGCGGAAGCGGAGCTTTCGAAGATTTCGGACCCCCGCCGCCGCGCAATGCACGAGGCGCTTTCGCAGGCGCTCGCGGATTGGGACGAGTATCTGGCGCGCGATTCATCGCGTGGCGAATCTCGTCAGCGCTGAGCCAGCCATGGCTATCGCCGAGGATGCGATCGAGCTTCTCGCCTACGGTTTCATTGCGGGCGGCGCGCATCACGCGGCCCTCTTCCCGAACACGTCTGGGCGAAGGTCATAGCAAGTGACCTTGCCATCGGTGATTTTTTCAATCTCGAGGCAGCGCTTTGCTGGAACCTTGCGCTTGCGCCATTCCGATATGGAGGGCGAACGGATACCCAGCACCGAAGCAAGGGCTTCTTGTGTTCCAAGAATCTTGATCGCTCGTTCGAGGGCTTGCATTGGCCGACATATTAGGTCGGACCTAACTTGTAGTCAATAGGGCAATCCTAACCAAGGATGCACCAGTATTTAGGCCATGCCTAACCCCGTACCTACCGAAGATTCGTTAGCCTTCGGCCGACGCCTTGTGGCTCTGATGGAGCACTCAAGGCACGATCGGCAGGGAGCTGGTGCCTATCTGGCGAAGCGCTACAAAGTGTCAACCGTGACGGCCAATGCGTGGCTCAACGGCGACCACAAATGCAGCAGTCAGCGCGCACGGCGCATTGCTCAAGACCATGGCTGCACGTTCGAGTCTTTGTATTTCGGCCCCAAGCTCGTCTTCGCGGGCGAAGAATCCAAGCGTGCGCCCGATGCATCATCTCCGCGCCAAATTTTTACAAAGGAACGACGCGCAAGTGACGACGTTGTGGCGCTTCAGTTGGGGATGCAGGCGCTGGTGACGACTGTTCTGAACCGGCTACCAGGTACAGCCGAGCCCTTCTTGGATCTCTTGAATTCCGCCTCTGAGGAACTTTCGTTCTCGACACAGACGGGACTTCTGGCCTCACTCGTAGGAATCGCTGACGAAGCTCGGCATGCAGAGGAAGTGGTAAACCAAGCTCTACAGCGCGCTCGTTCTGGCGGCAGGCCCAAGCCCAAAAAATAGGATCGCTTTCAATGCTCATCGGATTCCCCTTCCCCTGTTCAAGAAAAGCATGCGACCACTCGAAAGTCGCAGGGGCTGAGAACCGCATGAGAGCTGGTTGCCAGAATGTCCGCTGGATCGGGAGCTGGGAGGATTGATTAACGCGGCGGTCACCGAAAAGTGCTAAAGTCTCTCCTGATGAAGCCGACTACCTCAGCACTTGGAGCTTTCATGACCGGCCTAGGAGGCGCTTTTGCGCTGTTCCCGGTCGGGCAAGTGTCCGCCCATATCCCGCGTGTAACCGTACAAACACGGATCTACAACAATTTCCGCGCCGCAGGTGATCGCCTGCGCACCGCTCAGGGGAAATTTGCGGATGGGCAACAAGAGGCAGCGCAACAACGTAAGTAAGCCGCAGCAAGCGACCTCTGTCTCAATGCAGGTCGCCATGCAGCAATGGCATGGGCCGCTCCCCTCTCCCGACCAGCTAGCACGATTCAACGACGTTGTGCCTGGCGCGGCGGAACGCATTATCCGCATGGCCGAGCTTGAGGGCGAGCACTCCCGAGAGGTTCAAAAATCGGCGGTCTATGCCGCTATCGTGGCCCAATGGGTGGGTCAAATATTTGCCCTCTTGATCGCCATTGGGGGCCTATTTGCGGCCTACAAACTCGCCATGGCGGGCCATGACTGGGTAGCAGGTATCGTGGCCGGCACCACCATTACTACGATTGTAGTGGCCTTCCTGCAGGCTAAGCACGCATCCCAGCAACGCTAAGCCACCTTCACTAGCCTCCCAAACCCCGCTCCGGCGGGGTTTTTTGTGGCCTCGCGAAATAAATTAGGTTTACCCTATTGACATCACGTTAGGTTAGCCCTAATCTGACCCCATCGCACAGGCAAGGGGACTCAGATGGCAAACATCGAAACATGGTGCATGCGAGGCGAACTCAGCGTGCGGCTGGCCGCTCCGGAGTTGGAACGTCGCATTGTCATCAAGGTGGCGGGCGCGGAGCACGAAGGGTCGCTTCGGCTGACCGATCAGGAAGCCATCAACTTGCGCGACCAACTGGCCGATGCGTTGACCAAGGCCAGCATCGAGCGTGACGCGCAGCAGGTGTCGGCATGAACGCCGCGCAGAAAGTGGACGTGCTGGCGCACTTCCGGCCCAGCGAATCGTTTGTCCACTACGTCATCAACGCCTACTGCGTAGATCAGCGTGGCGACCTAACGCGTGACGGCCAGCACCTAGAAGAAACGCTTCGCTACGCATTCCGCAACCACAGCCGTGATGCCATGGATGCTGCGCGTAGCTCGGCATTCAACATCAAATCCGCAGCCGATTCTCTACGCAAGGCTGGGCGCGTTCCGGTGATTTACCGCGGGTACCGTGCCGCGCGGGCGAAGGCGGTGTCGGCATGAACGCGCAAGCGCAGCACACGCAGGGGCCGTGGACGGTAAACGATTCGGACGCCGATCAAACTATCTGGGCCGGTGAGGATTGCGTTGCCACCGCATGGCTGGACCCGAATGTTGACGCCAACGCCCGCCTAATCGCCGCAGCGCCTGATCACGCATTGATCGCGCGCGCCATGTGCATCGGGGCTGGTCGCTGGGAGCCGTTTGGAGATGGAAGAGGCGAGTTCTGCATGAACGGCCAGCGCCACGCGACGTGGCTCGACGAGTTCGGGGTTCCTGTTATCACCAACGGGATGCGCGCCGCCCTCGCCAAGGCGACGCAGGCATGAGCGCCGTAGCCGCCAAGCGCAAGCGCGCCAAGTCCGCGCCAGTCGAAACCATTGTCAGCTACAAGGGCTTCGATGCGAATCTTCGCTGCCGCGATCACCAGTACGAGGTCGGCAAGACCTACACGCACGAGGGCCGCGTAGCCGCTTGCGAGGCCGGATTCCATGCCTGCGAAAACCCGCTGGATGTGTTCGGCTACTACGCGCCGGGTGAATCTCGGTTCGCGATAGTTGAACAGTCCGGAACGCTGGCGCGGCATGACGATGATTCCAAAGTCGCCAGCAGCAAGATCACGATCAAGGCAGAGATTGGCATTCCGGCGCTTGTAAAGCTGGGCGTCGAGTACATCATCTCCCGCTGCGCGAAACCTGATCCGGATTCGCCCGCGACCAACACGGGCGACTGGAGCGCCGCGACCAACACGGGCAACCAGAGCGCCGCGACCAACACGGGCAACTGGAGCGCCGCGAGCGTCGAAGGCAAAGCGTCCGTCGCCATTGCATCCGGCGCAGGCGGTCGCGCGAAGGCCAGCAAGGGAAGCGCAATCGTGCTGGTAAATCGTGCGGACGATGGAAGCATTCGCCACATCCGCGCGTCGCTTGTGGGCGAGAACAGCATCAAGGCCGATACCTGGTACTCGCTTAGCGATTCCGGTGAATTCGTGGAGGCCGCATGAGCTACCTCACCCGCCCTGCTTTCTGGATCGCCCTTGCGTGTGACATCGCAGCCCTCGCGATCCTTACCCGCTCAGTGATGGGGGTTGTCGCATGACAACCTTTACCGACCGTTTCGAGGACACGCACCCGAACCGCTGGTTCTGGCGCATCGGGTACGTGGTGGTCACGTCCGCGCTGCTGATTGGCGCGATCAAGGTATTCGTTTGGGGGTGTGGGCAATGAGTACGCAATCCGATGCTGTTGAGTTGCTGGAGGCTTTGAACGGCGGCAAGGGAATGCTGGATGGATGGCTGGAAGTCCACGACGAATCCGAAGTGCGCGCAGCAATATTTGAATTGGCGAAGGGGTCGGCGGGAGCCGAAACCCTGCGCGACAAGTTCGCCGCGAAGGCTATGCAGGGTTTCATCGCGAGTGGCGATTACCAGCATCCGATGCTCGGCTCATCAAATGGCCGCAATCTTGATCAGTGGATTGCGCAGTCGGCTTACGACTACGCCGACGCCATGCTCTCGGCACGGGAGGCGCAGTCATGAATCGCGAAGAAACCATTGCCGCCATCAAGGTCATGCAGGCGTATGTGGATGGGGCGGAGATTGAGGTTAGGTCCCGCAATAGCTCCGCCTGGGTACGCTGGACCACGCCCGTATGGGATTGGGATAGATGCAACTACCGCATCAAGCCCAAGCCGCGTGAAATGTGGGTTGTGTTCGATGCCAAGGGGATTGCATTCATCCAGCAAGACGGCTCCGCCGAGGCCGCGCGAATGGACCGTATGTATCCGGGCGACGCGCCCCATACCGCCGTGCTGATGCGCGAGGTAACGGAATGAAACAGATCCTCGTCAACGGTCTGCTCGTGTGGGAAGACGACTATTTCCAGCGCGGTGCCTTCGCGCGTCACGCCCCCGAGATTGATCCCGACGAAGCTGAGGCCGCTCTCGTTGCCGCCGTGCTCAAGTATCCCGCGCGTGCTGCTGCGCTCTCCAAAGCGCTCGCGCAGCAGCCGGAACCGAAACCCTACACCGCACCCGCATGGGCAGGCGACGAAGAGATGGAAGCGCGCGTTGATCGCGAAATCGAGGCGTGGAACGAGCGCCTGATCGCCACCGCCGAGCGCAACCGCGAAGCATTGGAGGACGGGTGATGGACTACTGCGAAATGGCCGAGGCGGTACGCGCCGAGGAAGCCAAGCGCGAGCCGCGCACGGTCGAGGAATGGATGCAGCGGCTCAACGCGCAATTCGACGCGATAGACGCGATGGTGGCCGACAGCAAGGCAGTCCTTCGCAAGTGGAACGAACAGCGCCGACAGGACACGGGAGCAGCGACATGACCGACATCACTGCAAGGCTGGCGGGGACGCGGCAAGCGTTCACCAAGTGGCTTGACAGCAATCTATCCCCATTCAGCACAGCGAATGAAGTCAATGCCGCGTGGAGGGGCTGGAGAGCCGCCCTCGCCGCCTACGAATCCGAGCGTGTTGGCTGGCAGCCGATTGAGACGGCTCCGAAGGATGGGACGTTAATCCTGCTGTATCGCCCTCTCGCCGGAAGAACCAACGACCCAGTAATCGCCATCAAGCGCGGTGTGCCCCGCGATACGGGCTGCTGGGAAGAGACCGTTCCGCACGGCATGGATGACAGCAACTACACGGACGGATGTTGCAAGGCAACCCACTGGATGCCGCTCCCAGCCGCCCCGGTGCAGCCATGAGCGCGCGCCCTCTCGCAGTTGGCGATCGTATCCGCGATAACGATCCGCGCATGACGCATCGTGGTGAATTGGAAATTGTCGCTGACAGGGACGGCTTTGGAAGCAGCGTCATTGTGCGGGATTGGAGTGGGCGCAGATTCCATATCTTGAAAAGTCGCATTCACACAGACGGCAAGCCGCGCAAAAGCGGGTTCAGCCGCGTGGAGGATCAGCCATGAGCGCGCAACCAGTCCGCATTCCCGCGCCGCCTGTGATGCACGCCAGTCGCAGCATCGAATCCGTGCGCCCGCAGACGAACGACGAACGACGCGCGCACTGGGCCATCCGTTACTTCGCGGCGGGATGGCATCGCAAGCCGCAGAAACCCCGCATCAAAGTCACCGTTCCCTCGCCGCAGTCGCGCGCGGCTTCCGCTCCCCTGGCGGAAAGTGCGAGCCCCGGAGCCAGCCCGGATGCGCGGCCGCTGGCATGAATTCCAGGAGAGAGAAATGAACGCAGTCGTAGTGCATGACAATCATCCAAGCCTGTTGGCGAAGATGGCGGATCGTTTCGGCGTCGAGCCGAACAAGATGCTCGGTACCCTCAAGGCGACCGCCTTCAAGGGCGACGTAAGCAACGAGCAAATGATGGCGTTGCTGATCGTAGCCAACCAGTACGGGTTGAATCCTTGGACAAAGGAGATTTACGCCTTCCCGGACCGGCAGAACGGCATCGTGCCGGTGATCGGAGTGGACGGTTGGGCGCGGATCATCAACGAGCATCCGCAATTCGATGGCATGTCCTTCCAGCAAGACGATACGTCCTGCACCTGCACAATCTTCCGTAAGGATCGCTCGCATGCAATCGAAGTCACCGAATACATGTCAGAGTGTCGCCGCGAGATTGGTCCGTGGAAGTCACACCCGCGACGGATGTTGCGGCACAAGGCGATGATCCAATGCGCCCGACTCGCGTTCGGTTTGGTAGGCGTCTACGACCCGGACGAAGCCGACCGGCTCGTGGAAGCCCAAGCCGAAGCGATCCCCGCAATCACCATCGCAGATGAACGCAAGAAGCGTTGCGATGATGCCGCCGAACAGTATTGCGATTCCCTGACCGTGATCCGCGAAGCCATCGCGGCGTGGGACGAATCGCAAGACCCGAACGAACTCTACACCGTTGCCGAAACGTGGGCTGGCATCCCGCAGGCCGCGCAAATGGATCTGTGGCTCGCGCCGACCAAGGGCGGCTGGTTCACCACGCACGAACGCGACGTGATCAAAACGAAGCTGCCGAAGGATGAAGCGCAATGAGCCGTGGAATCAACAAAGTGATCCTCATCGGCACGCTTGGCGCCGATCCCGAGACCCGTTACAGCGCGTCCGGCACCGCAATGTGCACCATCCGCGTTGCGACGAACGAGGAATGGAAGGACAAGGCGACCGGCGAGAAGCAAAGTCGCACCGAATGGCACCGCGTCAAATTCTTCGGGAAGCTCGCGGAAATCGCGGGCGAGTACCTCAAGAAAGGCGCGCAGGTCTATATCGAAGGCTCCATCCGCACCGACAAGTACACCGACAAGGAAGGCGTCGAACGCTACTCGACCGACATCATCGCCAACGAGATGCAGATGCTCGGCGGCAAGCGCGATGCGGAGCCTGCGCAGAGGTCACAGCGCACCGCCGCCCCGCAAGGCGCGCCGGACTTTTCGTCAGAAGACATCCCATTTCGGCAAATTGGCAAACGCGCGCACTGGGCGTAGGCGTCAACTGGAGTGAACTGTTGGGCGGCTAACGAGGATATGCGAATGAGCATTTACAAAAACTGGGTCGTCCACAACGTGATCGCCCACCCGCTGATGCAGCTTTTCAATTGCATCGGATTACGCGGTGCAGTTGTGTTGGAGTTTGCAGCCTAACACCCGAATTTAGCGGCGTGCAGCCGCGTTAGCGGATGAACGTCCGCTGGAATGAAAGTTAGATGACGGAGGCTGCAATGCTCGTTTACCAATGCGACTGCTTTTGCGACAGATGCCCGGACTGGCAAGAGACCGGGGAGACGAGACACGGGAACGCCAATGGCCTGGGCGCTTTAGCGCGCGAAATTGCCAAAAGCACGGGATGGAAACGGCTGCGTAAGGCAGACGGGACGTACGAGGACGTGTGCCCGAAATGCCTGAAGAAAAAGTCATCTAACGTTTGAGGTAAGCGGCGCCGGCCGCGACCTGTATTGAGCGAAAGCGGCGGACCGGCGTCCGCCTTGACCGAATTGTTAGCTGCGGAGGCTGATATGAGCGAAAAGATGGACGTGCTGGCGGTGCTGAGCGAAGTGCCAGAGCTTTATACGCTTTGTACAACCGATCCAACCAACCAGAGACTTGTCGGCTGCGCCAAGCGTATCCGTAAGGCCCGCAACGCCATTGCCGAGCTAATCGAGGCCGCGCAAAAGGCGACCGAGATGGTAATGCACGATGGAACGTCAAGCCGCGAAGCATGCGAACGGCTAGATGCCGCTTGGCGTGCGTGTGTAGCAGCTAACACCCAAGGTAACCGGAGCGAGCCCGAAGGGTGAGCTTCCGGTTGACCGCAGAGTTAGGTTGCACAAACGCAAGGATTGAATATGAAAATCGCTATCGTCCTACTGCTATTTTTGGCAAGCCTGTTATTCGCAGCAACTGCGGTTATGCAGGCAATCATGGGGCACTTGTTCTACATGGGTGTGGCGATCGTGATGTCGGCGATCCTGTCCGCTCTATCTGGCATGACCGCCCGTGCAACCTAACGGTGGAGGTGAGCGGTGACGAACGAAGCGCAGCGAAGTGAGGCATCCGACTCGACCGACTTGTTAGCTGCGCGCTGCGAGTGTGTGGAGTGCTGTGATGGCGAGCATGCGGGCGATTGCACTGCATGCGCCGGCTGGGGAAATAGCCAAGATGAGCCAGATGGCTGCACCCACTGCGGGGGCACCGGCAAATGCCCGGTATGCCACGGATTAGCAGCTAACACCCGAATTTAGTTGCGCGAGTGAGCGCAGCGAATGAGCGTCAACTGAGATGAGTAGTTAGAACCGATGCACAAGACCCTTTGCGAACTCGGAGAAAAGTGGCTGCGCCGGCAGGGTTGCCGCGTTGTGCTGCGCGACCCATTTAAGGCGATAGTTCGCACCGGGGAATGCCCCGACGTGATCGGTTGGCGCGATGGCCACAGCATATTGATTGAATGCAAGGTGTCGCGCTCGGACTTTCTGGCCGACAAGAACAAGAAGTTTCGCAAAGACCCGGCACTCGGGATGGGCGACGTTAGGTTGTTTCTTGCACCGCCGAACGTGATCCAAGTTGAGGACTTGCCGGAAGGCTGGGGTTTGTTGATTGCAGATGGCGAACGCATACAGATCGCGAGCGCCTACCCGAGGCAGTACGAAATGAAGAGCTACGGCGTGACCTGCAAGACGCGAAAGTGCATCGGCTGGCATCCGCAGCCATTCGAAGGGAACAAACAATGCGAGACGGTGATGCTGGTATCGGCACTGGCCCGCATGGGTTCCAACTACAAGTAGGCGCGAAAGCGGGACGTATTCCTGCGGCCTATCTCGTGAAATCGAAGTCAACGGAATGCCAGTGCGTTTTGAAAATCAACCGTTTGAGGCAATCGTGCAGCCTAATCCAGAGAGGTAATACGCCGTGAGTGAAGTTGATCAATCCGCTAGCCTTCTACCGGACGTTCTGCGCCGCGACGTTATGTTGCTAGACGCCGACCCGATTCCACACAGCACGTCATGGCATCGCGTCCGCGCCGAACTCGAACGCCTCACGCGGGAGAATGCGGAGTTGCGCGCTGCGTCGCTTGGCCCGCGCATGGAGCAAATCGAGGCGCATGCCGAGGCGAACCGTGCCCGCGAACGCGCCGAGTCAGAGCTGACCGCGCTCAAGGCGAGGATTGCGGAGGCTGTGGTTGTGCCTTACTTCCACAGTTACGAGGAAGAGATTTCTGGAAGAGCCGTACGTACCTCTAGCGGAGACTTATACGGCCACCGCGTCGCCCTGCTCGACATGGGGAAGGAGGGGTGATGAAAGTTGCGATCAACAATTGTTTTGGTGGGTTCGGCCTGTCCGAGGCGGCTTACGAAAATCTCATCGAATGGGGTATTCCGGTTCGCGCATACATCGAGCAGCCACGCAACCCTGAGACGGGGCTGTATGAGCGCGTGCCGGAGAACGAGGGCGAAGTCATTTTCGACCTCGACCTTTCACCGAGGAGCGAATTTGGCGATGCCGCACGCAGGCTGCGCGGGCGTTATTGGGAAACATGGATTAACGAATCGCGCACGCATCCTTTGGTCATTCGCGCCATTGAAGAACTTGGCGAGCGTGCCAGTGCGTGCTTCGCGCGATTGGCGGTGGTCGAGATTCCCGATGGCGTCGAATGGACGATAGAGGAATACGACGGCAACGAACACATTTCCGAAGTTCACAGGACGTGGAGATGAACCCGAGCGAGGACAACGCGCAGTGAGCGAGCAGTTGCAAGCGCAGGTGTGGTTCACGGTCGAAGAGGCCGCCGCCTACCTGCGTCAGAGCGTGCGCAAATTCACGTCCCTCTCCATCACCGCACATGGGCACGGCGCGCGTAAGGTGTACCATCGCGACGCTCTGGATGCCTGGATGTTTGCTAACCCATGGCACGACTCTACAAGCGCGGCCCGTGCTACTACCTCGATTGGGCCGAACAAGGGCAACGTTTCCGACGCTCTCTTGGTGAGATTGACCGCAAAGCGGCTCAGGCCATACAGGCCGAGAAAGAAGCCGAACTCCACGGCCTCATCACACCCACGCGCGGATTGACGGTCGCGGCACTGATTGCCGACTATCTGAAGTGGTACGAGAAAGCGCGGCCTACCACCTACCGCCGCGCAAAGAGTGATCTAGGGAAGTTCCTGCGCGCGTTCGGCGCACTCGCCGCCGAAGGGCTAGATCCGCGCCAAGTCGAAACGTGGGAAGTGAACTGCGAGGCACGCGGCTCTGCCCACAAGGCGCTCAAGCTTGCGAAAGCCGCCTTCCGGCGCGCCGTCCGCACCGGCCTGATCAAGATCAACCCGCTCGATGCTGTGCAGCCTACGGGGCCGCTGGTGAGCCGTGCGCCGGATTACTACCGGCCGAAGCAGCTACGCGCCCTCTACAAGACCGCGCGCGGGCCTCTGTGGCGCTTCATGGTCAACACCGGGGTAAGACGGGGGGAGATGGCGAAGGCGCACAGGAAGGACGTGAGAGACGGCATCCTGTACGTGGAGAGCCTGCCCTCCGGCCGCACGAAGTCGGGCAAGTGGCGCGCGATCCCGTTGAACGTGGACGCCCGGGCGGCGCTGAAGGAGCTGGGAAAGGATCGGCTCGTGGATGCGCACCCTGATACCCTTAGCGAATGGTTCGCCGAGGATGCACAGAGCGCCAAGCTGCCGGGCACGCTGCATTGGCTGCGACACACGTTCTGCACAGCGCTGGTGCAGTCCGGCGTGAGCCTGTACGACGTGAAGATGCTGGCCGGGCACAGCTCGGTCACCGTGACGGAGAAGTATGCCCATCACGCACCTTCGCACAGTTCCCGGGCGGTCGGAATGCTCGGGAGTTGGCACAGTAAAAGGCACAGTTCCACGTGAAACCCGCATGGCCCCGTAGCTCAGTTGGATAGAGCGTCCCCCTCCTAAGGGGTTTCATGGCGCTACCACAACGGATAATCAATAACTTGCAGCGATCATGAGTGCATAAAGCAGCACCTTTTCGCATACCACTTGGCACAGTTGGCACAGCGCCCCGGCTTCGACCGCATCGCTTCCTGCGAATCGTCAGACCACCGGGGCGCAGTCACTTTACAGTCGGGACGGATTGTAAAGCTATCGGCGCAGGGATCAGCGGGGTGTAGGGATTGGATTACGCACTTCTCCAGATACCGCGCGTGAGCCATCCATGGAAGCCTCGCCACGGCAGCCCCGACATATCAATCGAGGGATGCACGGTAATGGTGCCATCATCGTGTTCCGTGACCGTGTGGATCATCGGACTGAGAGAGCACGACTTGCCATCGGGCGCCCGCACCTGCCAATAACCCTGTTCCGGGTGATTCCGCACCGTTTCCGCCGTGCATCGCCCGTACGCGCCGGGTTGCGCCATTGCTTGGGGATCGAGGAAGCCTTGAACGTTCGGATAAACGCGAGTGCCTTGCATAGTTCCTCCTACGGCAACGCCCACCGCGCGCGCCACCATGACCGCGGGGTATTGCTGGGGGCACCAGCTGGCGGCATCAACTATCCGGGAACTGCCCCTGGTCGGCATAGATTCGGTTAGGCACCAGCACGGAGTGCCCCTTGACGAATCGAAACTCATCAAGGTACGCGTTGATCGAGCGTGACGTGCCAGAGGCATTGCCGCCGATGGATACGATATCTGCGGAATTGTGGTAAAGACCCGTGCCGAGATTCACCGCCTGTTGACAGGTTACGAAGCCGTTCACCACGCAATAGATCGTGCTTTTATAGCACGCAACAAGAACCTCGGATGGCTTGGTTTTGGAAAGCGGCGCAAGCGCTATTCCGCCCGCTACGTCCCAACCACTTCCGCTGCTTGATAGGTAGAGGCTAAGCGCTGTTGAACCCCCGGTCGTGAACTCCAAATCAATACCGCCGTAAGTGTCGCCGCCTCGCGAGTGAAATACCCGCGCACTAGTAGACGGGCTACCGAGATAGTTGTAGCGGAACTCAATTGACCAATCTCCCGCGCCAACGTCGAAGCCGGCGTTGGTCGGCATTGAAATCGACGAGTTCGCATTTGCAGGCACCAGCAAAGAGGAACTTCCAATCGCTGACCACGCTGTGCTTATTGCGGCATCGCTATGCGCCGTCCAAACATTACCCGCTACTTGATCCGTGATAACAGTGGAGCCGTTCGTGCCTTCGAAATGAAGTAGTGAAGATACGGAGGAAAAACTAGGCGCCGAATAACTATAGGCGGAGAGGCCGCCGCCGCCGCCAATAGCCGCCGTTTTCCACGCCCCGGCCGCCGCGTCCCAAACGATTGAGTCCCCGTCCGCGATCCCCACCAAGTTAACCTTTCCGAGAAAGGAATAGAGCAAATCGTTGTAATGCGAACTGCCGTCTCCAAACTTGCCAAGCCCCGTGTCCAGTTCGAGCCCTAGTTCGCCTTGCAGCAGCACTTCATTGACGGAGGCAGCAACAGCCGCCGTCACGTAACGGCGCACTTGCCAGCGTTCTTGAATAATTTGCGTCATGGGCCCGTCACCAAGCCGCCATCATGAATAACTGTCGTATCCGGCTGGTAAACCAAGGGGACCGCGGCTTGATTCTCAGCTACCTCTCCAAAGCCAACGCCGCGGAAATACAATGTTTTGCCAGCAAACGTCACGTCAATCGGAAGGAAATAGACGGCATCCAGCATCGTGAATCGATCATCTTGGAGATAATCCTTGTGCCCGGTGCCGAGAAGTGCGGTGCGTTCGCCAGCAAGCACCCATGTGGTCGGAATGCTGCCGGAGCCTGCTTCGCGAGTAGCCGTGCCGAACTGCCTGATTTCCGCGACGCCATCCTGATCCACTAATGCGAACGCATTGGCCTGCGAATCAAGCTGCGCGTCGGTGGCGCTCGAAAGCGCATCGTCCTCGCCAATGTTCACAACAGTTTCGCCGGCAAAGCTGCCGGTGTCGGTCTCGTCCTGCGCCAGCACACCCATGGTCGAGGACGAGAGGATGGTCACGGCGTTTTGCCAAGTCGCCTTGCCATCGTAGGAAACCTGCACGACGCAACCGCGCCAGCTCGATTGTGTGCCTTGCGCCGCTAGATACACGCCGTAGGTGTCCTGCGGGCGCAGGGACGGAAGATTCATCGGCAGTAAATTGGTCGGCCCGGAGTAAGGCGAAATGGGCGGCGGAGGCGGAGGCGCAATAATTGGCTGCACGTTCGACGTATAGGCGCTCTGCCGGTCGTAGCGCGTGGACAGCTTGATCGACATGTTGCTAATCGTCACGTCATCCGCGATCCACCGCTTGCCGTCCATCGACACGGGTTCGCCTGCGCACAACGTCAGGTAGGCCGCGTTCTCAGTCACGTAAGGGACGCTGTAATCTTGCGTGCCTTCGAGCGTCGCGTAGGCCACTTTTAGGGCCTTGTCGGCGGCCTTGATCGCATCGGCCGCGCTCATCACCACCGGCATCTGCACGGATGTTTCGCCGATCGCCACAACCGTTGACGCAAGCCGCTCGGCGGTCTGCGTATTGGTGTTGTAGTTTTGGTCCGGGTCAACGTAGCTGACAGTGACCTTCTGCGGAAACTCGGTTGCCTGATTGCGGCGGTTCAAGCTGATCGCGCCTTCCGTAGCGTCGTTGAGCACCAGGTCGTCACGCGCAACCGTGATCGCCGCGTCCTCGCCGTAATATTTGAAGACGGCTTTGGCATCGCACTCCGTTCCGAATGCGAAATAGGCCTGCAGCAACGGAAGCAATGCCTGATCGCCCGTGCATTGCGTGGCGATCGTGTAACCCAGAACCTGCGTCTCGCCCAGCCCACTCACGTCAATGTCGCCCGCAGCCAAGCCGCCGCGTTTGCAAATGCGGCTGACTACATCGGCGAGCATCAGCGCTTGTGGATCGCTCAGCGCCCAGTCGTAAGCGGGCACCCATGACGGGCGCCACAAGGAACCGTCGCTAACATCCATCCAGTAGCTCGTCGCAAAACGCGCCAACGGGCGGCCGCCAGTGAGGGCGAACTTGACTACCGGGTTATAGCCGTCCCCGTCGAAAGCGCCGGGGTACTGAAACTGATATAAACGAATCCCCTCGATGACCCCCTCGTCAGTTTGGATCACGTAAGGGAAATCGGGCAACCCATTCCCCAGCGTAATAGGCTGATTGAGCCCGTGGTCGGTAAACCACGTATTGATATCTCCCGGCGTGGGCGGCCCGTAGTAATACTGCCAGCCCGTCGCATAGTCGATTTGCCCTTCCGTAATTAACGCGCTTTCGACAATCCCCGCCGAGTCGAACCCGTTCAAGAACTGCACAGTGGAATCCGCCTTGCAGTAGGGCAAAAGCTTGAAAGCGAGCTGCCCCCACGCCCAGAACGGTTGTCCTGCTCCAGACTCGAATAAAAAATCGCCAACAACTGTGCCGCCGCCGACCGCAGCCTTCGCGCTAAAACTCTGTATGTCGCACCACAGGTTATTTTGGTCGTGGACGTTTTCCGTGTTTGGGATGCTCAACGTCATCTCAAAATCGTCAAGCACGTTATCCACTTGCGTGTCCGTGGTTTCGGACGCAACCGTGAAAAGGAACGTCGGAATACGGTCGCCGGCAGCGGTTACGTTGAAGTCGGTAAAGACGGCGACGCAGCGCCCGCGATAGGCTGGCGTGGAGCCCACGCCGTAAATCGCTTCCAACGTCGGATGCGGCAATTGGTCTTCCGCGCCGTACATGAAGTCAACACCCGACTTCCATTTCAGCGATGCGGCCTGAATCTTCGAGCCCGGACGCGCGTCGTAAACGAGCTTGCCGTCCTGCTCCACCATGATGACTTTCTTGAGCGTGCTGTCGCGCAGCTCGCTCGACTCGGCAATGAGAATGGCGAAGCTCTGCCGCGCCTCGTAATGGCTGACGATCGGGCCGCCTTTGCCGCTGTCATGGATCTTCACTTCACGGCGTGGGCCGACCGCGATCAGAGTGCCCGCGACCTTGCCAGTACCAAGCACCCACGCGATCGGTACGCCGGTCGTGGAAGTTTGCGTCTGGCCCTGCCCGATATGTGGCCCGTTGATCTTCTGTGGATCAACCGCCCCACCGATCAAGCCGCCGATCGCCATGCCGAGTTGTGGATAGCCGAAGTAGGCGCCGACAATGCCGCCTACTACGGTGCCGATTTCCTGGCCAGACATTTATACAGTCCTGACTTTTGTGCGCGTCATCATGGCGCGTAGACCTCCGTGATGCGGCTCAGCCATTCCGCATCAATGCGGTGCTCGATCACCTTGCGGTTACGGATGTATGCATGGATCAACGCAAAGCCGCCATAGGGGTACTCTGAGACGAGACCCACATGTGAAAGCTCCGCGCGTCCCCACTTCATCACCGCGATATCGCCTGCGCGCATCTGCTCGCGAGGAATCGGGGCGCCGAGGTTGCTGCGCAGCACTTCTTCCAGCTTGCTGCGATACGGGAGGCGCCCGTAGCCTTCAGCGTCAAGCGGGTCGAAACCCGCCGCCTTGAACGCAAACACCAGCACACCAGCGCAGTCGATCCCGCCCTTCGAGCGGCCCTGATGTTTCCACGGCGTTCCAATCAGGCCACGCGCAGCTTTAATGACTTCCGCGCGCTGTTCCTGCGTAAGCACGGGGAGAATGCGGTCCGTCATTGCGACGCATCCCCCTGTGGGGTCGGCGCCTGAAGATCCATTCCGCTGCCAACCGGGATCTCCGGCTCCGCGCGCATGTTGATGATGTTGCCGTAAGCAATGCACGCGGCTTTCGACTTCGCGCAATCGCGGCGTATGTTGAGTAGATCGCCTACCTGAATATCGGTCGGGACGGGGAACACCAGCGTCACCGTTTGCGTGGCGCCCACAAATTCCTCTACCTCGATCTCGAAACCCTCATTGGCGCCGGAAGTCCACACCGCAATGCCGGGCTTGAAATAGCCGTCCGCGAAGGTGAAGGCCGTTCCGTCAGGCGCGCAAATGTTGAAGGTTCGATCGGCTTCTGCGCCGACGCTTTGCACCTTGACCGCATTCCATGCAAATGGCAGCTTGCATTGGTTGTCGCCAAACTTCGCACGGCACGACAGCGACGTCAGCTCAACCATGGACGTTTGCTTCAACGTCTGGAAGAGGGATCGCAGCTCAATTTGGCAGGCAATATCATCCACACGGGCGATTTGCCCGATCGTGCCCGCGCTGATGATGCTGTGCAGGCCCGGCGTCAGCCTGTTGTAGTTGATCAGGTACTGCTTGAAGCGCGCACCGTCGTAGTCACCACGCAGGATCGCATCCATCGTCACGCCATCGAGCGGGTATTGCGCGATCAGGCTGTTGGCCTCCGCGTTGTTGACGCTCAGGTCGGATTTCGTCACCGTGTCCGATGGCGTGAACCCATGTGCGCAACGGTAGGTAATGAGGCCGTCACCGTCGTCGTAGGGGATATCCGCGTTCGCCGAAGTCAGGCCGAACGGCGAGCCATTGCGCGGCGCGAAGCGCAGCAAAAAGCCCATGGTGGTGGACGGACCGCGCAGGTCGGTGATCAGCGTGCTGGGGACTGTGCGGGGCATTAGACGGGCACTTCTAGGAGGTCAATGTTCGCGGTCAGCATGTCCGAACGGATGGCCGTGAACGGCACGTAGTCGGCGGTAAACCGCACCCACACATCGAACTGAAAAGTCGCCTGTACCGGCGTGGCTGGCCAGTTGGCGTCAGGCGTGAAAAGCCCGGTGGTGTAGTCGCAGGTGCCCGTGATCGGTGTGCCGCCCGTTGAAACGGCGACGGTCCCGCTTACCGGCGCCTGGATCGGTCGCGCGAACGTGGTCGGGCCGAAGGTGTAGTTCTTGACGAGCTGTGCGGGCGTCTGGGTGCCGGCCTCTACCAGCATCGTTTGCCCGGTCGCAAGCCAATCCACCGGGTCATGAAAACGGAATGCACCCCACTGCCCCGCGCAGGCATAGAACAGCGCCAACAGTTCGGCCAAGTCCTCAGGATCGAACGCGGTCAGTTGCGCAGAGTATTTCTGCTGCGGGTATTGCCAGTCCTGATTGCGGACTTCACGGCCGCTCGCCAACTGCACGACATTGGTTTGCCACTGCGGGCCGCCCGTGAAGCCGGACGAGACCTTCAGCGATAGCCGCTGGTCAATAAAGCCGGTAGTCACGGGCTATCCCCGGCTTGCTTTTTCTTGTGTGGCATACTCAAACCGCCCATGGGCAGATAAGGGGATCGACATGAGGAACAAATTCAGGCTTATAGCGGTCGGCGCGTTGGCCGCGGCGCTTGGGGGCTGTGCATCCGCACCGTCGATGCAGCAAATCGCAGCGGCCGATTACGGGCAGCCAATGACGCCATCAGAGTGTCTAGGAATAGCGCGGCAGGCCATTGCGGACCAACTCAAAGACCCAAGTTCAGCGCAGTTCCGTAATGAAACGCCATGCCACACCGGATACAGCAATAACGTGCCGCTCCTTGGCAGGTCGGCGCAGTTTGGCTATATCCAAAACGGCGATGTGAACGCCAAGAATGCGTTCGGTGGTTACGTCGGCTTTCGCCCCTACCATGTCCTGATCCGCAACGGCATCGTCGTGGCCAGCTGCATCACGGATGCGAATGGCATCTGCATTTAGCAGGAGCCACTAGGCAGTCCGCGCCTGCACCGTGCGCAACTTGCGCGCCGTCGCAACGGCCACCTGATCCGCCGTGCGCCGTGTGGACGTCGGCTGGATGTTCTGCACAATCGTGATGCTGGGCGCGAGCCTGGAAAGACTCTGATCGTTCGGCGTGACATGGCCGCGCTGCGAGCCCATCATCAGGTAATCCACATTGCCGACGGTCAGCATCTCCGGGCCTTGCTCGTTCACCTTGTAGAGGTGTCCGGCATCCACCACGCCGCCGCCAGCCTTGCCGCCGCCGAAGAATGCGCTCAACAGCGTGGAGAACCAGCCGCCGCTAGAGCTTGAGCCATTTTCAACCGATGCGCCGCCATAGCCATACCCGAATAGGTCTTGATAGCCGCCACCGGCGCCATCGCCTTGTTGGAAGCCATTGAGCATTTTCGCTAGGAACTTGTCAGCCTCGATGCGGAGTGCGTCGGCAAATAGCTGATCAATGAAATCACCGAAGGCCTTCTTTGCCGATTCCGCGCCTGTTGCGAACTGCACGAACGCATCCGCGAAGCCGCTGGTGAAATCTTGGACGAATTGTTGCCCTTGCTTGAACTGGTTGTTCGTTTCTTCAATGAAGGCCGCAATCTGTTCATGCATTCCCGCAAAAAAATCTCTCTGAAGCGATGCCACATCCTGTTGGCGCTCCTTTGTCAGGTTGTAAACGTCGTCCCAGTAATTCTTGAGCGCGGCGTACTGGGCTTTGAATTGATCGTCAGTAAGCGCCCCAGGATGGTTCTGGTGTTGCTTCACAAAATCGGCTTCGGCCTTGGTAGCCTCGGCTGTGACTTCCGCAAGCTCCTTGTAATTGGCCGCTTCCTGCGGCCCCATCGTCATGGTCTTGAGCTGAACGTTAATAAGCGCCTTGCGTGCGGCTAGCTGGGCATTCAATGAATCAGTGAATGCCTGCGACTGCGCCTGCTGCTTGGCATTGCTCTTGTCCAAGTCGGCATTCAGGTCCTTCATGCCTTGGTCGTAGGCAGCCTGCGCCTTGGTCAGGTCGGCGTGCTTGGCAATGGCTTTGTCGAATTCATCGTTGAGCTGGGCGACTCCCTGAACATATTTCGTGAGCGCTGCATCTCCATCTACGAACAGGCTCCTATCGGTGAGGCTAGCGACCTGTGACTGAAACGTGGCGAGCGCAGTTGCCGCCGGGTCGGCATGATGGCCGGTGCCGTGTAGCAGTTGATCCTTGATCTTTTCCCAGGCCGCACCCTGCGGCATGGGTGTACCCGTGGCGCTCCCCGCGAATGTCATACCGGCAGGGAGCTTTCCGCCGGCAAGCCATATCTTGTAGAACGCCTCTGCGGCGGCGTTCACCTTGTCCTGCTTGTTCTTGTAGCCGTCGAGCGAGATGCCGAGCTTGTCGAGCGTCTCAATGCCCTCTTGCCCGGACGCCTGAATTTGTGCCTGCGCCTGCTTCGCCGCGTCAGTGGCGTCCTGCGCTTTCTGCATGGCCATATCGGCCGAACGCGCGGCGGCAACCTGCGCGTCAATCGCCGGCAAGAGTGATGCCGCGTATTGCTGCGCCTGCGCGCCGAAACCGCTGCCACCCAAGCCGAACCATGTGCCATGGCTCATGGACTTGAGAGACTCCGGCAAGTGACCGAAACCGAATGTGCCGGGGTCTTGGCCCGCCGCAACGTCTGCCACCGCCTGCCGCTGTTTCAGTAAATCGTTGTATTTCTGATCCAGCGCATCGAGCTGTGAAGTGGGCCGGCCGATACCCAGCATCGCGTCCCAAGCGAAGCTCGCACTCTTCTTCAACGAATCCCACACACTTTGCAACGTGCCCAGATTTTGCTCCATCTCTTGCGCGCGCTCACGCAGCGCATTGGCGCGGGCGTCAGTGGCAATGCGCGCGGCATCTTCCATGTCGCCCTGCTTTTGGAGGGCGTCAATCTGTTGCAGGATAGAAGTGGTCAGGTAGTGCTCAGCCTCGTTGAGCTGCTCGGACGCCCGGATGGGGTCCTCACGTAGCTTCACGAACTCAGCGACGACCTGCTCCACGCTCTTTCCGGTGAGCGCCATCTCGTCCACCACGGCCTGCCCAAGCTGGCGGATTTGGTCACCGCTGAACTTGCCGGTTGCGGTGAGCGCCTGGATGGCATCCCGAGCATGGCCGATCGTGCCATCAATCTGGTTGCCCATCGCGATCAATTCGGTCGCGGCGAGGCCCGCGTAGTCCCCCGTGTTGATCAGCGCGGTATCGAGGGCGCTGACTTGCTCCTCGCCTTTCTCGACCGCTACGGCGAACGTGCCAAGGATCGCTGTTACACCCAGAATGGATTGCCCTGTGGGCGACATCAGGGCCTTGAGCAGGCCTGTCGAATTGGCAAGCGCCGCAGTGGACCGCTTGAGCCTGCCGATATTGCCGCTGGCTACCTCGCCCAGCATGATGCCCAGCTCATATTGCGTGCGCGAATTCATCCGCGCCGCTGCGGCATTTTCGACTTGCGCGACGGTATTGGCTTGGAGGGATTTTGTTTCTGCGGCGGTAACGGTTTCCAGCGCCGCAAAGGTTTCGGCGAGCTGTTCATTGGAGAGCATTCCCGCCTGTTGCAGGCGGTCGAGCGCGGCTTCGGCGGCGGCGACCTCTTCCGTCGTCGCAACCTTCTTGCCCATGATCGCATCGAGTGCGGCATAATCGGCAATTTGCTGCCGCACGATGGATGCATCCAGCGCGCCCGCTCCAATAGCCCCAACGGCCGCAGCGCTTCCGCCCGTGCCGACGCCTTGCGCTTCCGCCAGTGCGGCATTCGCGCGCGCCTGTTCCAGCGTAGCCGCAGTTATCGCCTGGCGGGCCTCTACTTCCGCCATGGCGTCCGCCGCGATCTGCTTGAAACGCGCGTCCTCTGCCGCTGCCAACTCAGCCTGAGCGGCTTCTGCGGCCTTGGCGGCTGCCGTAGCTTCGTTCTGTGCGGCGGCGGTTGCTTGCGCATTCGCAAGCGCCTTGGCTGCGATTTCATCACCCAACGCGCCACCGATCTTGAGCTGCGCGTTGTAGGCAATGCGCTCGGCCGTGGTCTTGTTGATCAGCTCGGCTTGCCTGACCAAGCCCTGAGCCATTTTCTGCTGGCTAGCAGACATGGCCTCGTACTGTTTCGAGGCTTCCGCGCCCATGCCGGCAAGCTGGAGTTTCGCCTTGCCAATGGTGGCGTCCATGCTGGTTTTGTCCACCGTCAAATAGATGGTGGCAACGCCCAGGTTTTCGCCTTCAACAGACATGGGTCATTTCTCGTTGATTGCTTCGAGTGCGGCGGTTTCGATGATGCGGATGGAGGCCATCATTTCGTCGTAGTCATCGCCGGTGATCCCGGCGCGATCGAGCTCGTGGAAGATGACGCCGTAGTCCAGTCCGATCGGGCCGCCCATGCCCACGCGCCACTGCGTGCAATTGCGCGTGAACAACTGGATAGGAGGCTGGTTCTCGGGCCAAAGATCGACGTGCGGCTCAGGGAAGTCCTCTGGCCGCACGCCAAGGTCGCCAAGCTGGGCTGCGGTCGGGCGCCGCCAGTACAGCGCCTTGACCGCAGCGATCAGTTTCCCTTGCGGGCCACCGTCAGGGCTTCGGTGTAGCCGGATACGATCGCCCAATCGACGCCGGGCTGCGCTTCCTGCAGCTTGGCGATGGTGTCGGCATCGAGCGGAGCGTCGGCATCCCAACTCTCGACCAATGCGAGCAGGGCGTCAGCTGGGGACGTCTCGCCGCTGCGCACGCTCTCCAGAAGCTGGATGTATTCAGAGCGCGGCTTGTGGCGATAGACGACGTTGAGGACCTGTTCGCGTCCCTGGCCGATGAGGGTCAGGGACGCCTTGAAGGTCGGGTTCGGTTCAATCGAGAACACGGCCTTCTCCTTACGGCGCGGCGTAGCGGGTCAGCAGCGAGACCAGCGAGAATGTCGCGGTGTTTTCCATGTTCTTGTTCAGATCAATGGACGGATCGGAATCGAACGACGGATAGACCGCGTAATACAGCGTGTCGCCGGAAGGCAGCACCGCACGCAGCACCACGACTTCCTGCGCCGCGTCGGCCTTGGACAGTGCGTCATACCAGGCCAGCGCCGGGTCGTAATCCAGCGTCACGGTCAAGGACTTCGCGTTCTTGAAGGTGGGCCGCTGCTTTTGCGTGTTGGTCGCGTCCTCGACGTACTGCCAGTTGTAGAACTGCTGCGTGCCGCCGGACTTCTGCACGTTGGTCACCTGCGACAACTGGACCCACGTCGTCACCGGCTGAAACGAACCCGCGCCTTGGCCAGCCGGATACTTCACGGTGTCGGTCGTATCAAGGCCTTCCAGCTCGAACGACGTGCTGGGCACTTCGCCTGCGGTCCGGGCGACGCGCTGGTTCAGCGCGGCCCAGCCGGACGTGATCAGGCCGATGGTGCCATCGGCAGGCGGCGCGGCCGCAGTGGCGACGGGCGGCGCGGCATTGGACAAGGCCGTGAACGGAACTGCGGTGCCCAGCGCGGTCGAGACGCTGAACACGGTGCCATTGGGGAAAGATTGCGACATGATGGTGTCCTCGAACGGTGGGCAACAAAAAAGCCCGCACTAGGCGGGCCGGGGTGGAACAGCGTGAAACGGGGAATCAGGGAACGTAATTGATGTCGAAATCCTGCCGCGCACCAAACAGCGCGAGATATTCGTGATATTGCGAAATTGGCGCGGCGACGGTGCGCGCATCCAATGCGCTACCGATAATGGCTTCGCGCGCAGCCCGCGAAATCGAAGAGGCTTCCAGCCGCGTCTTGGCCCATACCAGCACTTGCACGCGAGCGTTGTCGTTTGCCGGCAGCGTCTTCTCCATGTAATCGAACGCCTTGCCGCCCACCTGCTGATAGACGATGCATGGGAACGTCGCGGGCTCCGGCGTCACGTCCGGGTACGCGGCGCCGTTCACCAGCGGGCCGAGCAATGCATAAAGGGATGCTTCAAGGCTCACGCTTTCGCCTCATTCAACAGTTCCGGCAGCCGTTCCTTGCCACGCGCAATCATCGCGGCCTTGGCCGGAATGATAGCCGCATCGAAAGCCGGGCGAAGGAACGGATGCGCCGGCACCCATTTCGGGAATGGCAGCGGAATGGTCGTCGGCACGCCATTGATGATCTTGTTGATGCGCCAGTGGCCGAATTCGAGCAGATGCCCGTGCGGCGCAACTTTACCGTTCCACGAGATGCCATAGGTCACATGGTCCTGCGCGGAGAGACGTTCCTTGTACGCGAGATAGATCGCGCTTTTCAGCAAGCCAGGAATTGGTGGAATGTCCACGTTCTTGCCGCCGGCAAGCCCTGTGGAACCGTCGTATTCCGGCGCAAGTGCCTTGGCGGTATCGCGCATGACCTGGCCGCCGGCAACGCCCATCGAACGCGCGAGGCTCGTAGAAAGCGCACCGCCGAGTTTCGACAGCGCCGACTGCACGGCGCGATCATCGAAAACCTCAGTCATCGTATCTTCCGGTCTCGCACACGAGGTCGGTCCATACGCGCCCGGCGTAATCCATGCGTACCTGTAGGATGTCGAACGCGGCGCCCTGATAGAGCACCCGCATTCCAGCCGTGATGCCGGTCCGAAACCTGATCCGGAACGAGTACGCGTCCAGCGACATCGCAACGCCATCGCGCGGCAAGGTCTTGCGGATCGAGGCCATGCCGGTCTCGCCCTTGACGTTCGCCCACACCGTTGCAACATCCGCCCATGTGTTGATCGGCTGGCCCGCAGCGTCCTGCCCGGATTGCTTGGACTGGATGGTGATGGAGCGATTGAAGTCGCCAGCCCTCACACTTGCATGCTCCGATAGGGCGCCAGCAGACGGTTCACCGTCGGGTTCTCAATCGAACCGGAAGGAACACCGGCCTCGCGGTTGGCGTAGAGGTCCGCCGCCAAGAGCAGGATCGCGGCCTTGAGCGGAGCCGGGACGTTCACGCCATAGTCAGGCGGCGTGTCCGCGGTAGGCGCATAGCCCACGATATATTCCACAGCAACAGCTCCCGGAACGACGGCATGCCATGGCCAGTAAGCGTGGTACGGGAATGCGCCTGTGGGCGGTGGCGCGATCCTCGCCGGCACACTCTTGATGTCGGCCACATAATCTGTAGTAGGGGTCAGCGTCTGCTCCGTGCCGCTCTCGTCGATATACGAAACGGCATTAACCGCCGAGACGGGACCGCCGGGCAATCGCAGGAACGGCTCGAACCGATCAAACTGGACGCGCCACGTTTGCTGCACCAGTGGCCGCCCGATTTCCGCCTCCACAAGCGCTTGCGCGGCGTCGAGGTACATCTGAATCAATGAGTCTTCGAGACCATCAATGACACGCGATTGCAGCTTGGCGGTTGCCACATCCAGCGGCGTGCCGGCAGGTGGCGTGACCACCGAAATGCTGCGCACGTTGTAGGGGCGCCGCACCGAAGTCGGATACGGCAGCCCAAGCGTCTCGAAGGGATACACGGTTTATTTGCCCTTGCTGGCCTTCGGCGCGTCATCCGCGCCAATCACTTCCGGATGCTTCACGGCATCCGGCACGTCCTTGACGTTGGCCTTGTCATCCAAGGCGGACTCCGCCAGCCCTTCGCGCAGGTGCGCACCGCGCACATCCGCAAACACACCAGCAGCCAGTCCGCGCCATTGGCGCAATACTCGAACGAACATGATGCTCTCCCGACATTCCAGAAAAGGCGCCCAGCCGAAGCCGGGCGCCACCAATGCAACCGAGATGGATCAGGTCGCGGAGTTCTGGAAGTACTTCACCGGGCCGCCCACGTCGATCAGGTTGCCGCCCGACCGCATCCACGCCAGGAACCCGACCTGCCCCTTCGATGCATAGGCCGAATCGGTGAAGCGGAACAGGGTCAGCGCCATCACGTCGCGGATCTTGTAGAACGTGAAGTCGCCGAACAGGATCGACTTCGCGTTCGCCGCCATCGCGGCAACGTCCTGGTTCACGGTGTAGGGGCGCCCGAGGATGGTGTCGGGAATCCCGCCCGCGATGCCGTTGTCGTAGTAGCCGGGGATGAAGATCGGGCGCGAGTTGCCATCCTTCAGCTTGCGGATGGCCGCCAAGGTGGAATCGTTGAACATGTAGCGGGTGCGACCAAGATCACGGTACGCCGGATCGACCGAATGCTGGAGATCAACCAGGTTGTCATAGGTGACGCTGGTCGCGCCGCCGGTCGCAGCCACCACGCCGGACGCCGCAGCCGTCACGACACCCTTCGGCTGGCTGCTGCCCGATCCGGTCGTGAAATAATTGTTCTGCGCGCGGCCCAAACGGGTCGCGATGCGGTTGGCGATGAACTGTTCGATATCGACGCTCGAATCCTGCAACAGTTCGAACGGAACCGTGATGATCTTGGAACTGAACTTGTAAACGTTCAGGCCCACGGTTCCGAACGACGGGTCGAGTGACGCAGCAGCGGTGTTTTCCGCCACCAACTCGCCGGTTTCCGAAGTGCCATCGGAAGTCGGGAAGTTCATCGGGTTGCCGCTGGCAGTCTTGATGATTTCCGAAACCTGGCGCATGCCGCCATACTTCTTGAGCGCCTCGGTCACGCGAGCCACGATATCCGTCTGCACGGTATCGCCGCCCTCGGAACCATTGGCCGGATCGCCGGACAGGGTGTTCTTGATCTGGAAGCCACCTTCTTCCGGCGACATCACCGTGTTCGCCGCCGCCCAATCATCCTGCGTCATGCGGGAGCCGCGCAGCCACTTGCGCACCGCAGCCTGCGGGGTGACACCTTCGACGTCATGCTCGCGCGCGCCGGCATCCTTGAACGCCTTGGCGGCCTCGACATCGAGCATCTTCTGATGACGCGCGACCTGGGCGTCGATGCGCGCAATCTCGTCGTTCAAGCCGTCGAACTGCTTGGTGTGCTCATCCTTCCACTCGGCGCCGGGGTGCTGGTCGAGAAGATTGCGGGCCTCTTTGGCCAGCGCGTTACGGCGCTCCCGCATGGCCAGGATTGAATCGGTCATCTTGATTTCCTCTTGGCAATAAAAAACCCGCCAAAAGGCGGGTCCGTGGTCTGCGTGCGGGAGAGCCCTACGCAGGTGCTCGTTCGAGCAGGCTCGCCATACGGCGCCGCCGCTCGTATTCGTGGAAGGTGCGAGGCTCGTCCTTCACCACCTCTACTTTGAGGCGCACGTTGAGCGAGCCGATCGTTGTTCCCAGCTCCGGCTCCTTGAGCAACGCGGCCGGCGCGTTCTGGAACGCCTTCAAGTCCCACTGGCGAATGCGCGCCTTGGCTGCATCATCCGCATCCGGCTCATCGTTCTGGATGCCGTCGGCGAGCTTGGCCGCAACCGCCTCAGTTTCCGTGAACCATGTCTCGGCACTCATCCATTCCATGGCTTGCGCTGGCGTCACACCAGCCCGGTCTGCATATTGCTGCGCAATCTGTCCATCGATCTTTTCCAGCAACGCGGCTTGCGAAATCAGTTCGTCGGCATTGCCCATTGCGAATGTCCACGCCTGGTGGATCATCAGCATGGAACCCTTCGCCATCAGGGTTCGCTTCGCGGCGGTGGTGAGAAGCGTCGCTGCGCTGGCGGCGAGACCGTCCACATGGGCCACTACATCGCCCGGAAAGTCGCGCAATGCCTGCGCCATCGCCACGCCCTCGAACACATCGCCGCCCGGCGAATTGATACGCAAGTTCAGGCGTTGCGCCTTGGAACCGCGCACGGCCTGCGCAAAGTCCGCAGCCGTGATGCCATCCTCGAAGAAGCTCTCGCCGATCATGCCATATACATACAGCGTGTCTTCTGATTGCCCCCGCACCAGCTCGCAGCGGCGAACGGTGCCGGGATTACGCGCCCGTAATAGCGGCCGGTTGGTCTGCATTGCCATCTCCTGGTGCGTCAATCGGATTTGTCAGTTCGTCACCGCCCGGAATCGGCGGCAGGTTTTCGCGGACGCGCACTTCGTTGGGCGTCATCCACGCCGGGTTTTGCGTGCCGCCGATGGCGGCCTTGTAATACGTGGACCGCGCAATGGCATCACCGCGCATCATCGCGTCCACGTTCACGCGCGCATATTTCGGCGCACGGCGGAACAACTTGCGGTTCAATTCATCCTCAAGGCGCTGGATATGCGGGGCCAGTGTGTAATCGACGAACCCCTGCCCCATCTGCTCGATGCCAGTGCCCCATGAGGTAGTTTTCTCGGTTGCGCCGATCATGAACTCGGGCACGCCGAAGGCGCGGGCGATGTCCGACACCTGCCACTTGCGCGACTCCAGCAACTGCGCATCCACCGCGCTCATGGTGAGTTCGGTAACGTCCAGCCCTTCGGTCAGGATCAGCGGGATTCCGTTCGGGCCGGTGCCCTGATACTTGGCGGCCCATGCGGCGCGCAATTCCTCCTGTTTCTCGGGGGACATCGTGCCGGCAGCCTTGATGGCATGCTGCGGCTGGGCGCCATTGCTGAAAAACCGCCCCGCGAACTCGTCGGCACGCATTGCAATGCCGATGGCGTTGCGCGCGCCCCACTGGATCACGGATAGTGATGAAACGCCGTTGAAGCCAAGGCCGGGCAGATGCAGCATGTCATGCTGCTCTACGCCGAAGCTCCCCTCTGGCGTGTTGACGAAATAGCGAAGCGCGGGCGGACGGCTGGGCTTCTCGGGCGGCACGCGCTGGATCACCACTTGCTCACGGCGCAGCGGCAGGAAGCCGACAGGCGGCCCATACGGATCATTGCGCACGATGTAGGCGAGACCGTCGCCGCGCAGCAGCATCTGCGATACAAGGAACTCCTTGAACGTCGCGGACGTGAATTGATCGCACGCCTGCTCGTTCAGCAACCACCACATGGGGTCATTCACGACCAGCGAAGGCCGCCATTGCGCGTCGCGGCGGTAGATGTCGATCGGCAGGCTCGCGATGGCGCCAGCGATCAGGCGCACGCAGGCGAACACGGCCGAAACGCGCATGGACGTGGCCGAATTGACCACGGCGCCCGAATCGGTAGGCGGATCGCCCAACAGGCGGATGACCTGCTGGCTGTCCGCACTCACCACGGAATCGCCCCACACCCCAACATCGCTCATGTTGATGTGCGGCTCGATGCGTTCCTGCGCTGGGGATGGACGTTTCGGAAATCCGAACATCACAGCACCACGAACCCTTGCTCGATCACGTTGGACTCCGGTTTCGGTCCCATGCTCACCCCGATCGCCATCAGCAAAGCGGCCATGTCGTCGATCTTCTCCGGTGAGCGTTTCTTGTCGGGGGCCATGTTCATGTTTGCGTCGTAGCGCACCACTAGGTTCGAGGCGCACCACTGCAATACCGGATCGCCGCCATGGGCGAGCCTGCCGGACAGGTACAGCCGTTCCAGTTCCTGCATCGCGGGGTGGTAGGACTTCGGCCCCTGGATGAACTCGATCAGCGGCAATTGATCCTGCGTAAGCCGGTTCACTAGATCGGTCGCGTTCCAGCGGTCGAAGGCGATCAACTCTGGATTGAACCGCTCAACATCCTCGCGAAGCCGCGCTTCGATCACCGCGTAGTCGATCACGTCGCCTTCCGTGACCTCGATCAGCCCGGCGCCGTGCCACGCCTCGTACGGGACGGTTCCCCGTAGCGCGCGCCGCTTCACTGCGGCTTCCGGTGCCCAGCGACGGCCCCATGTCGCGATCGTCCCGTCTTCCAGTAGCCAGATCAGCCGCCATGCGGCAAGGTCGGTGGTACTGGCAAGGTCAAGCGCGGCAAAACAGCGCAGTCCCGCCATCGCCTCAAGATCAACTGGCGTGCTGCACTTGCGCCATTTTGGAAGGTCAATCCAGCCCTGCGCCTGCGACGATTGCCGGTTCAGGCGCTTGATGCGGAATTCGGCCAGCCTGCCCGGCATAACCTTGGCTTCCGCCGCAGCCTTCTTCAGTTCCCGTTGCAGGATTGGCGAGGCGTCCAGCAGCGGGTTGGCTTTGACGAACTTCGATTCGTCGAAATCGTCGTCGCCATCGTCCAGCGCATAGATCAGCGCCAGGAAATGGTCGGCCTCGACTACGCCTTCAAGTACCTGCTGCGCGAACTTGCGCAGCTCCGGCCATGGTCCGGGTGTTTCGTAACCCTCCGTTGTGGTGTAAAGCCACAGCGGATTGCGCCGTGCGCCGGCGGCGGACTGCAAGACATCCAGAAGCTCGGCAGTCTTGTGCGCGTGAACCTCATCCAGCACCGTCGCGGACGGGTTCAGACCGTCCTGCGTCGAAGCCTTGGCATTGATCGGCTTGAAGCTGCCGCCATTGCGAAAGCTCGCGATCGCGTTCGCGAATGGCTTGATGTCAAACGCCTCCTGCAGGTCCGGCGTCCTCTCGACCATCCTTTTCGCGACATTGAAGACGATGCGCGCCTGATCGCCGGTTGTGGCAGCGCTGACGATCTGCGGCCCCGGTTCATCCTCGCAGCACTGGCAATACAGCAGGATGGCCGCGCCGAGCGTCGATTTCGCATTCTTGCGGGCCAGCGCCAGCAATGCCGACGTGAAGCGCCTCGTTCCGTCGCGGTTCCGGAAACCGAACAGGTTGACGACAAAAAACACCTGGAACGAGTCCAGTGTGATGGTCGGCGTGTCCCACCTGCCCTCGACGTGCGGCAGCTTCTCGATGAAGTCGCAGGCATCGCACGCGTGCCACTCGTCGAACACGAACGCCGAGCGCGGACGCTGGGCTGTTTTCAGGTCAGCGAGAAACCGCTTCGCCGCCAGACGCGTCCACTTGCAGAACCGTTGCCGCTTCTTGTCAGCCACCGCTTCGCGCGCATACGCGACCGCGATGGCGATGTAATCACGCTTTCCGCTTGCCGTTGTTTCCGAAGCGGTTCGACGTTTTTTCTTCACCACCGGTTTTCACTTTTCCTTGCGCGACCGGGGTCAGCCCGAAGTCATTCACCAGTGCGCGGTATTGCGCGAGCATGTGGCCGGTCGGAGACTCCCCAGCGGCCCACAGCTGCACGAGCTTTCCGTGCAATGCGCACAACATGCCCAGCGCGGACAATCCGGCCTCGGTCAGCAATCCGACGTTGTGAAGGATGGGCGCGAGCCGGTTCCATTCATTCACCGCATGCGCATTCGGAAGCCAATTCGGCGCCTTCGGTAGTTCATCCGTAAGCGGTAGATCGACAGCCGGCGGATTCAGCCGACACGGTTGAGCCGTGCCCTGGATCAACTTGAGCTTGGCTGGCACCTTCGGCTTCGGCATGACTTGGTTAAACCCGATTTCTCAAATTGCACGTGCAAAAAAACGAC
>SMFH01000026.1_pt1 | contig 39554 bp, 36 predicted proteins | sample 2456121 | NCBI WGS metagenome assembly SMFH01 (sample SAMN10132613, study PRJNA489261) | soil metagenome | isolation source: day120 antibiotic-silty clay loam soil | place: USA
CGTTTTATTTTTCCGCCACGCATACCGCTTCGATCGCGCCGAGCTTTTCGATCTCCACGCGCACCGTATCGCCGGGCTTCAGCCACAGTTGCGGATTCATCGCCATGCCGACGCCGCCGGGCGTGCCGGTGTAGATGAGATCGCCGGGCTCCAATGTCATCGCCTGCGAAAGCAGGGCGAGCTGGTCTTCCACGCGGAAAACCAGATTGGAGGTGTTGGAGCTTTGCCGCGTCTCGCCGTTCACCACGCATTTGATGCCGAGCGTGTGCGGATCGCCCACCTCGTCCGCCGTGGTGATCCACGGGCCGAAGGGCGCGTGCGTGTCGAAGCCCTTCGCTTCCCAGTCCACCATGGGCGAAGCTTTGGGAATCTGGATGGGGTCGAACGGGCCGTTCACCGCCGTCGGCTGTTTGCAGAACCAAACCTGGTCCTTCGGTGTCTCCGCGCCGGTCTCCTTCACATGGTCGGCATAGTTGAGGCCGATGGCCATGATCTTTCCGGGGCGCGGGATCGGCGCTTTCAGGTGTACGGCGCGAAGATCATGCGCGAATTCCTGTTCCTTCACGATGCTGCGTGCGTCGCGTTCCAGCTCTGCCCAGCGCGCGATGAGGCCCATCATGGTGGAGGGAAACATCGGCGCCGCACGCGAAAGCGAGATCACGCGCTCGCCTTGCACCACACCCAATTCGTCTGCACCATTGTTCACGCTGAACGTCGCAAGCTTCATACCATCCTCCCGGGATGGCGCATCCTAGAGAGGGAGCGCGCGAAGGTCAGCCGGTGAATTTCGCGCCAAGCAATGGTGCGACAAGATAGGCAATGCTCGATGCCGCGCCGCACAACACCGTGCCCCAAGCGATGTCGATCAGGGTGAGGGGCAGCGTCCAATGCTTCAGCGTGGCGAAGTTGGTGAGATCGTAGGTCATGTAAGCGAAAGCGCCGAGCAACGCGCCGTAAAGAAGCGCGTGGCCGAACGATCCGGTCTTCAGCGCCGGCACGATGGCGAAAATCATGAGGCCGACGGGAAAGAGCGCGTAGAACACCGCTGCGGGCGCGACATTGAAATGCGGTAGCATCAGCGGTCCCATCACAGGCTGGTAGATCGGCTTGTTGGTGAGGGCCAGCCATGTGCCGTCCATCGCCAGCGAAGCGACTAGCGTGACGGCATAAACAATGAAATAGGACATGGCGTTGCTTCCCGTTTGCGTTTCTACGCAACGGCGGGTCGTACAGTTCAGTCCAGCGATATGTTTTCTGCCGGGGGAACTTCGCGGAACTCTGCCGCGTTGTGCGCCGGAACGGCCATTGTCTCGGACATCCTGTGAACAAGAAGAGCACCCTCGGTCTCGTGCTGGGCACGGGCCTCTGCCTGCTCGCCAGCGCAGCGTTGGCGGCGGCACAGAAACATGCCGGCGGCGGCAGCAATGCGGGCAATGGACTCGGTGGCACCGACGAAGTGATCCTCGCCGCGCAGGTCGTGCTATTGCTGTTCGTGGGCCGCGGTCTCGGCGAGATCATGCAGCGCTTCGGCCAGCCGGCGGTGATCGGAAATTTGCTCGCCGGTCTTATTCTGGGGCCCTCGCTGTTCGGCTGGGTCTGGCCCCAGGCGCACGACCTGATTTTCCCCGGCGATCCCAAAATCAAAAGCCTCATCACCGGCATCTCCGACATGGGTGTGATGATGCTGTTGCTGCTCACCGGCATGGAGACGGATTTGAAGCTGGTGAGGAAGGTGGGCGTGCCGGCGATCGCGGTGACGGCGGCAGGTGTCGCCGTGCCATTTGCCTGCGGCTTTGCGGCGGCGTGGTTTCTGCCGGAGTCGATCCTGCCCACGCAGGGCACCAGGCTTGTCGCTGCGCTCTTTCTCGGCACGGCGCTTTCCATTTCCTCGATCAAGATCGTTGCGATGGTGGTGCGCGAAATGAACTTCATGCGCCGCAACCTCGGCCAGATCATCGTCGCCTCCGCGATCATGGAAGACACGACGGGCTGGGTGATCGTTTCCATCACACTGGGCATTGCGGGCGCGGGCGGTTTCGCACTGGGCGGCCTTGCCAAGACCGTGATCGGCACGGCGGTGTTCCTTGGCTTGAGTTACACCATCGGCCGCAAGCTAGTGTTCTGGCTGATCCGCTGGGTGAACGACAATTTCGTCAGCGAATACGCCGTCGTCACCGCGATCTTGATCGTGATGCTGTTGATGGCGCTTATTACGCAGGCCATTGGCGTGAACACGGTCCTGGGCGCATTCGTCGCCGGTGTGCTGGTTGGGGAATCGCCGATCCTCTCGCAACAGATTCAGGATCAGCTGCGCGGCTTCATCACCGCCTTCATGATGCCGATCTTCTTCGGCATATCGGGGCTTTCCGCCGACCTCACCATTTTGAAAGACCCGAATCTGGCGCTGCTGACGGCGGGACTCGTTGCCATCGCATCTATCGGAAAGTTCGCCGGCGCCTTCACCGGCGGCATGGTGAGCGGTCTCACGGTGTCGGAATCCACCGCGCTGGGCTGCGGCATGAATGCACGCGGCTCTACGGAAGTCATCGTCGCGTCTATCGGCCTGACCATGGGCGTGCTGACGCAGAATCTCTACACCATGATCGTCACCATGGCCGTCATCACCACCATGGCGATGCCGCCGATGCTGCGCTGGGGTCTGCGCCGTCTGCCGATGCGCCAGGACGAGAAGGAACGACTGGAGAAAGAGGATCTCGACGCCAAGGGATTCGTCAGCCAGTTCGAACGCCTGCTGGTGACGGCGGACGAAAGCACCAGTGGAAAATTCGCGGCGCAACTGGCCGGCTTCATCGCGGGACAGCGCGGCATGCCGGTGACGGTGGTGCAACTGGAAAATAAAAAACCCAAATCGGCGGAAGAGAAGATCGAAGCGCCGCTGAAGGAGGTAACCACCGACAGCGCCAAGGAAGGCCATCGCGCCGCCAAGGAAGAGCAGGGCGAGGACAAGCCGGAAAAGGTGGAAGTATCCGCGCGTGTGGAAACGAAATCGTCCGATGCGCTGAAGAAGGAAGGCGAGAAGGGGTACGACATGCTCTTCCTCGGTTTGGAGAAGATGCACGAGAAAGATGGCGGCTTCACCGCAGCCGTTGACAAAGCGGTGCGGGATTTCGACGGCGCGCTGGCGCTGGTGATGGCAGGCGACAGCGACGTCCTCGATGCGAAGGACTTCAGCATCCTCGTTCCGGTGAACGGCACGGAGGCTTCACGCAACGGCGCGGAAGTCGCATTCGCATTGTCGTCTTCGAGAAAAAGCAAAATCACGGCGCTGCATGTCGCCGAGCGTGCGGCGAGCAATGGCGCAAAGCGTGGCCGCTCGAGTGGCGGGCGTCGCAATGAGAAGGCTGTGCTGGAAGACGCCACCAGGCTCGCCAAGCGCTATGGCTATGAGCGCATCAAGACGGCGGTGCATGTGGACATGGTGCCCGAAGAGGCCATCCTGCGGGAAGCCGAGACGGGAGGCGCGAACCTCATCGTCATCGGGGCGAGCCGCCGGGTGGGAGACCACCTATTCCTAGGGCAGACCGTGGCCTGCACCCTCAAGAACTGGAAGGGCGCGATCGTTCTGGTTGTTTCTTAACCGGTCCTGGCTTATGGAACTTTCCCCGGCGACTGGGCATTATGTTGGACAAGTCCCCAGTCTCTCCAAAGGAATACGCCATGGCCGCGCGCAAGAAGTCGACCACTCTCGAAAGCCGCCTCGATGCGCTTCGCGAAGATCTGGAATCGCTCCAGACCGACATGAAGGGCTTGGCCGGTGGCGTGGGCGATGCGGCGCAGGCGCGTCTCAACGAGATGCTCCGAAACACTGAAGATATGGCCGATCAAATCACCTCCCAGGTGGAAGACTGGACGAACGACAATGCCGAGACCCTGCGCGAGCAGGTGCGGGAACAACCTTTGTTCGCCTGCGCCGTCGCAATGGGCATCGGCGCGTTGCTCGGCGCCATTCTTCTGAGACGGTAATCCATCATGGTCGCGCGGGCGGCGGCTGCTCTTCTGGGGCTTTTGTTTCTGGCATCGCTGATTTTCGTCGGCGTGGTGTGCGCCGCGTTCGCGATCGATAGCGCGCTGGTGAATGTCGTGGGTGTCGCCGGCGCTGCCGCGATCACCGCGCTTCTGTTTCTCGCGGGTCCGGTTCTGGCGCTTCTGATTTTCGCGATGCGCCGGCCGCGCGAATCCCTGTTCATGTCTATGCTGTCTTCCGGCACCAGCCCGCTCGCCGCCATTTTGGGTGCGGGTGCGCTCGGTCTGGCCGAAGCGTTCCTGAAAAAGAAGCGTCGCCGCGACTGACAACCGGTCAGGGAACTTTTGCACCCTCCCGTTGATTGTTCCTCCGAGCGAAACCCGGAGTGCGCCGCCGTGCCATGCGAAACGCCATTTTCTTTCGGCGGAAATCTTTGGAACGGATTTGAGAGTCGCACATTGTTAAGGCGAGCGGACGTCCGATCCGGTACGCCCCAGCCCCTTCGACACCCCGCATCGGGTGTCCGCTCACTCCCTAAAAGACGCAAAGTTCCCGAGGCGCTCCGGTCATGCCGGGGCGGTGACGCATGTCCACGACGCTAAGTCCGCTGGAGAGAATGGCCGCCGCCTCCATCATGGCCGAGGCCGAGGGCGGGCCTTTTTCCATGCAGCGCGATCTTCGGGTCATCCGCATTTGCCTGATCGTGCTCGCATTGACGGCCTGCCTCACCATAGGCGTTGCGGCCGCCGATCTTCTGGCGCCGACCGCGGTGGCCGTCGTGCTGGCGCTGATGCTGGCGCCGGCAAGCGCGGGGCTGGAACGCCTGCGCATTCCCGCAGGCGCCGCTGCGCTCGTGGTGGTCGTGGCCACAGTGTCGGTTCTGGTTTTCGCGGGATTGAAATTCGCGCCGTCGGTCGCCGATGTCGTCAAACGCGGCCCGGCGATCATGCACTCGGTGGAGATGCGGCTGAGCCCGCTCCGCAAGCAGATCGCCGCCGTGGAAAACGCATCGCAGCAGATCTCGCATGGCCCGCAGACCGCGCCAGGCAGCGGAAAGATCGTTCCGGTGGTGGAAAACAGCGGCATGCTCTATTCGCTCGCCACCACGGCGCCGGGCATTCTGGCGAAGATCATCTATGTCACCGTGTTGACGATCTTCCTGCTGTCGACCCGGCGCTATTATACCGGCCAACTCATCCTGCTGCCCCGAACCACCGTCGGGCGATTGCGCATGGCGCGCATCTGCCGTGACGTGAAATCGCGCGTCTCCGGCTATCTCTTCACCCTGGCGATGATCAATGTGGGGTTGACGGTCGTTACCGCAGTGGCCTTCCGTGTTGCTGGCATCCCGCACGGCCTGTTGTGGGGCGTGGCCTACGGACTGCTCAATTTCGTGCCGATCATCGGGCCGACGGCGATCATCATCTGTGCGGCGATCTATGGCCTGATCACGGGCGGCACGATCTTCCAGATATTGCTGCCGCCGGCGCTGCTGCTGTCGATCGACACGGTCGAGGCTTATCTGGTTCAGCCCTGGCTTTTGTCGCGCCGCATCGTGGTCAGTCCCGTGGCGATCTTCGTGGTGGTGGCTGTGCTGGTGTGGATGTGGGGCGCCTACGCGGCGATCACCGCCATTCCGGCGCTGATCCTGCTGCACACCGTGGCGATGCATGTCCCGTCCATGCGGGCCTTCGCGATGCTGTTGGCGACGGAAGATGGCATGCTGGGCGCACGCGGCCACCGCTAAAAGCGCTAATCGAAATCGCGCAGCTCGTGGAAAACCTTTTCCCACATGCGGCGGATTTCCGCGCGGCCGTCGAGATAGCCCCACAGATATGCCGAGACGCTCGCAATCACCGCAACAGCCCCTTCGGCCAGAAGGAAGAACCGCATCGTTTCAGGCGCTCCACCGCCATTGCGGCAGGATGGGGCCGCAGCCCATCGGACTCCAGTGACGAATACGAAATGACAAAATTGATAACCGCCGCCGCCTCCAGGCCAGGCAACGAAAAAGGGCGGCTTCGATGCCGCCCTTTTTCCCACGGAAGGATAGAGGATTACACTGCCGCCATGGAACGGTGGAAGAAGAGCGCCTGGCCCAGGGTCGCGCGCACGGTGTCGCGGCTGAACGGCTTGGTGATGAGATAGGTCGGCTCGGGGCGCTCGCCGGTGAGCAGGCGTTCCGGATAGGCGGTGATGAAGATCACCGGAATATCGAAATCCTTTAGGATCGCCACCGCCGCATCGATGCCCGAGCTGCCGTCGGCAAGCTGGATGTCGGTGAGGATGATGTCTGGCTTCTGCTCCTTGGCCATGCGGATGGCGTCGTCACGCGTGGTGGCGATGCCGGTGACCTTGTGACCCATCTCCGTGACGAGATTTTCGATGTCGAGGGCGATGATCGTTTCGTCCTCGATGATGAGCACCCGCGATTCCAGATCGCGGTCGATCGATTTGAGCGCGGCGTTGATTGCCTGCTCCACATCGCCCTCGCTCCAGTCCAGAATCTTTGCCACCTCGGGAATGGTGAAGCCTTCCACAGCCGTCAGCAGCAGCGCTTCGCGATTGGTGGGAAGAAGCGCCTGAAGCCGGCTTTCCACGCCAGCGCGCGCGGCGCCCGGCGCTACGGATTCATATTTTCCCGAGGACGACCACAACACGTGGAATAGCCGGTACAGAGCAAGGCGAGGAGGAACATCCTTTGCCAGTTCGGCGTTTCCTTCCAAGAGCGCCTCCAGGGAAGCCCGGACATAGGCGTCCCCGCTGACCTGAGATCCGGTTAAGGCCCGGGCATAGCGGCGCAAATAGGGGAGATGCGGTCCGAGGGTGGCGGTCATGCTCATAGGCGCGGCCCTTCTTTTTCAATCCGAAGCGATGTCGCTGTTGGGGATATAACGCGGCAGGGAAAAACAAAGTTCCATTGATGGAACAAAAATAGGGCCCTTCGGTTATTCTCTCGCAGGTGCCGAGGCGGCCACGCAAGCTGAACCTCTAACCGATTGATTTTACACATGTTATCGTTCTGGAGTAGCACATGGCCGACAAAATCCGCGAGGGCGGTGTCGTGACAGCCGTTGACCCGGCTGCGAATGCCGCCGGACGCTCGGCGAACCGCGTGCCCAAACCGCAGACGCATCGGGCGCAGCAAAAGGCCATCACCCAGGGCCTGCGCAAATTCTTCGATTCCGTCGCCTCCGAACCTGTTCCGGATGAATTCATGTCGCTTCTCCAGAAGATCGACGGCAGGAAGGATGCGGACGCATGAACCGGCCTCAGCCATCGCACGAACATCACGAAGCCCCGCGGCCCATGACCAAGGAGGAGGAGCAGACCTTCCGCGCCGGCCTGGTCGAAATGGTGCCTGTGCTGCGTGCTTTCGCGCGTTCGCTGTGCGGCAAGCGCGATCTGGCCGATGATCTGGCGCAGGAAACCCTCGCCAAGGCGCTTCAGGCGCGCGACAAATTCCGCCCCGGCACGAATCTGAAGGCGTGGCTGTTTGTGATCCTGCGCAACGAATTCTATTCCAATCACCGCCGCGCCAAGACCGTGACCAACTACGCCGCGGCGGAGTCCATTCATTCGGATGCGATGGAGCCGGAGCAGAACGCCTCGCTGGATCTGTCGGATCTCATGCGTGCGTTCAACATGCTTCCCTTCGAACAGAAAGAAGCGCTCATTCTCACCGCTGGGGAGTTCAGTTACGACGAAGCTGCCGCGATCTGCGGCTGTGCCGTGGGAACCATCAAGAGCCGCGTGTCGCGTGCGCGCAAGCGGCTGGAAAGTCTTGTCGAAGGAAAAGATGGCGTATTACCGGCGCGGTCCGAAAATCCCGAAGATCCCACCGATGCATTCTTCAAATTCGGCCGCTCCGTTACGGAGAAAGCTCCCGGCTAAAGGCCGTCAAGACGCGGGGGGCCCGGGGCTTTGTTGAACGCGAGATCACTTCGCTCGCAACTTATGCTGATCGTCATTCTGGCGCTGGCGCCGCTGGCCATCGCCAGCATCGTGCAGGGTGTTCTGCATGTGCGCGCGCGGCAGACGGCGATCGACGATGTCCTTCGGCACACCGCGATCTATGCCACTCACAACGAACAGAACATTTTCTCCGACACCGCGCGTCTGCTGAACGGCCTCGCGGCGCGCCCGGAACTGACGGCCGGACCGCAGCCCTGCAACACCATGCTGAAGACCGCCGTGCTCGGCCTGCCGAGCATCGTCAACCTGACTTATGTGAACGCGCAGGGAAAGCCGGTCTGTTCCTCCACCGGCAAGTTCGATATCGCCGATTATTCCAAACTTTCCTGGTGGCAGCGCATACGCCAGCGAACCGCGCCGGGCGTGCCGCCGGCGCTCAAAAGCGCGATAAGCGGAAACGATGTGCTTCCCTATACGCTGCCGCTCCGCGATCCCTCCGGCGCATTCACCGGCGTGCTCAGCGCCGCGCTCGATATGCGCTGGGTGAGTCAGACCGAGCCCTTTGGACGGCTGCCGCCCCACTCGCTGATGCTGATCGTCGATCCCGATGGCACCGTGATCGCCTCCAATCGGCCGGTGCCCCCGGGACTCAACAAAGCGGTGTCGATCGCCGCGCTGGATCATCATCAGCATACATTCCGCTCGGAAGACCAGGGCCGCTCGCGCTGGCGCTGGACAGCCGAGCGGATTGAGCACAGCCGGCGTCTGATCGCCTTCGCGATGGAAGAACCCATGCCGTTCGGCGTGAGCCAGGTCTACCTGCTGGGCAATGTCCTGCTGCCTGTTCTCATGGTGATCCTGGCTTCGATCGCGATGTGGTTGGGAACCGAGCGCTTCGTGATCCGCTGGACGACCTATCTCAAGCGCGTATCCGCCGCCTATGCGCAGAACCATTTTGCGCTGGAACTCAACGAACTGGAGGAGGCGCCCGAGGAATTTCGTGTTCTCGGCCATGAAATGAAAAGTATGGCGACCTCCATCCGCGACCGTGACCGCACGCTCAATTCCGCGCTGGCGCAGAAATCCGCGATGGCACGGGAAATCCATCATCGCATCAAGAACAATCTGCAGATCGTCGCCAGCCTCATCAGCCTCTATTCGCAGAACGTCGCCGGGCGCGAAAGCCAGACGGCGTTTTCGCAGATTCTGACTCGCGTCGGCGCCTTGACGCTGATCCAGCGCCTCATGGAAATGAACGACACCACGCCGATCCTGGACATGCGCCGCCTGTTCACCGAGCTTGCCGACCAGATGCGCACCACCGCGGTGGAAAGCGGCATTCGCTATCGGTTGGTCGTCAACGCCGAGGATTGGCTGCTGCCGCCCGACATGGCGACCCCGGTCGTCTTCTTCGCTGTGGAAGCCTTGTCGTTCGAGCTTTTCGGTGTGCAGAGCGAGGAACGCATCCGCAATGTGGAGCTCTCTTTCGGTGCAGATGGTCCGGAGCATCTGATGCTGTGGGTGGAAGATGGCGTCTTTGCCTCCGCGGCCCTCAATGCGGGGCGCCCGTCGCCCATGCGCATATTTGCGGCGCTCGCAGAACAGTTGAAAGGCGAATATTGGGTCGAGACAACACCGGAGGGAAAATCGCGCTTGTCGTTGCGATTGCCGATCCATTCCGGAACCCAGGGCCCGGCGATCCGCGCGCCGCGCGATCTGCACGCTTACGATCTCTCGCTGTCGGGAAAAGCTGGCCTTGGGGAAACCGCGCACTAAACGCCGTCAGAAATCCGATTTCGGAATGTGAAACGTGAAGCCGCAGCGCAAACCGTCCGGCAAGTAGTCGAGCGCGATCCGGCTTTTGGCCTCGTGCGCGATGCTGTGGCGGATCACCTTGCCGCCAAACCCTTCGGCCTGCGGCGGCGGCACGGCCGGTCCTTCGGACTCGCGCCACTCCATTGCGAATTCCTCGCCCGTCTCCAGGGCCTGCAAGGTCCAGCAGACGGTGACTTTTCCGGCCGGCACGGACAGCGCGCCGTATTTGACCGCATTCGTCGCCAGCTCATGCATGGCCAGCGCGATCCCGCCCGCCGTGCGCTCCGACAATGCCACGGCAGGGCCGCGCAACGTAATCCGCTCCGGCTCGTCCTCGTTTTGGAAAGGTGACAGCACCGTCTCCAGAACGGCATGCAGATAAGCGGATCTCTGGTTGGACGACAGCACGATATCGCCCGTTCGCAGCAGCGCTTTGAGCCGCCCCATATAAGTGTCAACGAAGGCGTCGACCACGGGCTGGCCCTTGGGCCGCGATAACCGTCCGATGCCTTCGACCAGCGAGATGAGATTCTTGGCGCGGTGGCGCATCTCCCCCACCAGGATTTCCATGTGCTCTTCGGCATCCTTCTGCTCGGTGATGTCCGAGGCATTGCCGACGACGAGCGACGGCTTGCCCGCATCATCGCGCGACAACAGGACGTCGCGGCTGAGGAACCATCGCCATCCGCCGGCGCAATCGCGCATCCTAAATTCCCAGAAGAGCGTTTCTCCCGCCTCGATCGTTTTTAACCGCGATCGATGCTGTGTGAGTGTTCTTTCATCGTCGGGATGGGCAAAGCTTCGCCATTCATCCGCCGCGATCTCGGGATGGCCCAACAACTCGCCAAAGCGGCGGTTCTGAAATTGGATGTGCTCGTTCTGGACGTCATAAACGTAAAGAACAGTGGGCGCGCTCTTGAGCACCTGACGCGCCAGATCGGCGTCAAGCAAAGCGGCCACCGGTTCGACCGGTGGGTCAAAAGGAAGTTTTTTCGAACTCACCAGCCCTGTCCTGTTGGGCTGTGGCGCCAATTCGCGCTTGATAAGCGAGACGTATTCCCCGCAACGGCGCGAACCGCGCCCCAGCACCTGGACTATAACCTCGGGTGGGTGGCAGGCCAAGCCCAACGCGGGAGTGCCCGCGCGATTACAACTTCATACCTTCAAAGCGTCCTGCTTTGGCACGCAGTTGCAATCTTGTCATCGGGTTCAGATGCCGCCGCCATGCGCGCGGATAATCGCTTTGGCCTGCATGAGGTTTTCGCGAACACCCTGGTGCAGGCGCCCCACGGTGATCACCGATTGAACGCCCGGTGCATATTCGCCCGGAAAGGCGGCGCGCACCGAAACCACAGCGGCGGCATTGATCATGGCGGGCGTGCCGTTGGGCCGGGTGAATTTCACCATCGCCCCGTGCCCGCCCGGGCCGCCCTTGGTCAGCGCCGCGGTGATGTTGACCATGTAGTTCTGTGTTTCCAGGGGCAGCAATCCGCGGCCCATCATGCGCGCTTCCAGATTGCCGGGTCCGTCATTATAGGCGGCGAACATTTGCGGATATCCGTAACGCGCGCGCAGGAAACGCAGATAGGCGGTGCCTGCCAGGATGTTGTCGTGAGGATCGTAAGGATTCTTGCCGAGGGCATATTGTGCCCGCATGTCCGCATAGGTTTGCGGCATGAGCTGCATCAGCCCCATCGCGCCCATGCTGGATCTCATCGGCTGGTGTTCGCTCAACATGGTGCGGCCACCGCTTTCCACCTGTATCACCGCGCGGATCCAGGGCTGCGGCACGCCGAAACGCTTTGCCGCTTCGGCGATAGCGGTATCCCATCGGGCCATCAGCTGGCGATAGCTCATCTGCTGCTCGAGCGCGAAAGCCGATGGCTTCGACGCGGTTGTTTTTTTTTCTATCTTCGCGGCAACGAGCTTGTGCGGTGCCCCTCGCACGGGTTCGGCCTTTGCAACCGGGCGAGGAGGGCGGTTTGGGCGCGGCAAGAGAAGAACCACGATGCCGGCGGCCACCAACACGGAAATGCCAACGGCCGCGAACAGCCAAGTGCGGTGTAGGCGGCGCAGACGATGTAGCCCCCAGCGACCCCCGGCCCGGAGTGCTGCGATCAGATCGGAGACGGATGAGGGAAGGGGCACGGTTCACCATTCTTGCCCGGTTCGCGAAAGGGTGAAAGTCCGCCGAATTTCGGTGGTGGCATGGAACTTTGTGGCCCTATGCACGTTTCGCAACAGCCGGTGGTTGTACGCCAAGTGGGGGACGCATGTACGGGGAGGGGGGCTTTGGGCTGCGGACGTTTCTGTCTGTGGTTCTGGGGAGCATTGCTTTGGCGTCGCCTGCGATTGGCCAGCAGATCGCCAGCGCCGATTTCAGCAAGCTATCCATCGAGCAGTTGGAGAACGTGGAGATCACGTCGGTCTCCAAGCGGGCGCAATCCCTCAGCGCGGCACCGGCGGCGATCTATGTCATCACCCATGACGAGATCATGCGCTCGGGCGCAACCCGCATTCCCGAAATTCTGCGTCTCGCGCCCAACCTTCAGGTCGCGCAGACAAGCCCCAGCAACTTCATCGTCACGGCGCGGGGCTTCAGCGGAAATTCCGCCGCACAGAATTTCTCCGACAAGCTGCTCGTGCTGATCGATGGGCGCAGCGTCTACAATCCGCTCTTCTCCGGCATGTATTGGGACATGCAGGATGTGCTGCCGGAGGACATCGAGCGCATTGAAGTCATCAGCGGCCCCGGCGCGACTTTATGGGGCGCGAACGCCGTGAATGGCGTCATCAACATCGTGACGCGAAAATCCTCGGACACGCAAGGCGGTGTGCTGGAACTGGGCGCGGGCAATCTCTATGAGAGCGCGAGCCTGCAATATGGCGGCGCGTTGAGCGACGATCTCACCTATCGGGCTTACATCAAAACGTTCCGCGAAAAATCCTTCGAAAGCTCCGCGCATGACGGCTGGTACAAGCCGCAAGGCGGATTCCGCCTCGACTGGACGCCAGGCAACGACAGGTTGACGGTGCAGGGGGACGTCTATGACGGACGCGAGAACAACGGCGCCGCAGCCGACGGCTTGATTTCCGGCGGCAATCTCGCGGCCAACTGGAGCCACGATTTCGCGGACGGCAGCGCGCTGCAGGTTATGGCCTATTACGATAATGTCGAGCGCACCACGACCGGCGGAAGTGCGGGCTTTACCGTCAATACCTACAATATCGACGCCCAATACAATTTCATGTTGGGGAGCTGGAACAACATCGTGCTGGGCGCGGGCCAGCGCCTGAGCCGTTATTCCATCGTCAACCAGATTGGCCCTGCCACCTCGCTTCTCTTCATTCCGAACAAGGGCGATCTCAATCTCTCGAATGTTTTCATCCAGGATCAAATGTCGCTGTCGGACAGTTTCGACCTGACGCTCGGGCTTAAATTCGAGAACGACCCCTATTCCGGCATCACGCCCATGCCGAGCGCCCGTGCGTCGTGGCGCGTGAATGACAACAATGCGCTATGGGCCGCGATTTCCTACGCCATTCGTTCGCCGACGCCGTTCGACACGCATGTCGGCGAGAATCTCGGCCCAATGCGCTTTCTGAACGGCATTCCCGATTTCCTGCCGGAAAAGCTGACGGCTTATGAATTGGGTTATCGCGGACAGCTTTCGCAGAATGCGTCGATATCGTTTTCCGGATTTTACGATGATTATAACGATCTGAAGAGCATCGAGTTCGACAGTGCCACCGTGTTTCCGCTCCATTGGGGCAACGGCATGAAGGGGCATGTCTATGGCGTGGAAGCCTGGGGGACGTATCAAGCCGCGGATTGGTGGAAGCTTTCCGCCGGGTTCAACGTCCAGAGCGAAAGCTTCGAGTTCAAGCCGGGGGCAAGCGGACTATTGGGCCTTTCACAACAAGGCAACGACCCGCACCACCAGGCATCCCTGCGATCCTCGATGAACCTCAGCGACAGCGTGAACTTCGACGCGGATTTGCGCTATGTGGGCCAGCTTCCCGATCCGCATGTCCCGGCCTATGTCGAATTGAATGCGCGGCTGGGCTGGATGATCACCGACAGGCTTGAGCTTTCGGTTTCGGGTTTCAATCTGCTGCACGATCATCATCAGGAATTCGAGCCTGGCGACGCCGTGAAGCGCAGTTTCTTTGTCGACACGCGCTGGAAATTCTGATCATGCGCCTGACAATGATGCGGGTCTGCGTTGCGGCATCGGCTTTTGCGATGTCGGCGTTTTCCGCGTTCGCGGGCGGCGCTTCGCTCGAATATGCGGTGAAGGGCGCCTATCTCTACAAAATGCTGCCCTTCGTGAACTGGCCGGCCTCCACATTGCCCGAATCGGGAAGCCCGATCACGATCTGCATCCTGGGACACGATCCATTCGGCAACGCGCTCGACAATGCCGTCGCCAATCTGCACGTGGGGCCGCATCCGGTGTCGGTGCGCCGGGATGCGGTCGCGGGCGATCCGTCCTGCCGTGTCGCCTTCATCGCTCCTGCGGATCCGCAGGCCGACGGCAGCATGCTGCAGGCGTTCGACGGCAAGCCCGTGCGCTTCGACATCGATGACGCGATGGCCGAGCGGGACGGGCTGTCGATCAGCTCCAAGCTTCTGAAGCTGGCGCGCGCGGTGAATCCGCGCAAGGCGGCGCCATGAGCAATCCGCACAGCGCGGCCCAATGGCGGATGCCGGTGCTTCTGGCGCTCATCGCCGCTGCGTTCCTTATCTTCTCCGGTGTTGCCATCGTGCTCTACGAGGAAGGCATCTACCGGGCGCAGCAGGTGAAAGCCTTCACCGAACAGGCCGCGATTCTCGCCGCGAACGAAACCGCGGCGGTAATTTTCGACGAGGCTTGCCGTCGAACGCCTGCAGCATGCTGCCGTCGGCCTGCGGATCCGCAGGAGCGATGAAGGTCAATCCCGAGCTTCAGGGCGTTGGAGTCTACAACAGGTCCGGCAAGCTGATGGCGCAAACATCGCGCATCGGCCCATTGCCCGGCGATTTGAGCCAGGTCTCGCAACTGTCGAAGCTGGGATTGCTGGCCATATCGGTCCCCATTACGCAAGAGAAGGTCCGGATCGGAACCATCTATCTGTGGGCGACCGAGGAAACAGCGCAGCGCCGTATCGCGCGTTATTCGGGCATCGCGTTGCTGGTGATCATGGGCGCACTCGTGCTTGTGGTGCTGAGCATTTCGCAACGGGCGCTGGCGCGCGCGAACACGGAGTTGGAACTGCGCGCCGACAACCTTGCCCTGCTCAACACGCAGCTTCAACGCGAGATGGAAGAGCGCCGCAAGACGGAGGAAGCCTTGCGCCAGAGTCAGAAGATGGAAGCGATCGGACAGCTCTCCGGCGGCATCGCGCATGACTTCAACAATCTTTTGATGATCGCGATGGGAAACCTGCAGCTATTGCAGCGCCGTCTCGGCGCGGAAGCCAAGCCGCTGGAGCGTTATATCGAATCCGCCGAAGAGGGATTGCGCCGCGCCGCCCACCTCACGCAGCGCCTTCTCGCATTTGCTCGCCGCCAGCCGTTGACGCCACGCGGCGTGAAGCTGAGCGAGCTCGTCGAGGGCATGACGGCGCTCATCCGGCAATCCGTGGGCGAACATGTGGAGATCGCGTTGCGGCTCAATGCCGAGTGGGCCGTACTGTGCGACGTCAACCAGATGGAAAACGTCGTCCTCAATCTGGCGATCAACGCGCGCGACGCCATGCCCAATGGCGGCAGGCTGGAAATCGAGACGCGCGACATTGAGAACATGGCGCCACCTTTCGATGCCGAAAGCTTCGTGGCGGGCGACTATGTGGAACTGTGCGTGCGCGACAACGGCCTTGGCATGGACGAGGCAACGCGGCGCCAGGCGATCGATCCTTTCTTCACCACCAAGCCGATGGGGCAAGGCACCGGCCTTGGTTTGAGCACGGCATTCGGTTTTGTGCGACAATCCGGTGGCTATCTCGGTATCGAAAGCGCGTCGGGTTCGGGTACGATGATCACGATCCTGCTGCCGCGCGCGCTCAACGACGAAGGCTTATGACCATGAGTTTCACATCTTCCGAACCCGCTGTTCTGATCGCCGAGGACGAAGCGATGTTGCGCATCGTCGCGGTGGAGACATTGAAGGATGATGGCTTCACGGTTTTCGAAGCGGGCGACGGCGCAAGCGCGCTAGAGATATTGCGCAGCCATCCGGAGATCGAGCTGCTGATCTCCGATATCAAGATGCCAAAGCTCGGCGGCTACGAGTTGGCACAGGGCGCGCTCGCCCTGCGGCCCGATCTGAAAGTGTTGTTCATGACGGGCTACAACACCGAATCGCCGCCGGATTTCATTCGTGAGCGTTCCATCCAGACCCTGCAGAAGCCGTTCAACGTCATACAGCTTTCCCATGCCGCGAAAGCCATGCTCGGCCGTGCGGCGCACTGAGCGATTAGAATTCCTTTTCGTCCCAGCCGTGATGGCGGCAGACGATGCGGGCCAGCCGCGTGAATTCCGCGTTGTGTTCGGTGTTGGGCGTGTCGGTTCGCTGACGCTGTTGATATTGATGGATCATTTCGTGCGCCATGGTGCGCAGTAGCGTGTTGGTGTGGCCGACGCAGGCCGATGAGATGCCGATCTCATGGGAATATATTTTGCGGCGGGAACCCCGGTGATAGCCGACATGCAATTTGTGACGGGACACGACGAAGGTGACCTCATCCGCATGCGGCAGCTTCCAGTTGCGGAAGGGCGGGGTGGCGCGTAGGAATTCGTAAGCGCCTTCAATGATTTGAGGGGTAAGGAGCAAGGCCATGGCGTCAGCCTCCACAGTCGACGGAGCCACAACGCGCGAGGGCCGATTTCTATCCGCCACCCTTTTGTGAAGTCGGGTTTGGATGCGAAAAGCGTTCTACGTTTATGTTCTGGGGTGCCCGGCCGGATCGGGGTGGCGCACCTATACCGGCTGGACCACAGACCTCGACACCCGCTTCGAGAAGCACAATTCGGGCACCGGGGCGAAGGCGACACGCGGCCGAAGCTGGATATTTCTCTATGCCGAACGCCATCCCACGCGGCATGACGCGATGAGCCGGGAGTGGCACCTGAAACGGGACAGGACATTTCGCAAATCGCTGCGGCCGGATCAGCCGTAGGTCACACGGAACCAGGATGAAGTATCGCCCGCCGCGGCATATCGTTTTTCTGCTCGCCGCGGCCTGCATGGCCGCCGGTCCCGCGCGCGCCGCCGATCCGCAGCCCTATACCGTCACCATCGCCAAGACCGGCTCCGGCGACATCGACGCGACGCTGGCCGCGAGCGCGCAGCTTGTCACATTGCACGGCAAGGTTCCGGTTCCACCTTTCGCGCTGATCGCGCGCGCGCGCAGCGATATCCCGCGTGTGCAAACCGCGCTCGACAGTTTCGGCTATTATCTGAACAAGGTGAGCATCACCATCGGCGGCCACGCGCTGACCGATCCCGATCTCGCCGCCTATCTGGACGCCGTGCCGGTGGGCACGAGCGTCGCTGTCGATGTCGCCATCGACAAGGGACCGCTTTTCCGTCTGGGAAAAGTGGAGATCGACGGCGCGGTGCCCGATGCGGACCGCGCCGCGCTCGGCATCAAAAGCGGCGATCCGGCGATTGCGGGCAATGTTCTGGATGCGCAGACGCGACTCCTGAATGCGTTGCAGGAAGATGGCTTCGCGCTCGCCAAGGTGGAGGCGCCCGTCGCCTATGCGGATGACGTGAAACATGAGTTGAACGTGTCGTTCCAGGTCGATGCGGGCGCGCAGGTCGAAATTGGCGCGATCAGCTTCAAAGGATTGGCCGATGTCCACGAGAGCTTCGCGCGCCGCGCGCTGAAGATAAAAACCGGCGACCGTTACAAGCCCAGCAAGATCGAGGAAGCGCGCCAGGCGCTGGCGGCGCAAGGCGTGTTTTCCGGCGTGTCGGTGCATGCCGCCGATCATCTGGATGCGGATGGGCGCATTCCGCTGGTCTTCGATGTGCAGGAGCGCAAGCGCCATGCTGTCGCCATCACCGCCAGTTATTCCACCGATCTGGGCATCAGCCTTTCGACCACATGGTCGCACCGCAATCTGTTCGGCAATGCGGAGCAGTTGAACCTCACCGCCGCGGGAACGGGCCTTGGAAGTTCGACAACCGGCCTCGGCTATAACTTCTCCGCGCAGTTCATCAAGCCGCTCTTCCTGCGTCCGGATCAGACGCTGGAATTCCAGGTTTCCGCCATCAAGCAGGACCTGGATGCCTACGATCAGAAAGCCGAAACCATCGCGGGATTCCTGCGCCGCAAATTCTCCGAGATGTGGACCGGCAGCGTCGGGTTGTCGCTGATGCATGATGAGGTTTCACAGGAAGGCACAGATCGTCTCTATCAGCTGATCAGCCTGCCGCTGACGGTGAGTTATGACAGCACCGGCATTGCCGACGTGTTGCGCGATCCCACAAAAGGCTGGCGCGCATCGTTCGCGGTGACTCCGACAAGATCATTCGGCTATAGCGCTCTTACCTTCTTTGCGCTGCAGGCTTCGGCGTCCACCTATTTCGATCTCAGCGGCAACGGCCGCTCGGTGCTGGCGCTGCGCGGCTTGGCGGGCAGTATTCTGGGCGGCTCCAATATGGAGCTTCCGCCGGATCAGCGGCTCTATGCCGGCGGCAGCGCCACGGTGCGCGGCTTCGCCTATCAATCCATCGGACCGCTATTTCCGGACGGCAATCCGGTGGGCGCCAAATCCGTTGATGCCGGCACGATCGAATTCCGCCAGCGCATCGGCGAGGATTGGGGCGGTGCGGCTTTCGTGGATGCAGGACAAGCGAACGCCAGCGGCACGCCTTTCACGGGCGATGTGCGCGTGGGCGCGGGCATCGGCGCACGCTACTACACGGCGCTCGGTGCGGTGCGCCTGGATGTGGCGGTTCCGCTGACGCGCGTGCATGGCGGTGACGCCTTCGAGGTCTATATCGGATTGGGGCAGGCGTTCTGATGCGCGATCGGCCGTCCCCTATGCGATCCTTTGTCCACTGGAGCCTCGTAGGGCTGGCGGTATTCGCGCTACTATTCATCGGGCTGCTGCGCACGCCGCCGGGCCATGCGACGCTCGCCTTCCTTATCGAAGAATTGTCCGGCGGCACGGTTACCGTCCACGGGTTGAGCGGCGATCTTCCCGACGACATCCACGCCGACGCCGTGGAGATCAGTGACACGAAAGGCGTGTGGCTGCGGATCGAGAACGTCTCGCTCGCATGGTCCGCGCTGCCGGCGGCGGACAATCACATTCTCATCCATCGTGTTGCGGCGGCACGCGCGGTGATGCAGCGCATGCCGCAATCGGAGGAAAGTTCGGAAAGCACGACTCCGAAGATCGATATCGAGGCGCTTTCCATCCCGCGCATCGAGATCGCAGCCAGGGTCATGGGGCACGCCGCGCTGCTCAAGGCGCAAGGCTCCTTGCATTACATCTCTATGCATCAGGCGCGTGCCGATCTCGTGGTTTCACGGTTCGACAATGGCGACCGCTATGTGGTGCAGGGCGGTATCGCCAATGATGTGGCGAACGGCACGGTCTCCATTACGGAAGGCGCCAACGGTATATTGGCTGCGCTGATCGGCCTGCCGGGTCTGAAGCCGATCAATCTGGAGGCGCGCGCGGCGGGCGATCGCGGTGCCAACACGATTGGCTTCCAGCTTTCGGCGGGGACTTTGCGCGCATCGGGCAACGGAACGATCTCGCTCGCGGACCGCAATGCCGACATCGATTTTTCCGCCAATGCGCCCGCAATGCAGCCGAGCGCCGATCTGGGCTGGTCGTCCATGGGACTGCAAGGCCATGTGCGTGGTGCCTTTGACGCCCCGCAAATCGCCGCGAAGCGGATGTCACTGGCGACAATGGCAAGGTGGATCTTGTCGGCGTCGCGAGCGGCGTTCGCATCGCGGGCGATCACCCGGACCTGTTCGCGGCGGCGCCGGTTCTTGTCGAAGCCCATGCCGACTTCACCACAGCGGTGCGGCCCGTGCGCTTTTCCCTTGCGCATCCGCTGGTCACGATTGATGGCGTCGCGGACACGCGCGGCAAGACGAAGCTCACCGCGAAAATCACCGTTCCTGCGCTGGCGCCTTTCGCTGCCCTGCAAGGCGAAGACGTTCGCGGCTCCGCGATCTTTGATGTCGCCCTGGCGCAAGACGCGCAGAAAACGACGCTCGGGCTGAACGGCCACATGAACACCGAAGGCCCATCGCTGATCGCGCGCGTGCTGGGGCACCGTGCGGTGCTGTCGCTTCAGGCTGCGCTCGCGGGCAACGACATCACGGACTCGAAAGTCTCGCTGCAAGGCGCGGGCGTGCGGTTGCAGGCGGCGGGAAGCTTTAAAGGCAAAAGTCTCAATTACAGCGCGCAAATCGGCTTACCCGATCTTTCGCGCCTCGCGAGCACGGTAAACGGAAGCGCCATGCTTTTCGGCACCGCGGTTGGCCCGTTGGAGACGGCGCAACTGCATGCCACCGGCGGCGCGGATATGGCGAGCCGCGGCTTCGCGCGCCAGCATGTCGGGTTGGTATTGCAGGCACGGGGTCTCCCCAATCCGGTATCTGCGCGGTTGCGCGCGCAAGGAAGCCTGGATAATGCACGGCTTTCCGTCGATGCCGATCTTGCGCCCGCGCGGAACGGCAAAGCCAGAAGCGCAAAATTCGTGGCGCAATGGAAGTCGCTGGACGCACACGCGGTCGCTACGCTTCCGCAGAGCGGGCCGGTCACCGGTAATGCGAAGGTCACAGCCAGGAATATCGCAGATTTTGCATCTTTCATCGGCATGAAGATCGCGGGGGGACTGAACGCTGCCATCGAACTGAACGCGCAGGGTGCAGGTTCCACGGTGACGGTTCAGGCACAGGCCAAAGGCATTTCCGTTTCAGGCGTTAAAGTCGCGGCGGCCACGCTGCACGGCACGGTCGACGATCCGTTCGCCAAGCCATCCCTCGCGCTGTCGCTCACGATGCGCAAAGCGGAAACCGGCGGGATCTCCGCCGATACGCAAGCACAGCTGCGTGGGCCGCTCGACAAGCTTGCCGTCACGCTGAAATCCGAATTGCGCGATGCTGCTGGAAATCCGGCCCGGCTCGCGGCCGACGCCGTGCTGGATGTGCCGAAGCGGACGGTCGCGCTGCAGAAATTCGATGGCGACTGGCACAAACAGACAGTGGTATTGCGCGCGCCGGCACAGATCGATTTCGCAAACGGCGTTTCGGTGGACCGCCTTTCCGTCAGCGTGGGCGGCGGCGAAGCGCAATTGTCCGGACAGCTCACGCCCGGGCTTTCGGCATCGCTATCCGCGCAAGGCATCCGCGCCGATGCGTTGCAGGAATTTCTGCCGGATCTTGCCCTGGCGGGCACGCTTTCCGGCACCGCGAAATTGACCGGCACGCTGGAGGCGCCGCAGGGCACGCTCGCGCTGCAAGGCCGCGATTTGCGGATGCGCGATTATTCGGCAAACGCCATGGCGCCGGCCAGTATCGATCTGCGCAGCACCTTGCGCGGAAAGACGGCCACGGTGGATGCTTCACTGACGGCGGGCCCATCGGTACATCTGACGCTCACCGGCGAAGCGCCGCTGCAAGCCGGCAAGCTGAATCTGCATCTCGCCGGCACCGCCGATCTCTCCATGTTCAATCCCATCCTCGCCGTGGATGGGCGCCAGGCGCGCGGCGCGCTCGCGGTCGACGCCAATATCGGCGGCACCGTTGCTGCGCCCCGCGCAAGCGGCAGCGCGAGGCTGAGTGACGGCGAAGTGCATGATTTCGCGCGCGGCGTGCGCATCAGCGCGATCAACGCCACGGTACAGGCCGATGGCGACGTGCTGCATATCACGCAGCTGTCCGGCACCGCCGGGCACGGAACGGTCACAGGCAGTGGCACGATCGATCTCGATGCGCCGGGCATTCCCATCGACATCAGCATCAAGGCGCAGAATGCACGGCCCATCGTCAGCGACCTGATGACGATGACGTTCTCGGGCGATGCGAAGCTCGCGGGCAAGCTGAGAGAAACGATGAATCTTTCGGGCAATATTTTCGTTATCCATGGCGAGATCAATCTGCCGGAACGTTTTCCGCCGGAAGTCGCTGTTCTGGATGTGCGCCGCCGCGGCCAGAAACCGCCGCGGCCATCGGCGCCCGCAAGCTCCATTGCGCTCGATGTCACCGTGACGACACGCGGGCAGATTTTCGTGCGCGGTCACGGCATCGACGCCGATCTGGGCGGGCGCATTCATCTCACCGGCACCAGCGCCACGCCGTTTGCCACCGGCGGGTTCAAGATGAACCGCGGCACCTTCAGCATGGCGGGGCAGGTGCTCGATTTCACCAGCGGCGAAGTGCGCTTCGACGGCACGGGCGTGCGCAACCGTCTCGATCCGACATTGAATTTCGTGGCGCAGACGACATCCGGCGGTGTTACGGCAACATTGACGGTGAGTGGTTACGCCTCCGCGCCGAGGATCTCGCTCTCCAGTTCGCCGCAACTGCCGCAGGACGAAATACTGGCGCATCTTCTGTTCCAGCAGAGCGTGAAACAGCTGACGCCACTACAGTTGGCGCAGATCGCGCAAGCGATCGCATCGCTCGGCGGCATCGGCTCCGGCTTCAATCCGCTGGGATCGATACGCAAAACGCTGGGTCTCGACCGGCTCTCCGTCGGCAGCACCAGCGGCGGCGCGGCGGGCAGCGATCAGCAGACAACGGTCGAAGCGGGAAAATATGTGGCGCGCAATGTTTATGTCGGCGCCAAGCAAAGCCTGTCCGGCGGCACGCAGGTTCAGGTGCAGGTGGATCTCACGCGCCGATTGAAAGCGCAGGCGACGCTCAGCACCATGACCGACGCAACGGCCACCAAGGGCAGCGCTGCGCAGGACAATGGCAGCAGCGTGGGGCTCAGTTACCAGTTCGAATATTAGCCGCGCGTCAGCAGGTCCATGGTCGAGACGGCCATCACCTTGGCCGAATTGACCATGTCGGCGATGCCCACCCATTCATCCGGCTGATGCGCCAGATCGAGCACGCCGGGGCCATAGGCGATGCAATCCTTCAGCTTGCCGATGCGGTCGATGTGCTTCTGATCGTATGTTCCGGGCGAGCAGACGATCTGCGCTTCCTTGCCGAGAATCTGACGCACAGCCTTTGCCGTCGCCGACGCGACGGGGCCGTCGCGATCCGCCATCGACGGCCGTACGCTGAAAATCTCACGCAAATTGTATTTGAAGCTCGGGCGTTCGGCGGCAACGCGTTCCAGCAGCGCCTTCACTTCGCCTTCCACGGATTCCAGCGACTCTTCGATCAGGAAGCGGCGGTCGATGATCATGCGGCAGGAATCGGCGACGCAAGGCACGGGCAATCCCGTGAACTCTTCACCTTCGCCGCCATGCAGCGAATTGATGTTCATGGTGGACTGGCGCGCGCCTTCGGGCACCACCGGCATGTCCGAATGGCGCGCGGCGAGCGCGGGATAAAGCTCGTGCTCGATCTTCTCCAGCACCGCGCTCATGTGGCGGATGGCGCTGTCGCCGAGGAAGGGCATGGAGCCATGCGCGATGCGGCCCAGCGTTTCGATCTCCGCCCACCACACACCGCGATGGCCGATGCAGACGCGATCGACATTCAGCGGCTCGGGAATGATGACGTGATCGACGCGCGGCTGCGAGAACCAGCCGCGTTCGGCGAGATAGGCCACGCCGCCATAGCCGCCGGATTCTTCATCGACCGTGCCGGAAATCTCGACCGCACCCGGAAGATCGAAACCGGAATCCAGCAGCGCTTCCACCGCGACGACGGAGGCCGCGAGGCCGCCTTTCATATCGCAAGCGCCGCGGCCATAGACCTTGCCGTCTTTCACTTCTCCGCCGAACGGATCGACCGTCCATCCCGCGCCGGTCTGCACCACGTCGATATGGCTGTTGAAGTGGACGCACGGCCCTTTGCGCTTGCCTTCGCGGCGCGCGACCACATTGATGCGCGGATATTTGTCGCTGTCGCCCGGCGTTCCTTCGGCGCGGATGTATTCCACCTGAAAGCCGCGCTTGAGGAGGCGATTGCCGAGATATTCCGCGCAAGGCTGGTAAGCTTCGCCCGGCGGATTGACGGTGGGAAAGCGGATCAGGTGCTGTGTGAGGGCAACGATCTGGTCTTCGCGCGCTTCGATTTCGCGCAGGACCGAGTCCACGATCTTGGGTGCGGCGTTCATCGGGACGTCTCCTTATTCGTATTGGCGCTCAAATGCAGCGGCCTCCATCGACTTCCATGGCGACGCCCGTGATCATGGACGCTTCGTCGCTGCAAAGAAAACAGGCGGCGGCGGCAATGTCTTGCGGGGTCGAGAAACGGCCGATGGGAATGGAGGCGAGGAATTTCGCACGGATTTGCGGCGTGTCTTCGCCCATGAAGGTAGCCAGCAGCGGCGTTTCGCCGGCCACCGGATTGATGGCGTTCACGCGGATGCCGAAGGGCGCCAACTCCACCGCCATGGCGCGCGTGGCGGTGATCATCCAGCCCTTGGAGGCATTGTACCAGGTGAGGTTCGGCCGCGGGCTGACGCCACCGGTCGATGCGATGTTCAGGATGGCGCCGCGTTTCTTCGCCTTCATGCCCGGCACGATCTCATGCGCGGTGTGAAACACCGATTTGGCGTTGACGGCGATGATGCGGTCGAAATCGCTTTCGGGCAGCGTGTCGAGCGGCTGCGGCTTGTGGCCGATGCCGGCATTGTTCACCAGGATGTCGATGGTGCCGAATTTGTCGGTCGCAGCTTGTGCGAGTTTCTTCACATCTTCGCCGCGCGAAACATCGGTGCGCACTGCAAGCCCATTCACATCCCTGGCGAGTGACTGTGCCGCCGTTTCGTTCAGATCGGCGATGACGACACGCGCGCCTTCCTCGGCGAAACGGCGCACGATGCCTTCACCGAAACCGGATGCTCCGCCGGTTATGACCGCGACCTTGCCGTCCAAACGCATGCCCAATCCTACCCGTGAAATGCCGCAACCGTCTTTAGCCGCGTGAAGGCGTAAAGCGCTTCGAAGCCCTTTTCGCGGCCATGGCCGGAACGGCCTGTGCCGCCGAAGGGCAGTTCCACGCCGCCGCCGGCGCCGTAATTGTTGATGAACATCTGGCCGGTGTGAATGGCCCGTGCCATGCGCAAAGCGCGGCTGCCGTCCCGCGTCCAGACACCGGCGACAAGGCCGTAATCGGTGCCATTGGCGATGCGGATGGCGTCTTCCTCGGTGTCGAACGGGATGACGACCTGCACCGGGCCGAAGATCTCATCGCGCGCCAGCGTGTGATCCGGCGCGACATCCGCAAACAGCACGGGCGCCACGAAATGGCCGCCGCGCGGGGCGGAGGCTTCGATCTTTCCTTCGGCGATGACGCGGTGGCCGTCCTTGCGGCCTTGCGCGATGAAACCTTCCACGCGCGATTTCTGCGGGCCTGAGATCAGCGGGCCGACATCCAGATCGTCCTTCGCCGCGCCGACGCGCAAAGCGCGATAGCGTTCGCCAAGCTTTTCCAGAAGCGGCTCATAGAGTTTGCGTTCGACCAGAAGGCGCGATGCCGCCGAGCAGGTCTGACCCGCATTCTGGATTCCCGCGTTCACGAGAAACGGCAGCGCGCGTTCGATATCGGCGTCCGCGAAAACGATCTGCGGCGATTTTCCGCCCAGCTCCAGCGTCACCGGAACGGCATTGCGGCCGGCCGCGGCCTGCACCAACGCACCTACGCCGGTCGATCCGGTGAAGGAGAGATGATGGATGCCGGGATGGGCGGCTAGCGCGGCGCCGGTTTCTTCGCCAATGCCTGTCACAACATTCATCGCGCCATCGGGGAGCCCGCATTCCTGCGCGATGCGCGCGAAAGCGAGCATTCCAAGGCACGATATGCGCGGTGACGCCATGCGGTTCGCGCAAGGTATAAACCGTGTAGTCGGCAAGATAGGGAATGGTTTCGCCGTGAAGCTTGTCTGCGGCGCCGGCGTAGAATTCCAGATAGCGCGACAGCGCCAGCACATCGGCGCGCGCCTGCTTCAGCGGCTTGCCGACATCGCGCGCTTCCAGATCGGCGAGCGCATCCGCCTTCGCGGCCACCGCGCCGCTCATCTTCATGAGGATGCGTCCGCGCTCCGCCGCGGTCAGCTTTCCCCATGCGCCCGCATACGCCTTCGCCGCCGCATTCACGGCGGCATCCACATCGCCGGCGCGGCCGGCCGCAAGCGTGCCGATCTTCTCGCCGGTCGAGGGATCTTCGATGAGGATGGTTGACGACGCGTCCATCCAGCGCCCGGCGATGAAAAGTTTTTCCGCGATCATTCCAATGTTCCCTGCGAAGCCATCATGCAATCGCAAGCGGGCGGTCCGGTCAATGACGCCAAGTGCCATGGTTCGTGCCGACTCAAAAAGAAACGGCGGGGGGTATTTGGTGTTGGTGCAGTTGTGGCAGAACACCGTTGCCTGCCACGGACCGTCATTCGGCGACAACGTCACATTCAGGTCGGTCAGCCAGTAGGACTTCACGTAATAGACCGGCCCGAGCAGCAGCGGGTTGAGATGGTCGTGGAAGACCCAATCGACCGCCGTCTCCAGCGTGTAGCCGGGAAGCTGAAACATATAGGAGACCGAACCGTTGTAGCTGAGCGGCGGGAAGCCGATGCGCGCGCCTTTCTTGTTGTCGTAGATCGCATTGCCTGCCGGCGGCACGCAGATGGAGGCAGGCACACAGGCGATGGTGGACGCGGGAATGTCGAGGAAGTTGTCGAACTGATCGAACTTGCCGTCCTTCCAGCCCACGGCCTGCGTGATCTTCAGCGCGTCGATCGGCTGCCAGATGGCAGACAGCTCGCCGCCGAACACATGCGACTTCGGTGCATTGACCAGAGAGCCCACCGGTCCGGTCGTGCCCCACACCGCCGACTGAATCTGCTGGTTCTCGTAGTGATACCAGAAGGCCGAGCCGTTCAGTTGCAGCGTGTCGTCGAGAAGGTTCGATTTGAAGCCCGCTTCATAGGCCCACAGCACTTCGGGCTTCAGCGGCGGCGCCGCCTGCGATCCGTTGTAAGTGGTGAAACCGCCCGATTTGATGCCTTCGCTGACATTTGCATAGAACATCACATTATCGTTGGGCTTGAATTGGATGCCGCCCTTGCCGGACAAACGCTTGTTGGTGACCGACTGCCCGACGCTGGGCGTGAGCGGAATATTCGGCGCCCCGGGCAGGAACACGCCGGAGAGCTGGAAGTCGCCGATTTTGCGGTTTTCGTCGTTATAGCGCAGGCCGCCGATCAGCTTGAGCGTGTCGGTGATCTGGTAATCGACCTGGGTGAACACTGCCTTGGTTTCGACGTGCTGGCGATATTTCGTGTCCGTGGCAAGACCGAGCGAATCCGCAAAATCCGAATCGAAGATTTCGCTCAACGCCTGATGCGCGTAATAGGCGCCGACCATCCAGTTGAACGGCCCGGTGTTATCCGACGCCAGGCGCATCTCCTGCGAGAAGACATGCGCGGTGGTGTCGAAATAGGTTCCGGCGAGTGCATATTGGGAAGCGTCCCAGTCGTTGTATTCGATGCGGTGGAGGTTCTCGAAAGAGGTGATCGAGGTCAGTTCCGCAAAGCCCAGATTGCCATGCACCTGCGCGTTCACGCCGTTGGCGTCCGTGTGGTGGAACGGCGCCTGTGTCGGTGCAATTCCGGTAAGTGTGTCGAACGTCGACGAGCCGCCCCACGCCGTCTTCTTCGTATCGGTAAAAGCCGGAATGCCTTCGAAGAGGACATTCCAGTTGTTGTTGATGTCCCACTGCACTTCGCCGCGAACGGCGCTGGTGTTCTTCTTGCCGTAATTCTCGCCCGTGTCGCGGTTCTTCTGCCAGGAACCGCCCTGATCGGTTGTGAAGGCGAGGCGATAGGCCAGGCCGTCGGCGATGGGACCGGAGATGTAGCCTTGTCCGATGAACTCGTCGTGGCTGTCATATTCGGCCGAACCGCCGAAAGTAAATTCGTCCGTCGGCTTGTTGGTGATGAAGTTGATCGCGCCGCCGGTGGTGTTCACGCCGTAGAGCGTGCCCTGCGGTCCGTAGAGAACTTCCGTGCGCTGCAGGTCGAAGATCGCGCCCTGTGTCTGCGCCGGAATCGGATAGGCGACTTCGTCGACATAGACGCCGACGGTGGAGGAGTTGTTGGACGCGTAATCGTCGAAGCCGACGCCGCGCAGGCGGAATTCCGCCTGGCCACTGCCGAACGCCGGAACGACTTCAAGGCTCGGCGTCGCATATTGCAGGCCGTTGACCTTGGTGATGCCCTGCCGCTGCAAATCTTCAGACGTCAGCACGCTGAGCGCGATCGGCACGTTCTGCGCCGATTCCGACCGCTTCTGCGCGGTGACGGTGACGGTCTCGATGCCACCCGGCTTGTCCTGTGCCAAGGCCGCCATGCTGCTCGCGGCGACCAAAATCTGTGCGCAAGCACCCGCCAACAAAATCCGCTTCATGTGATGACTTCCCCAATTTCGACACCGCTCACACGGCTGTGAGGAAAGTGTGCGCCGGGCGAAATGATTGTCAACGATTTGGGGCGGCGTTTGCGCGGATTGGCGCGGCGTCGAGCGTTCGGGCAACACGTCGTCCGCGGTGCGGACGAAATTGCGCGTGGCGATGCGCGCGCGAAAGGGCGCCGATCTATTGACGCTGCGTTATCGCGGCAACCGGTTTGCGTGGTTCGTCGGGGAAGAATCGAAGTGCAGTCAAAACAATCGCGAAGTTTACGAGGAGACCGACAAATCCTGCGTTCATGCCGCCAACAGGAAGAGTAAATTCGTAGATAATAATCGCCACAAGATCGCCGGCGAGGATTCCGGCGATGATCGCGGACGGGCGCATCCGCCGCGCGAACAGGATTCCCAGCATGCCGGGCAGAAATTGGGCGATGCCGAAATAGAAAAGGTTGTTGATCGTCACCAACAGTTGCGACGAAGTCGCAGCGCCGCCGATAGAAAGCAAAAGATAGAAGGCAATGATGACTTGCGACCATTGGCGTTGCTGATCGCCGTTCAGCCCCGGCACCAGATTGCGCGACACCAGCGAGCCGATCGCAAGGCAGATGCCGGTGAGCACGACGAGCGCCGAAAGCGCCGCGCCGGCCATCACCAGCCCCACCAGCGGCGCAGGCAGAAGCTTTTGCGCGACCAGAGGAAATACCTCGTTGGGGGATCCGACCTGCATCGGATGCATGAGTGCAAAATACGCGACAATCGTGAGGAACGGAAACATCAGCATGTAAAGCGGCATGGTCACCTGCGCGCGCCGCACGGCAGAGGCGGAGCGGGCGGTGAACACATAGGCGCAGGTCTGCGGCACGATGCAGAAGCCAACGCTCTGCGCGAGCACGGTGGTGATCGAGAACACGTCGCCTTTCAGCGTCGGCGTCATTGCGTGTTTCCACGCGGCGGTCGGATGCAGCGCCACGCCCGCGCCCCAATGATCGAGCGCCACCAGGGCGGTGAGCAGGATCGCAAGGATCAGCAGGATGTCCTTGAGCACCGCGACATAGGCCGAGGCGCGAATGCCGGAGATCGCGATATAGGTGAAAGCAAGAGCGCCGGCGAGACAGGTGAGCAACAGCGGCGAGATCGACCAGTCCAGCACCTTCAACACGATCTGCAATCCGAGGAATTGCTGCATGCCCAGCGGGACGAGGACGATGAGCGCCGTGCCGGTCACCACGATCTCCAGCGCGCGGCTTCCGAAATGGCGGCGAAACAGATCAGGCATCGTCACCGCACCGTAAATGCGGCCCGCGCGCCAGATCAGCGGATTGAGGAAATAGCCCACGACGAAGGCCAGAAGGATGTAGCCCAGGAACCAGGTAACGAAGCCGGTGCCGCTGGCATAGACACCGCCGGGATAACCGAAGATCGTCGCGATGCTGTAGGTCTCGCCCACGGCGAGAAAGAAGAACAACACCGTGTTGAACTGGCCCGAGGCGACGAAGAAATCTTCCGCCTTCTGATGCACATGGCCGCGCTTCGAATAAAGCGCGAGCAGCAGCGACAGAACAATGATTGCGAGAAAGGCAAGGGTCACGGTGCGCCGCCGCTGTAGTCGGTGTCGATATGCTCGTCCGGCAGGTGGCGGTCATGGCCGAACCAGCAGATCGCAAGGCAAAGCGAGGTAAGCGGAATGCAGGCGAACAGCCACAAGAGCGCCAGCGGCACGCCGAGGATCGTGATATCGAGCCTGCCCAGCAGCGGCACCGTCGGGATCACCGACAGGAACGGCACGGCAATCCCGATCGTGTAGCGGGCAAGTGGTGGCACGCGTTTACTCCAATGCTTCCGGCCTTAGAGGTCGTGCCAGGTCTTTCCGGTCGCGCCCGGCGGCAGCGTCGCTTCGTAGATGCCGCGGGCCACCGCGCGGGCCAGAACATCGGCGGCGATGGAGCCGAGGCGCGCGACGGTGAATTCGGCCATCGGTCCCGTCATCTTCCGCTTCGCCGTGGAAAGGCCGAACACCACGTCGCCATCGAAGGGCGAATGGATCGGGCGGATGGCGCGCGCCAGACCGTCCTGCGCCATCATGGTGACGCGTTTCATCTGGTCGATATCCAGATCCATGTCCGTCGCGATGCAGGCGATGGTCGTGTTCTTGCGCGGGCCCGGATCGGGCTTCGTCAGGCCCCAATCTTCCAGCGCGACGTGCTTGTCGCCGGCGCCGAGGCCACCGAATTCGTTGCCGATTTCGAATGCGCCCGCCCAGAAATTCCTGGTGCCCGGCACAACCGCCGAACCGAGGCTGTTCACCGCGACGATGGCGCCCACGGTCATGCCGTCGGCCGTGACATAAGATGCCGAACCGAGGCCGCCTTTGATGCCGCCCGACTCCGCACCATAGCCCGCGCCGGCAGTGCCAAGCTTGAAGTCCGAAGACACGTTCTGAACCGCTTTCAACCCAAGATCGCGATAGGGCGGATTGAGGCCCCAATTCTTGTTGCCGTGATTGGCGAGGTCATAAAGGATCGCGGCGGGGATGACGGGCGAAACCGGCACGCCGGGCGAAGGCAGCATCGCAAAGCCGCGATTGTGCGCACCCAGCCATGTGGCGACGCCGTCCGCCGACGCAAGTCCGTAAACCGAACCGCCGGACAGCACGACGGCGTCCACCGAATGCACGAGATTCCAGGAGTTGAGCGCATCAGTTTCGCGCGTGCCCGGACCGCCGCCGCGCACATCCGCAGCACAGGTCGCGCGGCCATCTGGCAGGATCACGGTGACGCCGGTGCGCGCCTTGGAGTCTTCCGCATGGCCGATCTGCAGGCCGGGCACGTCGGTGATTAGGTTGCGCGCGCCGGGACCGCCGCCGCCTTTCTCTTGCGCCCAGGCAAAGCGGGGCGCGGAAGCAAGCACGGCTGCTCCGGTGGTGAGCGAAGCAAGCAGGTCACGGCGATTCATGAAAGTCCCCTCGATCTAACGCAGGCAAAACAGGCATCCTTCGCCCCGCGTTGCCAAACCAGCGCATTACTATCGACACGACACCCGATCCCCGCAAGTGCAGCAGGATATTCGCGCGGCAGGCGAGCCCGTAACGGAAACTTTCTTGGAGTGCGATCGAGTCCAACATGCGGACTCATCGCGGGAAGATTTTGGAATGCCGGCGGAGCCGGAGGAAGTTCAGATCTTTAAAAACTGGCCGAAATCCTGGAATTCTGTCGTCGTTCTGGAAAATGGCTACACGGACGGCCGCGAGTTGGCAGATCTCTGGCGCGCGCTTGTGATGGCCGAATATTAAAGCCGGTGAGCTATGGTCTTCCCGGCGCTCGCGATCGAGCGCCATGAAACCAACCGAGATCTGGCGCGGCCACCAACCGGTGTTGGTATGAATGTTGGCACCAATCCGCCGCCCGTTCGCAGAAGGTTTTATTTCAGCAAGTTAAATGGCGCAGTGGTTTTTACCGAGCCACCAGTATTTTCCTGACGATACAGATTTATACGGCAAATATATAATTTCACTTCTGCCGCTGTCTCGAATTCCTACGCCGGCATGAAGACATTGACGTTCTCGAACAGGAGAGCGCCATGCTCGATGCCGCCTTCATTATTGCCGGAATCGCCTTCTTCGCGGTGAGCGCGGGTTACGCGCTCATCTGCGAACGGTTGTGAGGCGCGCGCCATGACACTCGATTACGCGCTCGGCGGCTTCGTGACGCTCTTCATCCTTGCCTATCTGGTTTACGCGCTGGTTCGCCCGGAGCGCTTCTAGGACATTCCCATGACGATCAATGGCTGGATTCAGATCGCGCTCTTCAGCGCGATCATCGTCGCACTCACAAAGCCGCTGGGTGGCTATCTCGCGCGCATCTTCACGGGCGAGCGGACCTTTCTGTCGCCAATGCTGGGATGGCTGGAGCGCGGCATCTATCGCCTGAGCGGCGTCAATCCGAACGAAGAGCAGAACTGGCTCACCTATGCGATGGCGATGCTCGCCTTCAGCGCGGCGGGCTTTATCGTGCTCTATGCGATCCAGCGCCTGCAGGGTGTGCTGCCGTTCAACCCGCAGCATCTTGCCGCCGCGAGTCCCGATCTGGCGTTCAACACTGCGATCAGTTTCGTATCGAACACCAACTGGCAATCCTACGTTCCCGAAACGACGATGAGCTATCTGACCCAGATGATGGGTTTGACGATGCACAATTTCGTCTCCGCTGCGACGGGCGTTGCGCTCGCCGTTGCGCTGGTGCGCGGCTTCGCGCGACGATCCGCCAAGACGGTCGGAAATTTCTGGGCCGATCTGGTGCGCTGCACGCTTTATGTGTTGCTGCCGATCTCGGTCGTCGTCGGACTGTTCTTCGTCTGGCAGGGCATGCCGCAGAATCTGCACGCCTATGTCGATGCGACGACACTGGAAGGCGCCAAGCAAACCATCGCGCAGGGGCCGGTCGCTTCGCAGGAAGTGATCAAGATGCTGGGCACCAATGGCGGCGGTTTCTTTAACGCGAACTCTGCGCATCCCTACGAGAACCCCAACGCACTCACCAACCTGGTCGAGATGATCCTGATCTTCTCCATCGGTGCGGCGTTGACCAACATGTTCGGCCGCATGGTGGGCGATGAACGCCAGGGCTGGGCGATCTTCGCGGTGATGGGGTTTTTGTTTCTCGCGGGTGCAGGCGCGATTTATGCCGCGGAAGCACCCGGCAATCCAGCCTTCGCTTCCATGCACATCGACCAGACCGCCAGCGCGTTGCAGGCGGGCGGCAATATGGAAGGCAAGGAGGTCCGTTTCGGTATCGCGAACTCCTCGCTGTTCGCGAACGTCACCACAGATGCATCCTGCGGCGCGGTCAACACGATGCATGACAGCCTGATGCCGCTGGCGGGGATGATCCCCATCGTCAACATGATGTTGGGTGAGATCATTTTCGGCGGCGTCGGATCGGGTCTCTACGGCATGCTGCTCTTCGCCATCCTCGCGGTGTTCATCGCGGGGCTGATGGTGGGGCGCACGCCGGAATATCTGGGCAAGAAGATTGAGGCCAGGGAAGTGAAGATGGCGATGCTCGCCATCCTCATCCTGCCGCTGTCCATCCTGGGCTTCACCGCGCTGGCCGTCGTCCTGAAAGACGGTCTTGCCGGACCGTTGAATGCCGGCCCGCATGGCTACAGCGAAATCCTCTACGCCTATACCTCGACCACCGCCAACAATGGCAGCGCCTTCGCGGGCCTCACCGCCAACACGCCGTTCTACAATTCCACGCTTGGCTTCGCGATGCTGATCGGCCGCTTCCTGATGATCATTCCGATGCTGGCGACCGCCGGATCGCTGGCGGGGAAGAAGATCGTGCCGCCGTCCGAAGGCACATTCCCCACGCATGGCGGATTGTTCGTCGGGCTTCTGATCGGCGTCATTCTGCAAAATCATGAGCAAGACACGCAGCAGAGCGTCCATCGCAGACAGCGCCATTCTCCTCCCCGCCATCCGGGGAGCCTTCACCAAGCTCAACCCCCGCGCGATGGCGCGCAATCCGGTGATGTTCGTGGTGGAGATCGTGGCAACGCTGACCACGATCCTCTTCATCCGCGATCTGGTCACGCACACAGGCGATCATCTGTTCTCGTTCCAGATCAATCTGTGGCTCTGGTTCACCGTCTTGTTTGCCAATTTCGCCGAAGCTGTCGCGGAAGGCCGCGGCAAGGCGCAGGCGGAAAGCCTGCGTAAGACCAAGATCGATCTCGATGCGAAGCTTCTGGCCGATCAGCAGATGAAAGTGTGGCGCAAGGTTCCGGCGACGCAGTTGGAACGCGGCAATCTGGTGTTGGTGGAAGCGGGTGAGCTAATCCCGTCGGATGGCGATATCGTGGAGGGCGTCGCGTCGGTCGATGAATCCGCGATCACAGGTGAAAGCGCGCCGGTCATCCGTGAAAGCGGAGGTGACCGTTCGGCGGTAACCGGTGGCACGCGCGTCCTTTCCGACTGGATCGTGGTGAAGATCACTGCCACCAAGGGCAACACTTTTCTCGACCGCATGATTGCGTTGGTCGAAGGCGCGGAGCGGCAGAAGACGCCCAACGAAATCGCGCTCAACATCCTCCTCGCAGGCATGACGATCATCTTCGTCTTCGCCGTGGCGACAATCCCAAGCTTTGCACACTACGCAGGCGGCACTTTGTCGGTGCTGGTGCTGGTCGCGCTGTTTGTTACGCTCATTCCCACCACCATCGGCGCATTGCTCTCCGCGATCGGAATCGCCGGCATGGACCGGTTGGTGCGCTTTAATGTGCTCGCCATGTCCGGCCGCGCGGTGGAAGCGGCGGGTGACGTGGATACGCTGCTGCTCGACAAGACCGGCACGATTACGCTGGGCAATCGCCAGGCCTCCGAATTCCTTCCGCTGCCGGGTGTCAATGAACACGATCTGGCGGAAGCGGCGCAGCTTTCCTCACTTTCCGATGAAACGCCGGAAGGCCGCTCCATCGTCGTGCTGGCGAAGGAGAAGTATGGATTGCGTGGCCGCGAAATGAGTACCACGCACGCGACGTTCGTGCCCTTTACAGCCCAGACGCGCATCAGCGGCATTGACATTGACGGCTCCTCGATTCGCAAGGGCGCGGTGGATGCGGTGCTGGGTCATGTGCGGGCCGCCAAAGGTTTCTCCGGTGCCGGCGGCGACGCTGCCGCAGCGGCTGTTGAAACACTGGGCGCGGACACCGCGCACAGCTTCCTCAACATCGCAGAACGCATCGCCAAATCCGGCGGCACGCCGCTGGCAGTGGCGCGAGATGGCAAACTGCTCGGCGTCATTCACCTGAAGGACATCGTGAAAGGCGGCATCCGCGAGCGTTTCGCGAGTCTGCGCAAGATGGGCATCCGCACGGTGATGATTACCGGGGACAATCCGCTCACCGCCGCTGCCATCGCTGCCGAATCCGGCGTGGACGATTTCCTGGCGCAGGCGACGCCGGAAATGAAACTGAAGCTGATGCGCGAAGAGCAGGCGAAGGGCAAACTCGTCGCCATGTGCGGCGACGGCACCAACGACGCGCCCGCGCTTGCGCAAGCCGACGTCGGCGTCGCCATGAACACCGGCACCATGGCGGCGCGCGAAGCGGGCAACATGGTGGATCTGGACAGCGACCCTACCAAGCTCATCGAGATCGTGGAGATCGGCAAACAGCTTCTGATGACGCGCGGCGCGCTGACAACCTTCTCCATTGCCAACGACGTCGCCAAATATTTCGCGATCCTGCCGGCGATGTTCGTGGCCTTCTATCCGCAGCTTCAGACGCTCAACATCATGGCCTTGCATTCGCCGCAGAGCGCGATCTTGTCGGCGATCATCTTCAACGCCCTCATCATCGTGGCGCTGATCCCGCTGGCGCTGCAAGGCGTGAAATACCGGCCCGTCGGCGCGGCCAGCGTGCTGCGCCGAAATCTTCTGGTTTACGGCCTTGGCGGCATCCTCGTTCCGTTCGTCGGCATCAAGCTGATCGACATGTTCGTCACCGCCGTTGACCTCGTTTAAGGAGAACACACATGGTTCGCCAGATCCGTCCCGCCATCATGATGATCGTGCTGCTCACGATCGTGACCGGCCTTGTCTATCCGCTCGGCATGACCGGCATTTCGCAACTCCTCTTTCCGCACCAAGCGAATGGCAGCCTGATCGAGCAGAACGGCAAAGTGATCGGCTCCGAATTGATCGGGCAGAACTTCGCCAGCCCCAGATATTTCCACGGCCGTCCCTCGGCCGCGGGCAATGGCTATGACGCCGCCAATTCGGCCAGCGGTCTCGATCCCGACATCACGCCTGCTGCCGCCTATTTCCAGGTGCCGCGCGTGGCAAAGGCGCGCGGGCTTTCCGAGGCCGCCTTGCACAAGCTGGTAAACGACAACATTCAGGATCGCCTTCTGGGCATTATCGGCGAACCGCACGTGAATGTGCTGAAGCTGAACATGGCGCTGGACGGCATGCAGCGCGGCTAGGTCTGCGCTAATATAAGAAATGACCGACGAGGCCCGCCCGTCCCCCGACGCCCTGCTCGCGCAAGCGGGAACGGAAGGGCGCGGGCGGCTGAAGATTTTTCTCGGCGCGGCGCCGGGCGTCGGAAAGACTTACGAGATGCTGTCACAGGCACGCCGCCGCAAGATGGACGCGAACGACGTCGTCATCGGCGTTGTCGAAACCCATGGCCGCATCGAAACCGATGTGTTGACCAAAGGCTTCGACATCATTCCGAAGAAACGCATTCCCTATAAGGGCCGCGTTCTGGCGGAGATGGATCTGGACGCCATCCTGCAACGAAAGCCGAAGCTGGTTCTGGTCGATGAGCTGGCGCATACCAACGCGCCGGGCAGCCGCCATCCCAAGCGTTATCTCGATGTCGAGGAAATTCTCGACAATGGCATCGATGTCTATTCCACCCTGAACGTGCAGCATCTGGAAAGCCTGAACGATGTGGTGGCGCAGATCACCCATGTGCGCGTTCGCGAAACGGTGCCGGACTCCATCCTCGATCGCGCCGACGATGTTGAGCTGGTGGACCTGACGCCGGAAGACCTGCTGCAGCGGATGAAGGAAGGGAAAGTCTATTTCCCCGAGGCTGCCGAGCGGGCATCGCAGAATTTCTTCGTGCCAGGCAATCTCACCGCATTGCGCGAGCTGGCGCTACGGCGCACGGCGCAACGTGTCGATGCGCAGATGGTCAATTACATGCGCGCCCACGCTATCCAGGGGCCGTGGGAGGCGGGCGAGCGTGTGCTGGTCTGCGTGGACGAGCGGCCGGGCAGTGCGGCGCTTGTGCGTTACACGCGCCGGCTTGCCGACAGGCTGCGCGCGTCATGGGCAGCCATATATATAGAGACGTCGCATTCGAGCGGGTTGAGCGACGCCGAGCGTGATCGCGTGGCGGAAGCTTTGCGCGTTGCCGAGCGGCTGGGCGGCGAATCGGTGACGGTGCCGGCTGCCGGTGTCGCCGATGGCATTCTCGATTACGCCCGCGCCAACAATTTCACCCATATCGTCACGGCAAAGACGCGCCTCACCCCTCGCGCGATTATCGCACTTATCTCGGCGGCTTTCTGTTCGCCGCCGGCGCGCTGGCTGTCAGCCTTGTGTTGCGGGAATTCCTCGGCATCAACAATGTGGCGCTGGTGTTTCTCACCGGCGTGCTGGCGAGCGCAATAACTTATGGCCTGTGGCCCGCGCTGTTCGCCAGCCTTGTGAGCGTGCTGGCGTTCAACTTCTTCTTCCTGCCGCCGCTTTATACATTACGCGTCGCTGATCCGGAGAACGTCAATGCGCTGTTCTTCTTCGCCGTCGTGGCTTTCATCGCCAGCAATCTGACGGCACGGGTGCGCGCGCAAGGCGTCGTCGCGCGCGAGCGCGCCAAGGCGACGGAAGACCTGTTTCTCTTCAGCCGCAAGCTGGCGGGTGTGTTCACGCTGGATGATCTGCTCTGGGCGGCGGCGTTCCAGTTCGCGCAGATGCTGAAGCTGCGCGTCGTCATTCTGTTGCCGGAATCGGAAAGCGTTTCGGTGCGCGCGGGTTATCCGCCGGAGGACATGCTCGATGAAGCCGACCTGGCTGCCGCCAAATGGGTGTGGGAGCATGGCGCGGCGGCGGGACGCGGCGCCGACACGCTGCCGGGCGCCAAGTGGCTGTTCATGCCGATGCGTACCGGGCGCGGCACGGTGGGCGTGGTCGGCCTCGACAGTGACAAGCCGGGTGCGCTGCTGACGCCGGATCAGCGCCGGTTGTTCGACGCACTGGCCGATCAGGCCGCGCTCGCCATCGAACGTGTGAACCTCGCGCAGGATATCGATCGCAACCGCCTGAACGCGGAAACCGAACGGTTGCGCTCCGCCTTGCTCACATCCATCAGCCACGACCTGCGCACGCCGCTCGCTTCCATTCTAGGCGCCGCCAGCAGCTTGAAGACTTACGGCGCCACGCTGGACGATACCGCAAAACAGGAATTGCTCGGTTCGGTTCTGGAAGAAGCTGAACGCCTGAACCGCTTCATCGCCAATCTGCTCGACATGACGCGGCTGGAATCCGGCGCCATCGCACCGCGGCTGGAGTTGATTGATCTTTCCGATGTGATTGGCAGTGCGCTGCATCGCGCGGCGAAAGTTCTGGCCCAGCATGACGTAAAACTGTCGCTGCCGCCAGACCTGCCGATGTTGAAGCTCGATCCGGTGCTCTTCGAACAGGCGCTGTTCAATCTGCTCGACAACGCGGCGAAATATTCCCCCACCGGATCGCATGTGGCGGTTGCGGCGGAATTGGTCGGCAGCCATGTGCGATTGTCGGTGAGCGACAGCGGGGCCGGAATTCCGCCCGCCGACGTGGAGCGCATTTTCGACAAGTTCTATCGCGTGCAGGCGTCCGACAACAAACGCGCCGGCACCGGTCTTGGCCTGGCAATCAGCCGCGGCTTCATCGAGTCGATGGGCGGCACCCTGTTCGCGTCGAACAGGGCGGATGGCAGCGGCGCTCTATTCATCATCACCCTGCCGGTGCCGGAAGCGGGCGAAATCGGAGAGCGTGCGGCATGAGCAATCCGCTCCGGATTCTTGTCATCGACGACGAACCGGCCATTCGCCGCTTCCTGCGCACGAGCCTCACCGCGCAGGGCTATTCGCTGCTGGAAGCCGAAGATGGCGAGACGGGGCTGGCCATGCTTCAGCGCAATGCAGTTGATGTTCTGGTGCTCGATCTGGGTCTTCCCGGCATCGATGGATTGGAAGTCCTGAAGAGAATGCGCGAAGGCGGCTCCTCCGTTCCCGTGATCGTGCTGTCGAGCCGCGACGACGAAAGGGGCAAAGTCGCCGCGTTGGATATAGGAGCCGACGACTACGTCACCAAGCCGTTCGGCATGGACGAACTTCTAGCGCGCATCCGCGCCGCCGTGCGCCACAAATTGCAGCGGGAAGGAGAGAAACCGTTGTTCAAAAGCGGCGATCTTACGGTCGATCTCGTGCGCCGCATCGTCACGGTGCGCGGACAGGAGGTAAAACTCACGCCGCGCGAATACGATCTGCTGCGTGTCCTGGTGGCGCACGCCGGCAAAGTGCTCACGCACAAATTCCTGCTGCGGGAAGTCTGGGGCAGCGAGACGGACGTACAATATCTGCGCATCTATATCCGTACGCTGCGCCATAAGATCGAAGCCAATCCCGAACGGCCCGCTCTTGTTCAGACAGAGCAAGGTGTCGGTTATCGCCTCAAAGTCGCCGACATCGGCTGACCTAATGGTGTTGGTATCGTTGTTGGCTACCGGGTCTTGAA
>SMFH01000016.1_pt1 | contig 37077 bp, 46 predicted proteins | sample 2456121 | NCBI WGS metagenome assembly SMFH01 (sample SAMN10132613, study PRJNA489261) | soil metagenome | isolation source: day120 antibiotic-silty clay loam soil | place: USA
TTTATAAAAACATTTTTTAAAATTATTTTTTTTATTTTTTTTTTATTTTTATTAATTTTATTTAATCATTCATCCCATACCCATGGGTGGGGTAGGGGGTGGTGGGGTGGTGTGTGGTAGTTGTTTCATTAATACAAACCATACCACCTACCCTGGTGTGGGAGAATGACCGGCACATTGATACCCTTATTAATATAATTTATCAAAAGATTCTTTTGAAACTTTTCTCCACATACCTGACACGTTCTCCTCTACTATCTCGTCTATTGCATGTTGAATAGCTAGTAGCTGGTCAGGCTGTGATATATCATCAGATACTTTGGCTATCCTATCCAAGAACGAAGGTGTGTTGTAACCCATTTGTCTATCGAATGCAAACCATTCATCAAACTCAGTGAATGGATTGAATGGATTGTCAACAGTTGTTAACATGTACTCGATTGGTTCTTCGTTTGTATCTGTTGTACTCAGCTCACTCATTGAGTCCTACCTTGAGTGTGGTTAGACCAATACCCAAATCATCTGCTACCTCAGCCTGTGTATAGCCTGAAGCCAGCATAGTCCTAGCACGGGCAAGCTTAGTACTGGTTAGCTTAATCTTGTTCCTAGGGAGGGCCAAAGCTTTAACAGTATCGCCATCGCTATTACTAAGGATCTCCTTCAACTTACTGCTACTAATAGCGCCAGCTTGAATAGCATCCCATTCTGATTGGGTTATCTTTATTCTGGTCTTACTCGCTCCTGTTCGAGCCCGGGCTTCATTCAATGCTTGTTGCTTGATCTTAGTGACAGTCTCTGGTTCCATGTTCGGATTAGACTGCCGTTTCTGAGAGACCTGGGTATTTGCTAGACGCTGGGCTTCTCTCTCAAGGGGTGCATTTCTCTTGGCAATGTTGAGCTTTGAATTCAAGGATGTGACTTCATTGGCATAGGTCTTCTTAGCAGAGGGGGAATAAGGAGCATCCTTGAGAGATACTGCTTCTTTCCTTGCCCCATTAGCCATTGCCTTTAGCTTATTGGAATGTTCGGCATATACAACTTCCATACGGGTACCCGAAGAAAGTGCGAACGCATCCTCAGTTACAGCAAGGCGCTCATGCTTCTCCTTCTTCGGAACCATACGCCCAGTCTCATACCGAACCCTCTGCTTTGTGGCTGGGTCTATTCGTGTCTTGACCTCGGGAACCATGCGCCCCGTTGGTACGAATACCTTCTTCCCGGTGCGGATGTCAATAGCTCCGCCCTCTCCCGCTCGTCTAGCAACTCGTTCGGGAAGATGTACTTCTGCACCGGCTCTAGTAATCAGAGTGCTAGCGCCACCCCTTTTCTTGCCCTGATACTTCTCTCTTAGGGTAGCAATACCATTGTCCTTTTCGGACTGCCGGAAATCCAGGTCATGTTTCTCTGAATCAATAACAACCATTGAATGCCGGACCGCTCTTGCCAACTCATCAGTATTCGCTCCATGAAGGGACATATCTGCAATTAGATTGGAAATACGCCCCATCTCATTCTGCTTTCGAGAAGGAGTAATACTGGGAATTGAAGAATCCTTTGGCAACTTGTAGACCTGGGGATCGAACCCCTTCAATCCTTCGAGGGCGGGGGTATTTTTTACAAGTCGCCTTTGGTTAGGAATCGCGATGACAGTATCACCATCGAAATCCGCACCAGACAGACGCTCTGCCACTGAATGATGAATACCCACCGCATCTATGGCTGCACTTCCGAGAATTCTACGAGCCTCTCGATTACGATTGTTCACTACCAAATCGGGAATCTCAAACGTTCCACCATGAGGATGACGAATAAGAGCAACGCGCTCTCCATTTCTCATAGTGGGCGCATAGATTTCCTCGGGCTTCATTGATCTAATCGGAAGCAGAACCTTGTTAGCGCTTCTAGGCAAAGCTGCTGCGCTAAGATGCACAGCCGACGAATCTGTTTGATCTGCGAACTTCAGAAGAAGATCTCTCTTAACTGTCGAATTCGTAAGAGAGTTGATTTCATTTAGCTCTCGAAGACGACGTTCAAAAGTCACGTTGAGTTGTTGTGTAGCAAGCTTAGGATCCTGCTTCGAAAGCATCTGGGAAGAGAGACTCTTGGACCAATTATCCCAATCCCCTTCTTCATTTACTTTGTTCATCGCAGAAATAACCTTACCATTAGGCCCATGAACCTGACGCACGATAGCGCCAAACGGATTATCAGGATCATCCGTGATTTCTTTCATGGCATCTTTCTTCCGACCAGTGCTGGACTTATTCGTGTTAAAGACAACATCCACACCGTCAGGAAGATCATCCTTATATACAGCCATTCCCTTAAGATAATGAGTCTTGTCGACCATCATGCGAACCTGTGCATAATTGGCACCACCAAGCGACAGATCCTTCACGCCTGGGCGAATATAAAGCATACCGTCAGCTTCTGCTCCGCCATCTTCCTTGTACTTGATTGCGATACGCCTAGAATTTACCGAGATAGGGGGCTGAAGTCCTAGCCAAGTTCGACCATGATCTTCGGAATAGGTATCGGTGACAGGCTTGATTTTGCCCTTATTCCTTGACACGTCTCCGAAAGTAGTGCCGGGCTTTGCGAGGACTTTTGTGGTCGTCTGCTTACCGGTGGTGACTTGTGCGAGCTTAATGTTATGAACCTCATAGCCTTCATCCTTCAAAGATTCGATAGCAGTATTAAGTCGGGTTTGAGTGATACCCAAATGACTCTCAGTACCACGACCAACATCGACAAATTCTTTTCTAGCTACCTGATCCTTAAGCATGTTAGCTGTGGTTTGAGTAGCATCGGCTTTGTCTTTCGCACCAGGGGCAAGATCAGCACGAACGGAAGATTCATTTCGACCCTGACGCTCAGCAATAGCAAGATTGGAATATCCCTTATCCTTCAAGCGCTGAGTCTCAAGGATTCTTTCTCGCTTTTGTTGCTCAAGTGCTCGTGATTTTCTTGCACGAAGCTGAGTTGTTGTAATACCCATACCACGAGCGATTTGCGTTTCAGACATTCCTTGACTTTTAAGATGGTCAACAGAATCGAGAAAATCTCGATTACGAGTACTCTCCGGATCACCGGATCCCCAAGGATATCGACCTGATCGGCGTTGGATGCCGTAATGCGCAAGATGCTCTTCATGAGTACGAATCACGACTGTTCCTCCAATCTCCGATAGGTGATGACCTTGTCGAATTCCTGAATTCTTCCCATAATGAAGATAATATCCTCTGGATCGGCTTCATAGACTGAAACTTCATTGTCCTGATAGAGTCGAAGTTCGATCTTGATCTCGAAGGGGTCCTTGTCGTATTCGAGACAGAACAATGCTGCATAGACCTCAAGTTGATGTACGGAGCCGGGATATACACCTGTTTTCAAATCATGAATTCGAAGAGTATTATATCGGAAGGAAATTGTGTCCGCTGTGCCGAAGCAGTTCTCAGAGTAGTACAGAACCTGTTCACAAATCATTCTATACTTGATAGCATCATTAATATACAGGCCAACTGTACCAACTAGATTCGAAAGCCTATTTGCTTCAATTTCTCTATGAGCATATTCATGCTGAGCAGTGCCGTATGCGCTCGCTTGAGCTGCAGTCCAGCGCTCAATCAAACGATCGGGGGTATAATGAATCCAATGATACTGACTAGGACTCAGAAACGCATGTTCCCCTTGGAGGTTCAAATGCTTGTTGAAGCGCACTCAAAACCTCCCTTTCATTTTCGGGGTAAATATATGCGGCAAATGACATCTCATCCAGTAATTCAATGTAGTACCCTTGATTAGGTTGTGTGCTCGCCTCTTGAGAAGATTTGACTTCTAACGTGGCCCAACACTTTCTCCAAAGAATAAGAAGATCAGGTAATCCTTGTCGATGTTGCTCATTCGTTTTCATGACAATACAACCGGGAAACATCTTCTCAAGCTTTTTAATTACCTTAGCTTGATACTGATTCTCGGTCATGAAGTTTTCCACCAAGTAGCAACCGTGTCTCGAGCTTCACGAAGACCTACTGCAACTCCACTAAGTGTGGCTGGGGCTTGGGTGACGGCTCCAGCCAACCACGTCCATCCTCCACCAACATATGTGCGAGCTGATACAGGAGTATCGCCACCGACAGACCAAGGATTCTGACCAAAAGCCATTCGGGTGACTGGATTGGTAGTTCCTACGTTTAGAACACCAACCCAATACCACGTATGGGCAGGCAAGGATGTAAATGTCCAAGTCTTAATTCCAGCACCGGTGGCCAGCGAGATGTCAGCACTTTCACGAAGTAAAGCTCCTGGACCACCAGTTGAAGACGCCGGATCATCAGCATAAATACACATACGATAGTTGGAGGATGCCAACACCGTAACAAGTTCAAAGGCTCCTTGGACAATGGGACGATCTACTTTCATGCGAACTAGATTAAGATATCCCTGTCCGCCTAGTCCGACGCCAGCATCACTGAGATCTGCCCAAGGATATGCAGATACCCAGAGTCCACCCTTGATACCTTTCCAACCCGAATGATCCATTGGAGGTTGAGTTGGACGAACAATAGAAATCATGCATTCTTTATCGTTTGGCATTGAATATAGGCCGTCGACCCAGCGAACCAAAAACTCAACAACACTAGATGAAGGAAAGGCGAGATCTATAATATCATATAGATTCCAGTTGGTCGGATCGCTTGCCAACTGAAACATTAAACGATCTTTTCCCGGTCGAGGCAGAGTCAATCCGTTATTGAAATCTTCTCCGTCAAGCGCGATGCCATTGATCCAAGCCTTTGTTGCGTTCTTCTGAGTAGCATTATCAAAACGAAAATATCCAACTGGCGGGTCGTTTGTCAGCACATTAGAAAACTTATATGACGCAAATGCCATGCCGCCGAGATCACGTTGACCCATTTGTCTCGTGGCACGAGTAACAACCATCACTACGGCTTTTCCGTCACGAGGATTTAATCCGGCCGAATTAGGATTCTGCGAGAATGTTGGAATCTTGACATGAGTGGGATTGTCAATAACCGCGCCAATGACATTCAACGTAACCCATCTTGTTGGATCGTCTATTTCCTGAACATACAAATCCTGACCATAAGCAATCTGCGCAAGCATTGCCGAGAGATCAATGCCGTCAGCATTTGTTTTGCTGATAAATATGTTATCTACATCACTTACGTTGTAATCGAAGCGAAGAACTCCTGTTCCTGGGACATTAGCTGATCCTGTTACGGAACTAAAAGTCCATGTGCTCGATGAAGCAGTAGGTCCCTTAGGTCCTGTTGGTCCTGCTGGTCCCGCGGGTCCTACTGGTCCTACTGGTCCACCGCCACCAACGGCAAGTGGTACCCATTCTGTAAGTGCGGGATCGGGTGTACTCATGACAACCTAATTCTCTTTGCCTTGATTGATGTCCAAGGATTAACAATAGTCCATGTCTGAGCTTGGGCCGACTTCATTCCGATTTGGATTGATCCACCTGCTCCAATACCCCATTCCGGATATATCTGTCCCACAGGATATGCGCATGTGTTTGCGGCTACCGCCGGTCCAGCAATGATGTTCGAATACCCACCATCAGCTAGACCAATATACGTAATATGAGCTGTGAGACTACCTATTTGTAGATTAGCGCCCCAGCAAACTTCATACAATCCCGGATAAGGAGCGGTTAACGCCGCCATAGTGGGAATTGCCGTCCATGTGTTATTGACGGCCATATTAATATTTGCCCATTGTTGAATGGTCTTACTCATCCCACCAATGCATTCCCACTTATTTGAGGTGGTGCCCTGGGCATTATATCGCATATGCCACTGATAACTGGGAACAGTCAACGAATCAACAAGAATACATTCTTGACCATCAACAGGAGAAGTTGGAAGAGACGTTCCGTACTGAACGGGAAGAAGTGCGCCTACTGGAGCATTTGAGATTGGTGAAGCAGTCGTAATACGAATGAAGGCGGGAGTGTCGGTCGATGCGCCTCCAGGCCCCGCTGCGAGGGTGGCTGTGCCGCCGCTTACCGATCCTCGGACGCTGTAGGTGTGCGTCCCGGCTGACGGTGTGAGTCTGCGAGCTGCTCGGACGGCCGCGCCAGGGGTGCCTCCGGTGATGAGGGGCTGATAAGATATCCGCCCAATGGAAACTCCATCCTGGAACAAATAAAGAACAGCATTATTCGCTGACGGGTTGATCAGAGAATAGGCCTGGAATTCCACAAGAATGGCGGTTGCTCCGTCGCAGACAATCGGTGGGGCGGTGACAATAACCGTGGCTCCCACTTCAGTTGTGGCCGCGATAGAGACGGATGCCGTGGCCTCCCCATAGGCAAGCTCACCAAGCGAGACACCACCAACTGGCCACATTGGCACCCAAGGAGTTGTGGCTGGATTAGGAGTTGTGGCTGGATTAAGAATAGTCATGAGACCCTCACTGGTGTGACTTGGAGAACTCGTCGTAGAAATGTTGCAGTACCCGCATTAGCTTGATATTTCAATTGAATAACGCGAGTACCCGTGATCGCAAATTTTGTAAGCTGACCAGAAACAAAGTATGTACCAGCTACAGGAACAAAAATGGCAAGCTGAGATTGACCTGTATCCGCCGGATTAGAGCCATTGATGAAGAGTGCAAGTACATTAGAATTAACTGTAGAATTCGTACCTTGTGCGGAGTAGTGAATCAAATATTCACCATCACGAGGCGCTGTAAAAGTCGGTCCAGGAGTCGCCAAATCAACTGGAGTGTTGGACGCCGTGTTCTCCGATACGTCTACTCGTGCTAATACAGAAGGGCCACCAACGAATTCCCACTTGTATGGAGAAGTCGAATTCGCGTTGTAGCGGAATCTCCACTGGTAAGTCGGATTTGTCAATGAATCAACGAGAATCGCTTCCTGTCCATCAACCGGGTTGACCGGCAATGTCGTTCCATAGGCGACGGGGAGGCTCGCGCCGGGGATGATCGGAATCGAGGAGGAAGGGGCAGAAATTCGGATGTAAGAAGGCAAGTAGGTCCCCGCGCCGCCGGGTCCCGAATATATCTTACCACCACCTGCATTGGAGAACGCCCTCACCGAGAAGACGTGCGATCCTGCCGACGGGGTGAACCGACGCTTGACCTCGACCGCGTTACCTACCTGCCCTCCGGCAGTCGAACCGTCGTTCTGCGTCTGACCCAGCCAGCCGAGCAAGACGCCGTTGTCATACAAGAGAAGTCCTGAGTACCTGCCATCTCCCGCCCCCGGCGAGTAGCAAGGGGAGAAGAACTCCACGATGATGGTGGTCGCGCCGTCGCATGTGATCGCCGGAGCTGTGACGATGACATTTGCGCCGCCTTCGCTTGTAGCTGTGAGATCCACGATCGCCGTGATCTCCGCGTAGGCAAGCTCCGCGCTCTTCGTCGGCCTGCCCGCGCCCCAAGGAGCAGGATCCGGAGCAACCGTGGTTGGTCCACCCACACAAATATAAGCAATTCCATCTTTGACTACCACATCACCATCTTGATATTGCGTTGCTGGAACGTAATCGCCTTCGTATGCTAACTCAGCTCCAGAAGGAGGAACTATAATAGGAAATGGATCAGGTGGAGTAGTCGTCGGCTTTACTGCCATCCAAGGAGTACCATTATACATGACAATATCGCCATCTTTATACTGAGTGGCTGGAACATAGTCGCCCCAATAAACAAGATCGGTGGCGGGTGCAGCTGGCTTCCACTCGGTATCATAAGCCGTGGTACTTTTCTTTGTCAGGACTTCACCAACGCCACCACCAGCAGCAACACCCGGTCCGGGAGGACCTGGAACCGTTGAATCGGCTCCTGGAGCTCCGGTATCACCCTTAACGCCCATCGGACCTTGGGGGCCAGGAACAGTAGAATCAGCGCCTGTTGCTCCTGTATCACCTTTAATACCTTGAGGTCCCTCTGGGCCTTGTGGTCCAGGAACGGTTGAGTCCGCTCCGGTATCACCTTGAATACCTTGAGGTCCTTGTGCACCAGTAGGGCCTTGGACACCGGTTGGGCCTGTGGGGCCGGGTGGTCCTTGAATTGATCCGCCACTAATAAACTCGGTGCCATCATAGATCCAGAGAGAATCATCTTCTTGAACTATGTAAGCATCGCCTTGTGCATTTCCCGTGGAGGGTAGATCGCCTTCCGTGGCAACCTCGCCGCACATAAGGATTCCTGTACCGGTCGAGCCTTGTGGTCCAGTCGGGCCCAGAGGGCCCTCGACGCCTTGTGGCCCTTGGGGACCGATCGGTCCTTCCTCACCCGGATATCCTCTTGGACCTTCTGGTCCTCGAGCACCCATGTTTCCGGAAGTTAGAACGATAACACTCGGAGATGGTTCGATGACCAAAGACGTGTCTGGAATATCTTCAACCAGTACCTCTACGTCATCAACATTAATGGTGATGGTTACGTCATCTAGTAACATCGGCAACACACTCCAATTTTCCCTGACAAATTGTCCGGGGCTGTGAGTTTGCTGGAGTCCATTGGACGTCCCATACTCCGGTAAACTTACCAGCTTTACTAGAAGGATGTGCTACCAGTTCACTTGTCTGGTCGCCAGTTAGTGTAAGAATAATTCTGCCCGCATATGCATCTACCGAATTAACCCCGAAAGATACAACAGGAGCATCTTGAGAGAGACGGTCTACCCGAACTTGTGCGTTTACCGTGCCCGTAATATCCATAGGAGCACCGGCGCTATCTGTACATAGCATTCGAAATTCAACGCCGTCTCCAGCGTACAAAGTAAGGTCTAAAACTTCGGGTAGAAGACTAATTCGGTTAGCCATGCTCCTCCTTTCTCAGCTGCGACGGAATAATTGCAAAAAATGCAAGGGGTTGATCCTATCCCCTCTATTATAATCTGCGATTCAATCGCTAAATAATATCTATTCTTTTTCGCTTGCTCCTGACTCAGGAAATCTCTTTCTCAGATCTTGATCCACACGCTCAACAGCATCAACCATGCCGATTAGATGAGTATCTGTGACGATTGCATCAGTCCAGATAGTGATCACCCACGAGTACACGCCAGCAGCAGTTCTTCGAAGCTCAACCGATCCACGACCGGGAACAGGATCTCTATAGGGCTTGACAGTTTCATTCGCCATGTCATCTTCTCCTAGTATTCGACGATGCCAAATCTCTGATACGTGGGCCATACATACGTGCGATTGAGAATAGAAAGAACGAGATCGTGCTCGAGGAGACCGTATCGCTGAGCACAATGTGCTGAGTTATCACTCACCTCGCCGGACTCCAAATCGATGATCCGAGAATCGATAGGATTTTCATACGGCATTCGGAACTGTTGGTTGTACTTGATAGCAAACCACCTAGGACGCCACATAAGGTTCTCTACGTGATTGTTATACCGATCCCCATCTAGATTGATAGGTGTGTCAAACGGCTCGCTATCGCGCGGCAGAAAGGCTTTGGCGACCAAGAGAGGTACTGATCGATGATACTGAACGCCGTCTTTCATCAATCCGACTTGTACGAGCCCAAATTGATTGATATTCAGGGCCAAAAGCCTTCCAGTCTTGTTAGTACGAATATTACCGAAATTGCTTACACTGTAGTCCTCAAATCCCTTGATAGGTTCCCATTCTTCACTCATCGTTTCTCTTTTCAAAATGAGAAAATGTCTTAGCTTTCTTAGTACAATCCTCATTGTCGTTGCAATAGCGTACATTTTGAGTCATCGTGATTCCAGATCCCATATCAATCTCAGATGAATATACGCTGATCTTGTTATCTGGTCGTTCTTTACCACATATATGACATGTCCAAGTCAGTTTTGAAAAATCCATTAACAACTCCTGAAATTTTTTAAGAGGCCTCGGGCAAAGCGCGGCCTTGTGGAGGGTTTTGATGCTCTTCTCCCTTCAGATATCGTGGCCAAAAAAACTTGAGGCAAGAAGTTTCTATAAACGCGAACCTAATATCTATATATCTTGAATATATATATTACTTATTAAGTTCCGCGCGTACAGAAAGTCTTTTAGAACGTTTTTGGCCAAGCTTTTTTAGCCCTTTTTTAAGCACTTCCCTTGTGTCCAAGCCAAAAACCCTCTGGCCAAAAATTTGGCCAAAAAGCTATCAGATACGCGAAATACCCCTGATATCTATTTTTTGGGCCCTCCATCAACGATATCTAATAGCTACTTATTTTTTTAGATATAGGGGTCCTCTTGGGGGGTCAGATTTAGATACTTACAATTTTTGACCATTTTTGACCATAGATTTAAAACGGCAATTCGATAGGATAATCTGATGCGTTGAAGTTCTTCTTTGCCTTGAGACTTCTCCAGATTGCCACGTCTATACCCGCTTTGGATTTCAGGGTGTAGTAGTAAAGGTCGGCAAAAGGCGTGTTCAATCTGTCAATTCGTCCGTGCGCTTGCTCCCAGTTCTTGTAAGAGTACGTCAACGAGTAAAAAACGATCGTATCCGTCTCCACGCAGTTCCAACCTTCGGAACCAGCCACGTATTGAACCAGATAGACCCAGGTATTTCCGGTGGGTATTTCCTCATGCTTGTGTCCGTTCCATTCGGCGACTTTGACCAGATCGTTCAGACGTCTCAGAATCTCCAACTCGTAGTTGAAGTTGTAGAAAATCACTATCTTCGGATGCTTTTCCATCAGCAAATCTCGGATAGTGTTCAGACGGCTCGGATCACTATTCACGATTTGACGTAGAACCAGATGCACTTCGGCGATGTCCCTGATAGGACGATTATGGTACAGATGCCAACGATTCTTGAGGACGCTCGAATAAAGCTCAGAGTTGTACACCACAGGAAGCGTCTCAGAATGCCTCACCGTCGTCTTCGGGTGGAGCATATGTACTAATATCTTATTTCTTTGACGAACCAGCTTCCCTGTGTTCAAATATCGCTCTACCTTTGGAAATTTCGTGAACGGGGCGTAGACGACGTGTTCGCGTTTGAATTCTGAACGATTCTTATAGAAGCCGTTAGCAACGAAGACGGGGATATAATCGAGCCATGTGTCTCCGGGAGTTGCAGAAAGTAGTATCCAATTGTTCCCCCGGGCAATTTTGAGGAAAGCCTTAACCCATGCACCACTACCGACCAAACGTTGCTCGTCGAAAATGAAGAATGCACCCTCTATCCCTTTGTACTTATCAATATTATTCCAACTATCCACAGTGAGAACACCATACACAGTAGAATCAGCGTGGTTACCCACGACAATTCGCCTGAATTCACCTTCCCAATCTTTACTATCACGTTTCTTTGCAGTCGTGATAACGTAGACATCTTTATCCTGGTGTTCTTGCTCATAATATGCCACCGCTACTCGAGATTTACCAGATCCGACTCCACCCCAGAGAATGTTGCCGTTTCTAAGACGCGTCAGGGCGGTCTTCTGATGTTCCTGTAGTGTCTCCATCTTCTCGCTTTCGGACCAACACATTTTGCATCACCATAACCACATACCTATTATTTTCTATGAATATCTCGTATCGATAGGACGGGAATCGGCGATATCTGTTCATCTTGTCGCAATATCGTTGGGCCCGGAACAAGAAACGAGTAGACATCTCGATCTCTCCGGTAACCGGAATATCACTCTCTTCTACTTCATAGTCAAATGGATCAATATTATACAGGCTCATTAGGGTCCTTTGGTGGTCCATAGAGAATTCTCTCGAGCTCCTGCTCTTCCTTGTGACCGTAACGGGTCATCTGCGTATGCAGCCACTTGTTCAAATATGCGAGAGCACTCTCCATTCTGTCCGAACGGTCTTCGACCTGCGCAATACGTGCTTCGACCGTGACCATCAAGAATTTCCGCGCTTCTTCGGGATCGGGTCCGATGGGAGATGGCTCGTTCACCTTCGAAGTCTGCAAGAGAGCCTCAGCCCACATGCTTGCCCACAGCTTTGAATTCATAGTGGATGCGAGATGACCGGCTTCTCTAAGCTCCGAGTAGAAATATCCCATCGCTCTATTCACATGCACATCCGAGATATACCAGCCGACCTCAGTGGTGGAATCTTGTTCACTCACGTTATGCTCCTACTCTGGAATCTCCTCCATAAAAAATGCACTAATCCCTTGAAGAACATCGCCTACTCTCTTGGCGTTCTCCGATTCACCCTCTTGTCTGAGTATTGCTGCGGCCATCTCACTCGCACCTATCAGACGACCGACCATATATGGAGTTTTTGGATCGGCCAGAACATCAGGCCACGGACGTTGTCGTCTTCGGAACAAATATACTCCTTTCGAAAAAACAAAGTGCAGGTAAAGGGCGGGTAGAGGCTCTAAACCGCAGCTAGAGCCCCTACCCTATCTCCTGAGTAGAGTGCCGTAAAGACCTCAGGAGAATCTTTTATTCGTCTCGTCTGAATGCGATGATTAGTGTGATAGCTAAGACAACAATAAGCACTATGATGATTACACTATCCACGAGCCGGTGTTTTTGGTGGGATCACCCTGTGTCGGTAGATCACAATAGGCTCTCCCATCAATTGATCTGGCAGACGTCGGACAATCTGCCGGAGATCCATGCGAGCGAAGACCATTCACACAAAGCATGTTCTCATCATAGGTAGCACCGGATTCGTCTACCCACCCATTACCACTCCGAGTGACGCCGGGCTGATTCTCGCAACAGTAGCGCGCATCGCTCCCACCGTCACGATAAGCCACTCGAGGGGCCACCTTGATGTAAGTAGATGGATTAGGTGGGTCAGGAGGTAAAGGGGAGCTCCCTCCGTTTGCCGCGTCATGATCCCGGACGAGAATACTAAAGGCTCTCTCGGCCTTGTCGTATGCTTTCCACTGGTCTATCGGCACGTTCTCGATCTGCTCGAGAGGCTCCTTCGGCCACTTATTATTGCTTTCTTTCTTGACAATTGTGCCATCAGGATCCAGTGTTCTCAGACGGTTCATCATTGCTGTGATGCCGTCTTGATACCCAATATCTTCCGACATTACGCCTCCACTTTCAATTCGTCGGGCACATTGAAAGTCAACTCAGCGAGCTCGAGCCTATTCTCTAAAGGGACATTGAAATATGAATGCAACAGCTTGGCTACACATTCTGGACAAAGATCAGCCGTGTGCTTACCCGTGCCTTCTGGAAAACGGTGATCGTTGACAATATCTAATGCGACATCTTTGATCTTTCGTTGTCCCCTCGGCGTTTCACCGGCCTCGGTGAAACCGCATCCGTCACAATGTACCCGCTTCATAATAGCTCCTCGTTACGGCTTGCAGGACCACGGGCTCCAATCTTTTCCACTTGCAACGAAATATCTAAAAGCTGCGCGCGATTGTTTCCAGGCGCCGCTGCCGTGTCCGTATTTCGCTCTTTCAGAACTACCCATTTGGAACAGTCCGAGATACTGACCATTCCCAGCCCAAACATACCATTTGCTTTCACACCACGATACACGCAGTGCTTCTTGACAATGTGGTCCAAATACTTTGCAAATGATGACCTTGGCGCGAGCTTGTTGGTTCTCGATTCTTCCGCCTAGTGCCGTTGATCCGGTTCCAAGAAAACAAACAACAAGAACCGTTAGTATCGTCACTATTCGAGACACATATCCTCCTGGGTAGAAAGGAGAGCCCTGAGCTGCCCTTGTGAATTGAGGGCCCCACAAAGGCACTCCCCCTGGGGGAGGTAGGGGTCGCAGAACGAACCGTTCACACTCAGGACCCATTGGGTGAGGCGGATATCGCGTAGAGCGGCCTGATTTAGGCGGGTTCGAAGCGGCTCTACCATACCCTCTCACGTTTTCTCTGACAAATCGCACGTGACCGAAACGATTTGTCCCCGCTCCATGAGGTGCTGCACATACTGTGGATTCGCCATTACCTACACCCGCGCATCTCGCCCCCTCCCCCTAGCGAGACTCTTCTGCAAGACGCGTCTAGCCTGACTCCTACCGAATCCACGCTTAGTAGCCGAGATATACTCTGGCCCCAACCCTCGGTAATGGCGTTGTTACTCAGGTCTGAACCACGACCTCGTCCTTGAGAGGAGCGACATCGTAGCCCTCCGAGATCAGCATCTCACGCAGCTCGATCTTGTCCTGCCGCGTCAGGTCCTTGAACTCGGAGATCTCGACCTTCTTTCCGAAAGGAGGCTTCGTGAAGAAGTCCTGAACAGCCTTCACGAAAGAGATCTGAAACGTCTCCATCATCGACATTATGGGGATCACCTCCTTCCGGATGTTTGACTACTGGGAATCCTCTACAAGATCGAAGTTTGCAAGAAACGCTTTAGTTGTATAGACCTTGTAGCCGCGTTCGGTATAGAGAATCCAGTCCCCCACAAAGGCCTTCGTCTGACGTGGGTTCTTTGGATTATGAACACGAACATGAATATACTGCTTCGTAGGCTGAAAACCAGCTGACTTATCAACTGGGGACTCATCAGTATTGCCGATCTCGCCGAAGCACCATCGTGCAATATCGGCAAAGTTCTGCTCAGTCACTTGTACAGCGTCGACGTATAGCGGCTTACGAACGTACTTTGTTGTAATACTCGTGTTTTCCACAAAAGTCCTATTCGTTTCGATGGCGGGCAATTCCGAGGGAGTATCCCACAAGCACGCTAACTAGTACAATAATGCTGATAACGATAATTTCGACGAGCATGTTAACCAGGCAGTTCGGAATACTTGATCTCCAAAGGATCTTCGTCGATAGTCACATAGATGCTCTGAAGATATGCCTTGATCCCGCTCTTCTGATTAACTGTCCATTCGTAAGGACGAACAATCAGATCGACATTGATGATGTCCACCCAGTCTAGAGTTTCGACCTGGGACTCATCGAGATTGGTGCGACCGCGAGACGTAACGAGAACAATTCGAGGCGGACGACCTTTGAAGTTGACCGAGATAGGCAAATATGCCTGGGGGGCCTCGCCTTCCTCTTCATTGCGAGGTCTCAACCACTTGACATTCCAATTATCTTCGGCCATGTCATGGGCAACCTTCTCATCAAGAAGGACTGCGAAATTCCGATCACCTTCGCGATTGTACTGGCCCTCTCGACCAGCAAAATTGCGAAAGATGATCTGAACTCCTTCCATCAGTACAGTATTGTCGTTCTTCGGCATCGTCTCTCCTAACTGACAAATTCCTGGAAGGAACCGAATCCTTCAATCGTCTTGATTGCCTCATCCTTCAACTTCTCGAAATATGACATGTCGATCTTCAGATCAGGCATGGACTGAGCTATCTCAGCCTCGATCCACTTGTGACCCTTGGTTCCCGTCACGGCGTAGTATCGATCTTCTTTAACTCGGAGAAGCGTGCCTCCACCTTCGAGAACCGGTACAAAGCGACCAGTACGCCCAAGATGACGCATAGTGCGATAATCGAGCGCTTCATCTTTCTCATGATCCTCTCTGTCGAGATACATCGTCCCCTGAATGACATTCCTGCTTTCGCAGAAGTCGTCAAACGTGACCTTTTCACCCGAAAACAGCGTCTTGAAAATATACGGGTGTTGGAATTGTGATCCTACGGCCGTCCATTTTCCGTCCTTACAAGCAATGTACACTGCATCATTCACAAGACACAATTTGTCGTATGTAATTTCGTGCTCAAAATCATAACCATAACGTTTGCCATGCTTCGTTACAAAGTCAATAGCTTTTTTGGTAACGTCAGGGATTTTCACAGAGTCGGTCTTGATGTGAATGACTTTGATGTTGGCGTCCTGAAGGTCGTTTTTTAGATCGATCATATAGAGAGCTCCACGCTTAGCGACGATGTTATCCTTGTTGCGATTGTCACGGAATGGATTCGGGAATTTTGCCGAAGTCAATCCGTAGACAATGTTGATAACAATCTTCAACGCATATGCTAGCTTGTCTGCTCCATCTTCATTTTCGAGATAGGGGGTCAAACGACCGTCGAACATCTTCCTCGCTCGATCAAAAGCCCGGTCCTTGATGGCAACTCGGGCCTGTTTCAGCTGAGAGAATTTCTCTGTATACTTGCCGAACACATTGAGAATCTCAATAGAGGTGGGATGCATAGAAGTAATATCTAATAGTGCCACCTTCTCGTAAATACCAGGTTCGGCGTAGACGTATCCACCTTCACCAGGATCTTCATCGCGATACCAGCTTTTTCCAGCGTCGAACTTGTACCCTTTGAACTCCTCACTCAGGTCGGTATACACGAAAAATTGTTGAGGATTCTTGTCATCATCAAATATGATCTTCGCTGCATGTCTCTGAGTAGTATCGTTGACAGTTAGACCACTGAGCTCAGCCATGATTTGTCGAGCAACGAAATCTTCCCAACGATCTTCAAGCACAGCTTCCGTCGCTTGAACATCGTTGACACAATATTCGACTACTCGTGGCCAATTTTGCTCGTCCACCGGCTCGTCCAGTGGGAAGTCCAACTCCATATGATGAATACCCAAGTCGATTTCGAATCGTTTCAGGCCTTGCTTGATCGAACTGAAATCCCAAACGTCGGCGTATGACAAATTGTACGCTTGAGCAAAGAATGCGTTCTTGTTATTTTCTATGACAATCTTTCTAGTGAGATCATATAGCTGCTCAATGCTATACCCTAGAACCGCCGCATAGAGAATATGATTATCGAATCGTCGATTGTAGAAGCCAACCAACTTGAGCTTTGTGAGATTCTCTACTTCTTCCCGTGAGGGATTGATCATCCGAACAACAGTGTCGTCTCCTCGGAATTTCCAGCAAATGACGAATAGGTTTGGATAGACTTCGATGTCAAATATAGCCATACGATCGTCGTTTACCGTCACCTCGACGTCCGATTCGGCCTCTCCGTCAAATGCAAAGTGCATCGTCTGGACAATTTTCAGGCATGTCGTAGCTTGATTGGTGCTGTTATTTTTCCGCAGATTCCGCTCGATTAGCTCTCTAAGGCCCTTTTCCGTAGTAATTGTCTTAGCCTTGAGCATCTTCTCCTTCTTTGTCCTCAACGGGAGTCCGCTACGTATTGTGGCGACGCAGTGATGAATCTCCAGTATACACCTTGATCTCGATACCTTCGGAATATATCGGAGACAAGTCACTGGGGACTCCGTCGTACTCATAGTGGAGATGCACACCCTTTTTTGACCGGCTGAGCTCGGCATATGTAGGGGGCCAAAGACTGGCGGCTTCCAAATTACGTTCGAGACTAGTTTGTCCACTTTGGTTCTTCAAGTCGAAGTCGATGACAATATGCCTATCAGGCACCCTCACAAAATGGAGCTTGGAGGTGTTAATATCTGAAAGCTTTGTCTTTACCGTCTTCCACTTGTGACGAGGCGTTCCATCTTCGTTCGCCTCTTGTGCGGGCTGATCTGAGAGATAATCGTCCAAAAGAGAAACTTTCTCTTCCAGAACAAGCGAAAAAGAAGGGAGATCATCATCTGTCTCCTTCGACACTTTAAATTTCTCAGCACTAAAGCCCACGTAAAGGCTACGAACCCTTTCACCATCAACTTCACCTCTATCTCGAAATTCGTCAAAATAGTTACGGAGCTCTTCGCGAACTTTGTACTGCGGAAGCGGTCTATCGATCCCGCTGTCCGAGCAGAACTCTTTGTATAGTCCGTATGCTTGCTTCAAGGTCGCGTAGTTTTGCGACTTGAATACATCGTAATACGCTTCGATGAAGTTGAAGAACACGTCCGTTTGGAGCATCATCTCTAGGGGCTTGTAGCCGTTATAGGCGTTCTTACCGTGCTCCAAATATACTTGAAGACAGTGTTGCGCAATTGCTCCCAACTCGAAATCAACCTGATTCATCAACGCGTTGTAACGTCGAATGGGAATTCGCACGCCGGTTGGATGAATATCGATCAAACGACGAATGATTCCCGACTTTGCGTCTGTAATCTTTACCGGTTGATTCGTACCCATGAACAGTAGAGATTCGGCTCTTGCCGTATAACTCGGCTTGTACTTTTCGTTCATCGTCATTTGCTCATGAGAGACGATGGAGTTCAGCCGAGTATTGTCTTCGAGTCGAGACAGGTCGCCGTCATGCTGAATAGCGACCAGTGGATTGTTCTTGAATGCTTCAGTAGAAAAAGAACTGTCCGAACGCCCTAGAGCTTTCCCATCGAAGGTTGTGGTATAGCCTTCAAACAACTTGTGAATGATGTTGAGCATCGTGGACTTACCGGATCCAGCCGGGCCATAGAACACAAAGAACTTTTGAAGCTTCTTCGAGTCTCCCGATACAATGGATCCGATAGCCCATTCGATTTTTGTTCTCTCTTCGACAGAATATAATGTCCCAATAAGCTCATCCCACGCCGAAATATCGCCTTCCTCTAGATCGTATCCCAACTTCTTACTTGCGTAATCGGTCTTCTTTACTTCTGAATTCGCAAACAGGATCTTGCTATCAAGAGGACGATTATTATCGCTGATGTTTGCCAGGAATTTCCTGAACTGCGCCCATGAGTTGCTGTTGAAGGAACGCATGGACTTTATCTTATAGTCAATTCCCGTTTCTCTTCGCAGTCGATCCGCTTCGGCTTCTAGATGTTCATCTACGAGTCGTTGGACATCATATTCGTCTCGAGACCAAAAACCCTTCTCTTCATCCCAAATGGCGTAAAAGTTTCGACCTTGAACCATCAGATCCTGAGAACGTCCGACAATGAAATCAGGGTACAATTCCATACCCTTATCTTTTGTCTCCTTAGAAAGGATCTGATAAAAATCCATCAAACCTCCTTCTAGGGAGTTCTCTCAATCACGTATGCATTCATCTGATACCAGATTTCTACTTTGGTTTGGTCTTGCTCGGGATGAATCAACGGAAAGAATCCTCCTCGACCATTTGACTGGTATGTTCTCCAGACAAGAGCGTCGAGGACATCGTTGATTTTTTCTAGATCTTGCTCTGTCAATGGATCAGACTTCTCGGTCAATCGGAGATTCTTGAGAAGTTTCCATGCCCATCTCTTCGGAACTCCACCAGCGGTAAACGCTACTTTTTGACTGAGACTGACCAGGATCTCGAGAAGTGTGGCTCCGTCGAGATCGATCTGCCCCTTTCGTCCGTCCAGGAAATAGTAACGAAGATCCTTACCATCTTGGACTCGATTGTCATCGTTCGGAACGGTCCAGTGGAATTCGGTGTTATGCATCACTTCGAACAGACCCAGATAACTTTTACCGTTTGGAATATGAATCTGTTCGGTTAGCCACTCATAATATTCATAATCAAGCTTGTTCATCTTGTTGTTTCCAGAGCAACTTTCTCACCTGTGAATGAAACACAGGATCGGTATGGTATTTTTCCATGAATTGATTACGGATGTTTTTCCGTTCTCTTGGCGTAAGACTCCACCACCAAGCAGAAAGTTTTGCTAGACGCTCACTCATCCTCGGCAGGGTGACTATTTTCCAGGCCTAGGACCTTCTCTTCGTAACTGTCGGGAGTACGACAGATCTCCATGTCGAGTTCGAGCCTGTCGTTTCGGACAAACACGACATTTTCGTCGTCACTACCATGACCGAACTTGAGATTTGTCACGCCTACAACGAGGTCCGGATGGGGAAGAGGATGTCCATTCTCCTCGTCCACGAGAACATCGTCACCGGCATAGTACGTATAGATCACCCGATTGTACTCGTCCTGCTTCTCGGGTAGCTCGTCCTGATGAATGACGTAGGGCTGATTGTGAACTCGTTGTGCGATTTCTTCGTCGTAATCCCATGTACTGCGACGATCCGTTATCTCCTCAACAACGCGAGGAGGAAAAATGACAGTCGGCTCGACGACGCCAGGAACGGGGGGCTTCAGAGGCCTGTCATACGCAATCTCAGGCTTGTCGTACCCACGCTCCTCGATGATCTCCTCAACCGGAGGCTTCGGAGCCGCAGCCACGGTCTTCTGCTGATACAGCTCTCGAATCTTCTCGACCTCGGCTTCACTCTGCTTGAAAGCCTCAGCCTTGATCTTCTCTTTGTTGAACCTGTACCCCACGGCAAAGCCGACAACAAGTCCAACCGCAACTCCACCCAGGACATATCCGATGGTGGTAGTATTGATTCGCCGGGTTGCCTGGGCCATCTCCTCAAGATTGTCTGCGACTTCTTCCACAACAACATCAATCGCCATTATTTGTTCTCCTAGTCGTCGAGCTTGTCGTAGATTACGCCATCAACGTTGAAATCGAGCAAGATCGCTCCTTCTCTACCGTTCACGAAGTCACGAATCTGATCAGTCTTATCATCGAAGATGCCAAAATTGACGAAATTATCAGTACTACCGTCGTCTGTGAGAAGCCACCCTACAACTGCTCCTGCCTTACTCCGATCAATACCGCACATGTCGTACACCTCGTTCAGGAACACGTGCCCTCGAGACCTGAGCAGATCATTCGCATAGTTCTGCTGACACTTGAGGAAGATCATGTTGTACTCGGGTTCCTTGCTCCATGACGGAGAAACCGGATCGAAGAACCGAGCATAGATCGACGGATCATTTGGATCCACCCGAGTGACAGTCTTCTTCTTCTTTGTCTTCGGGTCGACGATCTCCACCTCGGTCGTGCCATAGCGGAGATTCCGATCCTCTTCCTCACCATACTTATCGACAACACGAGCTCGATACTCGTTGAAGCCCTTCTCAAGAGCTCCATATGCCGCAGTCAATGCAATATTTCGTCTCGTGAGGATCCTGTGAGAAGAAGTCAACGCATAAATCGAGATTCCGCCCACAATAATTGCCGGGGCATACGCCTTCGCAACCTTCACGCCACTCTGGAAGTAGATCAGAGAAATATCCCGCGAGCGGTCCTTTTCGCTGTAATCACGATGCTGAAGAGAGCGAGCTGTATCCAGCTTACCCTTCGCCTCATCGAGAACCGTCTCCATCTTCAGAGTGGCACGGCAGGCGAGAACTGTACTTCCTACCATACCGGCAACGCCGACGCCGAAAAGGATCTGTGGAGATGCCTTCTGGGCCAGTAGAGAATTGCGGGCGATCTGCCTTCCGATCACCTCAGGGACGAACTTCATTATGACTCCTTATTCCGGTTTGAGAATGCCTCGCATGTGATTATCAAGACCTTCGATTGAGACATTTACATTTTTCTTGATAGATTGAAGATCTGCAGAATCTTCTTTCAACTTCTGAATTACCAAAACGTCGTGAGATCCGTCCTTCTCAAGACCGTCGAGAAGGAAGTCACACAGACGCTCAACACGTTCAGCAAAAACGACAATGTCGTTTACTGTTGGTGAACTCATTGTAAAACTCGGTTCTCGGTCTTAGTCGAGCGGTTCTGGTTCCGGAAGATCCAGTAGATAGCCGCCGCGTATACGGGAAACTCCGGCACCCGTAAGATCCGTCCAACCCCACCGATTATCGGTATGAACAGAGGAAAGTCCAACGAGTTCGTAAAGGTCCGCAACTGATGCTGATTCATATCGACTCACCAGGTCAAATAGTCGGTCGATTACGTCTTCGGCTTCTGATCTCTGATCCAGGACAATCTCGTCAAAGTTGTGTCGAGCCCGAGCCTGTCGACTCATTGCTCTTTGAGGTCCCGTCTGTCTGCTTTGATCCATCGCATATCGGTTATAACTGACGTAACCGGTAGGTCCTGCCTGTGGACGCGTTGATCCACGACGACGAGATTCGCCAAAAATCAGCTTTTCAATGCCTTGAGAGCCCGCTTCAACAACCATGTCCTTTGCTGCGGGGAGAAGCACGTCAAACAGAACATAATGGATAGCAGTTCTGGCATCCCCAGCAACGAAAGTTTCTTTGAACTGCTTGCGAAGAGACTTTTTTCGTCTGACGGCACCACCAGAAACCACAGGACTGATGTTTTTTCCATTAGGAACACCCTTTTTACTCGTTTCACTATTAGAGGGAAAATCTGGATTATCCATCCATTTCCTTTATTTAGAAAAAATGAAAAAGCTAAAGTCCGTGTTTGGACTCTAGCTTTTTGTTCTACTGCGCGGTCTCTTCCGTGCTTACTTCCTTGACACCTTTTGCAGCGTCCACCACCTCAGCGATGAGTCGCTCGATGTGGTTCACAGACTGCTCGAAGATCATCGATCCGAGAACGAACGTGCCTGCCGTGACCGTGACCTTCTGGGCCGTAGTCGCGATAGTAACGTTGTTCTTGACGATGTCCGTAACGATCTTTGAAGCTCCCATCCCAGCAACTGTCTGAGCGGCGAACTTTGCAAGAGTCAATGCAGTGAGCATTAAATTCTCCTAAGTAGTAGATACACTATCTCATTATATGAGAAGTTTTTTCTGCGACTAGCCTTCGAGCTTTGCCTCCCCCGAGATGACACGGTTCTGAATATCTTGAAGTTCTTCCGGAGTTGCCTTTACCAAATCCTCCTTGGTGATGATGGGAACGACCACTTCTTCGACCGGCGCGAGATCCATTGCCGCAACCTTCGCCACTTCTTCGGCCATTCCGGACGGAATAACTCCATTGATGAATTCAATAGCAGCATCTGTGTTTGTCACCAACTCGATGAATAGGGAGGAGTATGCTTCGGAGGATTCGAATTCCTCACGCAGTTGTTGATTCTTGGTGAAATGCCTGCCGTCGTCAGATTTCTTACCATACGCGCTCAGAATAATGTTCTTGAATTCCGCGACGATTCCCTTACCGTCTTCGGCGGCGACAATTCGTTGCAAAGCTTCCGACAAACCACCTTGATGACTCAGTTCGAGCTCGACTAGCTCAGCCTTGGAGAGGTGGAAGAAGAAATCTTCACTGACCGTCTCTCCGTTGAAATCTTCATAAGTGATCGTCTTCTTGAGCACGCCTTACCTTTCTTTAGAAATCACAACACCCTTTCGGCCAATCCCTTCAATCCCAATGCTTCTCGTAGTTTGGCATCGGAGGCTTCGTGAAATCGATCGCGATACACGGACGATTATCTGTAGACATCACGGTAGAGAACTTCAGTTCCATCTTGTTGTTCATGTTCCAGCCGACGGAATCGGTGTACTGAGTTGGAGGAAGCCCGATCTCATCGTAGAAATGAGATAGACTACACGACATGAAGTGAATCAACTCGTAATTGACCGAATTCTCGGCCTTCTTGAGGTCCTCCATAGTGCTTTGGAAATATCGTCCCGTGAGCATGTCATAACAAAGAACTTCTCCAGATCCAGCGATCAGGATCTGACTCGAGCTGGGTGGATTCGCACTTACACGATCCTGGGCGATCTCATCGCGGATCTTCTCGTCCTGCTTCGGACCCAATCTCTCGAGCACCTTTTCTTTGTACTCTTGCATAGCTCGTTCCGAGATCCCTGCGGCGATCGTCATTGCCGCAATCTTCTTTGAGGCGATTCTGTTCGCAAAGACGATGCTTGTGATCGTTACAACACCGGTCGCAGCGGGCGGCAAATATAGACGCCAGACGAGCTTGGTCTTCTCGGTCTTCGAGAGCTTAGGAAGAGTTACCGTTACCTCAGAACTCGGAAGATCTGCCTCACGATCCAGTTGCTCTTGGGTGATGAGGTCAGCCGCTTTGAACGTGGCACGTCCGGTCAGAACCGCAGTCGCAACCGTACCAACAACAGCCACCGCGCTCAAGATAGTGGTGGAGTTGTCGTCCAATAGATACTTCACCTTGTTGGCGTGCGGTGCCAATCCCTGCAACATAATGTGTTCCCTCTCACTCTAGTAGTAACACCGTGATCGCTTACGCATCTCCCGAACGAAGATCCAGATCAACCAGAATCCACACGTCAGGAAGACCATGATGATATCGCCGATGAACTTGAAGAACCCGTAGCTGTCTCTTTCTTGGATTACGACTACTGGTTGCATGTCACCTCCCCGAAAAAAAAAATAGAGGTAGAGGTTGGCAGCTTGACCTGCCTGGGTTCGGCGATCCGTAGATCGTCCACCACCTCTATTATAGTGCCAGTTTTTTCTGCGACCTCGATCCCTTAGCAAGGGCCTGCGGAGCGTTCCGGTGGACTCTATTCTTCGGCCGAGACAGACCGCGGATTAGGGCAACGAGCGCTCCACCCAAATCACCAGTTTTCACCTTCACGCCACGTCCTCCCGCACAGGAGTAGACGATTTGTGCCAGAAGATGTGCGCCCTCTGGTTTTGTCGCCTCACAATAACACAGGCCCCAGCTAAGGGATCGCAAAAAAGCGAAGCCCTTGTTAGGGCCTCACTTCGAGAACTTGGCGGTCTTCAGTGCAAGTCCTGTCTTGTAGATCTTCTTCGCACCGTGCAGAGCGATCGAGGCGACAACAGCAGTCACCACGATCAGTCCCGCTTCGGCAGCGATTCCGACAACAGTCGAGTTCTTGGACATGATTATCCTTTCCTAGTAGTTTCATTATATGCTATGTTTTTTCTGCGACTCCCCAGGTGGTGGGACAAGGGTATGAAGGATTCGAGCGGCCGCGAGGGCTTCTTCCTCGTTTCCGACCAATATAAGCAACTTCAGTCCTTTTATGACGGCGTTTTTTTCATTGTTATCGAGAATTGTAGAATCAGTAGCCGTTTTGATTTGGATCCACATCAAAGGCTCCTATCCTTTATCGATTTCCTTCTTCATCTCTCGCCATTTAGTCCGAAGTTTATCTATAGTATCTTGTTGTTCGTCGAGTACCGTTCTTTGCTCGTCAATCGATGATTGAATTTGATCCAGGTTTGACATAGAACGAGCCATCAAATCGAGGAACTCTTGGATTTTTGCATCTCGATCCATTCTCATCCTTTGACGACGTGCTCGACGAAACGAACCACGTCGAGTCTGGTCTTTAGGTTGAATTGTTTACGTGCGTCCTTCCAAAGATAGCGATTCCGGACTAGAATATGATTTCTACCATACCCTGTGAAATACCAGATCTTGGTCGGCTTTCCGTCTCGCTTCAAGTAGATTCGCCAAGAGTTGTTTCCCTTTCCAGCACGCATAGCCTGCCAACCAAGAGGATTGAGCTCCGTCGCGAAAAGCAGACTAAGCACATAGACCACATCAGCCTTGTCTTTCGCGTGATGCTCGATATCATGAAGTAGAGTCGCCATGTTGCTCCTTAGGTAAAAGTTGATCGAGAAGATTGGATGCTACCATAGTTTCTTGATCAGCTCCAACTAATAGAATCAGACGCAATCCCTTGATGATCACTTCTTTCTCTTTTTCGTCAAATAAAAACAGATCTTCGAAAGGGATCTCGATCATCTTAATCCTCTCATAGGGAAAGAAGAAAAAAAAGAGAGTCCGAGTAGGACTCTCTCTTTTATCACCTACCGGTATGCCCGAGAGACGCCGAATGCAGCCTGGTAGCGCGTGAAACCCTCGTACTCGAGCTGCTCGCGCAAACCAGACGGAGAGAACGCCTGCGAGCGAAGATAGCTCCTCGCGACGAGGACGGCCTGCGTCAGCCAGTTAGCACCAGCATGGCTCGCGCCCCAAACGGCAGCGGAGTGTGAAAATCCCTCGTACTCCAACTGCTCGATCAGACCGGGCTTTGAAAATCCCTGCGAGCGGAGGTAGCTCTTCGCCATCGACGTAGCCTGCGAGCGCTCGCTAGTCGGAGCGGCGACAGATGTGCCCACGTACGTGAGAGCAGCCGCTGCCACCAGCAGAGTGGCGATAAGAAGAGCCACCGTCTTCATAGATCCCTGCATCTTTCCTCCTAGAATATAATTCACGACGACACCTCGCGATGGAACTTGACCGCGCCGTCGAGATTTGTAATTTCGATCTCATCATCCGCAGCAAGGATTGACCAACCCATCATTCCACCCTTGCGGATCAGGCAGGAAACCACGTAGTTCAGCTTGCTACACGCCACCCCCTCGTTCTTGTACGGATATCCCTTCGGCCAGCTAGACACAAATCCGGACTCTCCGTCGCTCGTCTTCTTCGCGAAAACGGTGCGCTCATTCGCATTACTCACTTCGAAGCCGTAGCTGTAAGCGATGAAGCTCCAGCCCTCCAGCGGCCCCGTCGTAATTACACAGGTCGCTCCCTCGGAATGACCAGGCTTGGAGACAGAGCACATCAGGCTCTTGTTGCTGAAGCGGTTCCAACCGGGATTGCTCCCAGCCAGAGCCGTCGTTACGGCTGTTAGTGCGATGGCGCACACGAGCAGACCGATAATGAACTTACGCACTACTTACCTCCTTATTAATGGAACCACCCCTATGGTAATTCCATAGCTTTTTATGTAGTACCCATCCCAATGATCTGATAATGAAGCCCATATACATCAGGCTTATGTCCATTGAGATGTCGGGACATGAGAGACAGTGACGCACCAGATTCCTTTGCTGCATCGGTGACCTGTTCCCAAATTTTTCCGTCTTCGAGACGCTTGACCATCTTAGTCATGTGTCCCCCGAAATTGACCTGCGGTCCAATGTTGTTAAACACGGGAGCAATATGCACCACCGGACCGTTTTGCTTTGTCAGAACGAGAATNNNNCAGAGAAGAACCGCTCCGGCCCCAAAAGAATATACTGCTTGATACTTCTTGATATGAGTCTTCACATTTACGATCGCATTCTCGAGAACAGGAACTTTATGTTCGACAGCATGATCAACGGTGGGCACAAATAATCCTTTCTATAGAAAAATAAAAAAAGAAGAGAATCAGCTAGCAAGTACTGCAGAGCAGCGCAAGCTAGGGATACTGCAGAGCAGCGTCCAATATGATTCTCTTCATTACAGTGCGTGTTTTTCTTGCGAACTCAAAAAAGCTGAGACCCCGTTAAAGGGTCCCAGCTAGATGATTTTGAACTTTAGCCTCAACGGCAGCAGTGAATTGATCTGCCAAGCCAAACTCAACCATCATCTCTCCAAATTCGTCCATCAGCTTCCAGTATGTTACATGACGGCTAACAAGTGCAGCGGAAACGCCCACAACACTTGCTACACCGATTGTAATATACAAAGTTCGATGACGACTTAGATGATTCTTGGTGGTTTGAACTAGACTCAAAACAATCCTTCCATTAGACAGTAGTCTCATTATAGGACATGTAATATCCGCGACAAAAAAGAGAAGGGTGTGCCGCCACATCCCCCCTCCTCATTATAGGCGATGTAATATCTGCGACTTGGGCCGAAATTTCCCCCCGGGGTTTTTTTGAGATTCAAAAATTTAAATCCATGTTGAAAAACTAAAGTCCATGTGGGACCTTAGTTTTTGAATCTATCTTCAGTGTGCGGTGCGTCCACGCATCTCACGATTGAACATCCAGATCAGCCATATGCCGCCCGTGAGGACGACCATGAGGCAATCAAAGATGAGGTTCCTGAGCTTATAACGGCGCATAACAACTCCTTAAATAGGTTTCATTATACGCTGTGTTTTTCCTGCGAGAAAAAGGAGAGCCCGTGTAGGGCCCCCCTTTCACTCTCTTTAGAACGTGTGTTTCAGCGAGGGCGCATAATGAAGCCCAACGCCTTCGAAGTGACGACGTTCACATGCTCATGCTTGATGACCATGAGGATCCCGAGAAGATTCGCTCCAACCACGAGCATCGTATCCTTACTCACGCGAGATGGCTTTTGAATATCCATCATCCCGTAAAGTCTCTCAACGAGGCTCAAAGTCTTTTTGTAATCTTCATCGGTGATCTGCTCAGCCTTCAAGTGAATGAGCGTGCGTTCGAGTTCACCTTCGATAAGGCGCTGATGCCTCGGTATTTCCATCGAATTGAACACACTCCTCCTTCGGTAGAGTTCCATTATAGGCGATGTTTCACGTGCGATCCGAACTCTCCTCCGAAGTTTCGATCTTAAAAACCACTTCTCTCTCGAATTTCAACCTTTCAGGATAATCGTCGAGTTCAAGAGAATATAAGGTCTTTTCTTCTGCTTCGTTCGTACTTACAAGGATGGTTCCACTGTAATGTCTGAATCTAGCATCTAACCACCCTTTTACAAGGAATCCGAGGACAAACCCAATCCAAAATATAACGGCATAAATCAGAATGTCCATGATTCAGTCCGTTATAGATACGGTGGGATATGACTTTTCTCCCGCGCTGTCTTGTGATCGAATATGCTCGGTGATTCTGGCCGTCTGAATAACTCCGGTATTCCCTTCCACCTCGATAAGATCTCCCAGGTTATAGTGAATGCCGTATTTGAACTGACTGTCGGGAACAATCTCTCCGTCTACAGACTTGACAAATTGATTGTCGATGAGTTTGTCAAAAGCTCGACTATTTAGAATATCAACGAGATTTTGTGGACTTCCACCAACTTGATCTGTTGAAATATCGCCTTCAAACTCCTGAAGAGCGCGCAAATCAAATCCAACATAATCTGGTCCGGATAATTCACTTACACCCGGAGTTGTTCTCAAGTCAGGAGATCCTTCATCAGGCTTGAGTCCCGGTGCAAATGTATATACGACGGTTTTGAGTGCTGCGATGGATTGAAGGTCCTTAATATCGGTGAAAGAATCCATCTGCGGAGAGAATCGAATAACAGGGTTCTCTGTTTGTGCACTTGTACGGTCAATCCCCTTGTAACTGCGAAATCCAAGAGAATATGATGTATCTGTGACGTCATCCAGAGTGATCTGCATCCCGATCTTGTACGACGTGGCAATTTCCTTCAGGGCCTTGTACACGGGGCCGTAAGGAACACCGACCTTGACGGGAATTCCTGACTTATCGTAGTCTCGGAGACCTAGTCCGGGGATTATGAATCGCTGAGGATTCGAGATACCAATGGGAATGGATCCGCTCAAATATGGGCTTCCCTGACAGCACATGTTGTAGACAATGATCCACAGGATTTCTCCAGGAACCTTGTTCTCGATATACCAATGCTCGTCATCATGTTTTGCAGACGTCCGAACAAATCGGTTATCGAGCCAGGGTAGAAGCGAGATCCCCGAAAGCTTATACTTTCCCTTATCGATGGTGAAACTCTCGAGAATCATGATTTCGTCAGACATATCAAGACCGATAAAAGCTCCCAGCGGCAATTTTCGAAACATTTCCTGTGTTGCAGGAACGACTATCTCAATTTCACTGTCACCGTAGTATCTTTCGGTCCAGATGATCGAGTCAAAATTGTCGACAACTTGCTGTTTGATGAAGCTACGATTCAGCGTGTACGGTTCCATTAAAGACCCCCAAAGCGCTCAAAATATGTGAGCTCCCAATCCTGTTCTCCCTGATCCGTGACAACAGTAAACTCGTTCTCGCCAGGTTGAAGAGACGGCCAAGATGAACCTTCTTGAATATGCACTTTGGATAGGAGGTTTGTGATAATTCCACTGCCGATATTGACGTTTTGAACGTACTTACGCATCGGAATAGAGCTCATCTCAAAATACATAGTGTCGTCCACGCTCGCGTACGTCGCAAAATATGTGAGCTTTGGATCTCCGATTTGGATGCCAATATCTGTAGGATTAGGCGCTGTCAGTGCCGTAACCTTGACGCCCATTCCGGTCTCAATCGTACCTTTGTAGTCGACAATTACTGCCGCGCCTCCTGTTCTTACAGCTTGGCCCGTAATGACAATCGGATCAACGCTAACGAAATATGGATCGGGACAAATGATCGAGACGAGAAATTCGGGATCTTTCGAGAACATGTTTGCCGTTACTGATTCGACATAGCCCAAAATTTCTACGTCAGTCATGTCCTCTCTGACAAAGACCAATCGGGTAGGTCTCTTTGGCATGAAATATGAATAGATAAGTTGACGCAGGGTCTCGTGAGTCCAATTATCCCAATCGGGGTTCGGATGCAGTGTAAGGACGATGTTTCTAGTCAATACACTGGTCCCTACAAAAGACGCTCCATCGACGGATCCGTATGGTGATGTGTTAACAGACGCCTTGACTGGATCTAGTCCTGTGATGTTTCGAATTTGGATCAAGTCTGTCTCGGCTCTGTTACTACCACTCAAAGGTAGAAGAGGCGCTGAACGCCATGAACTAAATGCTTTGACATTCGTTATCACAGCTTTCAGACCTTTCTGGCCCCCCGGAGGGGGCCGTAGAGTGTTAAGAAAGTGAGAGTGCAGACTTGAGTTGTGACAACTGGTTCTTGGTTTGCCTGTAGATCTCGATCTCGCTTAGCGATTCCGGAGAGTAGTTGTTCTGTTCGAACACCACGGATCCTCCGATGGGAGCAGAGTCGACCTGTTCCTCCTGAGCCTCTCTCTGCTGGGCCGAAATAAGCGCCGCTTGTCCGTATGAAGCTGCAGCCGTGATCGGAGTCACGTTTGTCAACGTATTCAATTCGGCTGCTTGACTTCGGACCTGTGTAAGATCCAGGATAGGCGTAATTGTCGGATTCGGATTCAACTCGCTGGTTACGATGTCTGACATCTTTTGCATAGATGACTTCATCGAATCCATTGCTGCGTCAGCTGCAAAGCCAACTGCATTTGCCACGGTCTTCGCCGAATCAACAATACCAATAGCCAAGCCCTCCATTATTTGCTTACCATTCTCCATGAACACACGAGAAGGAGACTTGAGCTTGAGTCTTGCTCTGAAAGCACGATTGATTTCATCAGCCATTGCTTCCGCTTGAGCTCTAAGTTCGTCCATCTGAGACTTCAACCCATTTACAAGACCCTTAGCGGCCTCAACACCCGAATCATAAAGATTATGTCCGGCGTGCTGAGCAAGCTTCGTGGCCTGAGTCTTAAGCTGCGCATCGAGCTTATTCAGACCCTCAACGGCAGTCTTACCGCCAGAAAGCAACGCGGTTGCAAATTCCTGATCGGCTGTACCTTCTGCCAGAAGCTTCTGATATGTCGCATCATCCAATCCTAGCTTTCTCAACTGATCAAGCGTAGATCGGTATGCTGCAACAGCATCAGCCTGATTCTTGAGGGCGTCCATATACGTCTTAAGCTGATCAACAGCATTTCCTTCGGCATCTTCCTTGACAATGTCAGGCAACGTTGCGTATTGATCTGTGAAACCCTTGATCGCGTCAGCCCGAGTTTGCTTAGCAGAAGCCAAGGCCTGTTGAGCGGCTTTCAGTTTCTCACTAATCTGATTATACTCGGTAACAAGACCAATCAGTTCGGCTTTCTCATCTCTGAGTTCCTGAGTCAAAGCCTTGTGTCCGGCAACCGACTGCTTCAAGAGAAGTTGGTTGTCAGCAATAACTTTTTGGGCTTCTTTGATTGCTTCCGCGTCGGGTTTTGCAGCTTTTTGAAGTTCAGAGAGCTTCTTTTGCTCAGAAGCAATGGTTTCTCGAGCACTTGCCATGGCTTCGAGAAGCTTGTCGTCCAGTTCTTTCCAGACCTGATTGATACTTTCCTTGGATTCTCTCAGGCCCTGAGCAAATCCTTCGCCAACGTACTTACCGATCTCGATCATGACTTTCGATGGTGAATACGTTTGGAAAGTTTCGGCAAACTTGCCAATGACCAGACGACTCATTTCTTCGGCTGCTGTAATGGACGCTTTTCCATTCTCGGAAATACCCTTGTACAACCCGTCCATTATGTACTGGCCGATTTTCATAGTTTCTTTTGCAGGAGAACTGATACCAGGAATCTTTTTCATAATGCTCATGGCGCTACTCATAATGCCTTCGATCTTGCTATACAGTTCTCCAGCCTTGCTGACCAAACCGCCCGTCATACCGTCGATAATTGCAATACCGACTCGGAAACCTGCAGCTCTCATCTCTCCGGAATGTGCGTCGATTGCGGTAGCAACGCCATTCAGGAAGTAGACGATCGCCCTCATTCCCTCATCGACAAGCTTGACTGATGCTTTGGCAATTGCCTGGATAAACTTCGTGATCGCTTCAACGGCAGCGTCAATGATTCTTGGGAGAGCATTGCCGACGCCGGTGATGAACGCAACGATGATATCTACTCCCATTTTGACGACGTCGCCGATCTTTCCAGCGATAGCCTTCAAGAGAGTGGCCAGCATAGTCAAACCTGCAGTAACGATCCTTCCGAGATTGCTTGTGATCGTTGCCAGGAATTTGGTGACGATTTCGAGCGCTGCAGTAATTACCTGCGCATATCCGCTAGCAATACCTCGTACGAACGATACGAGAAGCTGCAATCCTGCAGCTATGATCCGTCCAAGATTACTAGAGATAGTGCTGATAATTCGAGTGATGATGTCAACGATAAGCGTGACAAGTGCTGGGATGTTGTTCTTAACACCCTGAAGAAGAGCGATGATTAGATCGAAACCTGCTTGGATAATTCGTCCCTGATTCTGCGCAATGGTCTGAAGCGCCATGTCAAGCAGCGCATTGAACGCCTCGGCAATCTTCGGAGCCATTTGAACAATGGCGTCTAGGAGGCTTCCGAGTATCTTGACGATGGCGTCGACGAATTGTGGAGCGACTGCGGAGAATGCCTTGACGATCTCCAGCAATCCGAGAACAAGAAGCTTGGCGTTCTCGATCAGAGCCTTCTGGAACTGGCCCAATGCCGCAACCAAGATGCCGATTGCAGTAGTGCCAGACACTGCAATTGCGCTAAGACCGACTCCAATCAGAGCAATACCAGCTCCAGCAAGAGCCAAGCCAGCGCCAATCACTAGTAGGGCCGCACCAAACGCGAGCATTGGAGCCGACGCGGCGGACAGAGCAACAGCGACGCCTCCGATGATTACGAGCGCTGCTCCCACTCCGACAAGACCCTTGACAATTTCGCCCCAAGACATTCCTCCAAGCTTTGACAGGGCAGCAGCAATGAGAGTGATACCCACAGCAGCCAGAGCCAATCCCGCAGCACCAGCCAGAGTTCCAGACATAGCATTCAACGCAACAGCCAGAATGAGCAACGATCCGGCAAGAACACCAAGACCCTTTGCGATTTGGCTAATAGACATTCCGCCCATTTGGGCAACAGAATCCGCGATCTTGCCCAGAGCAACTGCAACCAAGAGAAGTGCGGCTGCCTGGAGCACCATTCCCTTGGGCATGACGTGTATGGCAAGGGCAATCACGACAAGAGCTCCACCGATAGCGGCAAGACCCTTACCGATCGAGCCCCAGTTCATAGCGGCAAACTGTGATACTGCGCTTGCCAAGATCTTGAGTCCCGCCGCAAGAGCAATGAGAGCAGCGCCCTGGAGCACCATTCCCTTGGGCATCACTTTCATTGCGCCAGCCACGACAACCAGTCCGCCACCGACTCCAGCAAGACCCTTGACCAATTCTCCCCAACTAAGTCCGGAGAACTGCTTCACAGCAAGTGCCAAGAGATTCATTGCGATTGCAATAGCTGTAATTCCGATACCCGCTCGGATCATTCCGCCTGAATTTGCCGAGAGAATCACGGAAGCTCCGGAAACTCCGACAAGAAGCGCACCGACACCGCTAAGACCCTTCAGCAACTCTTCCCAACTGAGTTTGCTGAGAGCAAACACGGCGATTGTCAGAAGATCGATCGCTCCTGCAAGCAAAATCAATCCTGCAGCCATGACGGGAAGCTTTGCAAAGCTTGCAGCGCCGCCAATCTTGCTCAAGAGAGCCATGGCACCGACAAGCTCGGCCATCATGATGCCGATTGCAGCAACAGAAGTGTTGAGTTTCTTGGGATCGATCATCGAAATAACAAGGACAGACGCAGCCAGAAGCGCAATAGCAATCGCGATTTCCTTGAGCGTCTTCGCCTTGATATTTGTCTGCATCGCAACCATGGATCCTTCAAGAGCTTTGAACGATCCAGCGATGTTCTGAATAATGCCTCCACCGAAACCCTTGCTGATCTGCTCCAGAAGGCTGCCCTTACCGAAGAAGTCCTTGAGCATGAATACCAAGCCACCCAAAAGGCCCGTTCGGATTACCGAGAGGATGGCGTCGAAGTTCATGTTTGATGCGGCTTGGCCGATAGCCTGGCCGAGACCTTGAATCAGACTGATGACTGCGTCGAAGGCGGGTCCGAGAGCATCCAACGTATCGTTGAATGTGACGAGCATCCGGTTCCACGTCTTGGCCAGGTTGTTGGCGAAAACCTGAATCGGATTCATCGACTCGCCTAATCCGGCCATTTGTGTCGCCAGATTTCCCGGCAGAGTTCCAGCGAACAATCCGACAAGAACACTCGACAAAGTCTTCAGCATCTCGACGGGGACCTGGAGAACATCACCCAACTTATCGAAGAAATCGGTAAGTCTGGTCCCCTTCTTCAATGCTTCATCGACCTTGACGAGGAAATCACCGATATTTCCAGTGAACTTCAGGACACCGCCCGCTCCTTCGCCCCAAACACCAAGAAGTCGTCCGAACACTCCGAATAGACCACTGAGAATTTGCTTTCCGATGTCCAGAAGAGCAAAGAGACCGCGGAACGTTCGCTTCAGATTCTCGACAGTTTGTTCGCTAGGCTTGAGCGCATTTGCAAAGTCCTGGAACCTTAGGGTAAGGTTGTAGAGATCTCTACCCGTGGTTGCGGGGAAAATATCTCTGAAAGCTTCCTTGATCGGCTTGATAACCAGGCCAAGATTATGGAATGCGGTCTTGATGGAATCGATCAGAACGGTTCGTCCACCAAGGGCTTTCCAATCGGCAAGAACCTTGTTTCGAGCATCAGCATTGGCATTGATGAACCCGTTGATCGTATTCGAGAGAGCTGTGAAAGTCTTCTTGGCCTCTCCGAAGTCACCAAATATGATCTGCCATGTCTGAGCCCAACCAGATCCTGCAGTTTCCTTCGCCACATCCAAGACCTGAGAGAGCGTCTTGACTTCCGTGGCAGCGTGCATAGCGGTCTTTGCCGTCTGCTGAATCGCCTTGATCTGAGCGTTGTTGAACCCCATCGCAGCGAGCTCGGCATCCGACAAATCTGAGGTAAACTGCTGAAGCGTCTTGGTTAGAACGTCAGAAGTGAGCCAAGAGGCCTTGCCCGGGGTTGACAGCGACTGACGGAACGCTTCTCCGTGAATCGAGACGTTCTTCATCGGCCCTTGGAGTTTGACAGCGCCCTTCTCCAAGGTTCCCATGGCCTCCGCAGTCTGCGCGAGGGCCCTCTGGAAGACGGTGCCGCCCATACCAGCATTGACAACAGAGTTCCAGTCCTGCAGCTTCACCGATCCGGCAGAGATAGCCTGTGACAGCTGATACATCGCTGTTGCAGCTTGATCAGCGTTCGAGCCCGAAAGTGCGGCCAGGTTAGCGATACCCTTGATCGATGCCGTTGCTGTATCCAGATCGACACCGGCAGCCGTGAAGGTACCGATGTTCTTGGCCATCTGACTGAAGTTATAGATGGTCTTGTCTGAATAGTCGTTCAGTTCCTTAAGCGCCGCGTTAACCTGCTTGAGATTTGTCCCTGCGGCCTGGGTGTTGGCCAAAATCGTCTGAATCGCGTTCAGGTTGGTCGCGTACTCCTGGAAACCAGCCTTGGCCGGATCGAGAGTAAACGCTTTGATAAAACTGGATCCAGCTTGAATAGCTTTTGTTGCCAACTGGGATAGAACTGCAATCCCAACGAGCCGAAGTGTATTAAGCGAGTCCTTGACGCCGTCAATTCCTCTGGAAATATGACTAAGATCCACCCGCTTGGCGGCGGCATTGATATCGTCTAAACCTTTTCCCGCAGTGGGAAAGTGGAGGGCCGCTTTCAGTTTATCGAGTGCAGCAATTGTCTTGTTGACTCCAGCTTCAAACTTGCCCGATTCAAAACTGATTGCTACGACTTTGTCATCGATGGTTGCCACTAGATCCTAGTCACCTCCCTCCATGCTTCGGCTACGATTTGATCAAAAACCGGTCGAATTGCAGGCATAATATAGTCTCGTCCTTGCACGTATCCGCCAGTTCCAGTACCGTGACCGTACTGGAGAATGACGGCAATAGGTACTCCATCCTCGATGTGACTGTTATGCCAACGAATGGAGTAATATCCCGTACGTTGAACGATCGAGTAACTCCAGGATTCTGCGGTGAGTCCCGTTTCTGTTGGAGTAGCATTGGAAAGAGCATTTTGCCCTATGGTTCCGTACTTATTCAATACGGCAAGTCTTTGAGCATCCTTTAATCGAGCCAAATATCTTTCGGTATTGTTAAACGATCCCTTCTGCGTAATAGTGATCATAAGATCTCTATTCGACCGTGAGACGAATGATTACGACTCCAGGATCACCGACTCCATCAAACGATTGACCAAATATAGTAGGCAATCCGTTCAAAGGAGATGCTTTGGCTCCACTGGCTCCACCAGGCTTGGTATAGACAGCTCCGGTGGAAGGATCGTTACTGGGAGGTTGTCCTGGACCATAAACCGACGTGTTTCCAGGATTGTATGCGCCGCGACCACCCGCTGTGGCAGGACAGCACATAACTCCTCCGTACTTACCAACTCCGCCAGCTCCGCCTCCTCCACCTTTTCCGACATTGTTGATAAACGTCCCGTCGGCACCCGCAGAACCAGGAGTGCCCGGACCAGTTGCCGTAGGAGTACCTGCAATTCCACCCGCAGCTCCGCCCGTGTTGGTATTGAATGACGAAGTACCGCCATCTCCACCATTGGTGGTAAGTGCCGGATTACTGACGTGATCGTTTCCGGGGGCTCCGCCTTGACCAACAATGACGTTGCACGCATCCGGCAAAGCCGACAGCAAGCCTCGAACTCTGTGAAATCCTCCTCCACCACCGGCTCCACCAAAGTTTCGAACTAGAGTACCCGAATTAACCGTATCGATTCCGCCCCCTCTTCCTCCACCACCGCCGATACAGATGATTTCAAAATGTGTATACCCTAGATCGATATACTTCAAAGTGTCGAAGGTTTGATTCGTATCAATTCTGATGACGAGTGGTTCAGGTTGAATTAGGCTCCCTGCGAGTTCGAATCTCATGTTAATCGTCCAGTTTTACAATATACGGAACAAAGACGGTTGGCTGTAAATTCTCATGTGCACCGCCGCCACCCGTATTATTAAGTGTTAGTGCTCCACCACCGACAACTCCACCTGTTTCCTTGTTGCCGTATCCGTAACCACCTCGACCATCATCCACCGATCCGGCATTGCCCGAACCTGCTGCGGCAGTACCCAGAACGTGCGTGTGGTTTGCAATACCGCCGGAATGTGTATGTGCAGGCATTTCAGCAACGGTAAT
>SMFH01000002.1_pt1 | contig 36676 bp, 59 predicted proteins | sample 2456121 | NCBI WGS metagenome assembly SMFH01 (sample SAMN10132613, study PRJNA489261) | soil metagenome | isolation source: day120 antibiotic-silty clay loam soil | place: USA
TGGGTATAATCAAAGAAAAGCTAAAACCAGCAATGGTAGGAGTTCCGCCATTATCTACTTCCTCACAAAGTCTCCATATATCGCCGTTCGATTGCACTAAGCGATAGATCCATGAAGCCGCTCCAGTTCCTGTTAATTTAGTCCATGAAAAATTAATGGTTCCACAAAATTCATATTTTCCGTTTACAGGTGCGGTAAAAATAGTCTTACTTCCGCTATTTAGTGTGATATTTGAGTTTTGATCGAATTTGGTGGAATCGAATAAAAGATTGTAAATTGTATTATCCCCAGTGACGTTTGAAACGGTTGTATTTAGATAAACCTGAAAGCATGGCTGAGCTGTGTTGGTATATCGACTAGAAGAGTCCAGCTGAGCTGCGGAGCTGGTAACAAGTCTAGTCCCATCATATTTTACAAGGCCGTTTGAAGTGCTCATAGAGGTAGCGTTTGTCCCTCCATTTGCTATTCCTAAAGTTCCTGTTAAACTTAGCGTAGATCCAGATCCAGATGTTGTAAGGCCCGTTGTCCCTCCATTTATAGTGACAACACCAGCTGAGGGTGTGGCTGATCCTGTATTTCCGGATATAGAAGTGATTGCGCCTAACGAAGGTACAGATTGAAACGAAGGATTAGCAGAAGTTCCGTTTGAAGTTAAGACTAATCCTGAAGATCCAGGTGAAACAGAAGAAATACCATTGGATGCATCGCCGACCAAAACGTTATACTGAGTAACGGAAACTCCTGAAAAAGTTCCTGCTCCATCATATTTCACCAGTCCTGTTGAGTTTGCCCCGATTACGTTACTTGTTGTCATACTATATCCAGGTTCCCGCTCCAATAAAGAGCTTTAAAGGTTGTATTGTCTGTTATACAAAGAAGGTAAATGTTGTCGCTGTTTTTAGTTGAAGAAACACTTCCTCCGACTCCTACTATAGAGGAAACCTCTCCTACTATAATTTGCTGACCAGACGCTTGAGATATCCTCCATCCCCCTGTTCCGACTCCAGCTATCACAAACACTTCTCCAAAAGAAGCAGATGCAGGCAAAGCGAACGTGGTAAGGCTAGAGTTTTGATTTACGTATCCATTCGATGGCACAAGAGTTTGAGAAGTTCCAGAAACTGAATTCCATACAAAGCTTGCTGCTGCTGCTTGAAAAGATGGGTCTGCTCCAGGTCCATTTGAGGTGAGAACAAGGCCAGCTGTTCCAGGGGCTGCAAAAGCAATCGGATTTGTACCAGCTCCGATTAAAACGGAATGATCATCTAACGTTGTGTTCCCTGTGCCACCGGTAGGTACGTTGATTGGAATGGTGAAAGGGAGACCAGATTGTAAAACAGCTCCCGAAAAGTAAGAGTAAATATTTGCAGAGCCATTTCCATAAATACCTACTGTTTTAGTATCACCAGCTACAGCGACTACAATCTGAACTGTATCACCAGAAGAAAGCTCAAGAGAAACAGATCCTTGAAGGGTGACTCTATTATTAGAGTCTATCTCAGCTCCTGGATTTACATCGTCTCCATAATATCTATCAGTGCCGTTTACTAGATAAGCTAGCGTTCCTAAAGTATGAGAAGAGTTAACGTTATTGAGCAAAACAGCTGTATCGAATTCATAGACTCCATCATTGGGAGTTGTAAAAGTGTAAGTAAGTGGATCGTAATTGCTGTTCAAGTTAAACGAAGCTACATTGAAAGGAACCAAAAACTCTGTTCCATCTCCCGTTACATCATTTGAAGTTGCAGGGTCAACATAAGCTAAAAAAGCAACCGGAGTGACTGTTCCTAAAGGCTCAAAAGTAGCTGGAGCAGATGGACCATTTCCGGTAAGTACATATCCGGCTTGTCCTGCTGACGTGGTTACAATTGATGTTCCATCAAAATAGTTAATGCCATAGGTAGAAGCCATTGAAGATGCATTCGTTCCCCCTCCGGCTATAGGAAGGACGCTATAATAAGGATCACTTAATGGTCCGCTTGAAATTAGAGGTAAATCGGCTGCTCCAGGCGCGACAGCTGTGACCGGAGATGTTCCATTGCCTATTAAAACTCCATGATCTGTGAGCGTATTTGTCCCTGTGCCTCCGCCTGCAACGGAAGCAATCCCAAAAGAAGGATCTGCACTAAGTCCGTTTGAAATAAGAGGTATTCCGCTAGTTGATGATGGAGGGGTGCTATTGATTGTATTAGAACCGCTTCCTAAAAGGACGTTATGATTTGCAAGCGTGGTAAGAGACACTGATATAGTATCGCCAGATCCGCTGGTTACAATGCTTCCAGATCCAAATATATTTAAATTATTTGCCGAAGGAGTTGCAGATCCAGAATCAGCCGTATAGGTAGCCGAAGCAAATCCTGCTACATCTATAATGATAGTATTTCCAGAGCCTGAAGTAGTGCAATCCGTTCCGCCCAAAACTTCTAGAACATTTCCTATAGGAATAGCAGTTCCTGAGTCCGTTACAAAGCTTGTAGGAATCTGAGGATTTGAAGATTCTATGTCTATCAGGCCTGCTTGGCTCATATTTTATACCTTAAATACGCTTAAAGTTGTAACGTAAGGACCAACTTGCCCAAATACATTGATGTTTTTAGACACGCCATTTATAGAAAGTTTTACCGAAATAACATCATTTGCAACGCATTGAACTATACTAGAAACAAATGTAGCTGCTTCTGTGTTTACATCCTGCATTGCAAAAGGATTTATTTTCCCTTGATTAACCGCTGAAGCTCCATTAAAAATATATAAAGTTCCGCTTGTATTAGATGCATCAACGTTGTAAAAATCAACTTGCGTTGATATGTAATAGCTTCCTGTTGTTAGAATTGTTAATTCACCTGTGGTATCATCGTAGGAAAAACCGCTATTTTCGACTTCAGTATCAAAAATTATTTGATACTGAGTTCCATCGCCTGTAACTGAATTCACGGCGGCAGATTGTATAGCTAAAAATCTTAAAGGAGCTGAACCGCCAGCAGGCTGAAATGTAGGGCTGTCCGGATAATTGCTTGTTAAGACGTAGCCTGCATTTGTATCTGGCACAACAGTTAAATTGCCTGTATTGTCACATACCACTACTTGAGGAGAATTTGCATCTGTAGGAGTACTGCCTGTGATGCCAGCTATTACTGTATAATTTTGCTGGCCAGATCCGCTTCCTTGTGTGCCAATTCGGATTATATTGTTGTCAGATGCAATTCCATCATTTCCTATAATGATATTGCTGCTTTCGGTTCCGATATAAGAACTTCCAGCAAAATAACCTACCAATACATTTAAATCTCCAGTGTCCAAGGCAATTCCAGCATGTATTCCTATTGCTGTATTATTCGATCCTGAAGTAAGAGTGTTTAAGGAATAAGCTCCAACAGCAGTATTAGATGAAGAATTACTAGTCGCTTGAAGAGCCCCCCTTCCTATAGCTACATGATTGTCGTCTTCATCAATGGCAGCAAGGCACTCTGCTCCTAAAGCTGTGCAAGATGAAGAATCAGTGGCAAGAACGCCAGATCCATTTCCTAGAATAGTATTCAGATTTCCATCTGTAAGATTTAGCGTAGAAATTGTAGAAGAATTAGAAAATGAAACAGTGCTGCCAGAGTTTAAGGTAGCTTGATTTGAGAAAATAGTTACTGTAGATCCGGTGATTGACCCTGAATCGCCATCGATAGTTGATATACCAGATCCCCCTCCGCCAGCTGTGATAGTGATGGTATTGCCGCTACCTGAGGTTGTAGCTCCACCGGCTCCTAAAACATTTAAAACATTCGCAGCAGGAACGGCTGTTCCACTATCAGTGACATAACTTGTCGCAATAGTAGGGTTAGAATGCCTTACATCTAATATACCGCCTTGACTCACTAATCACCTGCCTTCAATCTTTCGATCTGCGTGTATAGATTTTCAATATTTTTCTCTACGCTAAACAAGTTTTTCTTTGATATTTCTATCTCTCTTTTAAGCCCATCAAAAGTTAGAGCCATCCTGTCTAGATCTCGGTTTATTTTTTCAAACCGAAGGGATTGCTCCTCCAAAAGACTTAAAAGCTTTATTTCTAAATTTTGACAAGATTCTCTATTGGCAATAACAGATCGAGAAAGCTCTTGGATGAAAGAATCTTTTTGCGTTTCAAAAAGAACCTTTATTTGAGATATCCATTCATCAACTTTAACACGGAACGTATCAAAGCTGTTGACTGTCAAATAGTAAGATTCCCTTTTGGAAATGTCTTTTTTAACATCTTCTAACTTCTGATTTTGCTCTTGTCTTAAGTCATTAAGCTTGCTTTGAAGACTTGAAAACGATTGATTGAAGTTTTGTCTTGCTGTTTCTATAGAAGCTTCGCTACTCATAGAAACATATTTAATATGTTCTGAATTTCTGCTGAGAAGAGATTCAAAATCTTTAAGCTTATCTCGCATTTCGTTGATAGACATGTTCGTTTGTAAAATAGAATCATTGTGATTCTTAATTTCTTGTTGAACGATATCTTCAAAATCTTCAACCAACTGTTTTCTTGTAAGTCCGCTCATTAGCAAAGACACTCTATATATACAGATCCGCTAACAGGTGATGTCACCTGCTTAACTCGAAACTGTGTTTGCTTAGGAATTACATAACTATCGTCTACTCTGGCATTCATGTTAGATTGCACGTCATAGAGAGTAAAAGATCCCGCTGCTAAGAACATATCATCTTGTCCTGGCGTTACTGAAAAGATCATATCGCCTTGCGTGTTGTTCGATATTTTAAAAATACGAACAGGATTAGACGTAGCAGATCCAACGTTTGCATAACTTGCAGAAATGCCAGTGTAAGCTAGGGAGCGTAAAGGCTCAAAAAAAGCTTTTGCCTGCATGAGAAAGCTCCTTAGTTAACGATTTCCCAAAAAACAACCGAAACATCTGAAGCTTGCAGGGCAGTTGCATCTGCGGCTTGTACGGAGTTGATGACAAAAGAAGTTGAGGCTGTAATTGTTCCTATTGTCAAAATTCCTAAAGCTGCTGCCCCTGTAGAGCCTATATCTTGTCTATAGATCCTTATCTTAGAACTAGCTGTAACAGCAGTCGTAGAAATAGTAGCTGTTCCACCTGCTAAAGTGACCGTTCCTGCTGAGTTAGCTCCTGCTGTGGTTGTAGTAGCTAAGCTTGAATATACGTCCTTATTGCCAGCTGTGCCTTTAACAAAATTTCCGTTGGTTGCAGTGATGTTTCCTAAAGTAGCTGTTAAAGTTGTGCTAGCTGTTAGAGAGCCTGTAACAGAGGTATTTCCTGTTGCGTTCCCAATGGCAACTGCCCCGGTTCCCCCAGTTCCTATGGTTGTAACGCCAGATCCAGAAGTATTTAAATTGATCGTTCCGGTTCCAGTAAGATTTGTAAAAGTTCCTGCTGCTGGCGTAGTTCCGCCAATTGCGCCTGGAGCGGCTAATCTGGCAGTAAGACCGGCTGGAACTACTGCTCTAACAGTATCTGTTCCTGTTACGCACTCTGCATTAGTCGCAAGCTCTACAATACCTTTAACAGTTGTCGAAGCATCTGGAACAAACCCAGGACCTAGATCTGATAAAACTTTTGGAGAGATGTAAATTTGTGAGCTTTCTCCGTCTTCAGCCTCATTGAGAGTCGCTGCTCTAGTCGTACCTGTCCATGACTGGTTAGACTGACGGCCGTTGTAAATGTTTGATCGAGCAAACTTAGGCATAAATATTTTCCTTGTTTAAGGATTTATTTTAACCTTAGGATACAGATGGCAGATATTAAAAAAAGATTTTGATTGAATTTGCACGCACTTTCTGACATAATTATGGTATGAGACAAAAACAAGAAGGTTTTATAAGAACCACTATATATATACCTAGAGATCTGTATGCTCAAGCTAAGATGATGTCTGTGCTCACGGAAAGACCTGTTTCTTATATTATACGGGTGGCTCTTGCCGAGAAGATCAAAGAATTAAAAGAATCTCAACGAAAAGAAAGGGAGTAAAAATGGAAATGAGTTGGCTGCAAGTGATAACAATCGCTGGATCTACGATAGGAGCATGTTTGTATTTCCGAAGTGAGACTAAATACCAGCTAGATAAACTGGCGGAACATGGTCGTGAAAGGGACCTGGAAAACAAAGAGTTTCACGGGCGTCTATGCGCCTTAGAAGAAAGGTATTTACAGATGATGCAAAGGATTCTAGAGAGAAAAGAATGACAAAGTTTACTTTTATTAAATTTACTAATAGTAAAGATATCCCCGGGGGCTTTTCGGATTATGTTGGCCAGGATATTCAGGATTTACTTGATAAAATGATTGTTTCATTTAATGAAACGTGCGCAGGAAGTGATAGGGATACTATTTTACCGGCTTTTGTCGTACTTCATGCATTGGCGATTTATTCGTTAATTCCTCAAGAAAAGCTTAAAATAGCTATAGAAATAGCAGCTGAAAATCTTGTTAACAGTGTTAAAATTATAAACGGACAAGAAATTTTTGATAACGAGGAATAAGGTCGAAATATGGAAAATTTAGGGCTATTTGTAACGATTATTGCTACTGGAATGGCTGTTCTTTTGGGAATGGGGGGAATTGTTATTACTCTATTTCTTTGGAATAGAAACGAGTCGAATGCCGCTAGAAGGGATATTGTAAATTTAGTGATAGCCATCAAAGAAGATATTCAAGCAATTCAGCTAGAAATGAAAGATTTTCATGGTCGCTTATGCTCGATCGAGGAAAGGAGAAGAAATGAGTGAAGAACAAGAAAAAAGTTTAGAATCAAAGATTCCTAAACTTTTTATTTTTCTAAATCAGTTCTACAGGTGCAGGTCTGTATGAAAGGCGTAAAATGTTTATTTGGAATTCACAAATGGAAAGAAATCCCTACAGTTACGTTTGCTTTTTGGCCTGTTCCTGACGCGCCTCCAAAAGACGCACTTCACTATTGCGAACAATGTAATAAAAAGCGAATGAGATTAAAACCGACCATCATCCAGGAACCAAAAGAATAAAAATGGAAGAAAAATTCTTAAAAAATTGCAATGCGCCTGTTATGGGGATCAAATATGTTACCTATACCCCTGAATCCATGAAGTCATATTTGGATGATCTTGCCATCGTTGAATATGAGGGATGGAAAAGAGAAGAGGGATTTATGCAAGGGTCTAATCTTCCTTGGATTTCATTTGAACATCCTTCTGGGACTTGGATGCATCATTGGTGGCTAGGCGAAGATGGGCTGCTTACTAAAGGAGAATTCAATCCTAAATTAACGATAAAACTGACCCCCATCGTGCCGACATGAACAAGGATTAGTCTGCATGAAAAAACGAAAACCAAAATCCTCGGACCAAGAAAAGGTTGAAAAAGCTTATCAAATTTTGATAGAGACCATACAAGATAATCAAAAAGAAATAGAGCCGACTTTATGGATAGGAGCTATGATTGCTGCTCTTGCTGACAATTACGAAAAAAGCGAAATACCTTTTAAATTTTTCAAAGAAGAAATGAACAAATGTATAGATCATTATGAATACTAAAACTGACCGCCAAGGGTGCCGACATGAAAAATCAACACATATCAATGCCTTTAATGATCGCTTTTTTTGATATTAAAGAGCAGGGGCATATATTGTCTCTCAAAGAATTCATTCCAGTTCCTGGATATGAAAAATACGATTTAATACCTATATCTCCCTGGGAATATGGTATTTTGAAACTTGAAACGACTTCTATTCGAATTTTTATCACTTCTCTTCATCCTATATGGTCAAAAGAATTGCAAATGTTTTCAAATTCAAAAAATATTCGGTCAGAAATCGGAACAGTAGGCGGTTTTCGATGGCTTAAATCAGACGGTACAATTGGACACTTAAAAGATGGAGAAATAATGGAAATTTCTACATGAAAAAGAAAAAAAGAGCCTAGAAATGACAAGAAAGGATAAGAAATATTATGAGTAAAGAAAAATGCAATGGATGTTTAGAGGAAATTCCAGATAATGATAGTTATTTTTTTGGACATTGGGTGCCTGAATGTGATGAAAATGGTATAAGAAAATTTGGGTGTGCTGCTGATCAAAAATATTGTAAAGGATGTTTTTCAAAATTAATTAAATTTACAAGTCATAACAATAGACAGGATATGCAATGTAAATATGGAAGCGTATCTCCCATTAGATTTTTAAGATTCGATCAAGTGAAACTTTATGATACTGAAGGCAATCAAGTATTTTGCAGCTGTGGCAAGCCGGCCGGATGCGCGATTATTGGAATAGACGAATCGGTGGCGCTTTGCTGTGATTGCTTCGATGGGAATGAAGATCCAGAAAAGTTTGTGTATCGTCCTCCCCAAAGGATTCCGCCGACTTTTAATTAGTCTTCCGTTTTTCCTTTTCCTGGTTTAACCGGAAAGCCAGCCATAGCAAGAATTGTTTCCACGATTGTAATTCTAGTCTCGATAGCGCTCAGTCTATGAATGGTCCAACCAAATCCAGCGAACATAGGTATTAAAATACTAGCTATAATAGTTATGGTATTATTTGAATCCATATGTCCTCTCCTTTTGCCCAAAAACTTATCATATAGCGCGATTTAATCCTATTGCCTAAAAAATGCTATAAAGATACATTCTGACCTCGATTTACGAACTTTCAATAACTTTACAGTGAGGAAATATTATGTCAGCGATAAGACTACCTACCAGTGCAGATGCTTTTGAAAATCTATTTATGGCGCCATTTATCGATCCTTTAACAGAATGTCCTTATGTAGACCCTGTGACTGATCCTCATGGACATACATTTAGCAATGACTTTATTGTTCAATGGTTGTCTCAAAATAATACCTGTCCATATACCAGTACACCATTATCAGTAAATGAACTTGTTAAAAATAGAGCCTTAGCTCATTCACAAGAAGCGTTCTTCAATGAGGAAAACGGATCTGTCATAAGGCTGCAAAGGCAACTTTCAGTTCTTAGTTTAGAAAATGAAAGACTTACCCAAGAAAATACAGGACTAAGACTTGAGAATCGTGAACTTAAAATTGAAAACCAAGATCTTAAGAATGATATGAAATCTTTGATGGCTACTCTTAGCCACACTAATGCAAACATGGTTAAAGCTTTAGAAGACAACGCATTTTTAAAAGAGCACAATACTAAGATTAGAGAAGACAATGAAGTCCTAAGAAATCTCAATAAAAAGTTAGAGGAAGACAATCAAGAGATAAAAGAAGGACAAAAAATTCTTAATAAAAAAATTGAAGATTTGACTTCAAAAGAACCGTCTAAAGAATGCGATAAAATAGTTTCTGTATCGGATAAAGTAATAAAGCAAGATAATGAAAAACTATCTAAAGAACAACAAAAAGAATGCGAACCGAAAAAATCTTCTCCTGGATCGGGCTGTGTAGCGCAAAATGTTAAATTATTTGTGCGCCCAATCATATGGGTAGCTAAGGCCATTTTTTAATTTAAGGGATAATACATGGTAGAGAGAGTCTCAAATTTTACACGTCCTATTGTATGGTATCCTTCAAGCCCTCCTAGAGAGGGCAATAAAGATTCAGATAGTAGAAAAAAATCTCTTAGTGAGTTAAGGGCTAAAGTATGCAAGACAATAAATGAGTCTCGGGAACTTATTGAACGAATAGAAAATCAGAACAAATCAATAAAAGAACAGCATAGAGAAATAAATATCCAACATAGGGAAATAGAAGCCCAGCATAATCAAATAAGAAAGCAGCATCAAAAAATAGACGGGCAGCATAGAGTTCTAAAAGAAGGGCAAAAAGAACTATGGGGAAAGATACATAATCTTGAAGAAAAAATTAAAGCCCGAGAAATTTATACACCTCCTTTACAAATAAAAGAATCAAATCCTAATATTTCAGAAAAAAAATCCTATCCAAAAAAAGATAATAAAATTTATAATTCTCCTTCAAACGATAAGAAAAAACAGAAATTAAATTCTTTTTTTATATTTTTGATCAATCTAAAGAAAAAATTATTTCGTTTTATGATAGGAGGGTTTTGTTATTATGAAAGTGATAGCTTACTATCGAGTCTCGACGGAGATGCAGATTGAGAGCGGAGCAGGGTTAGCCGCTCAAGAAAACATTTGCAAGGAATGGTCTCAGAGAAATGGATTGCAAATTGACTTATCATTTACAGAAAAAGCAATTAGCGGAGCGGCTCCTTTAGATAAAAGACCAGCTCTTTTCAATGCGATATGTAGATTAGAGGAAGGCGATTATCTTTTAGTGTCTAGGCTGGATAGGCTGTCTAGAGATTTGTATGGGTCCCTTCTTATTGAAGAAATGATTACAGCTAAAAAAGCTAAAATTGTTTCTGCTGCTGGAGAGGGAACAGACAGTGTAGATCCAGGCGCAAAGATGATGCGCGATATGTTTAGAGTTGTAGCTGCCTTTGAAAGAGATATAACTAGAGTAAGGATAAAATCCGCTTTAGCTGCTAAAAAAGCCCGTGGCGAAAGAGCAGGTCAATTAAGATTCGGCTATATAGTAGGTCCAGATAAAAAGCTTATGGTTGATCCTGCTGTAAGGCCACATCTTGATAAAATTAGAGAGCTCAGAGCAAAAGGCTATGGTATCTTACAGTTAAGAGATGAAATGAACGCGCTTGGCCTTTTAAATCGAGGCAATAGAAAGTGGACGCATGATAGTATCCACAAAGCATTAAAAGCTCATAATATACCTATGCTAAGATTAAAGTGGACATAACCATTGGGAATAACTAAGTATGTATATTCAAGACAAAAATTGGGATGTGCTCGTAGAGGATTGCCTGCATTTAATCGAATTAATCGAATCTGTTCCTAAAGAGATTGTATATCCTTTAAAAACAGAAACATTGGCTTTGCTTTACGATATGGTTCATATGAGAGACGAGCCTTTGCCAAAACCTAAGAAAAATAAAACGAGATTGCAAGAGATGATCGCAGAAGTAAAAAAAACATTTAGATTAAAGTAATATGGAAGCGCCAGAAATACATAAAACGAAAGACTATTCAATATTCAAATTTGTCTCATTCAATCGAGATAAACAGAAAAAGCAGATTGAATGCATGAAGAAAATCCTTCAGAAAGAAAATCTTTTACATTTCCATCCTATAGTAGTTAATGAGCAAATGGAAGTAATAGACGGACAGCATCGGCTATCTGCTGCCCAAGAGCTTGGATTAGAGATTTTTTATGTTCAGGGAAATGTTTCATATGAACACATATTAAATTCTAATTTAATTCAAAAGAAGCTTTGCCTAGCAGATGTAATAAAATTCTATGCCTTAAAAGATAAAATTGAAGACTATATAAAACTGAAAAAATATTGCGATGAATTGAATGTGAATCCAAAAGCTTTGCTTGGTCTGATTTTTGGGAATTGCTCTCCCTATATAATAGATTTTCTGAAAACCGGAAAATTTAAATTTCCTTCGTCGACAGAAGTTGTACAAAACATGATAGATTATTTTAGAAATTTCATGGTTTTTGTAAAAGAAAAAAGAATTTCTCCTTACTCTATGTTTTCAAATAATGTATTTACGATAGCTTTTAGAAATCTTATAACAATACCTGGATTTAATGAGTCTGTGTTTTTGTCAAAACTTCAAATGAAATGGTTTGATTTGAAGCCTCAAATCAACTCAAAAGAATGGACTAGGGTTTTAATAGATATATATAATTGGAGAAATCAAAATAGATTAGAATTCAATGAATCCTAAATATAAAAATATAATTGGTCAAACTATAAACTGTCTTACAATACTTGATGAAATCAGCGTGCCTTATGTTCGTAAGGCTGAGAATAGAAAAACTATTTTAAAATTGCGATGTAGGTGTATTTGCGGAAATGTTTTTGAAACATATAAAACAAATGTTTTAACTGGAAAAACAACAAAATGCTTAAATTGCGCTAATTTAAAAGTTAAATTTGGCGAAAAATATGGATCTTTAACTCTTTTAAGGAGAGAAAATAATAGATATCTATGTAAGTGTGATTGTGGAAAAGAAGATCTTTGTACCATGCATATGCTTTCAAAAGCGGTTGATAAAAGATGTCGTTTTTGTCGTCATGAAAAAAAATACGCTCCTAAAAAAACAAGACAAGAAGCCATAAAAAATCTTATTGAATTTCAGCATTTGAAACACAATCAAGCTAAATTAAAGAAAATAGGAAAAAAAATAGGAAGGCTAAAGGTTATAGAGTTTTCTCACTGGGTTAATTCAAAGAACAGAAGGTATGCTTATTATAGATGTAAGTGTAAATGCGGTAATGAGTTTTTTACTCGAGGAGAAATCACAACCAAAAGTTGCGGATGTCTTCGAAAAGAAAAAATTTTAAGAGGAGAGAATCAGCCACAAGCAAAACTTACCAATAAACAAGCAGAAGCAATTAGAGCTTTTAAAAAGGCAAACATTGGGTACACTGGAAGGCAGATAGCTGATATTTTTGGGACAAATGAGCATGCAGTCAGCGATATTCTTAAAGGGAAAACATATATCATTAAAAATAAGAGGTAAAAAATGGATTGGTTACAAGTTTTGATTATAGTTTTTGGAAACGCAGCTTGGCTTATGCCTATGTTTTTTTGGGTGAGATCCGAGTCTCGTCAAGATATACGTCATATGGATAACAAGTTAGATGCGATTAGAGAGCTAGCTCATTCAATTCACAAAGAAACTCAAGCTTCCTTGACCGGGATAAGAGAGGAGATGAAAGATTTCCACAACAGACTTGTGGATATTGAAAAGTCTAGAAAAGCATAGACTTGTTATGCAAATGGGACTAATCATAACAATCGTAGGCACAGGGATAGGAATCATCATAGCAATGGGAGCTTTGATTTTAACTCTTTTCTTGTGGACTAGAAGTGAAGCAAATGCCGCTAGAAGGGATATTGTAAATTTAACTCGAATAATTGCTGTCAAAGAGGAGATGAAAGATTTCCATGATAGACTATGCTCTATCGAGAAAAATAGAAATAAATAATTTCTTCAACGCCTAACAAAAACCCTTACACTTTTCTAATTTGTTAAAAAAAAGACTTCTATTGAAGAATACCTGCATTTTAGACATAATTATGTCTAAAAAGGATCGTAAGATGATTGAATGGTTAGTTGTTGGAGTCGTTTTCTTGATTGCCTTCTTTGTTTTGAGTTAAATAAGATTCAGCTATTGCAGGAACAATAAATCGCGAAGCTCTATTGAGAGCTTCCTCAAATAGTTTAGGATTAGTACCGCGCCCAGCATGGGCTACGTCTACCATAGACTGAATAAATTCAGGATTGGTCATTAATTTTGCCATTATTCTTGGAAGGAGAATGTAGGACATTGTTCTAGATCCTTGAATCACTCTTCCAGTAAATATTTGTCCTAATCCTTTTCCGATTGTTCCTACAATAGCAGCTACATCAAGAGCTTTAGTTCCGCTTCCAGATGGATTGGAAAACTTCTTAAGGCCTTCTTCAATACCCGATGAAATCTTTTGAATGTCACGCAATTTTGAATAATTTTCTTTACCAATTATTTCAGAAACGATTTCACGTTTTTTAGGATCTTTTAGCATTCCTGAAGCATGTCCCCAAGATACCTGGCCATTTTTATTCAGCAACTTCCCACCAATTATATCTTCTAATAGATATCTGCTTAGATCCTTAAAAGCATCCTTTCCTGCTGGAGTACTTTCAAATATCTTTTTTAATTCACGGTAAGTCTTTACATTCTGAATCTTTTGAAGAATTTGCTGGGGATTTTGCGTATCTAAAAGAGAACTGACGGCTTTGTTTTTCCTAAAATCATTTGCTGCTTTTGCAAACTTTTTTTCTGCCGTATTGAATCGGTTCAAGAATCCCATATTTTGTGTTTTTCCGTAATTTTCAATGGCATTCTTAGTCATATTGAGAAGAGGATGAAGAGTTTTATCTACCCCTCCCTTTACTTCATACTTAATAATATCGTTTAGGTCTCTCTTTAATTCAATTAGTTCGCGAACAGGTATTTCTCCATTTGAAAATCTTTGTTTCCAATCATTAGACAGCCTAGAAAGCCTATTACGAATGGCATCTTTTGCAGGAGTTCCAGCGCCTCTTCCTAATTTTTCAACCTGATCTTCAATGTGAGTTAAAATTTTTTTTCCTAGAGCAGCTTCTGAGACTGCTGCTTCAGGAAGGTGTTGAGCTGCTTGTCTATAAAGGCTTTTGTAAACTTCAGAAGCTGCTTTATCAATATCTTTTAACTGAGTAATTGCTTCTTCAGAAACAGCAGCAGGCAGAAGATTTTGCCGTCTTGAAATATTATTAGCGATATCCTCATAAGCCGTTCTAACTTTTCCTTCTACATTTTCAAGTTGGTTAGAAAAATGACGACCTGATAGAGAAGACTCTCGCAATTTAGTCTCAACTCCGTTAATCAAGGGGGATTTTACTTGAGCATTGATAGGAAGCTCGCCTTGGGTAAGGCCGATTCGTTCGGCTGCATCTATAATATCTTGTCTAATTTGTTCTGGTTTTAATTTTGCAGCTTTACCAGCTAAATCACCTGTCGTTGCAGGAATTCCCTTTTTTAAAGATCCGGCTAATTTTTTACCCAATCCTACACCAGATCGAGTAAGTATATCAGCGCCTATTCCGCCAGTTAAAGCAAGCCACCCTGGCGCACCTGATTCTTCAAGTCCAGCTGTAGTTCCAGCTAGCGCACTCGTAGCAAGAGATCGCGCAGGAGAACCAAAAGCAGCTTTTACTCCTCCAGGAAATCCCACTAGATCACCTACTATACCAGCGCCTTGTTTTAAAATTCTTTCTACAGGAGTTGCAGGCTCTAATCTTCCACCAGTAGCTTGTTTTAAGATTTGATCAATGTCTTCTTTATTAGGAACAGTTCCGAATGGAGTTAAAGCTGTAGCTAGTTTATTGGATATATTTAGCTGATCATTGGATAGTCCTTTTTCGCCAAACGCATTGGCTGCTTCATTAAGTCCTTTTGTAAGAAGAGATCCTAAACCTTTAGTTGTTTCAGGAATAGAAGTTGCCGCTCTTAATGCTAATTCTGTAGCTGGGCCTGCAACCTTTCTTTCTAATTGACCACGTATACCCCCTTGCTTAGGCGGGTTTTTTGATAAAAAAGCATTGATTTCAGAAGGAGAATAACCAGCTTGTTGAGCCGCTGACACATCAAATGATGGATTGTTTTTTTGCAAAAAGGAATATATTTCCTCATCATTATATCCAGCTTGTTTTGCTGCTTCATAATCAAAACTTTTTTCCATATATTACCTATAAAATGAATCTAAAGGAGGTCTAGAAGCTTGTTTTTCGCTTTGACCGGTAGCTTGAGATTTCTGGTCTATGTAATTTTGTTCCAAAGATTCAGGATATCCTCCCATTGATTCCAATATAATGCGTTCTAAAGCATCTAAAGATCCTGAGATTTCTTCAAGTGACCTAGTAGGGTCTTCCAAACCTTTTGCATAATGCTGAAATTCTGCTCGGTTGGTAATCTTTAAAGGAGCCGCTGCTTGTACTAAAGCCTTTCCAAGTTGTTGATATTCAGATCGCAATCTTTGACCTTCTTTAGAAAATGTGCTTAGAAAATTCCTTCCAGTTCCTAAAACTCCAATTTTAGGACCTAAATGTCCAGTTTTAGCTATTTCTCTAGCTCTTTGGATCAATCCTATAGATTGTTGTGCAGAATTTTTTTGAGAAGAATTTTGATCTCTATTTTTAAGAATTTCTTTTTGTATGGCAGGATCTAAATCAGACAAAGAAGGATCTAAACCTTGAGATTGATAGGCTCTTTGTTTATTCCTTTGGCTGATTGCATTCATTGCAATTTGTTGCCTTTCTGGAGAAAATCTTTGAAGAATAGAAGCTATATTTTCTGGATTATTTCCTTGTTGAATTTGAGATAATATACGTTCTAAAGATCTTTGTTCAGCTGCACTTCTAATTCCACTACTAATATTAGATCCTATATCTCTTCCTAATTCAAATGGAGTAGGCGTGCTCATTGTTGAACTCCTGTATAGGGATTATAAACTTGTTGGTCTCTTTCAAATCCCTTTCTTACTGGATAAAGAACATCCTGAAGGGATTCTGATTGGTTATCTTTTTGTTTATTAATAGAGCTTAGAATATTTCCTATATCATTTCCAAAATTTGGACCGCTTAAATATCCAGCAGCTCCTTGACTTATAGACTCCCATGGACTTCTCTGAGGAAGAACTCCTGGACCTTGTCCTAATATTTGATTGATTGCGCCTATTTTGTTATTTTGCAACCCTTGAACATAATTCATATATTGCTCATTCAAAAGCTGGTCCATATCTACTCCAGCTCTAGCTAATGCGCCTTCTATACCGCTTCCTCTTTGAAGACCTGTGGCAATGTATTGTTGTTGAATTTGAGGTGCTGTTACATTTCTAAATCTAGCTCTAGCAGGCTCGGCAAAAGATCTTTCAAAATCTGCTTCGCTAGGATTGAAAAGAGAAGAATAAGCGCCATTTCCATTCAAAGAAGCCAAGAGTTCATCTACAAGCTCTCTTTGCTTTTTCTGCATATCTGTTTCAGGATTTCTATCTCTAGCTAAAAGGCCGCCAAGTCCTCCACCTAATAAACCGCCAGCTGCTGTTCCTATAGCTGTGCCAATTCCTGGAACAATCGATCCTAACGCGCCACCTATAGCAGATCCTGTTCCAGCTCCGCTTGTTATATCATTCCATGCCATGTAATCTTTCCTATGGGCTTAATTGTGTCCAGGTAACAGATGTAGAAGATGTGTGATTTGTTAACATTTCTACCTTATCTGTTAGCCTATTAATGTTTATATCTCCATTGCTTAAAAAAGTATCTGTAGACTGACCATCTACTTCCCTTTCATAAACATCAGGTTTTCTATTTACAGCAACCGCTAAATCTCTATACATGTTTTCTACTATGACTAGCAGCTTTTCTACCGTCATTTGGGATCTATCCCCTACCTGATAAAATTCTGCAATCTTTGCCATATGTTCCTCTTATGGATTAGTGAGAAGCCCTGCTTCGCAATGTATCCTAATCGATGTAATTCTAGTTTGATTTCCTGAGCTTTCATTTCTCATTACAATCGTTATAAAATCCGCTTCCTGATTTACCTCTACTTCAACCCAAACTCTTTTCTTTGTGGTATTTGTCGGAGAAGCTACATATGCTGTTTTAAACGGAGACTCTTCCTCATCCATATAAAAATCTACGTACATGCCGCCAGCATTCGTATCAATTAAAAATTCCACATGAGACATGTTTATCATTCGTCCTTGGTCTCTCCAAGGATTAAAAGGGATAGTCTCCGCTAGAAAATCAATAAGCTTTGAAACGCTTCCGCCAGATGTATAAGCGGAAAAATTCCTAGAATCTATATCTACTGTAATGCTTGTGACAGATGCTGAAGTGATAGTGCCTATCATTTCATTTATTTCTGTCATGCCTTCTACATTTTCAAATATGACTCTATCGCCTACTTGAAATGCCGATGGCTCTACGGTAACTACTGCGCTTGATGCTTGTGTGATATTTGTGATATTTACGAAATAATCATCGTAATCAGAATTTATTTGATAAACGAATCCATCATTATCCCCAGCTAGAGTCTTTTGAACAGATGCTTCAATTCCAATGCGACTCATTGATTCTTCAGTTGTATCCATTCTTGCCCAAGAGGGGTTCTGCGTTTCGTCTATATCATTCATAGCAAGGTCTTTTCCTTGCGTTGTCTGACCGAATACGCTAAATCTTTGATCGTATACTGACCAAGTGCTCTCTTCATAGTTATAAACTAAAACTTTGTCTTGAGTGATAGGAGTGATATTTGAAAAACTACTGCGATATGCAAATAAAAATTGAGCATTGATCCTATCAAAGCCTCCGTAGGCAAGTTCAAATTCTGCCTGATCCATTTCATCAGCTGTAAATCTAGGAATTTTGTTGTCAAATCTAAGAGAGGATCTACCATCTGTTGTGGTAGCTCCAGTTTTCCCTAAAGATTTGATTTCATAATTCCATTGCGTAGCCGAAAAGCCTGCGTCTGTTCCTAAAACGGATGGGATTTTTCTTGGGAAATAAGGATTAAAAACATCTCTGGTTTTTTCTAAAGCCCAGTCAGATCTTTGAAATTTAGCGATGATCATATCCCCTAAGATGATGGCCATCTTCATGATTTCAGAAGTATCAAAGTTAAGAAGTCCCGATCCCGGCACATCAAACTTATCGCCGTTTCCAGCTGCGTCTTTGATTCCAGAATAAAGATTGCCCTGCTGATAGAGCTGCCCATCAATAACAGGAACAAAGAAATTAATCCTCTCTCCAAAATATAAAACTGCTGTAGCTCTAGTCAAAGCCCCTTCAGCTGGCTGAGAATAGTCCGGATTGTCTGTTGTATTGGTATATCTAAGGATTCCCGTTCCATCAAAAAAATACACATCGCTCATGCCTTTGCCGGTGAAGACAAACCGTTGTGATCCATCGGAAAATAAATAAGTAGTTCCAGATACATAATCATCGTTTGCAGAAATATCAAACGTCACTATAGGATCTGCGCTTGTAAAAGGAACCCAGTCAAATTCATTCGTTCCGCTGTTGTATTTATAAAAATAATTCTTGTCTATGACTACAAGCTCATTCGAATTGTCAGGCAAAGTATTTTCAAATATTCCCATTACTCTAAGACCAGGGGAATAAGTAAAAGTGACAGTAATCGTAAGTCCGCTAGCTACAGATCCTGTAAAGTTAAGAACTATTTCACCTGTTTCATAGTCAATGGTTCCATCTGCCGCTGTTCCAGATGTAGCCGTAAGAATTCCAGGTGTTGTAGCATCATCCCAGGTAGCAGCTCCGCTATCTACATCAATAGATACAGAGCCGGCTTGAATCAAAGCATCTGGCTCACTTGACCTAATAGAAGGATCTTGTATGCCTGTATCATCGAGCAAATCAGAAATAACAGTTTGAGTCCCTGTAGAAGTCTGCTGATTAAGTTCTGCATCTTCTAGCGTTCTAGACAGTCTATTTGCAAATTGAAAAAATCCTAAACGAGATTGAAGAACTTGGCGATAGATATAGGCATTGAGTAGACTTGTAAAAGAATCTCTCATTTGAAGAAAGGTAACGCCTTCTCTGTCTAAGCCAGACCTAAAACCTGTTATCTCGTAGATTTCCATTAAATAGCCCAGAATTGTATTCGGTATTGATAAGTACCAGTAGCCGCATCAGAAGTTCTAACGCGCAAATTTAAGCCGCTTGCCTGATCTCCGTTGCCAAATCTAAAAGGAAGAGCTAGAGTCTGACTATTTCCGAAAAACACAGGTACGCAATAAGCCTGACATACGCCACCAGCTGCCTTATAGCTTCCAAAAGCAGTCATCTGATTAGCGTCATTCGTAAAGAATATAATATTTCCATACGAACCATCTGGAACGGTGACAATATTTTGATAAGACGAGGTAATAGAAGCCGATCCGCTTATAAATCCAGGGACAAATTGATAGATTCCGTTAGAGTTTCTATAAAATCCCTGGATTCTGCTATTAACCTGCTTTAGATAAAAGACTCCGTCCATTCCTGTAGCGATGGGAGCATCTACAGGCGCGCCTATAGCCGTATCAGTATAATTCTCCATGTTAATCGCTCGATGATGGCCATCTTCGTCCGTGCCTATATTCCAAAAATGATCTTTATTCATATTGGTTTGTGTATAGGTAGTATTTTGCTGACCAGGCGTAACATTTTGCCTTACTGACTTTGCCCCATCTGGATAAATGGAATTCCAAGTCATGTTATTTTCCTTTTCCTACTCGATTCGGCTTTACTCTTGGTTTTTTTGAATACCCTTGCTTTTTCTTAGATCTTTCTAAAGCGTCCGCTATATCCATTGGTTTAGACATAGGATGATTGTCAGAATATATACTCTTTTTATCCTCATATCTTTCCAGATCAGCTGCATACTTTTTCCCAGACACTTGCTTGCCCATTTTTTTTGATACTTTCTTTTTCATTTAGCAGCCTCTTTTGCTCTTTTTCTTCATTCCCATAGATTCATCGCGTCTATCTTTAAAGCTTTGTTTTTTCTTAGACTCTTTGCCTTCTCTTTCGCCTAAAGATTCATCCATACGGCTTTTTTTGCTTTGTTTCTTCATTTTTGCCTCTATTTCTTAAATGATTTTAATGTTTCAGCAAGACGAGCACGCTGTCCTATCTTGCCCTTTTTCTTAGCTGCCGCCTTCAATTTGCTAGCAGGAATTTTTTTACCTTCAGGAATTCCAAGCTCTTTATGCAAGGCTCCAGGTTTTTTGATTGCCCCAGCTATCCAGTTTTTTGACATCATTCCCTCATTTCAACTTTTTCTTTATAACTTTTTTAAGCTTTACGTCATCCTTTATCTGATCTCGGAATTCTTTGTCATCTTTCTTAAGATGTTTGAACAAATATTTTTTTAATTTCTTTTCGGACCTTTCTTCTTTTTCCTTTTTCATTTAAAACCTCGGATAGCATCTAGCCATTTTTATCTGGTTATGAGTGCGTGTTAATAAAAGCCTTCTTTGCCTTTGAAACGTTCTTTCAATTCTAGCGATTGATTTTTCATCGAATCTATAATCAGTGGCATAATCCCTAGCTGCCCCATAAGCCAAATAACGCATCCAATAGTCATGAGGTATTTCCGGATCACCTTCGTCTGCGAATTCTGGGACTATTTTATAGCCGTATATTTCTACTAAATAGCTAGTATTAGGAATCGTCCTAAATACCATCTCATTGCCGTAATACAGCATCTGAGTAGGATAGCCAGGTATTAAAACATCTGTATTATTGATCCCCCATTCTCCGTAGAAGATTCCAGGGTCTTGGAATATCCAGAGCTGATTCCAAGAGATAGAACCAGCTGGCGGATCTAGAAGAGAGATAAAAGCTTCTTGAGAGATATTGGTAAAAGAAGCATCCGCGCCTACATCATTAAAGGTGTAGACGCCTGTTGTATTTGACTCATCGATTGTGAAACGAAGTGTCCCAAATTGCTCAAATATTTTTATATCATCTGACATAGTCAGGTTTACAAAATCATTGAGATACCTTCTAAGCGTTGTATCATCGGAATCAGGATCGTTTTCGTTCCTTCTGCTTAAAGCAAGACGCATGATACGCATACAATCCGAGACAAATTGAGCCATTTTTTAATCCTGGTAAACTGTTCTTAAAGAAAATCTTGGAACTACTCCAGCTTTTCTTGTTTCTCTGCTTCCATCTGGATTATCGAACCATTTCCAAACAGGCGTAGCGCGCTCAGAAAGGTGTTTTATGATCACTCTAGGTAAATCATATGTCCTTCCAGGCACGAGCTGATCTTTTAACTTTGTGCGGTCATAGTGGATCATGTCATTGGATAGATACACAGGAAGTGGATTCGTAGGCTGATCGTTTCTGGTAAAGACTACTCGTTCATGAGGATGAAGTTCCGTAGGAGGCACTTTTATTGGGTATCGTAAAACTTTTAACCTCTTATTTAGCTCTCTAGCCTTTCTGTTATACCTCACATAATCGGTAAGCGTTTCTAAAGGCATCTCTTCAATATCCATTTCAGCAGGCTTAACAGCAGCTGTGTTTTGTTTCATTTCTTTAGCCAATAAATTTGCTTGTACATCTTCTTTGGGTTGTTCTACATCTTCTTCTATCAAGTTTCTTTTTGATCTAGCCATTGTTAATTTCTCCGTAAAAATAAAAAGTGTCTTCCACTAGGTTTGCACTTCCCCCTTCTGTATAAGGGGTAAAATTTGTCGAATCGATATCTTGATAGGTAATAGGATTTTGAATCTTAAACGTGTTATCTCCTAAAACTACTATCCGATAACGATTGTTGTTCAATTGGTCTGCTCCGTGTTGCGGCACAGGCATCAAGCCGTTCATATTGGTAAGGCGAACAAAGGAAAATGTTGAAAAGCCGTGCGCTTCCGTGGTTGTAATAACGCATGGATTGCTAAGGCTTATGCTTAAGATCTCTGCTCTATGAGGGAGTTGTCCTATAGCAGTCATTTACCGATTTCCTACCAATTTCTAACGATCTAGTAAAAGAGCGGCTTTTTTAAGAGCCGCTCTTTTGTGCTATTAGGTGAGCAAGTCACCCAAATCGACGATCTGACCCCATTTGTAAACCTCAATTAGGAATACATCGCCATCTGTTCCCATAACAGCCGTTCCAGCTGTTAAGCGGTAAGAGGGAGCGTCATATTCAAAAGGGTTTGCATGGTATGGATTCGTTTGGCTGTATGGATAAGTTTGTGGGTTATTGAGCGTGATTACTCGCGTTTCAATATCGCACTTACCGCCTGATACATAAGCTGGGAATCCGGTAGAATCAATAGGTTCATCTGTAATAGGATCTCTTAGAGAAAATGTTGTAGAACTTAAAACAGTGATCAAATATCGATTGTTGTTAAGTTCATTCATTCCTCTAGCTGCAACGCCAGGTCCTACGTTTCCTAAATCAGTGATTCGCACCATCTGATTCGTTTGGAAACCATGTGCTCCGCTTGTAGTTACAACGCAAGGATCAGCTTGTGTAATTCCGCTGATATTCGCTCTAAAAGCAGGAACTCCGCCAGCTGTGCTAGCATCTGTGAACCCGTTAGAAGATGCATTTAAAAAGTTGTAAGCTGTAGCAGATCCGTTATCAACTATAACTTTTTGTTGATACGCATGAGCCGCAGTAGTTTGATCCCTAAACCATACAGATATAGGAAGGTTTCCAGCAGATGCGGCCCATTGAGTCAAGTTGTTAAAAACAACTTTGTCAGGCTGCCAGCTGAATTGAAAAGTATGAGCTGTACCAGCTGATATAAACTGATAAGCTTCGGTACAAGTTTGTCCTAAAAATAGGTCTGCCATGATGATCTCCTTATGCTTGTGTTGAAAGTAGAGTTACGATGTGGGAGTCATCCAAAATGGCGGCGTTAAACCAAGCGGTAAAACCCATAGATTGGAATCTATTGAGATAATCGTTAAAACCAAGTGGTTTTAAAATCATTTCTGTAGACACTTCGTCTAGTCCTACATATCCATAGGCATTTGCGCCGATGAATGTGTTATAAAACACAGGCGGATTGTCTTCTGTAACAGTGACAAGCGTAGAAGTTACCCATCTAGCTTCATCTGTTGCGCCGAATTCCGCTTGTAGAACTGGATCTTGTGACCCGTATTGAGAAGTAGGAACAAAGTTATCTAAAGAACGGATATCAGGCTTCATTTTTACATGAGAAGTTACCCAATATGCCGGTTCTACAGGACCGGTTCCAAAACGCGAAGTTCCCTCGATGGTAGGGGACATTTTTTCCGTGTCATTTTGGTCTAAATAAGTAATAGCGCGCTGTACATCGATCATTGTCAAATTTGTGATCGAATTGCCATTTGTACCGTTTAGACATGTGATTTGAGGAACAGAGCTTTGAAAAACATCGCGCGTTACCTTGTCTAACATAGTGTGCATACACTGAGAAAGGTTATCGGCTGTTTCGTTTGCTGTGTCATCTTCAACAACTAAAATCACTTTTCTAGAAAGCAAGACCACTTGTCCGAATTCTTGAATAGTTACGTTGATGTCGAATTTATTGACTTGTACAGGTGCAGGATCTGCATCTTGTGATAGAACCACTGGATCAGAAGGCAAGTTTTCTTGTCTTCTAAAAGCCATGGTGTCTGTGTTTTTTTGTGGGAGAGTAAAAGCTCTTCCAAAAAGATTGTGAACACATCGAGGTTTGCTTCTTTGCAGCAAAGCTCTCTGCGCCCAACGGTCACTCATAGAACCGTAGGTTTGAGTCGTTGTGACTGACATTTAGGTAGTCTCCTTAATGACCTACCTTCGCTTACGTTGCGACTGTCTCCACGCGTTAAAGTCAGCATCCGACATTGACATCACATCTACACTTTGATTCATACCGTGAGCCTTTGGGAGAGCGGCTGTACTACCAGGCGCATCTTTTTTAACTGTTGGTGCAGGTCTAAGTGCAGCTTTTTGTTTTGGCGTTAAAGCATCCATTAATGTCCATGCCTCTTCATATCTATTTGGCGCGTCTTCAATCGCACGAGCTAAGTGCGGTCTTTGTTTTAAAAATTCTGCTAACTTATCGTTAATATCAGCAGCCTTCTCGGGGTTTTGAGAAATCCATGTGGCTTCTAAAACCTCTCTTACAGCTTGCTTCTTAACATTTCCTAACTCTTTTCTAGATACAGGCTCATGGTCGGAATCGTCTGGTTCTTGAGTCATTTGCTGCGCTTGTTGTTGGCGCATCAATTGCTCTTTGTACCATCTGAGTTCTTGTTCGCTTTCTTGTCTCTTTCGTCTCTCTTTTTGGAGAGCTGAAAGTGGCACTCTTTCCTCTTTTGGAGGTTCTTGCGAAGGCTCTTCTTGCTGTTCTAAAGCCTCAATTGGCTCTGGAACAACTTCGTCGACCTCGTGCTCTGTATTATCGGCAGGAACGGTATCTGCACTCATTTTTTTACCCGTTAGTTGCGTAAGACAGCCTCTTACGATGGCATAGCGCCCTTTGCTTGCAGGTAGGCAACACCTGACGTATTAAACTCTGCTTTAGGAAAACTTTTTTGACCTGGTTTTCTTGGAGGGACTGTCCAAAGCCATTCACATATGCCGCGCCGATTGCAAACCCAGAAAACAATCTGGTTCGTGACATATCCTGGAAGGCTCGTTGCTATGGAAATCTTCATCTGTGAATATTCAGAATCAGATTTTTCATGAAAAACAACGAAGTAAGGGTCCGTCCTTTTTTGATTTTGCATCACTATCGTTTCTAAAGCCTTGGCCAAATAAGACTTTAAAAGTTCTTTCTCATCTATGAACGCAGGATCTAATAAAAGACCTGGAGATTCTAAGATGGGATGCACACTCATGATTACATTCCGCTTTGACCGCGAAGTGAATCAACTTTCTTTTGCGCTTCTTGCAAAAGTCTATTTGCTTTCTTTTGATCGGCGTTCATGCCAGGTCCGCACTCAGCTTTTACTCGGCGAGCTGCTGACATAGTGCCGTCTTTGTAAGAGCACATGCCACGGCCGTTGTCCATAAACTTGCCGCCACCGCTCATTTTTCCTTTATCGTAAGCCATACATACTCCTGTGATGGTTATCTGTATGGTAAAGGAAAATTTTTTTTATGTCATAGAATTTTGTTTATTTTTTAAACCAAATAATTGAGATTCTAAATCTGCTTGCATAGCAGAGTTAATTTGTTCGGCTGTCCCGGATGTATCTTCATTGATTCGATCCGATTGGATCTCTACTTGGGCCTTTTGCGCTTCTCTTCCAAGAGCTTCTTGCTTGACAAGTTCATTTACAAAATGAAGCACTTGTAAAATCCTATCGTCATTCATCTTGGCTATTTCTGTGATAGTTTTAGCGCGATCTAAAGCTGCTTGCGCTATGTTTTGCTGAGCTTCAGATTCTCTTTCGTCTTTAAGCGCTAGATCAGAAATTACTCTAGCTCTTCTTTCTTGAGCCAAAGCTAGTTTCTCTTCTTTATTTGCTTGCATTTCTTCAAGCTGAGCGTCTTGTATTTGAGCCGCAACTTTTTGAGCTTGCTGTTGCGCCATTTGTTGCTCTTCAATTGATTTTTGTAGATCTGACATGCCAGACATTTGAAGCGCGCGGATAATTTCAGTTTGAGGAACGTCTATGATGCCTTCTCTCTTCAGATTAACCAGCTCATAATAGTAAGCATCTTTTTGAGATTGAGATCTCACGCCTTCTTTGATTACCGCATCGTATTGCTCAAATTCTTTGTTATAAAACTGCTCTGTGGGGTCTTCTCCCAGTATTCTTTTAACCTTTCCAGGGGGCATATTGAGCTGAATAGCTTGACCGACTAAAGATCCTAGATATTGTTGGCTTAGCTCTATGTTATCGAAAATTTTTCTATTAGACCTTAGGCCTTGAGCAATTCTAACTTGGGCTAGCTTTCCGCTGACTTGCGTATTTCCCTTTTCGTCGATTCCTAGTACAGATTCATTCACGCAGGCTAGGGTAAGAGATAGCTTATCGATGATTGCTTGGTATTCAATTAAAGCAGGATTTGCGCCACCTCCATTTAACTCTTTAACAGAATCTATACCAGCAGGAGCGTTTTCAGGATCTATTCCAATGACCTTGTTTTGTCCCGATTGCTGCAAATCTGTAGGATCAGCTACTGAACCTATTAAATACTTAAATCCTGTCGAAATAGTAGAATCCATCATATCCACTATCTTCATGTGCCTTTTGTTAAAATTGCGCTGGTTAGACCATTGCGTAGATGCGATTCCCTGTATGCGCTGAGATGGCATCCAAATGGAGGGTTCCATATAGCAAATCAAAGGACAAAATGGGTATCTTTCTACGATTCCCGTTCGATCCTCTCCGTTATAAACTTCCTGTCCATTTAACATCACATGGAGCTCTATATAGGGCCGTTCTTCTTCGCGTATTGATAGAACAGGAGGTAGCCTATACGTGTCCTCTCCAGAATCTTCAAACTCTTTATGTAGGGTTTTAAGCCTTCTGAGACCCATGTTTAAGGTTCTCATTTCCTCTTCATCTAAATGAGTTATATCTCGAAAATAGGAGCTTTCTTGATCTACTAAAAATTTTCTCTTTCGAGTCGTTCTTCTGTAGTACTGATCATAAGCCATTAGATTCCGATTTCTACTAAGAGTCGTAAAATTCGGATGATAGGACAGGAACTTGTCATCTCGAAAAGCATTTTGAATCTGATCGATCACATAAGGATCTACAAAAGGAAGTACTTGCTTAACTACATTTCTATCCATCAGATCTCTCATGATTGCAAAAGCTGCATCGCAAAGATCGATTCTTTCAAATGTAGGATCGAGATAAAATTGATTAAAACATCGTTTATAAAAGGAAATATCCCCATTCACGAAGTCTTTAGAATAATCCATCGAAATGCCAACCAAAGACATTCCCGATTTGAACATCTCATCAGCTGCGTCTAAAAATATGTTGTATCCGCTTCCTTTATCCCACACATAGTAAGAAAGCTTGGTAAGCTGATCGGCTGTTTTTTGATCGCTTCCTTCTATGGGTTCAAATACGATGGAATTTAGATTGTCTCTAAGATAGCCTGAAAAGAATTCAATGGGGCGACGAATTATATTTAGCTCTAAAGGTTCTCGGCCTTCTTTATCAAGCTGAAGCCTTTCTTTTTGGCTCCAGGTATAACCAGAGGCTGCAAGAGTATACACTTGAGCATTTGAAACAAACGGTGACCAATAATCATGGGCATAGCGATAATTTTCTTGAAACTCTGACCATATTTCTTGCTGCGTCTGCATGCTACCCCAAAATTAAAGTGAAGGTTTACCTCCCTTCAAACCTACAAAGCTGTGCTGTTTTGTTTTGGAAGCAATCCGCATCGGGTAGCACCCTAGTTAACATAAGGCCCAGCGTCCTGGTTTAACGTGCATCCGAATTACCGCACGCACCGCGCTCTAGTCCATAGAGGCGGCTAGGCTCAGGATATATTTTATATAATTTTTTATGTAGAACTATTTTTTTGAATATTTTGGATAGCCAAAATCACGAGGTTGCGTAACCGCTTTCATCTGTTCGCACCATCCGCAAACATCCTCATGATAAGTGGAGGCTTGGAATTGGTTTCTATGACCTCTAGATTGAGCACATTCGTCACAGATCCAAGCTGGATATCCGTCATAGGTAATAAAACCTTGGGAATCTGCATTTGATCCAAATGACCAATAACAATTCGGTATAGCATGTGTTTTCATATTCTGTTTCTCCTGTTTTCAACCACTGATTTGTGTTTATCTAAAGCTCCTTTCATAGAACTTACTGTTTCTAAATGGCTAACAGCTTGCATTGCATAGATAAATGCATCTGCATAATGGGAAGATAGGTCATGGAAAGGCTCATCGAGATATTTGCCGTACTGTTCTGACCATTTTTTGCGGTATTTACGCATATAATCGATAATCTTTTTGGTTCTAGATAAGTTGAATACGCATCTTTCCAATTTGAGTTTGGCATTGGATATGTTTGCATTTTTGTCTGTTCGTGGAAGCACCATGAATTTAGTTGGCACGTGTGAAAATAAGCGAGCAAACTCGCGCTTGTAAGTATTTTCGACCACAATTCCATCCTTATGAGCCGCATCATGAGGTAGAAAAATGGTGTGATAGAGATATTTTTTATCTTGGAGTAAGAATCGTGCATAAAAATCCACGCCCTTGTTGTTATCTTCGTAATAGTCGATGACTCGAATTTCTCCGTGTATGACCTGAAAAAACACCATAACGGTAAGGTCGGTAGCTCCAATGTCCATCGCTACATAGACACTTTGTAAAGGATCGTAAAGAGATGTGCTAAGGACTCGGTTTTCATTGAATGCTTTTTCTATGAGCTGTTGAAAGTAATAGGCATCGGAACTTGAAAGAAAGGCTTCTGAAATGAGAGAAGGAAACTCTTGCTTTATCTTTTCACCCATTGTAGAGCGCATATGCGCGTACCAACGCCTTTGAAATGGCGTTATAACTGCGCCTGTTTCAGATTCAATCTTGTTAAAGTAATCGGTTAAAGTTGTATCGATAGTGACCGGCTGTGACATCTGGTAAGTGGGCTCATCCATCCAGGGAAAGAAATGGAGGTAATATTCCAGAGGACTTAGATTTTCATTTCCTCTTTCATGAGCTTGATAGACCATTTCTGCAAAAAAACCCTCATTACCTTCTCCTGTAGATTCGATAATGCTCTGAGAAGAGGGAGAAAGAGTGTTTAAAGTACCTGTAATCACCTCTTCTGCTTTAAGAGGATTCCTAGCGCATGTTTTTCCAAACTCTGAAACTAAAACAATCTGGTATGATCCTCCACGAAGCGTTGTATCTACCCGTATACTAGATCCATTTTCAAACGTAATTTCTCTAGCCGACCTTTGTTTCACTTTGCATAAAGGTTCTAGCCATTTAGGAAGGTGATCGATTGCATGGCCTATTATCTTTTTAAAAATGTATTGCGCATGTTCTAGAGAATAACTGACGATGCCGGCAGAAAGGTTTTCTGAAAACATTACTCTATTGAGAAGGTACAAAACTGAGAAGGTGGACATTCCAAGCTGCCTAGCTTTTAAAATTAAATTTCTATTATGTAGATTTTCATATACCTTTTTTTGAACAGAGTTAAATTGAAAACGGATTGAATTTCCGTCTCTATCAACTATCTGATAGAGATTGTTCAATCTCCATTTCGGATTTGCTAAGTATTTCGCTTCCGTGCTTTGCAAGAAGCTCTTTAATTCCCGAGCGGATTCCATCTATTACTAAATCCTTCACCTGATCTTCAACATTTTCTTTTTGGCCTAGCCATTGCTTGCCAAGCCAAATGCCCATCGACGCATTCGTTCGAGTTAAATTAAATTGATTTTTTCTAAGCTCTATTTTGGCGCGCCCACAAACCTTTTCTTTTAATTCGCCAAAACCAAGCCCTGTTTCTTCTCTAAGCCTTCGATCTAAAGTGCGCACGCCGACATGAAAAGATCCGGCTACCTCTTGTGCTGTAGCTCCTAGATCCATCCAGTACAAAACTTGCTCTAAAATTATTTGTTTAGGTGGTAGCTTGCATTCTATGCCATCTTCTTCTAGATCAGGGGTGATAAGAGGTATTTTGGGTCGACCGCCTTTCTTTTTTTTATCCATGACTGTCTTTATCCTTTTCCCAGTTTAAAACTTTGTCGCCAGATCTAAGCCTAAAGCCCCACCAAGAAGCTCCCGTCCACCATCCTGTTATTTTCTTGTTATACGAACTTCCCTTTTCATCCTTTCTGGAAATGAAAAGACTTACTAGGTCATAAGGCTCTGGTTTTATTGGCTTGGGATTAGATTTTTTTTTAACATCCATTCAAAATTCTCTTTTAAAACTCATGACCGCACGCAGGACACATTTTCTTTTTAGATTTCTTTCCTTCCTGAGATCCTTCTGGAGGCGTCTCTACACTCATACAAATTTCTTGTTCTGTGAAGCCACCTTCTAAAAGCTTTTGATCCTCCCATTGATTTCCTAAAATGTCATAATCCCACTCCCCTTGAGCGCGATTTAGCCCTATATTTAGCTCGTCTACATCTTCTTGAGGAATCGGACGGTCAGGAACCCAGCACTGGATTTCTTTGCGCTTCATTTTCTTGTAAAGATTAATCCTTTGATGGCCTCCTATGATCTGATTGTTGAGGTCTATGATGGGCTTGTCGATCAATCCGAACTTCTTGATTTTCTTTTCCAGATTCTCTGCATCATGCTTTGACATCTTTCTAGGGTTCTTAGCATGTGGCTTAAGATCTTTGATCAAACGATTTTCAATATGCCACTCAATCTCTTCAGGCTCCCACACGCAAACCTCGTAGTAAAATATTTTCGTTAGTATAGTAAAAATTAAATTTATATATAGCAGAACATTTTAAGGAAATATTTTAATGCAATAAAGGCTAAATATTCACTTAGATTTTCCACACTTTTTATCTATAAAATTCAACATTTGTTGACTTGAAAATTCCCTAACCTTTAAAATGCTGTACATAGACAGAAAAGAATGAATATGAGCGAAGAAGAATTAGAATTTTTAAAAGAAATCTTAGAAGAAGATTTTGTGGAATTTTTGCCAGAATTAGAGGAATTTGAAAGTGAAGAAAGAAGAGATTAAAGTTTTTAATACTACAATGTTTGCTCAAACAGTTTCTGTAAATATTTTACTAGACGAACTATACATAAATAATCCAGTATATGGAGCGCAGCATTTCAAGATGCTTGAGGTCGACGGATACTATTTGGTGATTGTCGAGCAGATAAACAAACTAGGGGATGCACACACCGTTCACAAATGTTTTATCCAAGAAGAGGATGCATTTGGATACTTGGAGATGTATGGAATCGAAAGACAAAAAGAAGAGCCAGCAGAAAGAACTCACTATATCTGATAAACGAGAATCTTATGAAGAACTTGTCAAAAAAACAAATGAAGGGCTAGATCTTTTTTTAGAGTTTCTAGAGGTAAATGATATTTCTCATAGAGTAGCCATAAGCATCATGGCATCTGTGATAACCACTTTTCTAAAAGATGTAGAAAATCCTAGCTCTTTTTATGAGTTAATGTACGACATGTCGGTTGCCTTTGAGAATCATAGGAAGAAAAAAGGCCTTCCTATTTAGGTGATCTATGAATCGAAAATGTATCGAATGCGGGAAAATGCACGATACTGTTCTTGAAGATACTTCGGATGGATCGGTATGGGACGAATTTGATAGCTGCTACCAATGTCTCATGAAATCTTCTTTTAAATTAGAAAATTTACCATCAATTCGTTTAGAAGCTGGGGAAATATTGGACAAAATTACCCATAAACTACTAAAAAATCTGTTAGAAGATAAACTAAAAGAGCTTTGCATCAAAGAAAATTCTTAGATTTTGTGTAATAATACGATCTCCAATCTATCTTTAGCCCCATTTTCTCAGCCATTTTTATCGCTGTTCCTACAAAATACTTCTCCGCACACTCTGGTTTAAAGCCAAGCTTGCTCTTTTTTTGACATTGGTAAAGAGTTTCTTGATAAATATGCTCAGGAACAAGGCTCAATTTGATCTTTGAGTCCGTAGAAATGTCTAGTTTGCCTAAATATTGCGGAATAGCAATCTCACCCGTCCTGCTACTAGTATCTTTAGTATATGTATTATAAGTATGTGTCGCCCTATGTGTCGCCCTGACCGTCTTAAACCACTTACGGTTAACAACATCTATGTGCTGCTTGGAATGCGGCATACAGATCTTTTTAGACTTTTTCCAGCCACGAGATTGCAGGTATATCCAGCCGTGATTTTTAAAGATTCTAAAAGCCTCGCTGACAGCTGACCTTGAGCAGTCACACCATTTAGCAATAGTAGATTGGGATGGGATTACATTTGTCCAAGATCGGCATTTTTCAGCAATCTTGTTCCAGATCCTCTTTCTAAGAGGACTTAGCATATCGTAGATTTCAAAGAAGTCTAGATTCTCGTCACATTTCACTTCAAGGTATATAGACATATAGGGCCGTTTTTTCCATCAAAAAACGCCTCGCTCTACACCTTGAACATAATTCAAATATCTTTTAGTCTTTGAATTATTTACACACTGTGTTAAGATTTCTTATCTCTTGATAACGGGTTCTTAAACACAAGGCCCCTTTTTTAAGGGACATATAGTTCTGTGTACGCCTTGGTACCTTGGTCGGTGGGCAAGGCGTTTTTTTCACCAACTCTAATCCATGTAATCTTAAGAATCTACAACTTTTGTTCGCAGCATCTCTTAAATTCTTCCAAATCCCTTAAAATCCATATCTTTCCGCAATTTTTGCACTCTACGACATCTTTCCATAAAACAAAGACCTTGCCAGTTTTAAAATGGATTCCACATGATATGCAACAATCATTGGGTTTCCTTTGAAGGTAAGTTGGCAAGAAAGAGCGTTTCATTTTACTCCTGGATTAAAAATATGTTTGGAAGTTTCCTGTGTATATTGTGTCAAAAAAAATATTCTGTATATGCTTATAGATTGGATTCCTACGAAATTCCTCAATTTGTTATGTGGTGTGAGTGCTGTGAGGAGAAAATGAAGCCATCTGAGCCCAAGAAAAAGAAAAGAAAACCTAAAATAGCCTGTGGATAAAAAGCTTTTATCGTCTATTCGATCTGCCGCTTTTAAAAGAAACGCCCTTAGAATCAGGATTTCAAATGCAAGGCCTCAGATTAGGATAAAATCTAAAGAAAACCAAAAGACTAGGTTTAGACAGGGATGGAGGGAGTTTGGCGGAAAACGGGTTTATTTTAGGTCTAAATGGGAAGCTAATTTCGGAAGGTATCTTGAATGGCAGAAAGAACGCAATATGATCAAAGATTGGGAGCATGAGCCAAAAACTTTTTGGTTTGATGGGGTGAAAAGAGGAGCTGTAAGCTACCTTCCAGACTTTAGAGTGACAAATTTAGATGAGTCTCAACACTGGGTTGAGGTAAAAGGTTACATGGACCCAAAGAGCGCCACCAAGATAAAAAGGTTTAACAAATATTTCCCCCAAGAAAAACTGGTCATAGTTGATAAAAAATGGTACAACCTTAATAGTAAAAAATTGTCTTTACTGATTAAGGGATGGGAGATATGAAAGTAGCTTTTATTTTGTGTGTATGTATGTTTTTCGTATGGGGATCTAAAAAGCTTCTCGATCATCTAGATGGATAACTCATTTTAGCATTACCCATAAAACATTCGAAAAAGACGCTATACATTCGCCTTCTGTGTAGAAATAAAAAATCCCCTCTTTGGCTTTGTATTCCTGAGCTTTTAGTAATAATGGATACCTTTCTTGCCCTGGGCTATGAATCATGATTTCATAGGTTTTTATAGGCTTTGGAGATAGCTCAAAACAGCCAGCCCCTCTACTCTTGTATCTCCTCTTTGGACAAAGTTCTATTAGGCTGGCCATCTTTCAAATCCTCAAAATTGCTCACTTGATCTAAAGTAATTTTTCTAATTTTGTCCATAATTTTTTGAGATGGCACTTTTTCTCCCTTCATCCACCGATAAACGTACGTCCGATCAACTTTGAGAATGTAAGCAAAATATGTAATTGATAATCTTTGTTTGAAAAGCCATTCCCTAAGCGTCATTTTTATTCCACATTTGTTGTATTTTTAACACAATAAGTGTAGAATGGGGAAGTATTTTGTATCAACGTTTACTAAAAATTGAGGAAAAATATGACAGTACAACTTGCAACGCATAACGCAATTTCGCTAAGCTCTTTGTCCACGGATAAGAAAGAGCTTTTAAAGAGAACGATTTGTAAAGGCGCAACCGATGATGAGCTTGAGCTTTTCACGCACGCCTGCAATCGAACGAAGCTCGATCCATTTATGAGACAGATTTACGCTGTTAAAAGATGGCAAGATGGGAAAGAGGTTATGACCATACAAACAGGCATCGACGGATATAGATTAATCGCAGATAGAACAGGCAAATATATGCCTGGAAAAGATTGTACATTTACTTACAAAGACGGAAAAGTATTTTCTGCTACCGCTTATGTTAAGAAAAAAGACGATCAGGGAAATTGGCATGAAATTTCTCATACAGCCTATTGGGATGAATATGCAGCCAAGAAAAAAGACGGATCTCTTATGACTATGTGGAGAGATAAACCTCATATCATGCTTGGAAAGTGTGCTGAGGCAGCAGCTCTAAGAAAGGCTTTTCCTGCCGATTTAAGCGGCATTTACACAAAAGAAGAGCTTGAACACGTCGATGTAGATGTAATCGATTCTACGCCATCAGAAACGAAAATAAAGCCTATTGTCCAAGCAGAATGCATTGCCAACGAAGAAACAATCACAAGTCAAGAAGCTCAGGAAATAGAATTTTTACTGCTAGAAGAGCCAAAAGAATACAGAGAAGATTTACTAAAATATTTCTCTCATGCTAGAAAGCTTGCCGCTCCAATGGTTAATTTTTATGGATTGCCTAGGAGATTTTACAATGGATGCTTGAAATCCATTCAAAAAAGGAAAGAAGAAAAGCAAAAGAGGCCAATAGATGAAACAACAGAAGACAATAACGAGCAGTTATCCAGCTAAAAAAGAAACATCTTTAGATTTTTACAGGCAAATAGTGCAAGCACTAAAAAGATATGCTAACAGAAAGATAACGATCATTTTAGGCTCGAATGGAGAGGTTAAAATGGGGATTTTTATAGAAAAGAACCTCCGCTCTAACAGAGGTTCAAAGGATTAGTCTGGATGTCACACATGAAAAATTTAATACGTTTTGTAGATTTAATTCAAGGCTCTCCAGAATGGCTTGAGTTTAGAAAGTTTAAAATAGGAAGCTCGATGGTATCTTCCATAAGGGGGGTTGGGTTTAGAACCCCTCTTCAGCTCTTTGAAGATATCGTACAAGATCGAGAAATCCCTGATAATGAAGCGATGCGTAGAGGTAGGGAAATGGAGCCTGTAATTCGAGAGCATCTTAACCAAGAGCTTGGCATAGAACTTAAACCAGTTGTAGTTCAGCATCCTGAATATGATTGGCATATAAGCTCTATTGATGGAATTTACTTGCACGAGCATCACCCTTTTGTAGTTGAGATAAAACATCCTGGTAAAGTAGACCATGAAATGGCTCTAGACGGTATCGTTCCTGAAAAATATCGGATGCAATGTTTGCATATTTTAGAAGATTTGCCAGGCGTAGAAAGGATGCTCTATTGTTCCTACAGAAATGAAAACTCTGTGGCTAAGATATGGGTAGAAAGAGATGAAAAAGAAATGGCTGTTCAGCTTATAGAGGAACAGAATTTCTATTCTAATCTTTTAATGTTCCGGCCGCCAGATCCAACCTCTTTGGATTGGATTGAATTTTTTGCACCTACCATTTTAGAAAAGGCTTATGCTTTTTCTTCTTTGCAAGAGCAAATAAAATCTCTTGAGGAAAAGGCCAAATCTTTAAAAGAAGAAATCATAGAAGAAACGAGATTTGCAAGCAGAGCTAAGATAGGAGATCTTAGACTTCAAAAGGTAATAAGACCAGGGGCTATAGATTACTCTAAAATTGAAGCCCTTCAGGGAATAGACTTGGGGAGTTATCGTAAAGATCCCGTTGTCTCTTGGAGATTAAGTTAAACTCCTCTTCACTTAGACCATCAAATATATTTAGTATATCTATTTGTTCAAAAAAGGCGGGATGCTCTTGAGTATAAGAACATCCCGTGATGATCATGGAGAGCAAAGCCAATTTCATCATTAAGCTACATCGGAAGAGCATGTCGATTTCTCTTCTGGATGTGCTTGAGCTTGCGATTGAATTTCTTTGATAAGGACCGCTACTTCAGAGTAAGGTCTAGAGGAAAGGTAATTCAAAATTTTATTTATTGTATCTGTGGGAAGGATGTGTTTCATGGTATCCTTTTTTTGAATCTGATGATCACTATATCAAATAAAAATTTAATCTCAATTCCTAAAAGCTAGGTTGCAAAAAATTTTGAACTTTTGTACAAATGAAGGCATGAAAGAATTCTTCTTTGCTCTTTTGCTATTTCCGATTTTTTTATTTGGGTACTCTGAATATGTAGATTCCAATCTTAATAAAGCTTGGGATCTTTACAAAAAAGACCTTCCAAAACAAGCGGCTGAGTTTTTAACTCCTTTTATCGAAAGCTATGAAACGCCTGATTTAGAAAAGCTACATTATCTAAATGCAAGATCCATGTTTTATGGAAAAGCAGGCATGGGAAAAGAGTGTAAGAAAGATTTAGATACTATTAAAGAAATGTGCATTTCTAGTCCTGAATGCGATATGGAAATGTGGAAGTATTATGAATGTTCTTTTGCCATTTAATTGATCTTAGACCCACACCAATAGTTAAGATAAGTAGTTCCTGCGCTTGCGCCTCTAAAATTTGCATTCTTGCCGCTAGCTCCATTGACTTGAGCAGTTAAATAACAAGTGTCTCCGGCAGTCATGGGTATAATCAAAGAAAAGCTAAAACCAGCAATGGTAGGAGTTCCGCCATTATCTACTTCCTCACAAAGTCTCCATATATCGCCGTTCGATTGCACTA
>SMFH01000003.1_pt1 | contig 35757 bp, 51 predicted proteins | sample 2456121 | NCBI WGS metagenome assembly SMFH01 (sample SAMN10132613, study PRJNA489261) | soil metagenome | isolation source: day120 antibiotic-silty clay loam soil | place: USA
CTTCTAGAGTGACGAGCGTTAAAACTTTACGCCCATTGATTGCGCTTGCCTTCCAGTTCTTAACGGCTTCGGCTGCATACGCTGAGATAGTGGGACGCAAGCCCAATGCGCGCTCTTGCTCGCTATCTAGTCCTTCGGGCGCGGCTTGGCTGTCTACAAGAAACGCATAGCGCCCTGTTTGCAGTATGTCCGCTGCGGATTGTTTTGCGACCTGTTCTAGCGACTGACCAGAACCGTCAATATCTTCTATGAGGCTTTCTAGCGCAGTCGGAAACTTTGACGCTGCTTGCTTGCGGAATATCATACCGACTAAACTGTCTAGCGTTCTACCTGTAACGCCCATGAAAATGGCACGCTGCTTATATTCTGCGTAACGATCTGGATATGCCTTGGCAAATTCTGCAGGTAGGTATGTTTGCCCACCGTCTTTAATAGCGTAGTCACCACGGCAAGCATCACGCACCATTTTCCACAGTGCAGACTTGGCTAGATACTCTGGGTGTATGGTTTTGACTGACATGGCGCGTCCTGTGTGGTTTTTTTGTAGTGTATCACTTTAAAGTTTGAACGTAACTGTTGGTGTAATCTTGTGGCGCATAAGCGGCTCTAGTGCATATCTTAGCGCATCTATCGCATGGTTGTTAGCGTCAACTAGCACGGGCAGTATATCACCGCTCAGCCTGTCAATCTTGTAACTATACAACGAAAACTCATTTAGTACATTCTTACAGCGAGCGTGGATAACTATTTTACGGAATGATTTTATAAATTCAACACCGTCCTCAACGCTGCCCTTACCCTTCATGCACGACACCATTCTTGGTAGCCCATGCCTGGTTAAATAACTAATCGACTCAGGGCGCGCATTGTCTGCTCTTGATACGTGCGCTGCTATGGCTGGCATAGTGTCAAGCAAGGCGTCGGCTGTGTTGTCTAGCTCTAGGCGTTTTTGATATAGCTCGTTTTCAATATACAGAACACCGTCATGCACCCATGCCTGTACTGCTGCTGTTTCATCTTGCGAGAAGCCGAAGTCTACGCCAAAATATGGACCGTCCCAGTCTCGCTCTGGCGTAAATTCTTTCTGCTCATACTTGCCAGCAAACACCTGAGCGTCTGACATTTCATAGTAAGCGCCCTCCCAGATGTGAGCGTATAAAGCAGGATCCATGGTTTCAAGGTTGTGCAGCCTTTGTTCTTCTAGTGAGTCGCTAAACCAAGGGTTATCGCTGTGGTTCATAGTAACGACTTTAGTTCGTGGTGGCAGTGCATCTGTATCAAACGTCTGAGCTACCCAACTGTCTCTTTTGCGTGGATTGTAAATAATCCATATCTCAGACTTGTCTGCGCGTATTGTCGGCAATAAGTCAGTCCAGCTTCCGTGCGGTATAGTTTCTGCTTCTTCAACGATAACCAAGTCAATCTGAGCCATAGACTTAACGCCATCGATATTGTGACGCAAGCCTTTAAATATAAACTCGGTGCCGTTTGTTTTGTGGCGCAGGTAGTCGATGCCAACTAAGTACTGACTGCTAAGCCACGGATCTGAATTGATAGCGTTCTTTAGCTCAGCGTGGAAAGACTCTTTAATGCTGTTTTGATACTCACGCGTACAAAGTATTCTCAGCGGTTCTACTGCACCCCATATAGCTGCCATTTTAGCGGCTGTAAATGACTTAGAGCTACCACGGCCGCCATTCATTACCCTATAACGCAAAGAGCCCCTAGGTGGGGCAAATAGTGGTATTAGCTTTGGTGCTATTTCAATTTTTAGCGTCTTACCCAAGCCTAGCACCTTTTCTCAAGTTATCTTCTGCCCATAGTACTTGCAGGTTTGTGTAATGACAAAGCCTTAAAAGCTCTTCCGTGCTTGTTGCGCTAGCAAGCGGGACTATATGGTCAATATGCCATTCGCCCCTATTTTCCCAGCTCATACCCTCTAAGAACTTACCTTCTAAATACTCCTTTAGAAAATCAGGGGTACAACCTATTGTTTTGAACGTCTTTGTATCCTTGCTAACGCCAGCATACAAGAGAGCGTTCTTTAACCTGCTGCGCACTCTATACCTAAGCATAACTAAAGGGTCTTTGTTCCTAGCTATCCTTTTTCTTTCTACTATCTTTTCTCTGTTCTCTTTGGCGTACTCGCTCTGTTTAGTCGAGTAGTATTCTTTGTTAGCCTGCTTCCATGCTTTGTTGCTAGCTAGCTTTCTTTCCTTGTTGTTCCTATACCACTCCTTTGACCGCTCTCTTATCCTTTCCTTGTTTCTTTCGGTGTACCCTAACGCTTGCTCTCTAGCGCACTGCTTACATCTAGGCTTTTTACCCATTACACCTATTTTTGAATTATGGTATTCGTGCTGCGGCTTGGCTATCTTACACTTTGTGCAAGTCTTCATTTTGATACCTCGAACTAGGTGAACGCTTGAAGTTAGTTTGCGGCTGTGGGGCGTTCATCTCCCACCCTATGCCTAGGTGCCGCATGAGCATTATACTATTTTTCGTGACTGGGTGCCACTATCTCAATGCGAGTGGGACCTAAACTTCCATCGGGTGACGTGTGCATCTGCTCAACCTTGTCTGAGTACCCATGGTTAGCAAGCATAAGCTTGGTTATTGTTGCGTTAAACGTACCATCAAGCCCTTTATTTATGATTTTGTTCTCTTGAAGAACATCAATACCCTTGAGCGTGTCCGAAAACTCAGGGTATGCGGCCTCCCACTCGAAGCTAGTTGAGCGAGCTATTCCAAGATAACAACACAAGCCAGCACGGCTAGGCACAACGTCCCCAAGGTCTTGGTATTCGTAAATGTAGCGGTCTGCCTGTTCTTGTAAGTCGCTATTGTACTTGCTGGGGCGACCTACTGCGTTGCTCGTTTCCATGCGCACCCCCTAAAATATTAAAACGCCCAAAGCGGGCGTGGTGTTAGTGTATCACAAGCTGGCTGTTAGTCATCCAAGCGACTTGCATTGCTTTGGCTGTGCTCATACTGCGCCAACGCTTAAATTCTCAACCATTGCCACTACAGCCTCCTCGTCAAGCTTTTCAAATGCATTGGATGCGTCCTCTGCGCTATCAAAGCTAACGCTAGCAGATGCAACTACCCCACTACTTCTAAATTGAAATGTAACGTCTGAATCTGTGCCGTCGGAATTTACTGTTACAAGTATTTGGCCTATTTCAGGTGCGTAATATATCTTTGCAAAGTCTTTGTTCATTTTTGTTTCTCCGTTACATCGTAAAAAATACCTTCGACGTGCGACTCTGTTAGGTGTGCTGAGTCTCGACCATCTGCGGTTGTGCTGTCTTGCCATGTGTTTAACACCATGCCTATTTTAAAGCCGTGTATTTCGTAGCACTCTTTGAATGCCTTATCTATTATTTGCTTTACAGTTGGTTTGTTCATTTTCTCACCACTAAGTACCCAGTATTTACGTTCGTACCGCTTGCTTTAAAACTACCCATCGGCAAATCAGTCCAACGGCCTTTAAGCAACTTATGCTCATACCATGCGTTTGCGGGCAGTATCGTTATCAGCGTGCCACCGTCCTTTAAAAACTTCATAGCGTGCTCAACGTGTTTTACGTAGTGCTTGCCTGCAAAAGGAGGGTTCATCAGTACGTAATCATATCCTGGATTAGGCACTGTATCTAAGAAGTTAGCAGTCAGGACGTTGTGCCCCTTTGTCCTTGCTTGGCTTGCTCTCCCTGCGTGTACTTCTATGCCATCCCCGTGTAAGCCGCTCGCTTTCAGTCTGTCCAGTATTGCACCGTCACCGCAGCTAGGCTCTAGCACTTTAATGTCTTTATTGTGCAATGGAATACAGCTCTTAATTATTATATCTGTGACCTTTGTTGGCGTTGGATAAAACGCTAAGTCTTTTGATACCTCTGTCGTCGCTTTCTTCTTTTCTGGCTTGTCGGTTGACTCGTCAGGTAGCACTTCACCGTAAAATTCGTGCAAGGCATTGTTGACGTTATTCATTGCTCGCTCAGTAAAGTGAACATGAGCATTGCCGTTTTTAAATATCTTGATAGCTAATCCAAGGCGCATTAGTGCAAAGTCTTGGCCGTCAAAAGCAGCATTCCAAACCTGCTTATTTTCTTCTTCTGTTAGCGCGCCTTGCCCTGTTGCTAAAAGCATAGCTCTACACATATCGAGAAGCGCATCTTTGCCCCATGACGAATGACCAACAAAACTATTCAAAATAACTCGCTTAGGAAGCCCTTTAGCGCCTATGCCAAAGTTGGAGTGACTCTTGTAAAACTTATCCAGTTTGCAGAAAGCTTCTGCTAAGCCTTTCAGAACGTAATAACGTGGATTTTCCCAATAGTCGCCAAACGTAGACTTTAGGTTTTCTAGTGTTAACGCTGGCGGGTCAATCAATGACTGCTCAAAAAGACGATTGTCAGTAGCACTAAAAACACGGTCAAGATTAAGCCTTACATATAAAGCTTTCCATGCGCTTGCAAGTAACATTCTTTGGCCGTCACGCTCGCTCAGGTGCGGATTACGCGCAAAATTACCTGCTACAAAACCACCAGTAACAACTACTGACTGATTAATAACTTCATTAGCCTTTTGATACGATGCTATTTCATGACGCAAGCTTTCAGATTTGTATCTGTACTCTGCGATTATATCTCGGATTGCGTGTGGGTAGGCTAGTTGTTGATTCATAGCGACTCCAACGACAAGGCAGGAATAACTAAAACCGCTCTGGCCTTAGCTAATTGATAAACCTCTTTGTATTCCATTTCTGCTCGTATGCCGTCACGGATTGCTAGATCTACAACACCTTCAACGATTGCAAGCTGCTTTAGTTGCTCTGCGTTTAGTTGGTCACGCATACCAGCGTCTATACCCAGCAGGCTGTTGGTCATTTTTGTCACATTGGAATAGTAGTGGTGTGCTGACTTGCTACCACCTGCGGAAGCGTACTCAACCAGCAGTTTAATGCTATCGGTTTCCATGCGTCTTACTTCTTTGCCGTCTAAGCGCGCTGTGTCTCTGCGTGCTAATTGCGCTCTGGCTTCTTTAAACGCCTTTACCAGTGCCAGCTTTGCAGTCACAACCCGCTCGTTGTTTCGCATCAGCGTTAGAATAAAATAACATTGATCTTCTGACAGTAACGCATAACGCTGTGATTGCTTACCGCCTGCTGTATCCAAGGTTCCCGTTTCAAACGGAAGGCTCGCAAGCTGCTTTAGTTGCTCTGCGTACTTGTCGATGTTCTCTAGGATTGTTCTGTGGCGATGGTCTAAAAAACCAGCCAAAAGACGGGAGTCTGTGCGGAGTTCGTTTTTAACGGAAGTTATTGATAGCTCTTTCATGTTGCAACCTCTTAGGTTTAATTAGCCACTATTGGCTTCAATCATTATAGCAAAGCTTCCATGCTATGCAAATAAAAAAGCCACAAACAGGCGGAGCAACACCTGAAAGGGCAAAACTCATATTAAACGAGTATTAGCGTTATTACAAACAGCCCGCCAAGCCAAGTCGCACCTGCGTCGTATAAGTCGGAATCGCCATAGCCGAAATAGTCGCGCACCTCTTTTAGCGCGCCTACTAGAAATACCAATAGAAACGCGAAATACAGCGGCATAAATATCGCGGTTAATCCTACAGCCATACCTGCGAATACGTGAGCGACTTTATCAGCGTGTTTTTTTATCAGATTTACTATCATGTCTTGCTCCAGTTTCGATTATAAAAAGCAGCGGTATAAGCCACCACACATCAAGATAATTATACTCTGCTTGCCTTACAACTAAAAACAGTAATAAAAACAACGAGATGTTCCCTGCTATCGGTAGATATTTCTTCATTTTATATCCTTTCTCAGTGTTTTGTTGATGCGTACAAATTGCAGTCCGTACTTTTCCATGGTCGTGTAAACGTTGCCAATATCAACTCCCGCAGCCGTTGCTATCTCGCGTGCGGTCATTGTTGGCTGTTGTGCTGCTAGTATTTTATTCACTGCTGTGTCCGCGTTTCGTAGCTCGGCTTTAAAACTATAACCCACTGTCTTGGCTGCACTGATTACAGTTGGTTTAGTGACCCCGAATTTCTTAGCCACTTCTGCCTGTGTGAGCTTGCCACTTTTCATGGTTTTCATGCGCTCGGCTATCAGTTCAAGCTTAGTCAGCTTCTTTGGCTTCGGCTCGCGTGTCTGCCTTGGCTTACGCTTCGGAGTCACATTTATCGGATTATTGTTGAAGCTAGTTGTCGGCTGCTTAATCATCAGCGGTAGGGTTTTAACTTTACCATGCTTTCGCTCGTACTCTTCCGTTAGCGCCTCGATTTCAGCTCGTAAAACGGCCTTTGCTGCTTGCTCTTCAGGCCGTGCGGTGTTTGCGTAAAACAGTTGTCCTAGCATTTCTTGGCACTCAATCTCGCCATCACCTGCAACGCCCGCTTAGCTGTACCCGCTTGCTGCGTAATGCGCCCACCGGGAAGAATCCAAGCAGGTTTATTACCGACCCAGCCGCCAAGTAGCAGCGTGTTAGTTTTGTGGCAGTATAGGTTTTTCTCCGTGTCTGCTGTGAATTTCATTTCGCTATGCTCCTGCGCTAAATTGCGCTAATTGATATAACGCCATTGGTTTTGTTATTAAATGGCGTAGTAGTGGTTTAAATTTAGTCTACGCGCGGTAAAACTGGCCGTTGATGAGGCGTATTTCGTAAGAATCAGCCGCCCACCTCCTGAGAATTCTCGCATCATACGGCCTAATGGATTTTCCGGAAGAGTCTGGCATACAACAAACATCTACTGAGCTTCCCCAATGTGATTCATCCCAGACTTGCACGCCTAGAGAAACTAAAGCTTCTCGCGCTTCTAAATCATGCTGCAAGCAATACCATTTCTCGGTACTAATCTCCTCCTTCGTCAACGGCTCGCCTAGTGCTTGGGCTTCGTCGGGTGTGTGCTTGAAAGCTGCCGCTTCGATTTCTTCATCAGTCCAACCGCCATTACGCTCTTGTACTGCTGCCTCGCCCATTAAAGCAAAGTAAGCCGCCCCGTCTTCGTAGCTGTCTGCACGGTATGCGCCTTGCTGGCTGCGAACGGCTTTGAGTAGCGCCATAAATAACCAGCCCTGTTCTTCTGTCAGCGCGTTACTAGTAACTACGTTAAACGCCTTCACCGTAGCGCCCATGCTGCGCTCGCCTTCTGGCTTATCGTATGTCGCTGCACGGTCTTGCATGTGCTGCGCTGCTTTTTTTAATATGTTGTGTGCTGTCATGTTATTGCTCCATCGTTTTAAGTGTTTTGATTATTACCACCCTGGCCGCAGGTGGCTAATAGTTTTTATTTATCATTCTTTCGGGCGTGATAGTTTTCCAAGTGAAAAGCCTTCGACGTATTCTTTAGATACTCCTTAGCCCGACTACGAGCCATCGCGATACTCGGTGCTGACTGATATAAAAAGCTGTACTCATCTGCAATGTCGCTTTGCTTGGCTATCGGGATGTATTCCATCATGCGCTCTATTTCACGGATGTCGTCTGGGTGACAGTGCGTGGGTATCATTTAATCCTCCACATTCTGATTTGCCCATCTTCCTGTGTGCGCATTCTTAACTTAACTCCTGCGCGTTGTGACACTACACGAAACGCGTTTGCTTTTGCTGTGTCGGCAATCAACACACTCTCACCAATTTCCATGCTCAGCAAGAACTCGGTTTGTGTTTGCGGGATGTCGTAGCCCTTTTCGATTTTCATGCTTTTGCTCCTTTGTTGTTTTGTGTTGTGGATAATTACACTTATGGATAAAAACGTCAACAATTATATTTCTATGTGCACATAAACAGTCAAAAATACTCTATGTGCACAAGCCTGAAACGTATAGCCAGCATGGGTTCGCTGGGTTTTTGTGCACATGAGGCAGATAAAACAGCAACTTTCATAGTGCTACGTGTCTGTATGCCTCTCTGCTCTGTGTATTCTATTTACATAGATTAATAGGATTATATCTACCTATGTGCACAAATCATCAACCAGCCCAGTGGTACCAACGTGTTTCGGTTTGTGCACATGATGTGCACATAAGGTATCTATGTGCACAAAAAAGCCCTCACATGGAGGGCTGCTGTTTAACCGTAAATATTACAAGGCAAAGGCGGGCAGAATAGCATTGTTTTTCCTGCATACCGCTTAGTCTGACCCCCGTTGTGTTTGCGAACATAAGCAGCACATGATCGAGCTGACCCGATATCTGGCCTGTCATTTCCTATAATAGTTAAAATATCAGTAGCAGTTCTCCACGTCCATTGGCCACTGTGCGCAGTCCAGTCAAGCTTGGTAAGTATTAACTCTTCTATTGGATCGTTAGATGTATACTCCTCGTTACTACTGTTTAGCATTGCCATTTCTTCGGTCGTTAAATAATAGCCCTCACCCTTGTCTAGCAGGTATTTAACTTCTGCCCATACTTGCTGCATATCGATGCCATGATTATGGTTTATAGCCGTAGCACTAACAGTCCAATACCTGCGGTTGCCCGTCGGATCATTAAGGAACTGTTTAGGGTTCACAGAGGCCGCAAAAACAGTCCTTCTAGGATACTTAGACTCTTTCCTAGCATAAGCCCTACGTAGCACGTCATTGTCTTGCGTAAGGAACGCTTTTAGAGCACTAGCACCCGACCGCTTAAACGTATCGTCTACCTCTCCAAGCTCTACTATCCAAAAACTGCAGGCCTGCTTAACTGAGTCTTTGTCATCAACTCTCAGCACGATGCCGTCTTTAAATAATTCTGAGTCTTTTGGCACTAAGTCTTTTAGCCATTTAGTCTTGCCTATGTATTGATCGCCTTGGATTGTTAGTACACCAGCAGCACTTATTCCACGATCAGAATATGCAGCAGCCACAGCGCTAATCATCCAGCGCTTTATAAGAGTGTTTCTAAGCTCCTTGCTACCGTCTGTGGTTATTGTTTCGCACAAATCATTAAGTCTTTCTGCGCCATCCCAGCGCTTAGACTCAATCCATTGCGAGACTGGGTTGTACTGATTCTGGTCTGCTAAGAACGTTACCATTGCATCAATGCCTCCAGTGTCAAAATTGAACCTTGAGCACTCAGACACTAACCAAGCCATTGCAGCGTTTGCCTCGTTATCAATACTAAATCCTTGCCCTGGTATTATTATTTCCTCCTCCTTGGCTATCACGTTATAACGAATAACAATACCAAGTCTGCGGCATATTTCTGCTAGGTTTGCCACGTGCTTCAATGGTTTTCCATTACCATTTACCATCACCAGTGGTGATTCAATATCAACTGGAGCGGCTTGCCCGTGTGACTGCTTAGGTATTGGCATTGATTCGTTTTTTACTGGAACTGGGTCGTTATATTTAACTGGCTTCGGTATTTTTTTAAGCCCCAGCGGTTCAATTAACGACTTAGCCGCTTTTTTTGCATCCCCGTCATGCTCGTAATAGCAGTACAGATCAAAAGAATTAACAGGCTGTCCAGACGACTCTGAACACAGCGGATCACTAGCATGATGAATCCAGCACGAATTTCCGTCAGGGAACAGCATCACTCCTGCTAATCCAGTTCCGCTATGAGGGCTTAAAAACCGCTTACCATTGCGCTTATATCCGTATTTTACTAAGTCGTCTGTTAAATTATTTCGAGCGCAGTATTCTTCAATTATTGATACGCCTCGGTATTCTGAGTGCGGTATTTTTTTAGAGGGTGGCGGAGTTATTATCTGCTCAGCCCACGGGCACATTCCTGTAAATTGTGATTTTACTCTCTCCCATTCTCTCCACATAACAAGCAACCAAGCGGGCGGCTCTGGCCAGTCTGCAGCAGTAGCAGGCGGCTGTGTTAGCCATGTATACGGCTGATTAGTATCAGGGTGAATAGAGGGCGGCAAAACGTCTTGCCGTGCTTTGCCATCACACGATCCACGCAATTCAAAAACTGCGTATGATTTTTTGCGGTCTGATTCTGTTGGCCATGATAGTTTTGCATAACCAACACCGTCGGCTGGCTGCTTAAACATAATTCGACAGCCAGTAGCAGGATTGCCCTGAATTGTCGGATTGTTTTTAATAAGCTCATCTAAATCAATTCCCATTTCTTCAAACACAATGCGAGTGGATTCTATGCAGTCAATATCTAGGCTGCAATAGCCTGGCGATGACAGAAGAATGCCCATGTTTGAATTGGGGTTGTTTTTATAATAATCATAAGCAGCTTCTGGCGTATTTAGCGTGCTGTTATGCCAACCTACTTCGCTTGAGAATTTCTTTTTGTGTGGAATTGTTACTAACTTAAATCCGTAGTCCTTAACATAACGGGCAGCGATGTCGTGTATCATTTCTGCACCTCCATCGCGTGAATTACTTCACCTAATGGAATTTCGTTATGCTTAATCCACGGCCTCATTCTGTGTTTTTTTGTTTTTATTATTTCAAAACACAGCCTGCACTGAACACCATAATGTGTCCGTCCGTCTACTGTATTTCTAACGTACTTTTGTTCTAAATGCTCACAAGCACCCATAACATCACCTTTAAATAGTTAAGATTTTATAATTTTAACAGCATCATCGCTGCTTCGTGCTATTCCAGCTTTACCGCCTTTGCTCAAAATAAAGGAAATGAACTCTAGCTGATTTTTTTGAACTCTGCCCGTTTTATTTTTAACCTCGATTGCAGTGAACACGCCAACAGTAGTGCCAACCATTTCTTGTGTTATCACTATGGGAGTGATCCCTATCAGGTCTGATCCCCCGCCCGCCTGCGGTATTCCGTAGCGTATAAATCGTCCGTCATCTGTTTTATGGCTGCCAGTATTATTGCGAAACATAGTAGCGCCTTGCCTTGAAGCCTCTAGCATTACTATTTTTTGTACGTTTGATTCTTTTTTCATTCTGCCCCCAGCACTAACTCTTGATAAATGGATCGAGCCGATTGATAGTCAGCACTCGTTGGTTTTTTCCCTGCGCGTGACGCGTGTATGTTAGCTGCCCACTCAGCAGGCTTCTTCATTTCTCGACGCATACCGAGCATAATTAAGTCTTTTAGTCCTCTGGCTGTTGCCTGTTCTTTTTTTCGCTCTTTTATCACTAAAGTTTTATCGACTCTTACCAGTTCGCCTTCTATTTCTTCAATTTTCCTTACGTTAGCCGGTGGCACTACCTCACCACAGTAAGGGCACGCCAGTAGGTCGCTTGCAAACACTGCATAGCAAGACTTGCAGTTATTTACTTTAATGTCAGGTTCGCCAGTGCCTTTTTTGCTACGTTTTGGACTATCCAGCGACCATTCACGATGGGTGCATGGCATTCCGTGCCTTGCCCAGTTGCCAACATGATCAAGTATTAAAAGTTTTTCTTTCCCAGCAGCAGGTCGCAATCCTCTGCCTACTCCCTGCATCCATACAATTAAGCTCTTAGTCGGCCTCAGCCAAGAAACAACTTCAATACTGGGTAGGTCAAAACCTTCAATCAGAAGCTGGCAGTTAGTAACCACCTTGGTTACGCCGTCACGGAAGCGAGCCAGCACATCAGCGCGCTCTGTGTCCGTCATTTTCCCTTCAATCGCCTCAGCAGTCACGCCAGCCGCATTGTAGGCAGCGGCTACATAGTGAGCATGGCTAACAGTGGCACACATCACAACGCACCGCTTGCCATTCGCTAAGCGCAGGTAAGTATCCACTGCATCGCCTGTAATGCTTGCGTTTTTCATTGCCTCTTCAAGCGCTGACTTGTTGTAATCCCCAGCGGTTTCTTTTATCTGCGCTAAGTTAACAAGCTGCGGTGGTGCAAATAACTCGTAATCGCACAACCAGCCCTCCTCGATAAGTGATCGTATTGTTGGCCCTTCTATTAGCGCACCGTACACATCACCAAGACCACGCCCGTCCGTGCGCTGCGGGGTGGCAGTTAAGCCAACAACAAACGCATTAGGCCAGCGCTCCATGATGTCGATGTATGACGTCGCCAAACTGCGGTGGCATTCATCTATAATTATAAGCTGAGGCTCTGGCACTTCATCCATGCGCCTAACTAGGGTTTGCACACTAGCGACGTGCGCCTTAATGCCCTGACTAAGCTTTCGGCCGCTTTTTATTATTCCGTGCTCTAATTTTTGCTCCCATAGCGCTCGGCTTGTTTGAGCCAGTAGTTCGTTTTGGTGAACAATAAAAAAAGACACCAATCCCTTTTCTTGCGCTCCTTGCATCATTGTGACAGCAAGGGCTGTCTTGCCCGCACCGGTCGGAGCAACCATTAGATTTTTTTTAATAGCTCGCATAGACTCCCGAACGCCATCAATGAGGTCGTGCTGATAATCTCTAAGCTCCAGCATTTTTTCCACCCACTAAATACTGTTCTATTTTCTTAAAAACACTAATGGATGGGTCTAGTGTTTTACCAATAGCGATATTTCGGATTGTTTGATAACTGACGCCAGTTGCCTCGCTTACCTTTACTAAGTTTCTATCATCAAGTGCTTTTACCATTTCATCTAGTGTCATGCTGCGTACTCCTTTATTGAATTAAATTTAATTGTACTTAGATATATTTTTTTATGCAATAGGGTTGCAATTAGATTATAGTTGTATATATTATGAAGCGTACCAACAAAGGAGCAACCAAATGAAAATAACCGTTTTACAGTACACAGAAGGCATGACAATAGAGCCACCTTGTTTTGTCGCCAACATGCCAAACGACGTGTACCATTCGTGGCCAGAAGGTGTTAGTAGCTCAGGATTAAAAGACGTTCTTCGCAGCCCTGCGCATTACTTCTTTCGTGAGCAGTCAGAACCAACAAGAGCCATGACTATTGGCACAGCAATACACACTGCGCTATTAGAGCCTGAGCGCTTCAAAGCTGACTACGTGCTGCTTAAAGACGTAAAGGCTCGTACAGCTAGTGAATACAAGGCAGCAGTAAAGGTGCATGGCTCTGAGCTAGTTTTAACTGGCCCCGAGTCTGATAACGTTGCAGGAATGCAGGAAGCTGTATTAGCTAACCCACTAATGGCCTCACGATTGAACGGCAAAGGGTGGCGCGAATTATCGCTATTCGTTCGTGATCCCGAAACTCAAGTATTAGTGCGCGTTCGTTTTGACTTGCTTCTCGAAGATGGAACGATAGTAGATGTCAAAAAGACGCAGGACGCTCGGCCAGATGCGTTCAGTCGTTCGATTGATAATTACAGCTATGACCTTAGCGCAGCTTTGTACGCAGATGCGTTAGAGTGGGCGACTGGTGAAGATGCAACGTTTGAGTTCGCAGCAGTAGAGGAAAAGCTACCGCACGGGCATAAGCTGTACCAGCCCTGCACTACTACACTGCAAGAAGGCCGTCGCAAGTATAGAGAAGCGTTAACCTTGTTCGCTGAATGCACAAGCTCAGGCGTATGGCCGTCGCTGCCGTGTGAAGCGCCTGAAATTATAAGCCTGCCGTCGTATCGAATGGCGCAGATTGAAAATGAACTAATAGACGGGGGTGTCTACTAATGAGCAACACAGACATAAGCTTCGCACTAGAAGCAAAGAGCGACCAGCTTAACGCGGTCGATATCATGGGTACGGATTTAATTATTAAAATCCGTGAGGTACGAGTTAACCAGGGCGATCAACCTGTCAGCGTATTTTTTGAAGGTGACCACAATCGACCGTGGAAGCCAAGCAAAGGTATGCTTCGCATCTTGGCAGGCGCGTGGGGTCGTGATAGTTCGGCATGGGTAGGCAAGCACGCAAAACTGTTCTTTGAGCCTAGCGTGATATATGCAGGCAAGCCTGTGGGCGGTATTCGCATTCGTTCGCTGTCTGATATTCCTGCCAACGGCTTGACGTTTGCGCTAACGATTAGCAGGCAGAAACGTGAGCCTTATATTGTTCCCTTGCTGAAAATCGAAGCGGCAATATACCCAGCAGAACGATTTGCTAAAGCTTTGCCGGTAATGACTAAGAAGATGCAAGAAGGCGAAATGACATTGCAGCAGGTTATCGCTCAATGCCAAAAAACAGGGCAGTTAACGCCCGAACAATTATCACAACTAGAGCAAGCAGCACCAGTTGAAATTAACGAAGATGAAGAGGAATTAATGTAATGAACGTATTTACCTTTAGCGGCAATCTTGGCCGTGATGCAGAAGTAAAAACCATTGGAGCTGGCACTGTATGTAACTTTGCTGTTGCAGTTAAATCAGGCTTTGGCGACAAGGAAAAAACCGAGTGGATTAGCTGCGCCATGTGGGGCAAGCGCGCGGAAGGTGGATTGCCACAGTATCTGAAACAAGGCCAAACTGTAGTAGTGTCTGGCGAACTTAGCACTCGTGAATACCAAGCCAACGACGGCACAATGCGTACATCTTTAGAAGTGCGTGTTAACGACGTAACACTAGCGGGCAAGCGTGAAGACTCGCCTGTGCAAAACACGCCAGCACCACAGGCACAGCAAGCACCAATGCAGCAACAAGCACCACAGCCTAGCCTAGAAGAGGACGATATCCCTTTTAACTAAGTCCCTTTTAAATACTGCTTAATCGTGGTAGCCTAGCCTTGGGACGTTAATCGTAAAGGCAGGTCAATATGAAAGAATGCTTTAAATGCAATAAGCCTAAGCCGCTGTCTGGGTTCTATAAGCACGCTCAGATGGCGGACGGCCACTTAAACAAGTGCAAGGAGTGCAATAAAAAAGACGTTAGAGAAAACAGAAAGGCTAAGGTTGAATATTATCGCGAGTACGACAGAATTAGGGGAAATAGGCAGACTATTGAGTATTTAAACGAATACAGGGCCGCTTACCCAAAGAAGTACAAAGCGCATACGGCAGTTAATAATGCTATACGGTCTGGAAAGCTAAAGCGAGAAACGTCTTGCACTAACTGTGATTATGTTGGCGACATTCATGCGCATCATGACGATTACAACTTTCCTCTTTCTGTAAGATGGTTATGCGCTCCATGCCACAAAAAGTGGCACAAAGATAATGGAGAAGGGGCTAACCCTATATAATGCTACCTGAACACCACCACCCCCACGACAAGCAATGGCTTATAAAACAGTTTGACGCGATACCCGTTGGAAAGCGTGGCGCTGTGTCGCATAAATACAGCGTTGCTTACCGTGAAGCACATGAGGCTGAGCCAGTTGAGCATCTGCGCGATAACGTAGCACGTAGAGCCGCCAATACTCGTCTGCGTGTTTATATCGAACAATTACATAAAATAACTTTACATAACATAAGTAGCAGATTATAGTGACAGCGTACTAACAAAAAACGGAGCAAAACCATGATGGAAATAAAAACAATAACACTCGCGCTTGTGATCATCTGCACGGCTCTAGGTGCGCTGTCTTACTTAGATGCACAAGAACAGCGAACGTTCCACGAAGTAAAAGAAGGCAGTCGCGTCTTATCTTGTTGGATCGGACGCACGTTTAAAGATATCGACCCTGCGCGTGTTATCGCACTGCGCGATGACCGCTGGGAGTTTGATAATGGCACGGCTAAGCGGTGTCAAGTTTCAGAATTGTTAAATAAGGAGCAATAATATGACTAGATGCTACAACACAGAAGCCGCTGACAAGTGGGCGCAAGAACAAGACGATAACGCAGCAGAGCAAGACCGCAAGCGCGAAAAACTGCATCTGTTACTCGATGGAAAGAGCGAGTTAATAGCTGAATTTTTACGTGATAAATTCGCTGCTGTTATTAGCGACGATAACGACGAAGACGGCCATGCAGCATTAGAGAGTATATTCTTGAAAGCGTTTTTTGAAGACAGCACAGATAACGACTGCGAGTTTTTAATGAGCGAATCTGAGTTAATGGATAAACTGGGAGACGAATTAGATGATTAGGAAGCTTGCTAAAATAAATAGCGCAAACTTAGAGATAAAAGAGCGAGGAATACTTAACTTTTGTATTCAGGTGCAGTACGAAGACAATTACTTACAGGGAATTGGATGCATTGCGCTAGACGAGTTCAGTGGTAAGGAAGAAAGAAGAGTTGGGGCAGCCTACGGGTGCGAGATGATAAGGCTTCTGTTGCTTGAGCTTGATGTTAACGACTTCTCAGAAGTGAAAGAGCAGGTGATATGGGTCGTTGGCGAAGGAGAAGGGTTAAGATTTAAGCCTTTAGGCATTCAGAGTCTCAGCGTTAATGGAGGCAAAGAGCCGTTAATATTTGACAGTGTTTTACTTGATATGCGCGCACTGGTAATATAACACTCAATATGACGCCAGCCTCTGCACAGCACGCTGGCGCTCTCTTTTTTACGATATCGACTGCACTAACCGCCACACTTTAAAAATATTCCCGCCCGACCATATCGCCAGCCCTGCAGATGCGCCACATGCTATCGTTTCTAGCAGTGTAATACCGCTTAACGCTTGCGGCCATGCTACTATCCCGCCCACTGCTACAAACATAAAACTACCCGCCCATAGCCATGCCACGAAGCCAGCAAAATAATTATGCGTCTTATGCTTGGCTCGTAGTATTGCAAACACTGCGACAAGACAAAGAATTATTTGAGCTGCTAATAAAAACTTGTCCATCATTTCTTCACCCTGAGTACGTACTCTATCGTTGATTTAAGCCACGGTGGTAAGTCGTGCCCGCCTTTGATTGCCTTGTGTGCGCCCACTAGTATAACACTACCTAGAGCTGCTCCAATTAGCGATACCCACATCGCCTGGCTATCTGGTACAGCTACCCCGAACGAGTAACCGAATCCAAAAGATATTATGCCCAGAAGTGCGCTTTTTTTCATAGTGCAATTTGACTGAGTAGATAGAAAGAATAGACAGCCTACGCTTGAACCTAGTGCGCTTGGCGTATCGACTGCTGCTAGTAGTGTGAAAGCACTTAACGCCATAAGTTCAGTTTTCATCTGTCACGCTCTGATAGTTTATGACTATTGTAGCACCGTGAAACGATAGTTAAAAATAATTAAAGAGCGTATTGCATAAAGTACCCACTGTGTCTAAAGTGTACACACCTTAACAATAATACGGAGCAACGTATGACCAAACCAAACCCAAAAAACCATAATGTAAGACCAGAATATGCTCGAGACTTGGTTCACTATTCTCGCATGACCCAAGAGGCATGCGCACTAGCTATAGGCATAAGCGAGTCAGCATTAAAGAAATATATTAATGGCTCGCGTGAAATGAGCTACCCGACCCAGTACACCCTCGAGCAGCTCGTCGCGAGCCAAGACGCACGAAACACAACGAGCTATACGTTTGCAGACTTAGCGCGCTTGATAGAACTATACGACTCGCCAGATTTTAAGATATACCTAGAGTGCCAAGGTAAAGACAACATAGTTCTGCGCGTAAAGCATGGCGACACTACGTCCAACCTAAGCAGTGACAGCCTACATAGCTCGATACGCAAGCTAACTCACTGCTACAGCAGCCATCAGGAGCAAGCCAATGACTAAACGCTCCCGAAAATACGTGGCCCATAAGTGGGTACAGCGCAACTACAGTAACGTGTTGTCCAATACGTTTTACTACCACAGCTCGTGCATGACCGATATCGGTGCGCGTGTCGGCAATCATAGATATACGCTAACAGATGAGCAAGCGCGCTTGATTATATCTCGCCCACAAACGTGGTCGGGTGTTGTGATAGCTTTTTTCGTTGATGCTAACGGCAAGCCGTACCTGCGCAGCGAGCCGATAAGCGAAGTAAAGCCTGTAAGCCGTGAGGCGCTAAACGATATCCTTGAAGATGCACAGCTTCGGCTTGTTACCGTTGGTAACACATCGCAATGTACGTCAACCGGCTATTACATCGTACCCGATTGTACGATTGACGTTGAAGACCAGATGGATTTTGTTGTGAGTCTGTTTGAGCCTGAGAACCCGTATGACTACACCGTGACAGTGCTAGCGGGTATGCTTAGAGAGAATGCCCTGCGCGGCTCGTAAGCGAACGGCACACTGCTCGTACTGAGTAGCGTGCTTTTCTGCTACTGCTGCAATGCCTCTAACAGTTCGCTCGGCAAGCTCGACTCTAGCGGCATTTGCTCCATTATCCACGCCTGTGGTAGCGGTGTCGTTACACTTGGCTTGCACGCGCACCCCGTCAAAAACAACAGTAGGCTTGCGATTATTAGCATCCTGATACAGCTTATAATACTCATTAGACAGCTCCGTAATTGCATTGTTATATTCTGTGTTCGCTCGTGACTGCTTTAGCTCTGCCCTAACCTTCTTAGCATCATAGTAGTGTGCAGTAGCAAGCGCCCCAAGGAGCGCGCCAGCTAAGAATAAGTATAACCTCACCCTTGCCACCACTCTTTAACATCAAAATTCGGGCAAGTTTTGCGGCTATCTAAGTCAGTATGGCCTAGTATCTCAGCGTCAGGATAGTCTGCAACCAAGCGCAATAATAGCTCTTTCAGCGAGTCCATTTGTCGCATAGTAAAGTTAAAACCACCCTTGCCGCCTACCAAGCAAATGCCAATGCTGTTTGCGTTATGACCGGCTACATGCGCTCCAACTTCGGCCACATCACGCCCACGCTCTTGAGTGCCGTCACGCCTGATTACAAAGTGATAACCGATACCCTGCCAGCCGTTTTGCTTGTGCCAGACATCTATAGTGTCTGCGCCAATATCCATTCTCGCAGGAGTATCGGCGCAATGAACTACTAAGCTATCAATCTTGCGCATCAGTCACCGGCCAAGGCAAGCTTGCTTTTATCTCTTCGTACCGAGCAATAGCCTCAGCCTTTTTAGCGTCGCCATCTTCGCCCATCGCAACCAAGCGAGTGTATTCAGCGAAAAGACGGTCTGATCCTCTTTGAGGGTCTGCGTATGCAACTTTCCTTGCCTCTTCGATCACACGTAGCTGATATTCGTAGTTCGTTTCCGGCTGATACTCGTGCTTTTCGTTATTCATTCGCCACTCCTAAAGGTGTGTTTTGATAATATCTTACTAACGGCAGGTAGTCCACCTGAGTGTTTTGCATGAGCAACTGTGCTTAGCACTGACGCCCTTATTTCTGATAGCTCTATTTCGTTTCTTGCGTACTGCTTTTGCATATTTAACTTATGCTAGAGTTGTAAGCGCTGTGCTATCGCACAGCGAATCAAGATACAAATTTTCAAGTGGCAAGTTACTCTCTGAAAGTGAGGCGAAACCCGCGATCGTTGCCGCTGCCCGTCCGTACGTTGTTCAAGGACAACGCACCGAGACCGACGTAACTGCCATTGATGCGATAGTCGCCACGGCGCGGGAGGCGTTCCCCTGCAATATCGATGTAGCCACGTCCAACTGGGCTTTGAGCCGAGCTAGGCACTATTAGCGCTTGCTTTAAGATAGCGGGCGCGCCATCACTGCTAGTGTTCGACCATGGATTAGCGATTGCTGGCGAAAACCCAGTATCTAGGTACTGCTCTTCTGTATAAACGCCATTGTCTGGTGCAATGTGCGCTACACCATCAACCAGCTTAAATCCTGTATTCCACTCCCAGATATTCCCGACAAGATCAGCAATCCCAAAAGGTGAATTATCATGTCGCCATGTATTCGGGCCGCTGCCAGTTAGCGTTGTTTTGCCGAAAGCATCGGGCGCACCGAGCGGCAAAGATGGGTCAACAAGACTTCCCGTTTCCCACAATTTTTCGTGGCTTCGTCCGTATGCAGAGTTGCCGAGTGGCTGAAAACCATTGGCCATGCACCACATCGCAACAGCCGACCAATCCCAATTACTCATCATGTCAAAGCCTGCACCGCTTGCACGGCATAGCGCAAGAGCATTGTCATAGTTAATAGACACCTTTGGAGCGCGAAAACCTTGCGACACTGCCTCGCCTGCAATCTCAGCGGCTTGATAGATGCCTACCAAAATGCTGCCTTTCTCCACACCATTTTGGATAAAAGCAGGGTGTACGCCCGTGCCGTCGGCGGAATCCCAGCCGGGTAAATCTTCTAGGTTGTATTTCGGTAACACGTAAAAGTAGCACGGCTCGCCTTTATTAGTGAAGCGAACAGTGTTTCGCCCGCCAGTTGCGTCTTCTACGTCTCGACGGTGAGCGTCTTGGCGTGATGGCTCGTTCGCTAGTGCCGACGCTACTGCCGCTTCGACTGTGCCCAATCCAGTGATTAAAGCCGCTTGGTTCTTAGATTGAAGCGCTGCTGTCGCTGAGTTAGCTGCTGACAGCGCGGAGGCTGCTGAGGCTTGCTGATCACCTAGAGCGCTTTGTGCCGCTTGTGTCGCTGCTGTCGCGTTAGCTTCTGCTGCAACAACTTCTGCGCTGATGCCAGCAACTGTGCTAACGTCCGCGCTAATGCTCGCTACAGTAGACACGTCTGTATCGATAGCAGCCACTGAGACAACGTCTGCCACATTCGCCGCAACGGTGTTGACGTTTGCTTCGTTTGCTACAAGCGCTGACACATCGCTATCAATATCCGCCACTGCTGACACGTCTGTATCAATAGCTGCCACTTTATCTATGTTAGCCTTGTTTGCATTGACAGCATCTATATTAGCCTGACTGCCTGCTACTGCATTGATATTGGCCGCATTTCCAGCGACTGCTACAACTTCTGCTGAGATAGCACCTACTGCCGCAATCTCAGGCTGTATGGTAAAGATGCCGTTAACGAAGTCCGCTTGCGCTTGTAGTTCTACGCGAAACGGCTCTAGTGCGCCTAAGAACGCGTTAGCTTTAGGAACGAATACCGCTTCGCCCTCAGAGCGCGACGGTGCTGGTGGTAGTGGGGTGCTGATTGGTGCTGCCATGGTTATAGTCCTTCTACAGTGATTGTAGCGTCTGAAATTGATGGGGCTGATATAACTATATCAAAACTTCTAAAGAAACCATAAATTATGGTCTCTTCTCGCATGATGTCGCCAATGTACACGGCTGGCTCTGCTCGCATATCTGCAAGCGTTCTTTGTACTGCTGAAATTCTTCGGCTATCTACCTTAATATCGTACTCAGCACGCTTGCTGAAACGACGCTTAAGGATTTTGAAGTTGCCGAAATCGTCTGTTTCTTTGCGTGAGAAGTCGATGATACCAACGCTTGTTCCGTACTGAGCCATGCCTAAGTCGTATGTCCGTCCTAACACTAGCTCGCCAAGCTTTACAGTGCCATTTAGAGCGACCATTTCAACGGCTATAGTAGCTTCTGGGTAAGCTGGGAAGTCGATAATTGCATAGTCGCTCTTAGGAATATAAGGCGCAAAGAAGTAGTCGAACCAGCTGTCTACCGTGTTGCCGCCTTGCATGTCGATTAAGCCGCTGTCATAAACCAAGCCCTCTACACTGTCGGTCATTGTCACTTTTAGAGTTGCAGCCTCCACGTTAAACACAGCTAATGCACCGATAAGCGAACTCGCGGCTACGCTCACGTTCAAACTGCCTGGCGCTGTCGTAACGCTGTCTAGCTTGCCGTCGAACATGCGCAGTGGATTGATAAAGCCACGGTCGAGCCATGTGGGTGTGGCTAAAGATGCGCCAGTGTCAGGGCGGTCGTTGTTGTTGGTTAGTGCTTCATAAATGTGACGGTCATAAATAAACGTATCACCCTTAGTCACGTTCGGGTTTTGTTGGCTTATAATGCTATCGTCAGCATTTAGTATTAGACCGAAGCCTTGCGATTGCTGCACCGCTGTGTAATCAGTACCAACGGCTATACCCTCGCCCTTGTCAGGTAGAGCTGGCAGTGACTTGTCTAAGCTGTAATCTGTAAGCAGTCGATAGTTCCAATATGGCGCTGTCGATACTGACCGCGTTACCAAGTGTGTTGCTGTTGTTTTAATAGCATAGGGAATAGGCGTAACATTGTAATTCATGTTTGCATAAGGCCAGCCTGAAACTGTAACCAACCCAATATCATTAAGGTCTAAAGGGTCTGCTTCTAGTACCTGAATGCTCCCGCCCTGTACTACTCCTATTAGCAAAATCGTATCTCTAGATGGGTTTTTTCTTACCCACAAAACATGGTGGCTGTCATAATTAACTAGGTCAACCTGAACCCCTGCAAGCGTTATCTTGAAAAGACCTCTATATATTTGAGACGGCTTGCTATTGTAATACGGAATAAATGCGTATAAATGAAGCCCGTCTAAAATCATACTTGAAAAAGCTCGCGCTGACGCTCCACCGGGTGCTGAGAAAATAACAGAGCTGACAAAGGTTGGAACAACTACCTGTTTTATATCTTTATAGCTAATGAAATAACACGCGGTTGAGTCTGACGACCACTGGATGCCATCACGCGAATATGGCGATTCAGCATCTGTATATGAGCTATCTTTTACAGTTGGCGTGTCGTATAGCTTCAAGTCGCCTGTTGATATTTCAATAAACGAAGTTTGCCCAAGCCCTCCCCAAGTAATTGCAAAATACAATTCGTTCGGGCTAATCTTGATGTTTCTTATTACGCCACCAACAGTGTAGCTGTACTGTGTAACCACCCCTGTACTCAGCACCATCTTATAAATCTTGCCGCCTGTTGAGCTAACAGCAATCAGTGTATCGCCAACAACGTCAAAAATAGGCGCGTCTAAATACTCTAGTAGATCGCGCCCTTCTGGTGTCCATTCACTGTAAGCGTCCATAGGCGCATCGTTGGTCGCCAAGTCCATCACGTTTTGTAGCGGCTTGATCATCTTCATGCGTTTTCTACCTCTCTGATATCAATCCCATCAAGCTCCATTCGCTCAAGGATTGCCGCTGTTTTGCTTGTGTGCTTGGCATTCGCTCTGCCAATGTTCGCTAGCTCTTCTGCCATTGCTTCAATTCTGCGCTCGATACCTGCTAGCAATTCCTGCTCGCGTGTCACTCTAGCATCTGTAACGCCCTTTAAGCCGCCTAATGCTTCACCTGTACGCGCTACTGTACGAACGTAGTCGTTAAACGTAGCAAAGTCAGCGGCATTTATTGATGTTGCAGACGCTAGTGTACCTTGTAAGTTGTCTCCGATGTTACCTGTTCTGGTCATTTCACGGATTGACGACAAGGCACTTTCACGGCTAGCTGCTGTGTCACCTGTACTTAGCCCACCTAACGCGCTATTTACTGCGCTTGCGTTGCTTATAGCTGCTCTTAGCACGTCATTCTGTGCAGCTAGCTGTGCGCTTGCTACTTCGCGCTGTTTGTTTATCGCATCGCGTGCATCTTCTTCTCGCGCTCTTGCCAAGTCACTAGCGTACTGTTGCAGCTTCTTAGTGTGATCTTCCAAGTTTGTATAGTACTGATCTGCAACACCCTGCAAGCGTAGCAGCTCAGCCACGTTCTGCGCACCCGCTTCTGTACCAGCGTTTTGCGCCTGTAACAGCTTATAATAACCTTCGCGTGTCTCAGGTAGCACCATATTGGCTTGAGCCATGGCACTATTTAAGCTGCTTTGTGTGATGGCAAACTGCTGGGCTTCGGTAGCAAAGTTGCCGATAAATGCGCCCATCGATGCCGTGAACTGCTCGATGCCGCCCGATAAGTCAATCAAGCGGGTGGCTGCTTCGGCTGTGGCTTGTTCCATCGTTTTGCTAGTGCGCGCTACATGCTCTAGTGATATACCAAAACGACTTGTTATATGGTTTAGCATACGGTCGTGCGCTGTCATCTGTGGCACAGCTACAACAAAACCAACGCCCATCATCTTAACGGCTTCTTCTGTTACTTGAACGTTGGTAGCAACACGCGCCAACGTCTCGCCTAGTCCTTCTCCTGCGCGCTGCATTTCGTCTAGCCATGGCACAGTATGCTTGGCTAAGTTATCGAACACAGTGCCAAAGTATTCTTGTATAGCTGCTTGTTGTGCAGCCGCATCAAGACCTTCTAGCGATAGCTTAGCCGTATCAACTTTAAACTTGCGCATGGTTTCGTCGCTAATGCCTAGCGCACTTGCACCTGCTGCGACCGACTTGTAAACATCACTTAACACTTCGCTAAACTGCCTACTTATTTCATCGCCTAGACTTGCGCTAACTTCGCGCGTTTTGCTCTTGCTTAGAGCTGAGCTTTTAACACGATACGTCTCGTACGCATTAACGAGCGTATTGTCCATCATTTCGGCTAACGTGCCACCAATGATTTCAATACCTTCATCGCGCTTTTTAGAGCTGCCACCTAACATCTTGCCAAAGTCTACTAAGCCAAGCGTCAACGACGTGCTTAGAAAGTCTAGGTATACGTTTCCGATGCCGCTCATAGCATTACCAAGCTTGCCGCCAATGTTAGCGCCTAATAGCCCACCAACACCAAAGCCACTTAGCGCGCCTACGCCTGAGCTTAACGCCTCTCCACCGCTCATAACACCGCCACCAGCACCGCCAATGCTAATGCCTGACCTACCACGGGCTATCATGCCTGACGCGCCCATAATGCCACGGTTTAGGCTTTCGATAGAGTTAAGCATGGCACGATTGATGCCGACTAACTCACTCGTCGCTCGGCTTGTGATATCAGACGCTCTAGCAATGGATTGGCTCTTAGCATCAATACTGCCCAAAACCGTACCAGTACCTTGCGAACCTTGTCTGCTTGCTGTTGGGTCGTACGAGTCGCTAAAATACTTGCCAACCTTGTTCGCTGCCATGCCGACTACGCCACCGGCTAGAGCGCCTAGCAATGGCACAGCTACAGCACTCGCTATGCTGTCTATGACAAAGCTCTGACCTACAGCTATAGCTATGCCGCTTGCGAGTGTTGCGCCAATAGTTGCACCGATGCCCGCCCAATTTCCTTGTGTTATTGCGTCTTGCAGGCTGTCGGCTACTCGCTGTGATTGGGATTTTACGCCATCATGAAGCTTGTCGAGCGCAGCCTTTTGGCTCTTCTCTAGCTCATCGGCTGCATCGGCTGCATCTTCTAGCGTCTTAACTGCATCGTATGATGCTAGTGCAAACTTAGTCTGCTGATCAGTTGCGCCTGCTGCGGCTAGTTTATACTGCAAGAATGCGCGCTCGCCTAGCTTGAGTTTTAAGTGCGCCTCTTCTAGTGATATTGCCATTTTCTGTGCATCTTCTGATGCTTTTTGAACAGCACCCGATGCGCTTTTATCATTACCACCTGCTGCGATATTATTTAGCTGCGCTATAGCCTTTTTGGTGGCTTCAATTTCACCCGTTAGTTTTTCATAACTAGCCGCTGCGCGCACTGCTTTTTCGGAGAACAGAACACCATCTGAGCCGCTGTAAGACTTTGCTATAATTGCGTAGTTTTCAGCTTCTTTTCTAGCCGCTGCGGCTGATGCTGTTAGCTGGTCTAGCTTTTTAGTGTAGTCAATTAGCGCGGCTGTTGCTTGTGCGCGTCCGAGCGTGTCGAATGAGCCGCTTAATTCTTTAATTCTAGTGTCTAGTGCTTTAGCTTCTTTCTCTGCAGATGTTGCTCTAGTCGTAAAATAGTACAAAGCAACGGCTGCGATAGTAATCATACCTGCAGGTCCACCTAACATAGCCATTGCTCCGCGTGCGGCTGTTGCAGCATACGACATACCAACCATGCCAACAGATGCGGCTGTGGTGGCACCCGTCATTGTCGCTAGTGTTATTTGATAGCGTGCTGCCTCTACTGACGCAAGCGTAAACGCACGAGCGTTAATATAAGCCGCTCCTGCCATTTTACCAGCCCATATTAGCGCGGCTACGCCCACCACGTTTACTAGCGTGTCGATATTCTCGGATATCTTAACAACGGTCGCGCCAAAGGTTGAAGTGGTGCTAGTTATTGCTTGACTGCTGCCGACCCATGCAAGCATGTTAGTGTTTGCGATCTCCATGTTCTGACCAAACGTCGCTACTGTCTTGCTAAAATTCTGGTCTATCTCGTCCGATGCCTTGCGTAGTGCATCTACTACGATCTGCGCAGTAATGCCACCCTCGCCCGCAAACTTGCGTAGCTCGCCTATTGTCATCCCCAAACTGTCACTGATAGCGCGCATTAAAGCGGGCGCTTGCTCTGACACTGAGTTAAACTCATCGCCTCGCAACGCGCCTGATGCTAAGCCTTGTGATAGCTGAGTAATGGCTGCTGCAGCCTCTTGTGCGCTTGCACCTGAAACGGCAAACGATTGGTTGATTGTCTTGGTTAACCCAATTAGATCTTCTGTGCTAAGCCCCATTTCAGTTGTTGATCGTGCTAATCTAGCATAAAGATTAGCTGTTGATTCAACGTTAGAGCGGGTGTCTTTAGATACAGCAACAAGGCGGTTTTGCACGTCTGCTAGCTGAATGCTGCCAGTTGTAACTTGTCGCAGTTGGTTGCTAAGGTTTTGCCATGCGTCTGAGTAGCCAAGAATTTGACGAACGCCAAGCGATGCAATTAAGCCACCAACGGCTGTGCGAGCTAAGTTTGCTGCACTTGCGAATTGACTTTGCGACTTGGTGGCTCGGTCTGCGGATTTGCTCATTGTGTCTAAGTCGCGCGATGCCCCTTTAACACTGCGCGTTTCTATATCAAAGCCAAGCTTAGCCATTGTTGTCATTTGCAAACCCTCAGTAATTACAGCGAGTATAGCAACAAAAAAGCCGCGTTTATAGCGGCTCGTCTTTAAGGCTTTCATCGTGCTGTCTAAGCAGGTAATCAGTCACGCCTAGCTCGCGGTTAATGTATGGAATATCAAGCGCAATGTCGGTCTGTTCGCCTCCTTTACTGTTCCAGTTGCAGTATGCTCGGCTCATGTCCATCAGGCGCATTGTCTCCCAACTCGTTAGCTCAAGATGTCCGCATCGATTAAATGCGTCAATCTCTTGCCAACTTAGGGGCGTTATTCCCATTGCACCGCTGCCAACAATACCAAGCTCTGCTAGTAATGCAGTTAGGTAGCCAAACTCACCAACCTGCGGCATGTCAGTATAGGCGTGTCGCTCGCCATACTGCTCAAGCCGTGTGCGCGTGTCGTTCTTACGCGACCTCTTCGGTCGTGAGTGCAGCCACCCAAGCTGCGCAGCCCAGAGTTTTAAAGCTCTGGCTGCTTCTGCGTAAAATTTTCCTGTGACACCACGAATTTTAAGGCTTGCATGCGGATGTCTTTATAGTCGCGGTACAAGCGCACAGCGGCCTCAAAGCTAAACGGCAAGTCCTTACCTGTCGCATCTGGGATGTTTTCCCAGCCTAGGGTCATCTTAGCGAACAACTGGCTGTCTTCGAGAACTGTATCTTCGTATGATTTCTTTTTGTCGCCTTCGCGCACTGACTTACGCTGAAAGTTTACCCACACGTTAGAGTCAGGGCCTTGCAGTTTGATGCGCATTGGCTTCTTCTGCTTTTCGTCCAAGTACGCTTTTTCTTCGCTTGCAGGAATGTTCAAGTGCAGCCATGCGCCTTCTTCTGACGCGGTAACAGTATCGAACATTTTTAATATGTTGCTCATAATCATGCCTCGTTTATGTATCCAGTAAATAGAGCGGCAAGCGGTGGATGAGTCCGCCTTTCGGCTATTCAGCCTAGCCGCTGTGTGAGTGTAACACAATAAAAAAACCCGCCATATAGGCGGGCGCTTGTCGGGCTTGAAGCGGTTAAGGCGCTTTAGAGGTTTCGCGTAAAACGTCTGAGTTAATCTCAACTTGGCAAGTTGCGCCAATCATGCTGTCCGCTGAGCCAATGTTAGTAGTGAAAGAGAACACACCACCTTTAAAGTAGTCAGATTTGCCGTTTACAAAGTCAATGCGCACAGACATTGGCTTTATAACGCCAGCCTTTTGCACTAAGCCTTCTAAAAGGATTTGACCAGCGTCAGTGATGTTCTGATCCAATCCTAAAGCTAGCGAGCCATTATTAGTAAAGCCTGGGTACTTCTCAGTAATGCCTGTCGCCAATGGCTTTGACTCTACTACGGTTGTAGTGGGGCCATAAGCTGGCAAGTCTACAACGTCTGCAACTGCTACCCACGTTAAGGCTTCATACCCAGCCTTATCTTCGGTAGCAGGACTGCCCGCTACTGCCCAAAGCTTTACGCCTGTTGATGTTTGTTTACCCATTTTGTATTCCTCGAAAAGTTTGATTAGCTAATCATCCGCTTTTCAGTATAACACTAATGACTGAAAAACAAACTAGCCGCTAAATTGGCTTAGAGCTGAGTGCAAAGCGTGCGCCTTTGCTTTGGTTAACCTCTGTAAACTCTGGCATTAGGTTGCTTAGAGCATTAATCATTTTAACGTCTTTTATTCCAAGCTTCATCATTTCCATAACTGACACAACATGATCTATCTGCCATGCCTTTCCGTAGTTTTCCCAGCTCATACCATCTGCAAAATTTCGCTCCAAGTGCGCTCTCAGGTCTGCACCTGAATAGCCAACAAGCCGCTCTGTGCTATTTAATTTCTCTGTTTTTACTGCCTGAAACACTCGCCTTGTAATTGCTGATATTGCCATGCGCATTCTAAAATCTGGATCGCTTGCGAGCCTTTCTTTTCTATATTCTCTGAAATACAACTGACTGCGCTCACTGTTTTCTATTCTCCATTCGCGGCTTCTTTTTATAGCAGTGCTTCGATTGTTTGCATACCACTTAGCACTGCGCTCTTTGTATTTTTCACTGTTGCGCTTCTGCTCTTCTGCCTTAAATTTCTTTGTTCTATCAGGGTTTTTCTTCATGATTGCTATTGAAGCGGCAATGCACTTTTCTCTATTGCTCTTATAGTATTTTCTGGTAGCAGCGGCATATAGCTCTGGCTTTTCTTTTCGTCTGGATTCGTAGTGCTGCTTAACGCAAGCAGTGCAGCCATACGATATAACAAATCTATGTGCAACATGCCCATGAGGACACGGCTTGCCAGTGAAGTAATGAGTTAAACCTTGTTCTATTGCTTCTTTTCTTGATAATAATTGCATAAACGCACCTGTCTAGTGGTAGTCGAAGGTTAAAGCAGAAAGCACTGACAAAGTGCTGTTCGGGTGGCCGCCCTATCTGCTATCAAGCATTATACTATCTAACCGCTAAACTCACAAGAAACGAGCATCATCATGTGCGAGTCCTGAGTGTCAACTGGTATCGTCCGTGGCACTTTTGTGATGCGCACAGTCTGATAAACAGTAGTACCCTTTTTAAACTTAGCAGCTATCTGATCTGCCACAGCATCAAGCGGAAATGTGCCATTGGGTGTTGGTCTGCCACACACAGCTACTTGCCATATGCCTCTTGGCAGTGAGCCGCTCGTGTACTCAAGCGAATTGTCTAGCGGCTGATTAGGCGCATAAGCTGTCTCTAGCCATAAGCCTGTCGCTGGTGGCGTGAATTTCGTACCCTGCCAGGCTATTGGATAACCGAGTGCCGCGTTACTCAATATCGTGTACAGTGCGTTTTTTATGTCGTTGTTAGTCATGCCCTAATCCCTCTCTCAATTTTACGAGCAGCTTTGCTAACGTACTGCTGCCAGTTTTGTGCGGCTAGTCTAACAAAAAAGTAACGCGCTTCCATCTGTTGCGCGTAATTAGCAGTAAACCCCATAACTAATCGGTCACCTGCTTTTAGCTTGTTTATCACTAGCGTTACGGGTGCAAGGTCTAAGTCAGTGTTTCTATATCCCTTCTCGCCCTGCCCCTTGCCGCTTGGTATCGAGTTTAAAGCTGCAGCGTATGAGTTGACAAGAAAGCCTGTGTCAACTGGCATGTTGCCGCCTTTAGCTCGCTTCATAGTCACTTCTTCGGATAGCTCTTGCGCGGCCTCTTGTGCAACGGCTGTCATGCCAGCTTGTGACTGTTTGACCCATGCCGCAATGGTTGCTTCGAATGATTTAGCCAAAGCCGCGTAACTCCTTAATAGCCCTTCCCGCAAAATCAATGCGCGTCTTTAAGCTGCATCGACAGTTAATAACGTTCTCAGCACCGCCCGCTGGATCGCGTGGGTACATCATAGCAACACCGCCCACCATAAACGGCTGATCAAACGGTATGCCTTCTGGGTAGCCATGCTCTGCGGCTGCGTGGCTCGGTCGTGTTCTCCCATCACCTGAGCTATCCCAGAATTTAGTCACTTCTTTTTGGTCTAACTCTGCAAGATCAAACGCCTGTGAGAACGCTTCGTTTTGCCCTTCGCTTAACGCTGATAGTGCTTCGGTTCGGCCTATATTCTCGCCACGGTAGCGCAACGTTCGGCTTTCCATGCGCGTCACTGCCGCGTCGATCTGGTGTGCTGGCATTGGCTTGCCTGTCGCCATGGCTTTCTCGAATGCGGCATCAAGCCTACGATCTCTAAGCTTCCGTGTTAGATAATTAGGATTAAGGCTCTCTAGCTCTTGCCGTGCTGTAACTGACCAGCTAGCTTGCTGCTCTGTTAAGCCTATTACGCCGCCTGTACGCTTCTTCGTTACACTATCTACGCGCCCAACTAAATCAAGCGCCATAGAGCGTGGATTTCGGCCTTGTTCTAATCCGACTAGCAAGGTAGAGCGAACGACCTTCACGGTTTCTTCTGCTATCTCGACAATGCGAGTGGATGACAAATTCTTAAGCCACCGCTCGGCTTTAGGTGCGCGTGTGTTAAAGCGTAATACTAGCGAGCCGGTAGGCGTGGGTATGCGGCCAAGCTGTGTTGCGCCTGTTGCACCGCCCAGCGCATAAGCTGCTTGTATTGAAGTCTCTAGCTCTGCATAGGTGGCGGGTGATAGTTGCAGCAAGTCTATAACTGCATCAATGTTCTTTAGCTCAATTTGCTTGGCTATTTCAGACAGCACAGCTTGGCTTTTGACTTCGCTGATAGCAGTTAGAAAAGCCTTCTCGATTGCCTTCTCTTGTGCTTTTTGGATTTTGTTTAGGTTTGCCATGTTAGCCCTCGTTTTGGCTAGTATAGCATTGAAAAAAGCCGCTGTGATAGCGGCTGTGGTGTGGTCAGATTATCTCTATGCGTCGGGCTAGTGTATTGGCATACATGCGCATGGCCTCGAGCTGAACCATTAGCAGGCCTTGGCTAGGCGAGGCTAGAGCTGCAAATGCGTTGCTGTGCATAAAGTTCTCAAGGCTTGCTATTCTATCAACTAGCTCGTGTCGCTCTTTGTTCAGCCTGTCAAAAAGACTCGTCTGCGGTTTGACGCTTTCTACGCCATGAATGAGTTTGGTTTTTGGCTTCTCACAGTCCATAGTTCGTACAACTCTTTCTAGGGCGCCACTATCAAGATTTGCAAGCTTGCTTACCGCGTCACCAAATGCTATTACCGCTGCTGCTGCTGCTGCGGCTTTGTTTGCTGCTATTTCGTTGTTCATGCTTTGCTCCTAAGTAATTTAGCGTGCAGTGGCAGGTGCTGATCTCCTGCTTAGATTAGCAGTACCTTCAATCCAGTGTTTCAGCCCGTGCACAGGTTTCGTTTTCTCGGTGGTACTTCACTCGCCAATCAGCCTTGGCATTCACTGCACTAAACAAACTATACAAACAAAAAAACCCACTAGCTAATTAATTTTAACTATGGGCTTCTGTTTTATTATCGGTTTTATCTATTAAGACTTAACAAACATCCGCCAAGCCACAACTGTACCTGCTGCGGGTATGCGCTGCACTTCTATTATCTGATGCTCGCGGCCATCGATTGATAGAGTACCGTCAATGGTTATTCCTGTGGGTCGTTCATACGGTGCGAAAAAGTATGCAAACCAATCGGCTATACTCAACGAGCTAAAAGACTGCTCAACTATAACGCCATCGACCTCTCGCTTGTACTTGTAACCAGTTGGCAGTATCGCAGCCGTTATCTGAATATCACTCGCGCTAATGTAGCCGTCGCGCACGTATTTCTGATCTACGCCTTTCGCCACAGCATCGAGCGTGTATGTAATCAATCCACCGGGCGATGGATTCCAATCAGGCCCACTGCCCTTTGTTTCGACTTGGTAAGTGATTTCGCCCTGGGCGAACTTCTTTAGTAGTCGGGAGCTGGTTTTTTGCATACGAGTGTAGAATTTACTCATAACCCAACCTCTGCTAGAGCGGCTTTTAGCTTAACTCTGGCTAAGCGTAGAGACTTGCACCTTCCGAATACTTCAAACTTATTTATGCAGCCAACTGCATAGTAGTGCAGGCCATTAGTTTCTGCATAAACAATATCGCCAACTTTTTCTATTTTAATGCCATCGCCTGTTGCGACAAGCGCGTCACCGCTAACCTCTATCGTTAGGCTACTCATTCGATAAACTCCATCTTTGCAACGTCGAATACTGATACCTTGCCGCCTGTACCTGCGTCCTTAGTGGCTGCATATTCAACTGCCTGTTTTGCAGTAGTGCCATGCTCTAAAGCACCTAACGCGAACTCTAATCCTGAACCCATGCCGTCGTTCCATTCAATAAGAGACGTTGATACAGTTAAATTCTCTAGCACTGCAAAGTCTTTTACCTTTCCATCGCTTACGATGATCGCATAGGCTTCTATTTCACGCTCTGACTTGCCGCTTTTGTATGCGTCAATAAGTGGTTGATAGTCTCGAACGTCACCACTAAAAAACCATACTTCACCATCAATGATGCGCCACTTGTCGAACGTATCAGTGCAAATGCGATTGCCCGCTGACACTCGCCCGTCTATCGCAATTATATTATTCTTGTGGTCATATATGCAGGTGGTCATACACGCTTAACCTCGAACGTGAACATGCTACCTGCACCCGATATGTAAGGCTTTAGTAGCGCGTCTAGCTGTCCATATACGGCTGTCTGGTTGCCGCTGTCGCTGTATGTGACTGATACTGCACCTACAACCGTTTCGCTCGTTACGCGCTGCCCCATCGGTGCGAGTAAATCCTCGCCATCGGAGTACAGCATAGCAGCAACTAGCTGAGCTGTTTTAATGCGACTAGGAACAACTGTTTCACCATTACGCGGAAATTCTAACGCTTGCGCTGGGTCGGTCTTTTCGCCCAAGTAGTTTTGCAGCTCTAAGTAATCAAGAGACAAGGTTAAAAGCACGGCTGCGTCTTGGCTTAGTGTTTTACCGCGTGCTGTTGCGTATTCTTCTAGCTCTAGTTCTGTTGCGTAGCCGATCATAAATCACCAAAAAGTAAGGGGCATTTCTGCCCCTGTGGTTTAGCCGATTAAGACGGCTGTATGCTCTGGCTTGATGTTAGCAACACCCCAAGCTAGTGCAATCTCGTAACGCACCATGCGATAACCTGCGTACATGCTAACTTCAAAAGTTAAGCCTGAACGCGGGTCAGTGATGTTGATCACGTCGATAGCCATATCACCTTCTTGCGGACGTTCTGGCATACGAGTAGCAAGTACGATAGCTGAGCGGTTAAACGCTAAGTTGCGTGGGGTTGATGCTAGTACAGTAATATCCTGAGCTGATGCAGGTAGAGCTTGGCGCAATCCTGGAGCAGCAATGGTCACTAGAGTAGCAGTTGCATCAGCAGTCACAACGTACTTGTTAGTATCGCCAGCGAACGTGATGATATCGCCAGCTAAAATGCCAAGCGTACCAGTAGTTACGATAGCAGTAGCGCCTTTAGCAACACCAGCTACGCCAGACTTAGGGGTAGTGCCTGCACCAGCAGTAGGTACATAAATCTGACCAGACTCACGCAAAGATAATCCGGCTGTTTGAGCCAGAATGCCTTGACGCAAAATGCTGTTGTCGCCCTGCATTTGCGCCTGTGCTTGCTTACCTAAGAAGTTAGCACCCGCACCAGTACCTAAAATCAAATGGTTGTCGCTTGTAGGCGCGCCATTGTCTTTTAAGATTTTCAGCACTTGAGAAGCGTCTGAGAAGTCGCCCGCAGTGGTGAAAGGTACAGTACCAACAGTGCCATAGGCGCGTGAAGCCGTTTTGTACAGTGCGCATAAGTCAGCTTCAACCGAGTTGGTTAAAGAGCGCATCGCCTGAACCATTTGGTTCGCACGAATAGGCAAGTAACCTGCACCGTTGTTGTTTAAGCCGTCTTGTTCGCTACCTGACCACGAGAAAGGGACAGCTTTGGATTTGCTGATTGTTATCTCTGCATTGCCGATAGCTTGGTCAGCCGCAGACGGTACGCCCATTGCTGGGGTGGTATCTACTTGGCTGTTAGAGCTAGGCGCTACAGGTACGCGTACTTTTTGGCCTTTGGCTGCACGGTTAACCTGTGCGTCCATCGTAACCGCAGGAATCATTCCCACTAGTTCGCGTGATACAACGTCTAAAGACGCATATAAGTCGGGTATTAAGTTTGTTAGGGTATTAGCCATGATGGTATTCCTTATTCAGTTAGTTTTCCGCCTCGACCTAAGAAGTCGCGCTTTTGCGTTTCGTTCCATGCGTCGAATACTTGTCGTGTTGCTGTTGCGGAAACCCCGTTTCCTTTTCCACCAGTAGCCCCGCCACCTGTCATTCCAGAGCCGTCAACCAAGAATGGATACGACTCCTTGATGTGATCAATTACTTTCGAGCGATCTACTACAACACCGCCCATTTCATACGTTACGCCATTTTCACTATGACGCGCAAATGCTGCTACTTCTTTAGCAATCAATGCAGCGCGCTTCGTGTCGCGTGTTAGTTCGCTCGCTATGCTAGACGTCTCGATCTCGATGTCTTTTTTCTGCACAAGCTTGGCGAAACTTTCATACTTCTCAGCAAGCTCTTTTTTAGCTTCTTGCTCGCGCTCATAAAGCGTCTTAAATTCTTGCTTTTCTTTCAAGCGTTCTTGCTCAGCTAGCGTTTGTGCTTCTTCTAGCTCTTGCGCACGCTGACTCACGGTTTTCTTTTCCGTCAATAGCTCATCGTTCTTTGCCTTTAAGCCCTTCACTAGCTCGTCTACTTCTGCGGCTGTGTAGGTCTTGTCTGCTGCTCGTTCTTGCGTTTGTTCAGTCATGGTAAGCCTCTGGCTAAAATGAGCGCCCTGCGCTCGTAAATTGCATTATACCGTAAAATCATCGTTTGCAAAACTTTCGCTTGCTGCATCGCTTAATATCTGCTCGTCTGTGCGCTCTTGGTTAAGCTCAACTGCGCCTTTGCGTATCATATAAAGCGCATCTGTTGCGCCTATGATACCCGCTTGGCGTGCCGCTATAACAGACTGTAGCGTCATCGGGTCGAGATTACTTTCCCAGAAATTGCTATTCAATTTGAACTCAACTGCGGCTTCTGACTCGCCCAGGAATAGCGCCATGTCTTCGAGCGCGGCTTCTAGTGCTTCGGATAGATTGCTTACGAGCGTGTCTAGTGTGCTTGCTTCTGCGCTTGCGTTGATGCGTGCGGCCTCGGCTGTTTCAGCTTGACCACCGCGTTGCACCAATCGAGCGCCTAGCATAACCATTTGCGCCTCTTTGCGATCCATCAGCGTCAAATTGTAATCGGTCGCTGCGGCTTGCACTACTGACACAGAACCCTTAACTGTAGTGATGCCGCGACGGCTACCCATCTCGACACCGTTAGGGTTTTCTTTCTGCCAAAATTCTGGGGTGGTTTCGCCAATATCGATGTGAACAAACGGCTGTGTAATCAGGTAGCCGCTTTCTTCAACGTTTGCCGTGTTGCGATAATGGCCAATATTCATCACAGCCAAGTCATAAAGAGGCGGCTGATCTACGTCCGGCAAATTGTTCTGACTTCCCGCAAAGTGTAACGGAATATGGTCTAGTGTCTTGCCGCCTTTAGTGCGCGGTGCGATCTCGTCTGTCAGCGGCTCTTCTTTAGAGTTGTAAAGCTGCTGCGTATAAACGCCATCGGTCAACCGCAGTACGCGGTATATCGTTTCTTCTTCGTGACCGAACTCGTCTTGATCGTCTTTTAGTCTCTGCTCTTCTAGAGTGACGAGCGTTAAAACTTTACGCCCATTGATTGCGCTTGCCTTCCAGTTCTTAACGGCTTCGGCTGCATACGCTGAGATAGTGGGACGCA
>SMFH01000004.1_pt1 | contig 35627 bp, 53 predicted proteins | sample 2456121 | NCBI WGS metagenome assembly SMFH01 (sample SAMN10132613, study PRJNA489261) | soil metagenome | isolation source: day120 antibiotic-silty clay loam soil | place: USA
AGGTTAGCTTTAAGAGACGAAATGAAGCACGAACGGAAACTTGTTAATGATTCTCTCAACTATGAGATTAAACGAGCCAAAACGATAAATAAACGTATATCTGATTCACTTAATGCAACTATTAAGTTAGCGAAGATTGAGATTCATGAGTTAAGACTAATTAATCAGCAGTTGAAAGACAGCCTTAAATATAGCTTCAAAGAAAAGAAAGTAGACAACAAGCACGTCGAGAACGTACAGAAGCAAGAAGATAAGCACGAGAAAAAGATGGCTAAAAAATCAAATTGGTGGGTATGGATGCTAGTTGGTTCGATTGTTACTTTAATAATAATTTTTATCTTTAGACGGTAATAAAATAGATAGGATGCACAACAATTTAAATGAGATAGATTTTAGACTTTCAGCACTTTTTACGGCTTTCGTGTCGACCTATCTAGTGCCTTCTTGGGTTTGGATATTCTTTTGTATTTGCCTGGTTCTTGCAGATAGTTTTATGGGGGTTCTATCAATCAAAGAAAGAGATGATAAATTCAGTATTAGAAGATTGATTTTTAACGGAATAATTTTAAAATTCGCTGTTTATTTTCCTGTAATTATCGGAGCAGTTAAGGTTAATGAGTTATTTTTAGAACCTATTTTTAGCACAAATATACCGCTTTTAATTTCCTTATTCTTTATATTTTTTTACGATATTAAGTCAATTTGGAGGCACTTTAGATTAATTCGTGGCGGTGGTGGTAAAGAAGATTTAAGTGACATGAATAGACTATTTACCTGGCTAAGAACTACGATTAATAAAATACAAGAGAAATAATGAAAGTAGCATTTATAATTGGTCATAACGAAAAAGATAAAGGATTTTATTCTGAAACATTGAAAAAATCTGAATGGGATTTATATAATTCTATGCGAAGTTCTTTAGAGTGCATTGGTGACGTTTACACTCACGATTCATCTATCAACTCATATACTAAAAGATGTAAAGATATTAGCAACCGTATAGGCTCAGGATATGATTTAATTATAGCACTTCATTTCAACGCATTTAACACCGTTGCAAATGGTTGCGAGGCTTTTTATTGGCATTCAAATAAAGATGGTCAAAAGTATGCTGAAAGATTTGTAAAAGGTTATTGTATGCTTACAGGAGTACGTCCAAGAGGTGCAAAACCTTATGAAGCTTCAACCCAAAGAGGTGCGGGAGAAGTGTATTACCTTAAAAATACAGCTATTCTTTTAGAACCTTTCTTTGGAGATAATAAAGAAGATTGTGAGAAATTTTGTATTGATAAATTGATTAAAGCAATTAGGAGTATATTCTAACTCATTCACTATTGACTTAGATGGATGCAAAAAAAGGAGTAGCGATTTGTTACTCCTTTTTCCGTCTATTAAAACGGACGTTAACAGTCAATTAGAATTAATTCGGCAACGTTGTTACGCTGTACCGAACTAATCTAATTTTGGTGTTATAGAGCAAGTGCTACATTCCGTCTCCAAATAGAGTTCCTGCTTGTAAATCTTTTTCTTTTCTTTTTTCTTCCCACGCTTTTTTTATTCGTTCTTCTGAAATTTTAAAATAATTTTCATCAAGTTCTACTCCTATGTATTGTCTATTTGATAATAAACTCGCTATACAGGTTGAACCTATACCCATAAATGGTTCAAAAATTATATCATTTTCGTTTGAAGAATTTTCTATTAAAACCCTCATTAGTTCAATAGGTTTTTCTGTATCGTGTATCGTTTTGCCATCTTCGCCTTTCATTTTTTTATTTGGAAATTGTAAAACATCAGAAGTACCACAATCGTTTATTTTTTTATGCCCTCCTTTTCTTAGCATAATAATATACTCAAATTGAGACATATATGTTTGTCCCATTATTTTATTGTCTTTTACCCAAATAAGATTTTTAATAAAATGAAATTTTTGTTTTTTATCATCATTAAAATACATTTCATTAATTACTTTAAGGTAGTTGGTTATATTCTTATTATTAGTCATTATGTAGCAATGAGAATTGTCTTTAAGAATATTGTAAAATCTTGGCAACCAATCTTCAATTTCTAAATCGTTAGTTTTAAAAATTTTACCATTATTCACTTCTTTTTTTTGAAACATTCCACCACTATTACCGCCATTACCTCTTGCAGTTATTTTATAAGGTGGGTCTGTTATTAACAAATCTACTTTGTATTCCTTTGTAATCATTCTATCCATAATAGATATTGCATCATCATTAAATATTTTATTCATATCTTATTTATTACTTTTTTATTTTTTACACCGCACAAAAAAGAAAAGAAAAAAGTTTCGTTCTTCGATTCATGTCCCATGCTAATATTCCGCACCAGCTTATAACGCGTGTTTTGTGCTATTGTGCCGAATATATAATACTTGTTAGGCACAACAGACACAAAGCACCTTACCGTTACCATTAATTGCCATCGAGCGTATCAATTTCTTTTGAAGAGTAGTTAATATCTGGTTCTGCACCCACTTCAAAGAATTTAATTACACCGCCTACATCAATAACTTTTACCTGAATTGTACTATTCATAAGGTAGTAATCATCTTCGTTATAGTATTCACCATATTTAATAGCAGCATCTTCATGGCTATGTGCCCTCATGCTTTTTGGTTCATCCCCCATATAATCTTCATGGTAAACAAAATATTCAGGAGCACATTTTCTATCTGTCCAATGCCAATCCTTACACACTTCACATTTTTTATAATCTCTCATAATACTAAATTTCGGGTCCTTTTACGTATTTACCATTTTTTATATGGGCGAAATTATCCCACATCTTTTGCAGTTTGTCCATTTTTTCAGAATCACCTTCACGCCATCCATATTTCGAACGTTTATCTCTTAAATACTCAATTTCTCTTTTAACTTCTTCTTTTGTCATAATTCTATTTTTTCCTCAAAAATGTTTCTAAGTATTATTATTGAAGCCTGTTTATATTCACTTTTTGCTTTGTGTTTTAGAATCTTATATTTCAATTCGTCAAAAGAAAGCCTAACTTCATCCTCAGGATTCCAGAACTTTGGTGCGTCCTCTCCTTGTGATAGCTTAATGATGCTGTTTTCTAAATTTTCACGGTAGTCATTCATTACTGAATTTACGTATTTAGAACTTGAATTACACTCTTTAGCGATGTCATACACCGTTGTCCTGTGTGACGCCCATTCGTTGTAATACTCTAGTATCTTATCTCTCTTAGTCATTATGCCTATCTTTTAGTTCCTTACAAAATAACTGCTCATTCGTCAGTATGTCCATTTCAGCAACATCTACGCACCTTGTTAAGATGTGAATGATTACTAATGGCAATAAAGGTATTAATAATATAGGAGCGTCAAGTAGTAGCGCTAATGCTATTACAACTATATAAGCTAAGAAATAACACAAATATATTCTATTGTACTTCTTAACGTGTTCTTTAATTTTTTCGTGATTTGTTTTCATTTCTATTTGTTTTTATTATTTACCCACTCCCTCGCTTCGATTAGGTCGGGGTTATTAAGTTTAAAGTACTCTATGTACATTTCTAATCTTTCCTTATCATTTAGGCACTCTTTGTGCGTGTGGATGGCTTCTAACACTTCAATTTTACTTTGGTCGATTAACCATAAGGTAAAACTGAATATTGATATTACTGCGAATGCTTTTAATGCTGTTTTCATAACTGTTTTATTTCAGTTTCGTAAACTACTTCATCAGTCTCATTGCACACTACTTGCACAATCCCACCTTTGTAGTCATCAAAGTAAGATTCGTTAGTTCCGTTGTTTGAATCAACATAAGCGATTGCATCTTCTTTGGAAAGGTTAAATCCTTTGTCGTTGGTGGTGTGGTCATCGTTAAATATTACATTGTAAGTTTTCATAATTTCTATTTATTTTTTTTGTTTCTGTGCTACAAATATACTAATCTTATTTTGATTAATTGCACTAATGCAAATATAATTAACATATTTTAACAATTTCAATATTGCGTAATAATTTCAAAATCTTCATCTAAAGCCTTCTTTAGCTCAACTTTAGCACCTTTTGACCTGTGCCAATTAGAGAGTAGGTAAATAATGTTGCAGTCATTCATAGCTTCCAAACACTCTTTCATATAGCTTTCCCATGACTTATCATGATTATGTGGCAGCTTTATAGGGTTAATAACATCGAAGCCTAGACCTATCAATTCCTTCTCGACTTTCTCGAATAAGGTGAACGCTTCTTCTTCCATTCCTGTTATCTTTCCTGATATGTATATTTTATTCATATTCTCTTTTCCCTCAACACAACAACCTTCTTAATAACCTTGCCACGTTGGCACAATTCCCCTTCTGCATAGTGAATACCATCACCAGCTGGAATAAGATACCTTAGCCATGCAAAGTCTTTTATCGTGAGTTTAGTTCGATGTATGCGTGTCTTGTGAAAGTAGCCTATCAACTCAAAGTTGCTTATCGGTTCTGGAAAGCCAATTGCTAACTGGTTATATTTTTTGTCTATCTTCTCAACTCGCTTGGCAACTTGGAAGAAGTGTGTTTTGTACTGGTTTGGTGTCATATCTATTTATTTTAATTGCAACCGCTCATCAAACACCCTTACGATGTTCATCAGTTGCTCGTTTGTTTCGTTTCCATCGCTGGCTAAGAACGTTGCGTTTTTGTTAAGTTCCTTCAGGAACATATTAGCTTTGTTTTTAAGCACCTTGTCGAAGCTTATATCTTCAAGGTCGTCTCTTAGTATAATCGTCAACGCTGCGATGCGTAACAGCGTTTCTTCTTTTGTTTTTTTGATCATTTTTGTTTGTTTAATTTACCACTTTTTAGGTTCGTACCTATCTGTCTTTATTTTTAATAAATTCAAAGCGTTTGATTCTATATTTTGTCTTTTTGAAAATATCTTGAGCTTAATTAATATCTTAAGTAGATACTCTGGTAAGTTTTTATAATCAGTAGTTAAGAATGCTTCCGAACTTATATGATAATAAACAGAATAATAAGGGCCATACCCAAAAAGAATATTATCAAAACTACTTGTGTCTTTTATAAAATCTCTAAACTCCCTGTCATAAAAAACACGGTTAATATCTTCTTTATAATTCTCGTAAATCCATCGCCAATTCGTGCTATCTATTTTACAAGAAGAAACAAAAATTACCTCCTTCGGCAAAAAACCTTTATCAAATAAAGTTCTTGCAAAATTAACATCTGGTACTGTACTTCCGAAGTGAGTTGAAAAACTATTCATTAAAGCTTCATAGTTTCTATTTGGTAGTAATATTTTAAATTTAAAACCTATAATTGAAAAGTCTAGGTCATAAACGAAAGAACCATATTTATCTATTAAATCATTAGAGGTGAATGATTGTACATCTTTGCTATGATTCCAATACCTCTTACCATCAACATCTACATAAGTTGAAGTGTCAACCCAAAGGTCAACACTTCCAACAAATTCATGATAATCTTTTTCTTTATTGAATATTATTTCCATTATTCAAAGTTTTTAGATTCAACATTTCTTAACTCAATATTATCCTTGGTTAAGGCGTTATGCTCTTTAATTTTTATTAAAGTCTTAGACCTATCAAGTTCATATTTCATGATGTTATTAGCTTGTTTTATAAGTCCAGCTTGAGCTTTTGCCGTATCAACATCAAGTTCTTTATTATCAAGCCTGCCCATTAAGCCAAAAGTAAAAGCCAATAAAGACTTGCTGTTTACTGGTTGCATTGTTTTCTTTTCTTCCATAATCATTATAAATTTTTTCGTTCCTTGCAAATCTACGTAATCTTTTGCATTACTGCAAATATATTTGCATTTATTTTTAATTTATTTTCACTTTCCCAATAATTACACTACCTTTAGACCATTCATAATTATTTATTTATTTTTATTTCAGGAAGCCCGATGATTTGTTTTGTCGGGTTTTTTGTACATTAGCACCATGAAGTTAAAAGAAGCAGCTAAAATATTAGAAAATCATAACAAATGGAGGAGGGATAGCAACTTCCCAAGCAAGTACGAAATGGCTAACCCTAAAGAGTTGGGAATAGCCATTGATACCGTTGTTAAATTCATTAAAGAGGACTTGAAGGATATTAATAAGTAATTGATTTAGTTGGTTCAGTTTAAAAGGTGGTCGTAATGGCTGCCTTTTTTTTTGGTTGTAACATGTTACAGTATACGTTACAGTCAGATGTTACACTAAAAACCTAAGTATTTAGGGGGTTACGGTGGTTTTTATATAAAAATGTTACATGTTACACTAAGAAATAATAAAAAAAATAAAAAGTAAAAATATTATTATTATAAAAAAAAGTGTAACATGTTACACTTAAATGCTTGTAACCCCCATGAAACAACAAAACTACTGTAACATTAGGTGTAACATTAGGCGTAACATCTACTGTAACATTATAAAAATGTTACACTAATAAAAAAATATTTCACATCGTAATTAATTTATTAAAGGAAAGTTTGTATATTTGTAATTCATTCCCATCTCACGTTATAGGAATTAGAGCATTTTAATTGCTCCTTAAGATGAAAACGAGGTGAGATGCGTTGGATTCTTAAGGAGCTTTTTTCATTTAATAACATTTATAAATATGGATAACGGATTTTATGCAAAATTAACACAAGAAGGATATTCAGTGATACCTATCGGAGAGGATAAAATACCAATAGGTGCATGGAAGGAGTATCAAACAAAACACAGAACAGCAGAAGAGGTTAGTAACTCTTCATTCAAAAAGTGGGGTATAATTACAGGGTATCAAGACCTAGAATGTATAGATGTAGATTTGAAAGTATTCTCCACTACTAAAGAAAAGAAGGAGTTTTGGGATGAATTAATATTGCTTCTTAAGGATGCTATATTTGACTTTGACGAAAAGTTCGTAATATATAAAACTCAAAACGCAGGTTATCATATTTTATACAAATCAAAAAGAGTACAAGGAAATCAAAAACTAGCATCTTTAAAAGGTCATAAAGAAGCTGTAATTGAGACACGCGGAACGGGGGGAATGATTGCGGTCTATAAGGATAATCAAGTTTCTAAAAAATCATATTTTGAAATAGAATATATTTCAGATGAAGATAGAGAGAACTTAATGCGAATATGTAGGTCATTTAATTATGAAGAACCACAAAAAGAGGTTATTAAACCAAAGGTTAAGAAGCAATATGATAACGATGGCTTAACACCTTGGGATGACTTCAATAAACAGAATGATGTTTGGAACGTAGTAAGTGATGAATTTGTAGTGATAAAAGATACACCTAAAAGGATATTTGTTAAACGTCATAATGCTACTTCTGTTCACTCAGGTTATATTTATAAAGATGACAATTTAATGTACCTTCATTCTACAGGAACAATATACCCTCATGAAACTCAACTTTCACCTTATGCTTGTTATACCTACAAGTATCATAATGGGGACTTTTCAGCAAGTGCTAAAGATTTGTATGAACAAGGCTTTGGAGAAAGGCTAAAGTCAACTATTAAAGAAGTGGAAGAAAAGATTGAAATAAATGAGGATTTAATAAAAGACTACCATATCGAGAAAGATGATTTAAAGTTCCCAATAGAGGTGTTTCCGAAGTATTATCAAAACTATATTCTAGAATGTAATGACAAACTAAACTCAATAGTTGATTTTATGGGTTGCTCACTTCTTTGGGTTGCTTCTGTATGTGTGGGGAACTCTTTTGATATTAAGATTCTTAATGGTTGGCACGTTAGCCCTACATTATGGATTGCTTTAGTTGGTAAGGCAGGTTCAGGGAAAACTCCAAGTATAAAACAAACCATAAAACCATTACAAAAAAAGAACGCTCAAAGGGTTAAGAATTACCTTAAAAAAAACGAAATGTTCAAAGAGTATGATCGTTTAAATAAAAAGGAAAAACAACAAGTTGCTGAGGTTAAGAAACCACCAAAACAACAATTTATAGCCAATGACATCACACTTGAAGCATTAGTCCAGTTACATGAGCATGTACCTTCGGGGGTTGGCATATTTAAAGATGAGCTTGCTGGCTGGTTCAAAGATATGAATAAGTATAGGGATGGTTCAGACATGGAATTTTGGTTATCAACATGGAGTGGCGAGAGCGCATCATTAGTAAGGGTAACTAGAGAAGATTCATTCATTGAAAGTCCTTTTATGCCAGTTCTTGGCGGTATTCAGCCAAGTATGTTTGGCAATGTTTATACGGAAGAAAATAAAGATAATGGATTCATGGATAGAATGTTAATTTCATACCCTGAAACATCAGTTCCTGAGAATCTAAACAAGGTTCAGTTAAGTTCAGAATCCATACAATGGTATCACGACAATATAACCTCTCTTTATGAGACAATGCAGGGTTTGATAACATACGATACAGATGGAAGTATAGTTAAAAACACTGCAGTATTTTCAGAAGCAGCTAATGAAGTGTGGGATAATAAATTTACTGAAATATCAAGGTTGCAGAACTCAGAAGAAGAGAATGAATATTTCAAATCTATGTACCCAAAGCAAAAGGATTATATTCCAAGATTTGCTTTCCTTCTGCATGTATTGGAATCACACCAAACGGATATTCACAATGTTTCTTATATTTCAAAAGAAGCAATGGAAGGAGCTTGCAAACTTTCTGATTACTTTGTTGCAATGGCTAAGAAGTCAAAGATTGAAGGTAATAATAAGAATAAATTAATGAAGTCAATGAAAGACAGTTCAACAACTGCTCAAAAAGTATCTGCTGCTTATAAATTAGATCCAGAGTTTAATAGGACTGAATTAGCTGAATTATTAGGAGTTAGTAGAATGACAATAACGAGGAATTTAAACAACATATTAAAGAAACAAGATGCAGAAGATTAGAGAAAAAATATTAAAATCAATGAAGGCTGAAAAAGAAGCGGCATTAAAAAGCGACTTCAGACTTTACGTTTGGTTCTATTTGAAAGAAAAAAAGTTCTTATACGATGATTTATATGTCCATGATGAAGTTATAAGACCAATGATTAAAAGCGGAATAATTGTTTTCGAGGGTGTTGGTAAACACCAAAGTGAAAAGATGTACAGATACGGATTAAAACCTGAAAAAAAATGAAGTGTAATAAATCAAAAGAACTTTGCAATATGCAGTTCGTAAAAAGAGTAAAGTCAAATGGAGGCTACTTAATAAATAAGCAATGCTTTAATTGCGGAAAAAGAGATAGTAAAGCTTATAGTTTTGACTTGGTAGGAGGTAAGGAAGGAATTAAATTTTTACCTGAGTTTGATGAATCATTGCTTGATGATTACTATTCCAATCAGGAGAAGGAAAGAAAACAAAAGTATCAAGAAGACCGTAAAGAATGGTTCGAGGGTTACAGTGAATATTTGAAAAGTGATAAATGGAAGGCTAAAAGGTTGAAGGTTCTTAATCGTGATAATAATATTTGTAAAGCATGCGAAACAAACAAAGCTACTCAGGTGCATCATTTAAGTTATCAATTTGTTTTTGATGAGCCGTTATTTGATTTAATATCTGTTTGCACTCCATGCCATGATAAAATACACAAACTAAAAGACGAATTTTATGATTAAATTAAGAGATTACCAGATTCAGGGGGCCAATGATATTTTCAATAAACTAATAAAATATAAGGTTTGTTACCTTCATGGAGAAGTCAGAATTGGAAAAAGCGCAACTGTATTAGAGGCTGCTAAACTATACGAATGTAAGAATGTATTATTTCTAACAAAGAAAAAAGCAATATCAAGCATCCAAGACGATTATAATGATTTCGGTTATACATTCGGGTTAACCGTTATTAACTACGAAAGTTTCCATAAAGTAGAGGATCAATTTGATTTAATTATATTAGATGAAAGTCATGTTAATGGGGCCTTCCCAAAACCATCGAAAAGAACTAAACTAATCAAACAAAGGTACTCAAAAATACCAATGATAATGCTGTCAGGAACGCCTGACATTGAAAGTGGGTCTCAATGGTTCCACCAGTTTTGGATAAGTGATTACTCGCCATTTATAAATTATAAAAGTTTTTATAGATGGGCTGATTATTTTGTAGATGTTACTATGATTAACTATGGCAATGGGTATCCTACAAAAGATTATTCAAAAGCAAATCGAGAAAAAATAAATAGTATAATTGATAACTATAAGGTAACTATTTCTCAAAAAAAAGCTGGGTTTACCACTAATATTCAGGAGAATGTGCTCTACTATAAACCTAAAGAAATAACTAAAAAAATAGAACAAAAACTATTTAAAGATAGGGTTGTGTTTGGCAAAAGTGACAGCATAATAGCAGACACTCCAGTAAAGCTAATGAGCAAACTACACCAAATTAATAATGGAACATGTATTGGAGAGAGTGGCCAACCTATAATTATTGATGATAGCAAGGCCCTTTTTATTTACAATAAATTCAAATCAGAAAAAATATCTATTTTTTATTATTTCAAAGCTGAATTAGATTTGCTAAAAAAAGTGTATGGAGATGAATTAACAACTGATCTTGTTGAATTTAATACATCAAATAAAAGTATAGCCTTACAGCAATCTGGATTGGAGGGTCTTAATTTAAGTAAATCAAAGTACATAGTATATTATAATTTTGGTTTTAGCGGAAAGAATTTCGTACAGTCAAGGGATAGATTAACGACGCTCGACAGGAAATCAAATGAGATATTCTTTATATTAGATAAGGGAGGTATTACAGAAAAAATATACAGGACTGTATCAAGTAAAAAAACTTATAATATTAAATCATTCGAAAGGGATTATGGCAAAACAAACGGATAAAATAAGGACTAAATGGGAAGGTGAAGGGTGGTATGTAATAAACCTTATAGCTACATCAAAGAACGGAATATGTGACTACTTAATGTTGAAGGCTGGCCATGTAGATGTTTTTGTTGAAAGTAAAGAAAAGTTGGATAAACTAAGTGATTTGCAGAAAATAAGAATAAATGAGATGTTAGCATTAGGAAAGAAAGTCTATATTAATAATGAAGCAATTAAAGCTCCATTCATTATGGATAAGTTGGATTTTTGAATATCATTTAGTAAGAAGTTTAGAAGATTTCAAAAAAATAATACAAAAACATTTGCAGGAATGCAAATAACAGTTATATTTGTGGAAACGAAATAAGAATAACTAATGGAAGAAAAAAACTACATAGAAGCTATTAAAGAGCGCATGGAAGAGATGGGAGAAACTCCAACATCTTTGGCGTTAAAGGTTGATTACAGCATTTCAACAATAACCAGAATTTTAAAAGGCGAAATAGTAACACCGAGGTTCTGCATCATAGTAGATATTTGCAAGGCTCTACATATGCCTTTGCAGATTAGGAGGGGGAGTAAAGTGTTGGTGATTAAATAATGGAATTATGAAAAGATATTTAGCATTTTACGGAGATTGTTATTACCCAAGTGGTGGAATGGGTGATTTTATTGGAGATTACGACACTAAGGAAGAAGCTATACAAGCCATTGAAGAAGCTCACAAAGAAAATAGACCCAATGATACTGAATGGGAATGGGCTTGGAAACAAGTATGGGATTCTGAAAAAAAGACTTTATTTTAAATACCTACAATTAGTAACTTTTAACAAATTAAATAATCTTTTTACTTGCATTAATGCAAATAAGTATTATCTTTACATAAAAATAAAACAGTTATGAAAAAACAAATTGAAATTTTAAGAGATCAGCTAAAGAAAAGCATATTAGCTGGAGAGTATGAAGTTTTTAGAATAAACAAAGCGACACATTCAGATTACTTAGTAGACTTTACTATCTATGTTGGTGATGTTGAATTTCAATACTCGGTAGGTGAAGAGTTCCTTTGCGATCATTCAGCAATAAGGCTTCTGAAATCAAGCGATAAGGACTTAATAGATCACTTCCTAAATGTTTATGCAGAAAAATTCAACACGGAAGAAATGAAGCAGCTTGAAATTGAAAGATTGGAAGCAAAAATTAAAGAGTTGAAATCATGATAGACTGCGAAGAGTGCGATGGTAAGGGGTGGGATTACGTATGGTGCGGAGATCACAACACCGATGAAAAGAAACAAGAATGCCCGATTTGCGAAGGGTCGGGTGAAATTTTAGAAACAGAATAAAAAACAAGTAATCATGGACTTAAGAAAAACAATTATCCCTAAAAGCGACCAGTTAAACGCTGATGACTTAATAAGTGGGAGCAGAACAATCAAAATCAGAGACGTCAAAGAAGGCGACTCAGAGCAACAACCAGTATCTATCTACTTCGATGGAGACGATAATAAACCTTACAAGCCTTGCCTTTCTATGAGAAGGCTATTGGTGCAAGTGTGGGGCCACGAGGGTAAAAGCTACGTTGGAAAGTCAATGACATTGTTTCTTGATTCTGCTGTTAAATGGGCTGGTGTTGAAGTGGGTGGAATTAGAATAAGCCACGTTAGCGATATTACAGAGCCAAAAGACGTGCTTTTAACGGTTGCTAAAGGAAAACGCAGACCATACACAGTACAGCCTTTAATCATGGCTAAAAAGACCTTAACAGATGCACGATTCCAAAAAGCACTTGAAGCACTTGAAGAGGGAAAAACAACGGTTGAAAAACTTATGGAATACGATTTGACGGAAGAACAATTAAAACAAATAAACAAATAGTTATGATACAGCTACCAACATTTAAATGTAGAGCGTCCGCAATGGGTGATTTGATGACCAATGGACGTAAAAAAGACGAAATGGGAGCAACTGCTAAGACTTGCATCCAAAATTGGGTTAAAAGCCAACTCACTGGAAGAAATAAAGAAATTGAATCGAAGTATTTAAAACACGGAATAGTAAACGAAGACAACGGTCTTTTGAGAGCTTCAAAATATTTCGGCTGTGAGTTCACTAAGAACACTGAAAGGTTAGAGGATGAGCATTTCACAGGTGAGTATGACGCAAAGAATGGCGATTTAGTAATTGACATTAAGTGCTCATGGGATGAGTTTACTTTTCCATTATTCGAAGAAGAACCTCCAAAGGGATACTACAATCAGTTGCAAGTTTACATGGCTTTAACGGGTCTTAAAAAAGCAAGTTTAGTTTTCTGTCTTGAAAATCATTCAGAGGATGAGATTGATAGATTAGCGCAAAGATTAGCTTGGGATTCAGGAGAAGAAGAGCCCACGATGGAGCACTGGAATGAAGCAAAAACCAAACTAACACATGACCACTTGCCCGAATGGATGAGGATAAAAACGTTTTCTTTTGAAAGAAATGATGAATTAATCCAAGATATGAGAGATAGAGTTGCATTGGCACGCAACTACATTAATATGGAATTAGTGCCACAATTAGAAACACTTAAAAACAAATAAATTATGAAATACGAAGAAATTAAAATAGGGGAAAGTTATTCCTCATTATCTTATATTGAAACTGTTATATTTAAACATGATAAGAGTAAATCAATCGTGTGCGAAGACCAATATGGTGTAGCTTCAATTTATGGTAGTGCTGATTTTGAAGGTTTTAAACCTCTAAAAAAAGAACTACCCGAAGAGGGGTTGTTGGTTAGTGAAATAGGCAGTTTGGCTTACAGATTATCAGGTAATTTTGGTTACGGTTTTGGTGCTGCACTTAATGGTGAGTATTTTTTTAGTAATAATTGGTCATTTTCAATCACTAAACACTGGCAACCAGCAACACCAGAGCAAGAAAAAAAGTTCATTGAAATGCTAAAAAAACAGTGTGAGAAACGTGGGTTGTTTGAAGATACAAAAATTGAGTGTCATGCGGATGAATTTAAGCATGGAGAAATTAATGATGGCGAATGGATTCCTGAATCCTCATCCATAACTAGTGTGCTTAATTACAACGGTCAAATCTTCTACAAAGGTAATTTCGCAACACCACGAAAAGAGTCAACTCTCGACCAGGTGACCGATGCAGTTAAAGACATCGCAGATTTTACGATTGAGGAGACAGAAAGTAAATTAATAATATTAACACCAATAAAAAAGTAACAAATGGAATTAAAATTAACAGGACAAATAAAAACAATAAAAGAGGTTGTTTCAGGAACTACAAAAGGTGGTGACGAATGGAAGAAAGTTGAGTTTGTAATTGCAAATAATGATGGTTATCAGGGTCAAGAACAAGTGTTTTGTTTCGAGATTTTCGGAGCTGAAAAAGTGGATAAATTTCTTCAATACAACAAGGTTGGTGACATGGTAGATGTTGACTTTAACATCAGAACTAACGAATGGAACGACAAACACTTTACTTCCTTGCAAGCGTGGAAAGTGTTTAAAGTTGGAGTTAACACTCCACCGCCAACACCAGTAGAAGCAGTACAGGAAGAGGGTGACGATAAATTACCATTTTAATTAATAAAACAATAAACAAATAGAAATTATGGAAATATTAATTATTTTAATCGTATTGGTATTGATAGGTGTTTACTTGTCAACTACTTGGGATTTCGATTTATTAGGTTTTTTAATGATAGCTTTTTTCGGCTCATACCTATTAATTCATATTTTATTTTGGTTAGTCGCTTCTTACGAATATGAGTTATTCGTAGAAAAGAGACAAGCTTTTGAACAAACATTAGCCAATGCTAGAGAAGCAGAGAGAGAATATGAAGTAGCTGCAATTATCAAAGATGTTGCAGAATGGAATGTGAAATTAGCGCGCCAAAAACATGACAATAATTTCTTCCTTTTAGATTCTTATATTGACGATAGGTTTGAAGATTTAGAACCAATTAAATAACACAATAACAAGCGTAATTTCGGTTGCGCTTGTTTTAAAAACAATGAAAACATGACAAAAGAAAGACAAGAACATCTATGGTCAGAAATAGAAAAAGTTCAAAGAAATATCTATTACGGACACGAGGAGAAGCCACCAATAAATGATTTGATTAAAGTCGTGAATGGTAACAAGGATAGGCTTATAACTATCATGGCTATGATGCTATCAAAGCAGAATGATAGGATAGGTTCTCTCGATGCTCTTAGAGATGAATTTTTTAGAAAAGTTAGAGATAGAGCAATTGATGAAATTTTATTAGATTTATAACCTATGGATCTTTTCAACAACCCACACACCAAGCAAGCAGAAAAAGAGCAGGAAACTATCAACAGGATAATAGAATACAAAGCAAACATTCTATCGCATCCAGACTTTGGAATAGTTGAAAAGCATTCTAAAATACCAAGCATACACCGCTATACAGAATGGTGCTTAACTAATCTGAGAAAGAAGCAATGTAATAATTTCCTGAATAGTTTAGAAAGTATAAATAAAATAGTTAAATTAGCAAGATTATGAAAAATATATTAACAATATTAATAGCGGTAATAACGCTAAACAGTACGGCACAAAATGATAGCACATATATTGTCAAAAACGTAGATGATATGTCTGGGGAAGTGATGTATATCACAAGTAGAGATATAGTAATAAGTAATTCAGAAGGGACAATAGGTTTTATAATTGATGCCTTTATAGATGATAACAATAAATTTCACAGCCTTATGGCTGTATCTGTAGGATTAGGAAGTTGTAATGAAAATGATGAGATAATAATACTATTTAAATCAGGCGAAAAGATAATCAAAAGATCATGGAATAAATTCAATTGCGATGGTGATTCATGGTTCATGTTTTCAAATGCAGAATTGGAATTATTAAAAACAACTGAAATATCAAAAATGAGAATTACTAACGGAAGGAGTTTTGAATATTATACTGGTACTTTGGATAAGAATCAAAGCAGATACTTTATTCAGTTATTTAAATCATTGTAGGACATGAAAAAAGTAATACAAGCAATAGCATCTATATTTATCGTTTTAATAGCTTATGTTAGCTATGTTTTAGACAATATATTTTGTATATTCGGAGCAGATATAAAACTACCATTTAAAGACTTCTTAGGAACTTGGTACCTGCAAAAGTTATTCCTAATTAGGTTAGTGGTTGTTTTGTTTATTTATTTTATGTGGAAATTAATATTTTGATACATGAAAGTAATAGTGGGTATAGCAACTTTTAAGGGTAGAGAAAATCAGTTAAAAAGGACGATAGAAAGCCTTAAATATCAAGTTGACGAAATTCACGTTTACGACAATTCAAAAGAAAAAGTTGACAAGGCAGATAATGGCAAGTTTTTTCAGCTTTCAAAAATTAAAGAACCAGTCTATTTTTTCTCTTGTGATGACGATATAATTTATCCAGAAGACTATGCTTCCTCAATGATAGAAGCTATTGAAGAGCATGGATGTATAGTGGCGCATCACGGAAGAATATTAATAGGAAAAGACGTTGAATATTTTTGTGGTCATATTAATTTTATATTCAGTCACCCGAATAATTTTGAAGGAGATATTGACGTTGTTGGTACTGGTGTTTGTGCGTTTAGAACCGATTATTTCAATCCTAAAAATTTGCACAATGAAAAGATTTTGAGAAATTCAGACTTAATGTTTTCTATTGAAGCGGCAAAACAAGGTAAAAAAATGATTATTCTAAGCCACCCACTAAATTGGCTGATTGCTCAGAAGAATGATGGTTTTAGAATTTCAAAACACGAAAGGCACACAGGAGATTTGAGAATGAGGTTAGCTAATCAAATAATTGATTTAAAAAATTAGGATATGGAAGGACTGGGCGATGTCATTGAGATTATTACTCAAAAGACAGGAGTTAAAAAGATAATGCCAAAAAATTGCGGTTGTGATAAAAGGAAAGAAAAATTGAATAAATTAGTACCGTTTAAAAAGAACCTACCAAGCGATGAAGATGCTATAAGGGTTATGGAAGAGCAAGTAAAGGAAGTATTAACACAATAAGATATGGAAGAGAAGCCAAAAGTAGGGAGACCGAAAGAGGGGTTGGAAACATTACCTAACGAATGGTATATTGATGTATTAGAACTTTACAAAGAAGGAGGTTCTGACGCTGAGGTTTGGGCTATGATTTACGAATGGCGTGGTAGCTTTTCCAATGACTTATGGGAACGATGGATGAATGAAGAGTTAGAATTTTCGGAAACCATAAAAGGAGGTCGTAAACTTTCTGAGTCATGGTGGCAAAGAAATGGACGAACAAACCTAACTAACAAGGATTTTTCTTATACAGGTTGGTACATGAATATGAAGAATAGATTTGGATGGGCTGATAGCACTAAAACAGATATCACAACCAAAGGTGAATCCATAAACACACTAACCAAAGAAGAAGCAATTAAGAGGTCTAATGAATTAGATGATGAGTACTAATGTATTTACTGAAATTGATGTTATCCGTTCTAAATGCTTAAAAGACTTTAGCTTCTTTGTTAGGTATTTCTTTAAAAAGCAACATGGTAAGAGGTTTACTGTAAATACTCACCACGAGGACATGTTCGATGTTGCGGAAAGAATTAACCGTAAAGAAATAACCAGACTACTATTCAACATTGCACCACGTTACTCCAAGACAGAAGTAATGGTTAAGATGTTTATTGCTTGGTCGATTGCACTTAATCCAAAAGCTAGGTTTATCCATTTGTCTTATTCAGATAGTTTAGCATTAGATAACTCATCCGAAATTAAGGACATTATCAATTCAGCAGAATATCAAGAACTATTCCCATACGTACAGATAAAGAAAGATGCAAAGGCAAAGAATAAATGGTACACTACGGAAGGCGGCGGAGTTTTGGCACGTTCTTCTGCTGGACAAGTAACTGGATTCGGTGCAGGAGATACTAATTATGAAGATAAGGAAATCACAGATTTTGGTGGTGCTATTATAATTGATGACCCTTTAAAGCCAGACGATGCACATTCGGAAGTATTAAGGGAAAGAGTTAACAATAAGTTCAATACAACAATACGTAACCGTGTTAATTCAGAAGATACTCCCATCATTATCATTATGCAGCGATTGCACCCACAAGACCTGTGCGGGTTCCTTCAAGAAAAAGAACCTGATGTATGGCAAACTTTCGAGATGCCAGTAATCAAAGAGGACGGTACGGCACTGTGGGAATCGAAACACAATATTGAGCAGTTAGAAAAAATGCGTGAAGATTTAGGTATTATATTTGAAACACAATACATGCAGAATCCAATGCCTATAGAGGGCTATTTGATGCCTAAACAGCTATTGAGGTTACTTCCAAACGAAAGGAATTCAGACCAGATACAAAGATATTGCATAATTGACCCGAACGAAAAGAACGGAGATATGATGTCGGCTATATTCGTTCAGTCAGAAGAGCTGGAAGGTGTATTAAACTTCCATATTTACGATGTATTGCATTCCAATAAAGGTTTTGAAGTAAATTCAGAGGTGATTCATCAAAAGTGTATTGATTCAAAAGTAAATGAGGTTATATTTGAAAAGAATGGTGTTGGACTTGCAACAGGAATGAAGCTGAAAACACTCAACCATGAGTTAACTTATAAGTTAATTCCTTATCATTCTACAGAAAACAAAGAAGCGAAGATTCTAAAAAATTACGAATTTGCACTTAAACACGTTTCGTTTAATTCAAATTACGAAGAGAATCGAGAATTTAAACACTATATTTCAGACCTAACAACATACTCCAGCGAGGTTAGAAGAGCGCATAAATCGGACGCTATGGATGTATTGTGTAGTGCTGTTAAAATATTTAAGGTAAAATACAAGCGATTGTTGTCTATTAATGCTTAATATTATTTATATTTGTCAAAACTGTTTAATTTGAGCGTACTTAGAAGGTTTTTTGGTGGCAAACCTACAAGGGAGGTTATTAATAATAAGAAGGTGTGGTTTTATACTCGTTATGGTTCTGTAGAGAACGTAATTAACGAATACAGAAACGAGAACTCATTCTTATTGGCAAAGTCGTTGTCTGAAATTTACAATCCTATTGATATTATTAGTGACAGGGTTGCCTCCATAAAGTACGATTTAGTTAGAAGATCAGACGGTGTAATAGTGCCTAGACCTTTAAGGTTACAGCTACTTGAAGAGAGAACAAATGCAGTTCAAGACTTTTCATCATTCATTCACGATTTAACATTCACAATGTTAGCGCAGGGAGGTGTTGACGTTTATCGAAATAAAGGAGATGCAAAGAAAGAAGATATTGCGTATATTAATTCTCTATGGGTAATTAATCCAATCACCTCAATTTACAATCCAAAGAAGTTAATACCAGCTAATCCATTTGACATTACAAGTTTAGCTGACATCATTGATAGTGTTGACACTAGATTGGTTAATGATTTTAATATTCCTGCAAAGGACATTGTGTTTACTTCTGATAATGGATTTTCTTTTATTGATAATACATACTCTTCACCATTACAGGCAGCAGAAAAGAATATCAACAACCTATTAATGGTTTACCAGGCAAGATACAATCAATACAAAAATAATGGTAGTGCTGGGTTATTAACTCCGAAGATGAGAGATAATACAGAGATGGCATCTTTTGAGGGGTCTGAACGCCAAGACATCATTGATGAAATGAATATGACTGATGGTATTGTTGGTCAAAAGAACTTTATTGGAGTTGCTGGAATACCTTTAGACTTCATTAATACGCTAGGAACAATAAAAGACTTAATGCCTTTTGATGAAACCTTTGAGAATCAAATTAAGATAGCTGGTGTTTATAATGTGGATAAAGAATTATTACCTAAAAAGGACAGTTCAACATTCTCAAATCAAAAGGATGCTGAGCGTTTCTTGTGGCAAAATACTATTAAACCATATTGCTATAAGGTTGCAAAGATACTTAATGAATTACTTTACATTGATAGTAATCACACGTTAAGACCTAACTTTGATGATGTGGAAGTGTTACAAGATGACAGAAAAGAAAGTCTTAACTCGGATTTATTAGAAATGGATTTAATAGCTAAATTAAGAGAGTTAGGGATAGATAGTACTGAATTAGAAAACCGTTGGAAATGATTAAAATAAGCGATAAATTAAAAGATGTTAGATTTGATATTAGTGAAAAAGCACTAAGCAAATTCAATCCTAATATTAGAATGGAAGCAGAAAGCGATAACGCTATTGAGATATATGGCGAAATTGACCGCTACCAATACGGATTGGAGTACTTAGATTATAGACTTTCTCAAATCGGTAATAAAGATGTTGATATTTTAATTAATAGTGCTGGAGGGTCTTTATTCGAGGGAGTGGCAATGTATAATAGATTGAAACTTCACAAGGGCAAAGTAACCGTTAAAGTTATTGGAATAGCAGCTTCTTCTGCTTCCATTATAGCAATGGCTGGGCATGATTTGCAAATTGCAAAGACTGCATCTATTATGATACACAACGGAAGTGTTTTAGCTTATGGTAACAAAGAAGATTTTAGAGCAATAGCAGAAGAATTAGAGCCATTTGACAACAACATTGCTGAACTTTACCATGACATTACAGGTATATCAGTTGAAGAAATTAAGGCAATGATGACCAACGAAACTTTCTTAATCGGAAAACAAGCAATAGAGTTAGGCTTTGCTACTTCATTAATTGAAGATGAAATAAAAGAGGTTGAAAACAAGACTGAAATTTCTGCGCATAGGATTGACACTATTATGGCAAAAGCTGGAGTATCAAGAAAAGAAAGAAGAGAATTAATTAAAGACGTTAAAAATATTAGTGATACGCATGACGCTATCATTAAAACAAGCACGCAAGACGCTGCTAAAAAATCAAATGTAAATCTATTTTAAAACAAAACAAAATGGAAAAATTAAACTTAAAGATGGCGCTTGAAAAAAATGGTGCTGTTTTAGATGAAAAACAAACGTTGTTTGTTGAGGGATTGCAAAATGCAATCTCAGAAGCATTCGAGACTAACAATAAAGATGTTAGTAAAGTGATTGAAGAGAAGTTAGCTTCAATTGAATTTAAAATGCCTGAGCAAGCTGTTGAGGACATTCGTATGCTTGGAGAACGTTTCAAAAAACTGGAAGAAAACAGTCCAAACAACAGATTGAATGACATTCAGAAAATGACTTTGAAGCATAGAGTTAAGGAAGACCACAAGTTAATTGTTGATGCGATTAAGAATAAGAAAGAGCACGTTTTAGGAAGTATCATTTTAGATACTTTAAAAATGGCTGCTTTGCCTCATCAAAACAATAACGGTACAATCGCACTTGGTTCTGGAGTAGTTGCTCCACTTGTTGAAAACACAAGTACAAGCGACATTACCGCAATGGTTCGCAAGCCTGAAAACTTTGTATTTGATGTTATTCGTAATAATCAAGTTGCAAAAGTTCCAAACACTCTATTTAAATTAGAGCAAGGAGCGGTTGAAGAAAAACCAGCAGTTACTGCGGAAGGTGCTGAGAAACCAATAGTTCAATACAAGTGGGTTAAGAATGCTATTTCTCGTAAGAAAATTGCTGGACGTATCGAGTGGTCAGAGGAGTTTGAAATTGACAACGAAAGATTGTTTGCTGCTATCGTTCAAATGATTGAGCGTGACGTGTTGCAAGAGTGGAATGATGTTACATTGGCTGCTATTGTTGCAAATGCCACTGCTTATGGAACAACTTCTTTTAATGGTACAATCGTTAATCCTAATGTTGATGATGTTGCAGTTGTATTGATGACACTTATTAATAGTGCTGATTACAACGCAAACACTATCGTAATGAATCCATTTGATTTGGCAACTTTAATGCTGACTAAAGATAGTATCGGTAGAAGAATTGAGTCAATGATTTTAGGAACAAATGAGTTCGGAATTAACGTTATTGCAAGCACTAAGGTAGACGCTGGGAACATCTTGATTTTCGATTCAACAACTTACAACGAAATGCACACCGCATTAGACGTTCGTGTTGGTCAGTACGCAAGTCAGTTCATTACTAACATGTGGACTTTAATCGCTGAAATGTACACGTTGCTAGATACGGCGGCGATTGATAAAGTAGGGACTTACTACGGTTCAATCGCTACTATTATTGCAGCACTTGAAGCACCTGCGCCAACTCCACCTGCTAGCTAGTTGAATTATTAATTAAATAAAAAGAAAAATGGCAGTAAAAATAAAAGCAAAAAAAGGAGAGAACGAGAAGTTTGACCCTAGAGGAATTTCACAAAGTGAGAAATCGGATTGGAAAGCTATAAAGCTAATAAAAGACGGAAAGATTTATGTTGAGCATGTACTTCTTGCTGACTACCTAATAAAAGCGAAAAAAGCTGTAGAGGCTAAAGGGGTAGACTTTGAAGTTGAAGCTCCTCACATTAAATTTGTTGAAGACGTAGAACAGTAGAAAAATGATAGTATTAACAAGAGCTGATTTTGTAGGCAGGTTTGAGGTTACTTTTCCTTCGATTAATAATCGTGGGCAGATAGTAGAAGATGAACTTGCAGCATTTGAAAAAGAAGAGTTGGTTAAGCTTTTAGGCGTGGACAGATTCACACTATTTGCAGCGAACCCAGCAGATTCGATTTACGATGATTTATACACTCCTTTGTTGCGTTATAGTAACTATTCAGAGGGGTTGAAGTCAGTTCTGTTATCATTTGTTTATTTACGATACCAACGATTGAATTACGCTATGAGTACTGAGAATGGAAGGGTTTTAAAAGACTCTTCCACTTCTACTCCTGCTCGAAATTACAGTGCTGATATGAAAATGTATAACAGTGCGGTAAAAGGGTGGAGAGCGATTCAGTCTTATTGCGGTGAAAACTTCGATGATTTTTCAGGTGTTAAAAAAGCTTTACAATTCTACTAAATGTTCATAGACGACCATATATCGAAAGTAATATCTAAAATAGATAGAAGACTAAAAGTAGTTAGTGTTATAGATACTAATACGGTCAAGCTTTGTTCTTTTAAATGGATAAAACTATTCAAATACATCTTAGTTGATGGAGTTAAGAATAGGATAGTATCTATCAATGATGTTACAAGTGAGGTTGTGTTTGCGGATGATATTAGTGGAGGTGTTAAGTTTGAAATGCCTAATGTAGCGTTTTTTATCGGTTCACACATGCAGACATCTTCTGAATGGTTGTTGTTTTCAAATGACTATGAAGAGAAAGTGCCATTCATTTGGTTAAACTTTCCTGCTGGAATCACCAATGTTAGCCAAGAAAGTGAGCTTGAAGATTATCACGATATTTGGAGAGGTGTAAGGCTTTTCTTTGTTGGTGATGCTGATAGGTCGCAATGGATGGCAAGGGAAACGATTGAGAAGCGTACAAAGATTATCAATCTATGGACTAAAGCTTTTGTAAAGGCGGTTAAGTTCCCTTATGAGGTTGATAACAATGTAACTACTCGATTTTATCCAATATTCGGTAAGGAATCAGAAAAAGGAGCTATAGAGGATATCATAGAGGGTAATTTATCAGCGGTTGGTATAGACTTCAATTTAAAAGTGATGCAAGATTTATCTTGTGAAGATTGTTAAATTAATTAAAATTAGAAAAAATGGCAGAATTATGCGAATGTGGAGGTGGCTTATCCTCCCTTAAGAGACCAAGAGATTGTAAAGATTTCTTAAAAAAAGCCGTACATATCATGCCTATACAAAGAAAGGCAGGAGGTACAAAAAATAGTATCGATGTTTCAACTGTTCCTGTTCCTGAATCGGTGTTTAAAACAATGTTTACCGCATCAGAAGCTGAAAGACTTCATATCATTTACGATATTAAGAATACAGCCTTTGAAACACAAGACGGGGCAACAGAGGACTGGGCAGATGGTTCGTCATCGAAACTTAGAGATGGGCATTTACAAATGACTTTTGTAGTTCCTGAAACTGACATCATGTTTATCGGTAACAGTGCGGATTTAGAGTGTAAAAACCCTGATTTGTATTTATACCTTGCTGATGGCACTATCGTTGGTTATGGTGATAGAGATACTATTGGAAGTGACCAAAAGCTTTACCCTTTGCCAGTTGATAGATGGGTTGTTGTTCCCACACCACTTACAACAGATGACGGAGTTGCAAAAGTAGAGATTACTGTAATGTTCAGTAACCAAATGAGCTACAAGAAGTGGATTGTTTTAAAACCTTCACAACATGAGTTTGACGAAGCTGAAAACTATGAAGCTACAGAGGCAAATATGACTCTAGGTTCAACGGCAACAACCACAGCAGCTATTGAGGTTGAAGTTACTGTTGACGGTTACGACATCTTAGGAAACAAAGTTCCTGTAACTGGATTGGGTCTTTCAGACTTCATCGTAAACGTGAATGGTTCGCCTGATGTTTTATCTGCAATAGCGGAAGCAAGTGGTGTTTACACATTAACATTTAGTGCACCTCAGTCAAGTACTGACGTTGTAACCGTAGAATTAGCACCTTCTGCTGGTTACTTAGCTGGTGTTGTAACTGACGTTATACCTTAATGGACTTCAATTTAAACGTAGAGGTTTTGCGCAAAAAGTCTAATGAAGAATTGGAAGAGATGTTTAATGAAACATCAAAGCCAACTCTTCAAATGGTGCTAACCAGACTAAGACGAAAGCCAACGAAAAAGAAGAAGGTAAAAAAGTCTGAATAATCACTAAGGCGCAGATGTAAAAGTTTGCGCCTTTTTTTATACCTTTACTGTTATGGGATTAATGGGTACACGTTTGGGAAAGTTTGTCAATGCAATGGCTAGTGCTAGAGCAGAAACTATTGAATATGCAGCCTATAACCAATCTGTATTGACTAAAATGTCGGAGTTGAATAGGGAGCAAATGAATGAAGAGGGTGTTTTCTCAGATGGTTCAAGCACCCCAGATTATGCACCATTTACAGTTGAAGAAAAGAAAAGAAAAGGTCAGCGATACGACCATATGACATTTAGAGATACAGGAGGAACACAAAGAAGTATTGTATATCTATTCAATGGTGATTTAGTTGCTGATTGGACTGATTACAACGACATATTAGGTTATTTAAGCGATAAGGGATTACAAAGTACTCCAATAGGTTTAACACAAGAATCAATGGACGAATTAAAACCCGAAATTGCAGAAAACGTTAGAGATTATATTTTAAGTAAATTATGAATTACACATGGGACGACATAATACTGGACACATTCATTAATGCTGGTAAAGGGAATCTTAACCTCGTATCAAAGGATGGATTAATGAATAAGGACACTTATTCTGCATGGTGCGGTATTCAGGACGAATATATTAAAACAATGGATTCTGAAACTATAGAAATGAAACGCTACAAGAATGTTTGTTTTAAATACGTTCAAAAACTTCAAGAATGGGCTAAAAATCCAATGTTAGAAGGTAAAATCTTCCATCAAGTTAATAGTTTGTACATCGAAAAAAAGAAGTTATCTGATAGTTTATTTAGTTCGGAATCAGTCAACTGGGATAAGATAATTGCACAAGCTACATTGAGTAGTAAATTTAGAATTGATTCAAAAATTATGAGAGCAAAGGAATTTTTTAACCTGATAAAAGTATTGTAATGGCAGAGCAACCGATTGACAAAGATGGATTTATTAAAGCTGGTGCTATTAATTCCATTATAGAGGAATTTGATAAGTGGAAAAAGAAGCTTGAAGAGATTGACGTGCTTATTGATAAGTTAGGGAAAAGCACACCTATTGTTCAGCCACCTAAAAACACAGAAGATTTAAACAAATTACTCACTAAGATTGAGAAGTTAGAAGATGCTTTGAAAAAGAAATCTGAAACTGAAACAAAACTTTCGGCAATTGAGAAGGAGCGGGTAAACATCAATAAGCAAGTCATTGGCACATTAAAGGAAAGTAATACAGAGTGGAGAAGTCAGACTTCAAACATGCAGGAAAATGCAAAGGCACTCCAAGAAAATAAACGTGAGTTAAAATCTGTACAAGCAGAAATAAAAAGACTAAACGGAGAGATTGAGACATACGGTAAATTCAAAGCGCAATCACAAGAGAATGCGGATGCTGTTAAGCAGATGAATGATAGGGTTACCCAATTAACAGCAGAAGAAGCTAAGCTGAAAGTAAATATATCACAGACAAATATCATGCTTAAAACTCAAGCTAAAGAAATGCTTGCAGTTGACGGGTCTATGGATAAGGCTAACCACACGTTAGGTCAAATGCGTAAACTTTGGAGGCAAATGTCTGCAGAAGAAAAAAACTCTCCATTCGGTAAACAGCTATTAGGAGAGATAGAGGCTTTGGATACGGGTTTGAAGTCAGCAGATGCTGAAATAGGAAATTTCCAAAGGGGTGTTGGTAACTACAAAGGTGCGATTTTAGAAGCTTTTAATAGTACTGGATTGTTCGGTGCTGAGATGGGTAAAATAACAACTTTACTGGGTGGGTTAACCTCCAGTATGCCTAGAGTAGTATCAAGGTTAGGTGGTTTAGATAAAACAGTTGGAAAATTAGGAAAAGGTGTAGGTGGCTTATCCACATCATTTCGAGGATTAGGTACTGCATTTAAAGCCTTGCCAATTATCGGGTGGATTTCATTAATAGCAGAGGCTGTTAGTTGGGTTGTTGAATTGACTAGTGCCACTAAAGAACAGACAGAAGCGACTAAAGAACAGGAAGAAGCTGAAAGGAAAGCAAATGACGAAATAGAGAGAGGAAATAAACTACGAATTGACCGTGCAAATATTGGTAAGAACATAGAAACGCAACTAAAAAACCTAAACGATCTTAGTCAAGCTGAATTAAAGATACTTAAGCAAAACGTAGAAGCAAGGAGAAGCCAAGCAGAAGCGAATATATTAAATCTCAAAACAGCACAAGATAGACTTAAAGCCGATAAAGAGGAATTAGATAGTATGAAAGCTGGAACAACTACGATTGACGGCTTTAGAGAGGGTATGTTTAATTTATCTGATTCTAAAAAGAACTATAATGATGAAATAAATAAAGGTATTTTCTCTTTAAAAGAAGAGCAAAGGATATTAAAGGAAAGTGAGGAGCAGCTAGTAAAAATAACATCACTTATAAAGGATGAGAATAAAATTAGAGAAAAAGCAACCGAAACAACAAGAAAACAAAACAAAGTACTTGAAGACCAATTGAAAGCTTACCAGTCGCTTATTGATTTGCAAGATGAACTTTGGTTTAGAAACCTAGGCGATGAAGATCAAGAAGTTGTTAAGAGAATGCAACAACTTGACGCTGAAATGGCAAAAATCGAAGCCGACACAATGATGCGTGCCGAAAATAGGGAAGCGTTAAGAAAAGCGTTAATTAATGATTCTGAAAAAGACATTCAAGCTATTAGAGATAAGTTCGCAAAAGAGCGGATTGATAAAGAAAATGAAGCGATAAAATTAGAGAAGGAAAGAATAGAACAAGCTAGATTAGATGAGATTCAAGGACTAGAAGAACAAGCTTTGCTCGCTAAAGAAGTTAGAACGAATGAACTGCTTCAATCGAAATTAAGTAAGGATGAATTTGATAAGCAAAGTTTAGATTCTGAAATTAAGTATTTGGAAGAAATGATTCAAATCAGAAAAGATGCAGGTATTGAAACTATCGATTTAGAAAACCAATTACTAGCATTAAGAAAAAACGCTAACAATAAAGCAAACCAAGAATTCTTAAACAGCGTCGCATCTTCTGTAACACTTTTAAAAGACCTTTATTCGGATGAGATTGATTTTGCTATATCGAAACAAAATGAGTTGATTGCTAATTCTCAAAAAACAATTGATAACATAAAAGCTGCTGCGATGGCTGGGAATATTCAGGCTAAAGAATCTATATTAGCGGAAGAAAAAGCAATTGAAGAAAGCCAAAAAAGAATAGAACAAGCACAGAAAAGAAAACAGCGTATGGAGTTTATTTCATCTGGTATAAACGCATTCAACTCTAGCGTTCAGAGTGGCAAGACAGGACTTCAAGCATTAGGAGATACGGCAGTAACAATGTCAGGACTAGCAGGAATGCTCGCAGGTCTTTTACCTTCATTCGATGTTGGAGCGGATAGACTCACAGGTGATGGAAGAGGTGTTGATGGGAAAGGTGGCTTCCTTGCAATTAACCATCCTGACGAGCGTATAATAACAGCAGAACAAAATGCTATTATAGGGTACCATCACAAAAATAGCGACATAGCCAATGTAATGAGCTTTTACAATAAAGGGCTGCTACGTCCAGCGCATGAGATTGGTGCTGTGGTTACTTATGATAATAGTGAGGTACTTGATAGAATTGATAAAGGTTTTTCAAAGATTAACAACTGGAATATTTCAACAGAGGAACTATTCGGAACTATTTCAGTGTTAATTGACAAGTCAAAGAATGGTAATATTCACAGGTCAAAAAGAAACTTTAAAGCATGATAAATAGGATAAAACATTTCATTAATGGGGTTGAATTTGTACCTAAGAATAGGGATGAGTTCACTCTTTCAGCTAATTTTCCTGACAGCTTCACAGAGTGGGAAAATGATTTCTCTACTGGTAACACGGTGATAATGCCAGTTGAAGGATATTTGGAAATATTACAACATTTGGATGTTAAGGGAGTTGGTGAAATGCCAACATACACTATTCAAATTAATGGAAATAATTACGACTTCTATGTTGATTTGTATGGTTCTACTAGGTTTAAAGGAAGTTACGCTCATGTTTCAATAGCAAAATTAGATGACAAAAATACGGTTAAGCAGCAAGTCGACAACCTTACATTTCAATACCTAAAATCAATAGGAAAAATAAATGACGGTGTACTTACAGATGTGCCATTCGTTGTTATTCCTGATGACATAGGCTCTAAGATGTTGACGTTAACCTTAATGATTTATACTATCACAAGAGAAATAATAGATACAACTCAAAGGCTTGTTGAGAGAATTGGTGACTTGTTGAGTGCTACTATTCCCTCCGCTGGTTTTGGAGTCGTTTATCCTCTCGGAAACGTAGCAAGGTTAGCCGTGCTTATAGCTATGGATGTAGCGAAGCTTATACTTCTCACAATAGCATTCAAGAAGCTTGTTAAACAAGCATTTGAACTTCTTGTGCCGCCCGTTAGAATAATGAAGGGAATGACCTTTGACAGACTTCTATCTATTGGACTTGGAGATATTAATATGACTTATTCAAGTTCACTTAAAAGTGAATTTAAAAGATTTACCGTAGTAGGTGTACCTATTGACTTTCAGAATAAGAAGTTCTTTGATATATTGCTAGGTTTCGATGATAGGGTTCTAAATCGTGGCTATCCTACCGCATCAGATAGCGTTCCCACGTTAGGGGCGTTAATAATAGAAATTTGTAAAATGTTTAATATTAAGCAGCCAACAATAAAGGGTGCTAATTTGATTCTTGAGCCTAAACAAAACGATTCATTAACTCCAACCGTAACACTTGACGACAATTTCGCAGACCAAGACATTAAGGAAATAGAGAAAGAACTTGATTTATCAAAGCTTTGGAATACAAAAATAATTAGCTATCAAAATGACCAATCAGACACGCTACTTTTTGACAATCCAAAGGGATTAAGAGTTGAGTATAAAACAACAACGACACAAACACCCAACGTCTACACCAAGGTAAAGGGTATTGAAGATATTCGCATCAACTTCGCACTTGCGACACGAAAAAGAGAAACGAAGTTAGATGAATTTTTAAAAGACTTAGCAAAGGTTGCTGATAAATTATTAGGTACTTCTTTTCTATCGCAACTAAAAAACAGAGATGGAGTAATGGCTGTTTCTCGAGACCAATTTTTTAAGACAAAATTAATTTATCAAATCGGAGGTAAGCAACCTGAAAACTACCTATCGAAAATAGGCTCACAAAGGTTATACAGAGACTTCCATAAGATAGATGAATCAAAAAACAACGTTAACATGATAACACCAAGTGTGAGGGTTAGAATGGATAATAATCTTTTTGATTCTATAATAGATTATAATTTCGTATTTTTGGGAGGTAAAGAAGTTGAAATATTAACTTTGGATTATTTGCCTGAAATGGCAACTGCTGAGATTTCTTACAGGGAAAAGAAAAATGAATGGGGAGATAATTTGAAAACAGTTATGGTGTATGAAGAATAACATAGAAGAACTTGAGAAAGCTATAAAAAAACAAGGTGAGTATTTGAACCTATTAATAAGCAACCCTGAGAAAATAGCGAAAGAAAATCCTAAACTGGCTAATAAAATTAACACTATGGTTTCAGGATTGATGTCAGGGAATCCAGAGCCTTTTGAAAAAATTGCAAATGAATTATTAAAAAACGAAAAAGATGCTGACAGTAATAAATAGGCAATATAAAGACCATTTTGGCAGGGCTATAAATGGAAACATGCCAATTGCTAACCAAGGAGATGGGGCTTACTATATTCTTGACTATGAAGTATATTTTGGTGGAAATCTTTCTTATAATTTGAGTTTTTCTACTTCAAATGGCAGTCCAATTATTACTCTTAACGGTGCTAATTGGTCTGATTTCGGTATTTCTTCAGGTGATACAATCGAATTTGAATCAATTAACAACGCTACCAATGACGCTCCATTAACAAACAGTTATACTGTTAATTTAGTCAACGGCAATCAAATGACATTATTAACAGCTTGGAGTTCTTCTCAGATGTATGTTAGTGGAGAGTTCTACGTTGAAAAGTCTCCTGAATCGGTAAAATCGAGCATTAACCTAATACCAAACACTCAAAACAGTGGTTTAGCATCATTTATCGATAATAGCGTTGTGAGTCTAGTTAATGATGATATTTCAGGCATGGCAATAAATGGTGTGCTTCCTCTAAATATTGAGGGAGATTTGAGTGGTTCGGCAATATTGCAGTCAACTATTGAGAGGTTAGCGGATAGAAAAGGGGGAAAGGCAAAAGCATACAGGTTAGAAATTCAATACATTAATTGGCTGTATTTATCGAGATTTGCACCAATGTTTTTTTCAAACGAATGCACAACGCCTTTTGTTTTAACTTCATTTCTGCCTCTTTGGAATAATCCAGCGGTTGCTTTATCGAGTAGTTTTAAATTAGAAAATGACGGTAATAGTGGTTTTAGAGATGAGAATTTTAACGGTAATGTAGATAATTTCAAAGTTATTTCAATGGCTTGGCAGGATGTAGATGGCTACTCTATTGGAGGGATTGATTCAGCTAAGGAAAGTATCTTCATATTGCAGATTGAGAATGTAGCAGGGGGTGGCTTTGGTGCGGAAGTTGGATTAATTATATTCAACGACATAGAGGACGAAAGTGTTTATTCGGCTGACGTACTCAACAATAATGGCGACTATTCACATTTGAATCACACGTTATTTACTCAGGCGCACAACATTCCGAGTAATGGCACGCTCACTGTAATTAATGGAAGTGTAGGTCTGAATGGTGAGCAGTTGACAATAGAAGTTACGGCTACGGCGTCAGGCAATATTATCCAATATGATGGAAAAGTAACACCTAACGCTGAATTTACGGCTACTTTTGCAAGTTCAAATAACAAAAGATTTGTTATGCTTGCAAGGGTGGAGAGTGCTACATTCGGAGCTTCGAATTACTCAGATACAGTTAATAAAACTACTTGGATTGGTGAAGTTGAAGATTATCCACCAGTACTAGGGAGTTACTTTACTAACATTGTGGTCAATGACCACGCAAATAATCAAATATAATGACTTACTATTTGTTTGAGCCATGCAGTGGAGGCGATTCAGTAGCGATAGGAACAGATGTGCCTGTATCCATAGGGAAAGCCTATGACATTGACGTTGGTGGAACAATATACAAGTGTTACGTTGCTACTTATCTCTATTTAGGAGAACCTCCTTTATCTGGGACAATACTAGCTGAATACGATGATTGCTCAAAGTGTATAGGAAATAATACTATCTATCAGTTTGTACCATGCGGTGGAGGCGATGTTATAAAGATAAAACCAGATGTGCCTGTATCCATAGGAGGAGTCTATGACATTCAGGGTGGTGATGGGGTGACGTACAAGTGTTACGTTGTTACTAATACAGTCAGCCCAATATTCCCACCTGAACCATTTTTATCTGGGATAGTCCTAGCTGAATACGTTGATTGCGAAGAGTGTATGGAAGCTAACACAACTATTGTAATAACGGAGGATGATAATAATATCTTAGCTACAAGAGAAATGACAGCTAATGAACCTTTGCTGGCTGTTACTCTTGATGTGATTATAACTGACGGGAGTGTTGAGTATAACTTATGGGGCTATTCAATTCCATTAACTCAAAATTACGTTGGTGGATATTTAGACGTGAATCAAGAGGGTGCTATGGATTGGATGCCAAACTTTCCTGAATTAGCGGCTAACAATAAGTATAAAATAAAAACGACAGGGAACAATATAGAAGTATTGCTTCCTATACTATTCAACTGGAGACATTACCAATCACTACCTACTTTAGCTGCTATCTTTGGACAAAACGCAACAAAAGATTGGCGTTGGTATCAAGAGAATGGTTGGCAAATTAAAGCGAAAATAAGCACGCTTACCGATGTAGGCAGCTACATTGATGAAGTGACTTTCTTCGATGTTCGAGACTACGATGATAATAACGAGGTCAATTGGACGTGGGAAATGTTCAGAGAATCAACACTTGAGCCTATTACTTCGCTAATAGCAGGAGAAAAGGCAATTGTTAAGGTTACTGCTGACATGCCAAACAATACAACAGAAGCAATCGATTATGCTACGATAACAGTCGAGGGATTTGAGCAATCTACAAGGTGGCTAATTTCATCGGTGTACGAGCATTTGAATCAATCAAATAGTCCTTTGCAGCCTATTCAGTTTTCAGATAGATTGAAACTAACAAATTTTACTGGGGCTAATAATAGTGTAGAATTAGAATTTATTTTTGATGCTTCCAAAATAAGTAACAACCAGGTAAAATTCACAGGAAGAATTTACCAACAGGGTGGTGGAGATTATACGGAAAGAAATGTGCAGACTTTTGACATTCCATTTTTACCGCCTGCACAAAAAGAGCCTGAGTATGAAGCTGGAGAGGGATGTTGTGATTGTCCACCTGAATTGAAGTTAGCGAGCCTTTCAAGTGACGAATTGCGTGAAAATGATATTACAGGGGTTGTTCACAAAAACCAAACTTCAAGCGATATTTGTACCTTTGAGATTTACAAAAATAGTGAGTTACTACCTAATAATGGTGTTAGCTATCCTAATGGATTCCCACACGATGACAAGGTTAGTGCATTTGTGTATAATTGGAAATATTACTTAGCAAACTATGGTGTAGGATGCTACGAGATTAAAAAAACGTTCACTATTGCTGGGCTTAACTTTGAAGAGAGCATAGGTGTTTATCAATTGGAGGAGTACACGCCTGAAAACGCAAAAGGAACAGCAAGGGTGCTGTATCAAAATAACTTTGAGACTCTTTGGGAGGAATCAGTGATAAACTATGCGGACAGCGGTTTTGAGGACTCTTATAGATTCAGAGGCATGCTTCACGATTGGCAACCTAATGTTATTTCTGAAAGTGATTTTTCAGCGAGAAACGAGAATAGGGTATCATCCATAAAGTCAAAAGATACATATAAATTAGAACTATTCAACGCTTCTGAATGTCATGTTAAAAGGCTTCATAAGATAGTTATGCACGCCACTATTTGGCGTATGTCTGACCATAATCCAAGTAATGCACTTCAAGACCCTATTATCTATGAATGTGTTTTAGATAAGGAAAATACAGAGCAAATCACCTATTATAATGGAAGTAAGATAGCGAAAGTTGAGATAATCCTATCAAAACGCCAACAAAATAGCGTTAGTCTATTCAATGGTAGTCTGCAACTTGTGCAGGGTGCAACATGGTTACTGCCTACCGTTGCGGGTGGAGGTGGCGCTTGTTTAGATGCTACTGTTACCATTGTAGATAGGGATAACAACATTTTAGGAGGTGTAACAGTGCCAAGCGGTGGAAGTGATACATTTGTAGTAAATGATTTACCTTGTTCAGTTGATAGTAAGGAATGGGTATTACAATTTATCGACCAAACAGATATTATTCAAGTTGTTGCTGATGCTGGAAACATAGCGACATTTGCAAGTGGAAGCGGTGCTAATATCGGTACGATGGAGGTAAGTACTGACGGCATAACATACGCTCCGATATCTTATCCTTTCACACCGTCCGTAGGTACATTGTACTTAAAGCGTAGCACAGCATTAATAACAGCAACTTACACAATTTCAGAATAATGGCTGTAAATAGATTTTATTTTTATGGGAGTTATAGTAGTAGTAAAGAGTACTTACTCGACAAATTTCAAAATGCAACAGTTGGCTATTCATTGCGTAAATTGCGTAACGATTATACAGGTCATGCAATTCGAGTAATACGAGATTCGGATAACGAGTATGCAGACATTGGATTTACAGGTGGAGAATTAGATGTAAGTGGCTTATTGAGCTGGTTAAATGGAGATACAGGGCTAGTCCACACGTGGTATTTTCAAGGTTTACCTAGCGAGGGTATTGATGCAGTTCAAACGGTTAAGGCAAATATGCCACGAATAGTACATAATGGGGTTGTTGAAACGCTAAACGGCAAGCCTGCTTTGAACTTTATGGATAACCAATTCTTTGACTTAGGAAGTGATAGTAGGTACGATACCTATAACACTCCAGGGACATACGGTTATGTTGTGGCTTCACTTAGAGTGCTTCCTAAAAATCACGGGATATTCGGTAGGAGTCGTAGTGGAGCGCACAGCGATCGAGTTTCATTGTACAACGATACTACTTTGGGTATTACTTCGATTAGGGGTTCAGGTGTCTCAGCCGCATCTGTATCGCTTCCGTCACCATCAATTAACACGCAGACAATAATGTATCAAATAATTACAGGAGATAGCAATACAGTAGGAGTGAATGGTACGACAAGCACAGGTAGTCCTTCTGTTAATACCAACGGTGCAACACGTCACTACTTCATCGGAGCATACGGAAACGTTTCAGGGTCAGCACCACTGGCAGGAGCTTATTTAGACGGTAAAATGCAAGAACTTGTACAATTTTATAATGACAAATCAGCGGTGCAATTAGACATTAGAGATGAAATAAATAACTATTATGGAGCATATTAAAATTAAGTGTTTCACTTTTGAAACGATAGAACAAGCAGAGCAGGCAATAGACTTGATTAACGAGGCGCAAGGGTTACCAACAATGGAGATTGAAAGTTATTGCAAATGGCAAATGGTCGGTGATTACATTGCTATAATACATGATGACGTAGCCAGAGGAGTGTTGGGTGATACGTGGGTGGAAGTTGAAATAGAAATAGACGTAATATAATGCAAAACACAACAAGCAAGAAATTGACGGATGGATTTGGCACGACACACCACCGCAGGAGTACACAGAATGGAAAAAGACACAAGATGAAGAAATTACTGATATTACTGATACTCCTTAGTAGCTGCTCAACTCCTGAACAGTTAATGACAACATCTACAAAGGTAGTGAAAGGCGATACTATAACTGTCACCGAATACGTGAATTTAACAAGACAACAAAGGTTAGCTTTAAGAGACGAAATGAAGCACGAACGGAAACTTGTTAATGATTCTCTCAACTATGAGATTAAACGAGCCAAAACGATAAATAAACGTATA